>Ga0265320_10001188_pt1 | contig 19178 bp, 12 predicted proteins | sample 4827metaG_FD_202087 | JGI IMG/M metagenome (GOLD analysis project Ga0265320, IMG submission 202087) | Rhizosphere microbial communities from Carex aquatilis grown in University of Washington, Seatle, WA, United States - 4-8-27 metaG | ecosystem: Host-associated > Plants > Roots > Rhizosphere >...
GGCTACGCCCTCCCTCCGTCCCGAACGGCTGTACCAAACATCAAACCAATGGCAGAACTCTACTTATGATGTGTCCAGCTATTGGGGTCAGGTCAGGCGCGCCGAGGGAGTCGACTAGGCCGTTTTACGGCGGAACAGCAGGAGCGCCAGACCGCCCGAACCAGTCAAGGCCAACGTTGTGGGTTCGGGCACCCCCGTTACGCTGAACGTCGTGAAATAATCACCGACATATTTCGGGACCGCATCGCCGATCAGTCCCGTCGGCATGTTGAATGGAGCCGAGTGCCCCCGGTAGAGGGCATTGGCGTAGCTGCCGCCAGCGGTGTCATAGGCCACGATTTCAGCCGTAATTGTCGTGTTGGCTGCTGATCCGGTGTAAAACAGAAGTCCGGCGGCAAACATGCCGGGAGCGCCCGAAGTATTGAGATTTCCTACCAGGACCGTGGCACCCGGTCCGGTCCCCAAGCTCAATGGAGCAATGGGAACGTTACTGCCGGGCGGGTCGATGGGGTTCTGCGTTCCGCCTACAAAATAAATACCGACGGTCCATGAGCTGTTATCGCCAGCCAGCGCGGCCCCCGTCGTTCCCAGCGAGCCGCAGATTCCGTCGATGGGAACACCAGCTCCGTAGGTGACGAGAGGAAAGACAGCGCTGTTGTAGTTATCCAACAAAATGTAGCCTTGGCCATAGGATGAGCCTGTTCCAAGCGCCAAACCAAGAAGTCCGAGCACCAGTGCTTTTTCCATAGTGTGTTCCTTTAGTTTTCGTTTATTCATTGATCGCAGTTTGATTCAGCTCAAAAATGGAATCGGCCTGGACCGGCAAAGTTCTGCCCGAACGCGAAAATCTTACACTGATTCAGCCAATGTTGGAAGAGCACATTCTACTGCGGTCCTGAAAAAAAAGAGCCGCTCCGAAGAGCGGTTCCCGTGAAAAAACCAAAACACAACCGGCTAACTCAGGCCTTTTTGCGGAGGAACAGCAAGAGCGACAGACCGCCGAATCCAGCCAGCGTCATCGTCGCGGGTTCAGGAACTGAAACGCTGAATCCTGGCATGTAATCACCGACTCTGGGAAAGAGAGGATTGCTGCCCACGATTGTCGGCATGGTAAACGGAGCCGAGTGGGCCCTGAAGGTTGCCGTAGCATAGCTGCTGGCCGCCGAGTTATAGACCACGATTTCAGCCGTAATCGTATCGCCGGCGTTGCCCCCGCAATCAAATCCACTTGAAGAGAAGAATTCGCCAGGCGTATTGAATGCGGAGTTGTACATGGAAACCGTGCTACCCGGCCCTGTGCCCAAGGTTAATTGGACGTTGGGAATTCCATCTCCGGCCGGGTCGCTGATGCTGGGAGTACCAACCACAAAATAGATGCCGACGGTCCAGCCAGAAAGGAGCCCGGACCCGGGCGTTCCCAAGGTCCCACCGACCCCGTTGGCGGGAACATTAAATCCGTAGGTAATAGGTGGGCCACCAATATCAGCACTGTTATAGTTGTCCAAGCGAATGTAGCCGTCCGCTGCAAAGGATGATGACGTCAAAGCCACCCATCCAAGCACACCAAGTGCCAGTGGTTTTTTCATAATGATTTCCTTCTGATCTGAATCTGATTTCGTTCCCTTTTTGCAGGTGACTGGACCCAAATTGCAATTGGGTTTGGCCAATCAAATACCTATCGGAACTGGATAAGTTTTACCCGGCCGCAATTGGAATTGGAAGAGGAAATTTTGTAATGGCCCCAGGATTTATGCTTTTTTAAGGCAGGGACGGCGCGCTGCGCCGTCCGCGCTTTGTCCAGCAGCAGCTACGTGAGGACATGATCGTTCTTCCAACATCATAGGTTCGTTCCGGCCCGCTGAACGCGGGCGGGCGTGGGCGTCGTAGCGCGACAGCCCCCACCTGGAGTTCGTACCGTAACAATAAAAAAAAGCCGCTCCGAAGAGCGGCTTTTGTTAGAGGAAAAAATAAAAACAACCTTGTGCCAATCAGGCCTGCTTGCGGCGGAACAGCAGGAGCGACAGGCCGCCCAACCCAGCCAACGCAATCGTCGTGGGTTCCGGTACCGGAGTCACAGAAAACGTGGTGAACAACGGACCAACGTTTGCCGTAGGAATCGGAGCTGTCCCTGATTGCGTAACGATGGTGAACACTGCCGAATGCCCGCGAAACGCTGCAGACGCATAAGAAGCAGCGGCGCTATCATAGGCAATGACTTCCAGTGATACCGTTTGACCAGAAGCGGAACCCGGAACATTGAACGGATTTCCTGCAAAGAACTGACCAGCAACCGCGGTAGAACTAAAAGCATCAGGAACAGTGGCACCATTGGCGGCATTACCCACGCCCAAGCTCAATCCGGCGCCGGGAAGCGCGTTACCAGCCGAATCACTGAGGCCAGTGCTGAGTGACCAATACAATCCAACGGTCCAGCCGCCGAGAATACCAGTCCCATTACTACCAAATGCTCCGCTAACACCGTTTTGAGGGACATTAGCACCGTAGGTAATGAGACCGCCGGGGAAGTTGTAATTATCCAACACTACAAAACCTTGGCCATAAGATGAAGCGACTCCAACAGCCAAACTAACGATTCCGAGTAACAGTGATTTTTTCATATTTATTATTTGTTTTTATTGTTTTTATTTTTCCGAGATTACTATGACTTCAAGGATTCAAGGTTTCAACTACGTTTGTAGCCGGACCATTTTTGTTGTTAATAAAGAAGCCCTCACCGACACCGACGGAAGCAGTACCACCCCAAGCACTGCCAACTTTTTGAACGGTGCTGAATGCTTGAGCAACCCCATTCCAAGTCAGAATTTGAGACTGCTTGGTCAAAGGACTACCAAAATCCATGTTCGTATCACCACCAGCCTGGCCACTGATAGCCAAGTTGCCGCCATAAGGTATGGGACTGCCTTGCAGGGTAAAACCAAGTGCTAAACTGTTGGTAACACTTGTACCCACAGGGGTAATTACACTGCCAACAAAAACGTTGGTGATATCTGGCGCACCACTGGCTACGCCACCATTTCTCACAAAGAAACCCTGTCCCGGAGCCAATTGAGCGGATGCAGTTCCTGGCCACCCAGCCGCAAGTTTTTGAACCGTGGTATAACTTGCTCCACCCCACGTCAAGTATTGGCTTTGCTTTGGAAGCGCAGCGTTAAGAATATTGGTAGCAAAATTCCCATTGCCGTCATCAAAAGGATTGGCGACCAGAGTATATTGACCATTGCCCGGGAGGACAACAGTAGCATAACCAACGATGTTCTGTGAATAGGTCACTTGGGCCATTGAAGAAGCAACGCCCGCTGCCATGGCGGCAGCCGCAATAAGTAGTGTTTTAGTTCTCATATTTTTAGTTTGTTGTTACCGTGTGTACGAAGAATATCCCAGATGCAGCAGACCAAGTCAACAGTTTTTTTAGGTTTTTTTGAACGTTTTTAGGACACTAAAACGCTTTGTTTTCAGGGGTTGTGATACATTAATGTCACACAATGGACACCGAGGCAAAGAAAAAATCCCCGCGTAAAGGTTCGCTACGCGGCTTTGCTGCGTAAAGCTTCTGAATGGTCCTGTTTTGCTGGATTCCCGCGGTGATTGCACTTTGGCGCGGCAAGTCGATGGACAGGGCGCCACGCGGCTAATTAAGCCGGGTTGAGGGTTGAGAGTTTTTGGTTGAAAGAAGGGGAAGAACAGACGAGGGAGGCGGCGCACGCAACACCGAACCTCCGTAATTGGCATCGGTTTATTGCCTCCTTACGTCGGCTCCTGCCTTTTTAACGGACGGCTAGGGCGGTGTGGAGAAGGTGTGCAAACCGTACGGGAATTGGGGGGATTCCAGCCAGTCGGCGATCAGGTGCAATTCAAACGCAGTGAAACCGATGGTGGACTTGCGGTCAAAGGTGAGTTGCTTCGTGCCGGTTTGGGCCACGAATGTAGTGCTATCGCCCAACATCGGCTCAAGATTTTTAAGCCACAAGGCGCCGCCGGCCGGCAACTGGGATTTGTGTAGAAGGAGCCGAAGCAACTGAGTGATGAACAGGCCGTCTTCAATCCGGCGGTCGGTCTGCTCGAACTGATAGTAAACCAGATTGGTGGTGCTGAGGACGGCTTGCCGGATTTCAACCGGTTCCGGATTGGAATTGGCGTTTACGAAAGGGACCAAACCGGCCAAAACATATTCCTGCTGATTCACGATGATGGGTTTGATTTGGGGTAAAGCGATGAACGCACCATTCCAAACGATACCCGACAGATTGGTTGACCATTGAAAAAAACCTTCGCCATTGGTGGCAAGCCAGGGATTAGCGTTCTGCACGAGGCGCCCGGCGAGTTGCCGCAGTTGATTGCTGGCTGCCGGCAACGGTACAATAAAATAGGTCTGGAAGGGATCGCCCCATGGTGTCCAGGAACATGCCTGATCAGGCGGCGGAGTGAACTCAAGTTTTTGCCAGACCGGCGTGGTAACCAGCCACGGCGCGAGACCACGCGCGACGGTGAAGCTGGTCAACGGCTCGTGAATGAGATTGGTGGGAATCTTCCAGGGCAACAGCGGCAAATCCAACGGGTGGGAAAAATTAAATGTCCCACGGGTGAGGATAACGCCGCTCTCGCCAAGGGCGGTGAATCGAAGACGATTGAGGGTTGAGCCGTCTCTGCTCCGCTTCGCCGCGCCAACGAGTTGATCCTCCGTCGCGGAAGCGCTATGGAGGACAGGGAGGTTTAGAGTTGATAAGCGCGGAAAAAGGCGCGATGGGTTGAGGTCGGCTTCGAGCCAGAAGTTGGTGGCGGACCTGGCAAAAGGCGCGGGATCACGAGCGATGCGGGCGACAAATTCCGTCAGTAAATCATTGGTTTTCTGGCCCAAGCCCACCAGTGTCCATTCACCGACGCGGGAAAATTCAATCAGGTCCGGCGCCTCATGTTCCCGGAGCAACCAGCCGTTCCTGACAGGAACCGATCGGAGGCCGGTCAAGGCTTCCAGTGCCGCGGCGAGATTCGTTTGCCATAAGCGGGCACGGTCAGCGGGCAGGCGGAGAGCCAACACGAGGGCCAGTTGAGAGTTGAGAGTTGGGAGTTGATGGTCGGGTGCTGAACCGCCCTCTCCTCCAGATGCGGGATTCGATGCGACGCGGGGTTGAGAACTGGTTGGGGCGCGAATTTCCAGATAAGTTTCTGACGAAACGAGGTCGTCCAGGAGCGGACGGAGCAACGCGCTGGCGGCATTGGTCGCACCCTGGCCGGGCCAGCGGGAAAATTTGTCGAGGGCCTGCGCCACCAGCGCGGCGGTTTGCGGCAGCCGCCACACGCTCATGACCTGGGCGGAGTTGGTATCGAGGCTGATCTGTTGCAGGCCCAGCCAATGCATCCGCGCCAGATTCTCAGTCGCCGGAGCGGCGGATAATTGCTGACCAGTCAAGCCGGGTGCAAGCAGGAACAACCCGAACAAGACACAACAAAAGAGGTTCATATCTGGAAGGAAACCTTAAGGCAAAGGTGACGGAGTGAAAAGTTGAAAACTGCCCGACGACAGGCACCTTGACACTGCAATAAGCCAAATTGCAAGGTTCGGCAGGAACGCCGGATTCATCCGGCAGAACGTTAGTCACGCGCGCCTGCTGCCGCATGAATGCGGCGTTCCTGTCGCAGTGTCCGGGGTCGCTCCGTAGAACGGTGCAACTCCATGCATATGCCAGTTTCCTCCGGGAATCGAGGTTAATTTCCCGGCGGCGTGAGCGTGGAATACAGCCCGCCGGAAAACTGCGGTGATTCCAACCAATCAGCCAGCAGTTGCAGTTCGGCCCCCGTAAAGCCCACGGTGGATTTGCGGAAGAAGGAGAGTCGATTGGTCCCCACACAGGTAATCGTGGTGGTGCAATCCCCGAGCCCGGGTGCAGCCGCCTTCAGCCATTTCAAGCTGGTGGATTCAAGGGGCAGTTGCGCGTGGCGAGAGACAACGCGTGACACCTGACCAAGATAAAGACAGGGATCAATTCGTGTCCCTGTAAGCTCCCAATCATAATAAACCAGATTCGTCTGCGCCGAGATTTGGTCAAACAATCGGGAACGCGAAGGGCGTTGGTAGAGATTATCCTGCGTGTTGGTACCGGGGGTTGTATCCGGCAGCAGTCCGCCAAAAACCATCGCGCCATTCGCGGTATTCATATATTTAAAAAATGGCTGGAGGGAGGGCATGGTTCCCCAGCTGGCGCCATTGGACCCCGGCAAGTGTTCAAATTTCACATAACCGCGCGCCGCCAGCCAGGGATTGGATTTCTCCATCAAATATTCCGTGAGCCGGCTCACCTGATTGCTGGCGTCGGGCAACGGAGCGGCAAAAAAAGCCTGAGCTGCCGCGCCGGGTAGCGCCCAAAAATACAGCTGGCCGGGCGCCGTGTCGATCGGGAGGTCCCGCCAAAATTTCAACGATGACAACCACGGCTTGAGGCCGCGAACGGCGGTAAAGCTGTTCAGCGGTTCCGGAATCAAATCTGCCGGGGGCGTCCACGGTTCGCATTCCAGGTGCAGCGTTTCGGGAAAAACCAGGTTGCCCCGGGTCAGAACATTGGCGCCATCCCCCGTGACGGTGAAGGAAATCTCCGGCGAATTTCCCGACCCAAGCCAGGTTTGGGCGAGCGAGCCCGGCCAGCGGGCCAGGTCCACATCGGCTTCGAGCCAATTGGTGGAGGCAGTAGCAGCGAAGGGATCATCATATTGCCGGACACGATCCCGGATCTCGCTGAAGAGGGTGTTGGATCCGGTACCGGCGCCGAAGACGGCCCAATCGTTCACGCGGACGAATTGAAACCGGTTGGGCGGATTAGTCCGATCGAGCGACCAGCCACGAAGGTCAGTGACGGATGGCGCGGGAAATGTGCCAGTCAGCAATCCGGTAATATTGGCCAGGTTAGTTTCCCAATAAGCAGCGCGTTCGGGGTCCAAGTGGATGGCGAAAACAAATTCCGCCGTTGGCTGATTGGCCGGCTGACGAACTTCCAAGTAACATTCATTCTGTACCAGGTCTTTGAGCGAGTACTCCAAAAGTCCATTCGCGATTTGCGCCTTTTCGGGCGAGGTTGCCAGCCAATGCGAAGAAGCGGAAGAAGCCAGGCGGGACAAGGTTCGAGCCTGAAGGTCATCACTTATCTTAAGCTGCCAAATCCGCATCAGATAGTATGAACCCATCCGGAGCTGCATCCCTCTTTTCCCCAGCCAATGCACTCGAAGAGTGGTATCCGGTGACAGAGCAAAAGAACTGGCGGGCGCCGGCGGGAGGCCGGAACCGGATTGGCTGCAACCCGTCATTGAGGCAAAAGCCAGCGCCAAAAAAAAGCCGCGCAGAACATTTCGGAAGTACATGGCGCATCCTTGTGCCAAAAACCAATGCGTTTCACAAACAGAATCGCGTCCTCCTCGTGATTTGTGACCAAGAAACCCGAAATTTTACATGGGCAAACAGAGGAAACAGAGACGGAAAAAGCAATCTCATTACCTCTTGTTCAAGATCAAAGCTCCCTTATGTCTGTTTTGCTTTACATATTGAGTTGCCGCCAAAACTTGCGGTTGGTGTTCGCCAGTCGTTACCATGCCATCATGCAATCACGCAATCGCGGCTGGATGGTACTGGCTTTGTTTTTCTGCTCCGGGACGACGGCGCTCGTCTATGAAGTGGTCTGGACGAAATTCCTCTCGCACATATTCGGCAGCACGATTTATGCGCAAACGGTGGTGCTGGCCGCGTTCATGGGTGGCCTGGCAATCGGCAACCGGTTGTTTGGCCATCGGGCAGACGGGCTAAAGCGGCCGTTAACGGTTTATGGCGGCCTGGAAATTGCCATCGGTGTTTATGCCCTTTTCTTCCCGATCTTCGACCGGGCCGTCAACGGTCTCTTCGTTATGCTGGGGACTCCACTGATCAACCACAGCGGCTGGTTGTTGGCACTCAAAGGCCTGTTGAGCGCCATCCTTTTGCTTGGCCCAACCATCCTGATGGGCGGCACGCTTCCGCTGCTCGCAGCGTGGCTGCAAAAATTTTCATCCGACCCGGGCCAGCGCTCGGCACGATTTTACTCGGTGAACAGCTTGGGCGCCGTTCTGGGAGCGGCGCTGGCCGGCTTCTGGCTGGTACAAACCTTTGGGATGATCCGGACGCTGCAAGCGGCCGCCGTGGTCAACCTCGTCATCGGAGTTTTGGCAATGTTGCTTGGCCGGACCGGATCAACCGAGGCTGGTCCCAACGCCAAAACAGCGGCAGCCACCGGGGAGCCATTGATCATTGCGCCCGGAACCTTGCGTCGGGCAGGACTGATTGTAGCGTTGACCGGCGGAGTCTCCATGGGACTGGAAGTCCTGGCCTCGCGCTCATCGGCATTGATTTTCGGGCCTTCGCTGCAGTCATTTGCCGTGGTCTTGATCGCGTTTATTCTCGGCATTGGCCTGGGCAGCGCGTGGATTGCCTCGCCGCGGTGGCAAAAGCGATCGAGCGAACGGATGGTTGTCCTTTTGTTGTGTATTGCGGCGGCCTGGGTCGCCCTATTGGTCTTCAAGATCGAGCTATGGGTGGAATTTTACCGGTGGGCGCGGACTGGATTGGGACGCACGCCGGTCGGCTACATTTATCATGAACTTTTCAGCGCGGGAGCGGCGCTGTTCATCCTGGGGATCCCGGCGGCCTTGATCGGTTCAGTCCTGCCTTTGATGATTCGCGCAGTATCAGCGGGCGGCATGCCGTTGGGAGCCAAGGTGGGGTCACTGCTCACCTGGAACACCCTGGGAGCGGTGGCGGGAACGCTGCTGACGGGATTTGTGTTGATGCCGCAGGTCGGACTGCGCAATGCCTTTGCCGTGCTGGCGCTGGTCCTGGGCCTGACCGCGTTGGTCGTGGCGTGGCGGCGGACCTGGCCGATGGGGATTGCCGGCGCGATAGCCGTCTGCGGGCTGACCTTTTGTGTCTTCACCTTCGGCAGCGAAGGCTGGCAGACGATCATGAGTTCCGGTGCCTTCCGCATGCAGGAAACCGTTTATACCAAAGACCTTGTGAAAATGTGGAAGAAGCACATCAAAGTCATCTTCTATGAAGACGGACCGGACGCAACCGTATCGGTGGACCAAGCTGATGGGCTTGCCACGCCGGCGGTTCTGAGTTTGCGCATCAATGGCAAGGCCGATGCCGGAACCGGCGGAGATGTGGATACGCAACTCCTGGTAACTCACCTGCCCATGCTTGCCAAACCGGGCGCCAAGGATGCTTTTGTGCTGGGGATGGGATCGGGGATCACTGCGGGAGCGCTGCAAGCCTATCCTCTCGATCACATTGATGTAGCTGAAAATTGCGAACCGGTCATCCGAGCTGCGAATCTGTTCGCAGATTGGAATCATCATGTGCAGGACAACCCGCGTGTCCGGGTCTGGCACGAAGACGCGCGCACAGTGCTCAAGCTCCAACGGCAACTTTACGACGTCATCATAACCGAACCATCCAATCCCTGGACCGTTGGTGTCGGAAGTGTATTCAGCCAGGAGTATTATGAACTGGCGGCGCGCCGATTGAAGCCCGGCGGTCTGGTGTGCCAATGGTTTCATACCTACGAAATGCAGGACGACATACTTGAATTGATCGTCCGTACATTCAATTCCGTCTTTCCTTACATGGAAATATGGGACAGCGGCGGCGGCGACCTCATCCTCCTCGGCTCGCAGCAGCCGTGGCAGACGGGACCGGAGGTGTTCCGCCAGGGGTTTGCCATTGACCGCGTGCGCGAAGACATGCGGATGATGAATGTCCAATCTCCGGAAATATTGATGGCCAAGCAATTAGCCTCCCAACAAACTGCCTTTGCTATTCCGGGCGCCGGCCGCATCCAAAGCGACCTCTTCCCGGTGCTGGAGTATGAGGCGCCGCGGGCATTTTACATGGGCACGATATCCCGCGTGTTGGATCGTTACGACGAGCGCACACGCCAGCAATGGCTTGCGCCGGCAGACAAGCTTGCCGTGCTGGGCTCTCTGCCGCTGGAGAACGTGCAGGTTGTTTTCAGTCCCGCCGCCACCATCAACAAAGAATTATGGGGTTGTGTCTTTGGTTCAACTTCAAGCGCGGATATCCCCTGTGTTTTTCAGACTCTGGTACCGGCTCCCGCGCCCGGAACGCAGGCAACGGCCCTGAACCAGGCAGAGAAAGCATTCCGCACGGGAAATTTAGCCGAAGCCCAACAATGGGTTGCCACAGCATTGAAACAGAATCCCGATGACCCGATGGCCGGTTATGTCTCGCGGGTCATTGAGCGGGCGCAAACAGTGCAAACGGTGAATGACAAAACCCGAGTGACACCGTAACCCGCAAAGCCAGGGCAACGCCGAAACCTTCATCTACGGTTTAAAAAGTCGGCAAACCACGGTTCCGGGTCGCAGGAAAATTGCACGGGCTGGCCACGCCAGTGAAAGCGCAAGGCGCGGGCGTGCAGCGCCTGGTTGGGCAAAATAAGCCGGGCCCGTTGTTCCTGCGTCAGACGGTCTTCAACCAGCGCCAGATACAGGTCCTCGTCACCGCCGTAGAGTTTGTCGCCGACGATGGGATGGCCAAGGTGGGCAAGATGGATGCGGATCTGGTGTTTGCGGCCGGTACGAGGAACGAGGCGGAGGAGCGTGAACGAGGAGGGAGCATGGCGGGTGGAAGATGGCTCGGGCCGGTGTCCATGCTCGAGCGTGCCGCCCGAAGAAGCTGAAGCTTGAACTCCAGCGGAAAATCTGCGCTCCACCCGAAATTCGGTTTGGGAGGGGGCACCGTCCGGGCGCACACAATCTTTGACGGCCACCCTGCTTTGTTCGTCCCGGCCGAGCGACGCGTCGATCAGGCCATGGTCGTCGCGGACATGGCCGTGGACAATGGCAAGATATTCCTTTTCCACGGCGCGGGTTTCCCAGATTTTCCCGAGTTCACCGGCAATTTCAGGATTTTTTGCGACCAGGACAACGCCGCTGGTTTCGCGGTCGAGGCGGTTGACCAGATGAGTTGAGAGTTGAGGATTGAGAGTGGAGAGGTAAATACGGGCGCGGCTGATCAGGCTGGAAAATTCGTCGCCCTTGGTCGGATGGCAAACGAGCCCGGCTGGTTTGTTGATGACCAGCAGGCCGGCGTCTTCGTGGATGATGGGGAACAGGTTTTCCAAACCGCCGGAAATCATAACCGCGAAATACACAAAACACACGAAAGAAGGCCCGAGCCGGGATCCCGCGTCACGAAGTCATTGAAAAGCTTGTCCCGGGCGCGCCGTGAATTATGCTTGCCGGCTGTGAAAGAAAAATGGCATCGCTGGCTGCCGTTGATATTCGTAGTGCTGTTCGCGCTATCGCGAATTCCCGGCCTGCTGCCGTTGAACTTCAGCGCGGTCTACGCATTTGTCTTTTGCGCCGGCGTCTATTTCTCAAAACGGCTCACCTGGTGGCTGCCGCTCGGCGTGATGCTGGCCACCGACCTCGGATTGAATTTGTATTACCAGCACCATGACCCGGAGCACAACGTCTGGGACTCCCGCAACCTCGCCAACCTGGCTTTCAATTACGTCGCCTATGTGGTCCTCCTCTGGCTGGGGCGCCGTTTCAAACCGCACGGATCGTTCATCGCCCTGTTGAGCGGAGGGGTTTTGGGCGCGATGCTGTTCTACCTCATCACCAATACTGCGTCGTGGTTCTTCAATCCATTTGCGAATCCGGAATATACAAAAACCCTGGCCGGCTGGATCATTGCGCTCACCAAAGGCGTGGGCGGCTATCCGTCGACCTGGGAATTTTTCCGCAACACCCTTCTGAGCGGCGGGCTGTTCACGGCACTGTTTGCCGGGGCCGCAAAACTCACCGCCCCCGCCGAATCGCCGGCGGAAAAAACGGCCGGGGTGCGCGGCGAAGACCCAAAAACCGAGGAAACGCCGGAGGAGGCGCGGGCGTGAGAGGGGCCAGCGGAATGCAGCCATCGTCCGACCGGCGTAATTTCGTGTCACCGGTTACTGGTCACCGCTTGTGCTCATGAAGATCGGCGTCATTTCAGACACGCACGGCTTCCTCGACCCGAAAATTTCCGGATGGTTCGCCGGTGTCAGCCATATTCTGCATGCGGGCGATATCGGCCCGGATTCGATCATCGGTGAACTGCAAGCCATTGCGCCGGTCACCGCGGTGTGCGGCAACACCGACACGTCACCCACCTTCCACCCCACGGAAACGGTCACCGTGGCCGGATGCAAGTTTCTCGTCCATCACATCGTGGATCCGTACGCATTGAAAGAACTGCTGCAAATCCGCATCGCGCACGAGCGGCCGGACGTGGTCGTGTTCGGGCACACGCACAAGGCATTTTCCGCGAAACGGGACGGGGTGTGGTATTTGAATCCCGGTTACGCGGGCAAACCGAAGCACAACACGGAACGCAGCGTGGCGATTTTGCACGGCGACGGCAGAGGATTCCGGCACGAATTCATATCGTTCTGATCCCGTTGGCGCGGATTTTCACCGATTGAATTTTATCCGTGGCCATCCGTGGTCAAGACCAATTGCGCCGCGATTTCGCGAATCTTGCGCAAATCGAGCTTGCCGGTGCCCAGCAGGGGAAACGCGTCCACTCGGAAAAACTGGTCGGGGCGCGGCTTCCACAAATTGGGCAGATCACTCTGCGCCAGTTTCTCCAGGCACGGCGGCAGGCGCCCATCCGCCAGTTTGTGCAGCACGACAAGTCGCTCGCCCTTTTTTTCATCCGGCAGGCCGGTAACGACAAACGTCTGCTCGGTAACACCGGCCAGTTCGTGCAATTTTTCCTCCACCTTGATGTGCGGCACCATCTCTCCGCCGATCTTGCTGAAGCGGCTCAACCGGTCGGTGATCTGCAAAAAACCATCCTCGTCGAGCGCCGCCACGTCGCCGGTGGTGTACCAGCCGTCGCACAGGACTTCCGCGGTTTTGTCGGGTTTACCCAGGTAACCTTGCATCACATTCGGCCCGCGCACCAACAGCAGGCCGGGCTGCCCCAGCGGCACGGTAGTCCCGGCCCGGGGATTTTCGGCGTCCACCACGCGGACACAAACCCCGGGGAGAGGATGTCCGATTTTACCGCGTTTGACGCCGACCTGATGGAAACCGGCGGAGCGGAAGTCCGGGGTGTTCACCGCCACCACCGGCGCGCATTCCGTGCTGCCGTAACCTTCCATGGGCCGGATGCCGAAATGCTCCTCAAAGGCCGCGGCCAGCCGGTCAGGCAGTTTTTCCGCACCCGTCATCACCAGGCGCAGGCCGCCGAAATCCGCCGGCGGGCAGCCGCGCAGATAGATTTGCAGAAACGTCGGGGTCGCCAGCAGGAAAGTCACCGCGTAATTTTTCACCAGCGGGCCGATAGCCCGGGAATCCAGCGGATTCGGATGAAACGCCACGCCCGCGCCGAGGGCGGCGGGCAGGCAAAGCGTACCGGTGAAACCGAAGGAATGGAAAAAGGGCAGGATGCCCAGGATGCGGTCGTGTTTGCCCAGACCGAACACCTGCTCCAATTGTGCAATGTTTGAACCGATGTTGTAATGGCTCAGCATAACCCCCTTCGGTTCACCGGTGCTGCCGCTGGAAAAAATCACCGTCGCCAGGTCGTCCAGTTCGATTTTCTTTTCCCGTCCCACCGCCCGTTCCAGCAGGCCGGCCGGTATAAGCTTCGCCAGGACAAAGGCCGCCATTTTTTCGCCGAAGCCCGGACCGGCCATCAGGTCTTCGAGAAAAATGATGTCCCCCGGCACCGTTAGTTTCACCTTTTCCAAAAATACCCGCGAAGTGACCACCGTCCGGAGTTCGCACTGTTTCACACATGCGGCGAGCGTCGTTTCAGCAACGGTGTAATTCAGATTCACGGGCACCCGGCCCATAAGCAGCGCGGCATGGTTTACCAGCGCCCCGGCGACCGACGGCGGCAGAAAAATTCCAACCATCTTCTGACCGGCCCAGATTTTTTTCAGCCGCCGCGCGAGAAAAACAGCCTTCACCAGCGCCGAACCGAAGGTCACTTTCGGAGTCTGCGCATCGGCCATGGCGAACCGGCGCGGATGCCGCCGGGCGGTGCGGACAAATTGCCGTTGCAGCGGCTGCATCCGGTCACGGCGATGCTGCCAGGCGGCGGCGAGCAGTTCCTGCACTGCCTGTCGCACTTCGAAAGCCGTTGCTTGCGGCAACAAGGGCCGGCCAAAACTCACCGTCACGGGATGGGGGATGCGGGAGGGCAATCTCCACACCAGATGCCCCTGCTTGAAACTGGACGGACTGCCCAGCACGCCATCGAGCGCCACCGGCACGATGGGTGCATCCACGTCTTTCATGATGCGCTCCATGCCGCGCTGAAACGGTAGTAACTGGCCGATGCGGGTGATCTGGCCCTCGGCGAAAATGCAGACGACTTCGCCGTTCCGGATCGCATCACTGGCCGTCTGGAGCGATTTCAGCATTTCGCGCGGCCGTTGTTCGGACGAGATGGGAATGATGTCGAGGATGCGCGCGCCCCAGTTGACCCAGGGTTTTTCATAAATTTCCTTCAACATCAAGAAACGGATCGGTCGATCGGTAGAGGCGATGAGCAACAGCGCATCCACCCACGACAGGTGGTTGCAAACAAAGAGCGCCCCACCCCGGTCCGGGATATGGTCACGCCCGTCAATCCGGATGCGGTAAAGCGAATGGGTGGCGCACCACAGCAAAAACCGCAACAACGCGTCCGGCAACAGAAATATCGAATAGGCCAGCGCGGCCAGCGTCATAGACGCTCCAATGAGGAAGATCATCCGCGTGTCGTGCGGCCAAAAACGCAGCAGGTAATACACGCCGGTGGCCAGGAAACTGCCGGCGCTGGAGATGAGATTGGCGGCAGCGAGAATGCCTGCCTTGTCCTCTTTGCGGGGCCGATGCTGCATGATGGCGTTGACCGGCACCGCAAAAAATCCGGCAAAAAAACCCAGCCCCGCCAGATGCCAGAACATGCCGATGAACCCGAGACCCGGCCGGGCGAGCAAGCAGGAAAACGCGGTCATCCCGACGAGTCCCAGCGGGACAAGGCCGTATTCGATTTTGCCACCGGACAAATAGCCGGCGGCCACACTGCCGATGCCGATACCGATGGACAGTCCGGCCATGAGATAGCTGATGTGCGATTTGTCGCAATTGAGCGCAAACCGCCCATGGGTGAACAGGTTCAGAAAGAGCAGTGTGGCCAGGAACCAGAAAAACGTGTTGCCGATCACCGCCAGGCGCAACACCCGGTCGCGCCGAATGATGCGCCACTGGCTGAACAACTCACCGATAAAATTGAACCGCAGCGGATGCGTGGGGTCGGCCGCAGGTACGCGCGTGATGGCAGAACCCGTCAGCAAGCCGAAGACAGCCAATCCTATCAGCACCAGGCCCGCCCCCGCCGGCCGGGCTTCAAAAACTGACGACAATATCCCACCACCGACTGTGCCCAGGATCACGGCCAGGAAGCTGCCCAGTTCGAGCATTCCGTTTCCCCACGACAATTTCTTCTCCGGTAACAATTCCGGCAGTGAACCGTACTTCGACGGCCCGAAGATAGCGCTGTGCGTGCCCATGAAAAACACACACAACAGCACAACGCCAAGATGGTGGCTGGCCAAGCCGAAGGTGGCGACGCCCATGATCAGAATTTCCAGCAGCTTGACCGCGACGATCACGCTGCGTTTGCTGAACCGTGTGGCGAGCGCACCGCCCAACATGGAGAGAAACAGAAACGGCAGCATCAGCAGCGCCAGCGCCAGCGACGAAAGCCGGTCCTGCTCCACTTCACCCATCCCGAGACTGATGCCGATGAACAAGGTCAGTTGCTTGAGCGCGTTGTCATTGAACGCGCCTTGAAATTGTGTGACAATGAGTGCCCAGAAACCGCGCAAGCCCGCGGCCTTTACCGGTTCCGCACCCGGAATATTCGTTTTTGATTGGATATCGTTCATCGGCCCATTTTTTAAAGACGGAAGCAGCGTAACAAGCCTCGCTGGGAAGGCATAATCGAAAAACTTTCAGGCGACATCGTTTACAGCAATGGTGCGGCGGGAGCTCATAAACCGGGCTTCAGCATCTTCCGGCAGCCGGACGCGGAAACGGGGGGGATTTCATTGGTTTTGGCGAACCCGGGCCAGCCATGGAAACGTCGAAAAGAAGTCCGGCTTAAGTTCAACCAGCCATGGATATTGCCGTTTAGGACCCGGGAAGACGCGGTTTTTTAAGGGTTTTTGGCATGAACGGTGCTCTTTTTTAATAAGTTCGGTAACAGTGCGTGCAACCTGAATGAGGCCCGTGGACGGCTGAATTGTACCCATTTAATGGGATAAAAACTGTGAAAGGCAATCGATCAATCCTTTTCGTCGAGGACGATGCCGTTGTATTAACAACGTATCGCAACCTGCTTCAGCGGGAGGGATATCGCGTCGAGGCGGCTGGTGATGGGTTGGAGGCGCTCAAGGCCCTTTCCCAGGCCACTCCGGAATTGATCGTGCTCGATCTGATGCTGCCGAAGTTTGACGGGGCAGATGTGCTGAAATTCATCCGTGCCGATCCCCGGCTGAAGACCATTCCGATCATTATATTTTCTAACGCCGAGGTCACAGATTTTGTCGAGGACGCGATCACCAAGCATCTGCGCAAAACGGATTGTACGCCTTCCATCCTCCTGCAAACCATTCAGGGAATGCTCTCGGGGGAAGCCGCTGAGACCGGCAAGGCTGAGTACGAACCGGCCGTTAAATTGCACATGGCTGGTGACGGGACGACCGGAGCGGAATCCGACGATGCTGACGAATCCTCAGCCGGTCAACCTTCCATCCCAAAAGAGCGGGCCGACTTTTTGAAGGACGCAGTGGCAGACATTGCCAAGCTCCGTGAATCTTGCCTGGCTTACATAAAATCGCCTACTTCTGCCGCCAAGCTGGAACCTCTCATCAAGAGCGTACAGACCTTCAGCGCCAGTGCCAGCAAGGCCGGTTGCGCGCGCCTGGCGCTGCTGACCAAGGCCTTCGACATGTTGCTCGCCAAGATTGCCGCCAAACCGGCGCGAGTAACACCTTCCATTCTACAGACCCTGGCCGAGGCGGCGGATTGCCTGGCGATTTTGCTTAAGAGTGATGAATCGGGCTCCTCCGAGTCAGCACTTAGAGCCAAAGTGCTGGCGGTGGATGACGACACGGTTTGTAATCACGTGATCGTAAACACGTTGAAACGGGCCAATCTCGACATCACCAGCATAGAGGACCCATTTGAAAGCCTGAAACTGCTCCAGGCCAACCACTACGACCTGGTGTTGCTGGATATTGATATGCCCAAGCTGACGGGCTTTGAGGTGTGTGAAAAACTGCGCGCTTTGCCTCAATATAAGACAACGCCAGTCATTTTCGTAACTGCCCACAGCAATTTTGGAAACCGCACCCAGGGCGTGCTTAGCGGCGGCAATTATTTCATCACCAAACCAGTTGACCCTCTGGAACTGGCGCTCAAGGTTACCATTCATCTCTTCAAAGCACAGGCGCAACACGCAGGCGCCACACAAGCGGAACCCAAGCCGCAGGCCAAACCACAGGCCAAACCGGAACCCAAGCCGGAGCCAAAGACCGAACCCAAGCCGGAGCCCAAACCGGAAGTGAAGGCGGAAGCCAAAGCTGAAGCCAAGCCGGAAATCAAAACCCGGGCCGCCTCCCCCCCGGAACCGGCACCCAAACCAGCGGCTCCGGCTCAACCCAGCCAACAAAACGCAGGGAATGGCAGCACCAATGCCAAGGCCAAAAATGGGGATTCCACCACTGCGGCCCCCCAAAAAACCCAAGCCCGGCCGGCCACACCGCCCGAGGTGCCCAAAGCCGCACCGCCGACCCTCAAGCCAGCGCCCCCATTGGCACCCAAACCCGCGCCGGCAGCGGCCAAACCGCCGCCCCCGGCACTCAAAGCCGCACCGTCCATACAGTTCAGCCCGGCCAAGAGCAGCAATGGCAATGGCCAGCCGAAAAGCCCGGTAACGCCGCCTTCGCTCAGCGCGGCACCACCCATGCCGGCGTTAAATCTGGCACCGGCCGTAAAGCCGCGCGCCGCCAATATTACCGAAGTCCTTTCCCCCCTCAGCTCGGCTCCAAGCCTCGGCGAAACTGGCACGCTGAATGTTACTAAATTGTCAGGCAGCAGAAATCGAAACAGTATTATGAACAACGAACAAGACGAAGCATTCGAAAAAGTCGTCATCGCCGTGGTGCGAATCATCTTCGGCGATGATAACTTGACGGAAATGAACGTTCGTCTGGTGCGCATCGCACTGGAACGTTACAACGTCCATGAGGTCATAAATTCTCCTGTCGCCGCATAAGGGTTGTATCATGGATTTATGCCGTCTATTCCGCCCGGAAGGGGAATGCGATATGGTTTGCACTCGATCGGAAGATCGGGAGCAACCGCCCTGCCTTTTTAACGAAGCCCGAAAGGTTTCTGCCTGCCCTGCTGTTTCGCCCGCCTGAAGTTGCCAGCACACGCACCGCGCCTGAAAACAAAAACAGCCAGCCACCAGGCGTCGCCGCCTTCAGCCTGACGTGTCCGGCATCAAAGAGGTCCCGGTTTCCTGAACGGGCGTCGCTCCCTTCAAAATCTCCTCCGGATCCGCCAGCCCCAAACCCGGGCCCCGGGGCACACTGATGGCGCCATCCACAATGCGCAACGGCGGATCGAACCATTGCCCGTAGGTTTCCACGCCCTTCTTGTATTCCTGCCAGGGCCCGATTTTCGGCGTGCAGGAAGCGAAATGCAATGAATACACAAACCCGAATCCGCCGGAAAGATGCACGGTGGTGGCCAAACCGGCCTGCTCGGCCATGCGCGCCACGCGGCGGGAACGAATCAAACCGCCATAGTAATATAGGTCGGGCTGGACGATATCCACCACGTGCTCCCGGATGCACCACTGGAAACGCCAGTGGCTGGATTCCTGTTCGCCAAAGGCAATGGGAATCGAAAGGGCATCGGTGACTTTCTTGGTTGCATCAAAATTATCGAACGGACAGGGTTCCTCGTAGTGGATGGCCTTGATGTCCTCCAGCATCCGGCCCACCCGGATGGCCTCAGGCGGGTCGTAGGAACTGTTGGCATCGGCATGAATGACCATTTTATCGCCG
>Ga0265320_10001191_pt1 | contig 19131 bp, 21 predicted proteins | sample 4827metaG_FD_202087 | JGI IMG/M metagenome (GOLD analysis project Ga0265320, IMG submission 202087) | Rhizosphere microbial communities from Carex aquatilis grown in University of Washington, Seatle, WA, United States - 4-8-27 metaG | ecosystem: Host-associated > Plants > Roots > Rhizosphere >...
AAGTAGGCGTAGCGGAAGAAGTCAGGCATATGCAGCATGACGGAACCATTCGCGGTCTTGACCCCGGGGCGGTCCCTTTCAAAAAACAGCGTTCCTTCGAGCGTCGTTTCCATAACCGCATCCCTGACCGGAGCGTGATCCCGCTGGGAATGATCGCTGATGAGCTTTTCCATGGTGCCTCCAGAAAATGAGGAATCGGATTCCAGACTTCCTAAGACAAGGTAATATAAAAGTTAACAATATGTCAATGTTTAATTAGGCAACGATATATTGTTTAATGTTATCTTAGACTGCGGCTTACTCTCTCATTTCCGTTTCGATGGAGGCCTGAAGCGCGGTCTGCATGTAGCTGCGGATGTAGCCGCGTTCATGATCGGTGAGAGTCTTCGGATCGAACATGACAACATAGATCTTCTCGCCGCTTCTCTCATGCCGGCTCCCCATCACAATTCCCTTCACAAGGCAGTGGCTGCCCTTCAGTTTCAACTGAATCGATTCCAGGACGGTATACTTCTCCCAGTGTCTCTCGGGGTTCAGGGTGCAAGACATCGCGACAACGCTGATATCCACAATCCGCCCTTCGACCCTGCCCAACTTCGTAACGATATTGAACATTGCCTTGTCGCCGCAGTGAACCCTGAGAAACCTCCGGCGTCCCCGGGCCTCGTTCGCCTCGAGCACGGCGAGGACGGTCGTGGTGCTCTTGACCAGTCCCAAAGACAGCCTGATGAAGCCGCACGGAACCCGCAAATCAATCAGGTAGACATGGGCCAGATGCGGGTCGGCATTGTACGAGAGGATTCCTAGCCGCACCCTGTCCAGGGAGGGGTCGCCATGGACCTCTTTCACGAACGTCTGCCACTCTCCCTCGGAAAGCCCCTCGTCAATATTCAGAAACGCCAAGGCAACCGGGTGTTTCGAAAAGATCTTTTTGGCGCTGGAAACCGAGCCAACGAGGTACACCTCAAACTCATGGCAAATGAGCTCAGCCACCATCGCTTTTTGGATGACACTGTTGGGCTGGACAAAGAAGACTTGAATTCCGAATTCGCCGCCCGTGGTGGGGGGCCGCTCAAGAACCATCGGTTGCCTACCTGAGAGTTTGCTGCTGGCGACAACCCGTTTCGCCGCTGGTTGGACGAGAGCTTCTGCGGCCCGGGGGAAACTCCTGCCTTGGCCGCAAAACATTTAAGAAGGCGCTAGACTTTTAAAGATAGAAGGTTTTGACCGCGAGGACAAGATACCAAGTTCAAAGGTGAAAGAAAAATCCTCTGAACATCGGTCCGGGTTCGCCCCAAAAGCGGCAAATCCTTTTCAACCCAGTTCGCGGATAAGCCATTCCTTTGCGCGCGGTGCTTTTTTCTGGGTTTGGAGCCCACGGTGGTTCTGGGACCACCGGAGGCGTGGTTTTTCCTGAGGACGAGGCAAAGGAAACAAAAGAGTTCGTTCTAGGGAGAATGTTTTCGCCTGCGTGAAGCAGCGGCGGCCGCGGCAATCATGGAGCGCACCAACTCGAATTCGCCTTGGTTCAGCTCCATCAAGTCCGACAGAAGCTGCAACATATTCCGGCAAGAGGAAAGCAGACCAAGAAACCTCCTCTTCAGGGAAAAGAGCTTGTGCAGCGCGAGCGGAGAACGGCTGCTTCACATCTTTGTCATCACCTGCAAGATAGCCGATCAGCTGGAAACCCTTTGCTAGCGCTTCTTTTACAGCCACTGTTTTCCTAATCTAGTTGAAAACAGTCCTGGAAACGGTGCCGCAGGGGGCTTCAGAAACGCCGCCGAGACGGCTTTCAATCGCTTCTAAAAGACCCTTGCTCGACGGTCTGGTTGTTATGCGAAGCGGGTTAAGCGGGGTGAATAGAGGGAAATAGATCGATCTGACAGATTGACACTGGCGCATATACAATATTAGTATATGAATATACGGAGGCTGTTTTATGGCCCTTTCAATCCGAAGCAAGCACGTCGAAGTTCTGGCCCGACGACTGTCCGAAGAAACCGGCGAAAACATCACTGACGTGATTTTGTCAGCTCTGAAGGAAAAAGAGGATCGAATACTCGCGGTAAGCAGGAAGCAGAAGATTGACGAAATCCTGGAACGCATGAGCCGCCTACCGGTCCTAGATCCTCGCGCCCCGGATGAAATCATCGGATACGATGAGTACGGGTTGCCCGGTGGTCGTTGATACGTCGGCGCTTTGCGCCATCCTCTTCAAGGAGGACGGCTGGGAAATTTTTCGGGACGTTCTTGCCGGACCTGAAAAAAAAACCATGTCAACTGCAACGCTGGTGGAAACCAAGATGGTCGTCGTGTCTAGGGCGGGAGCCCAGGCGGGCGCAGAACTGGAAACGCTCCTCCGGGTCGCAGAGGTTGAAGTGGCGGATTTCACGGCGGAACAGGCTCGAAGAGCCCATGAAGGCTGGATGCTTTTCGGCAAAGGGAATCACCCGGCCGCACTCAATTTTGGTGATTGTTTTTCCTATGCTTTGGCCAAAACCACCGGGGAAGCGCTTCTATTCAAGGGCGGGGACTTTTCGCTAACAGATATTCAAACCGCCCTGACCCCAGGAAGTTCATAGACGCCACGACGGGCGTCCCAAGAATCTGGCCGGGTCGGATAAGCTTCTTTTGGACGACTCGGGGCCTCTGGAATTGACCAACTTCAACAAAAGTGTAGCATCCTATGCCAGGAAGCTCATGAAAGGCTGTTGATACTTTCAAGAACTACGGAGATTTCATGCTAAGGAACTTGTGCTCAATACTCACCCTGGCCCTCACTGTCACTGGTGTGGCTCAGGCACAAACTCCGACCAAGGAAAGCCCAAGTGCCTTCTGGAACGACAAGATCATCAAGATCGACTACTCGGGCTGGGGACTGCAGCTCCAGGTCAACAACATTTCGTCGAGTATTCCCTTCATCAAACCCGAAATCAGGAGCCTGCTTGAAGAGTTTCCGGATAGCAAGTCGTCGTTGAAGGGTTTTGACGACAAGTATGTCTCCGGCCAGATTTTTCTCTGGTGCGGCCTAACGGTCGCGCTTGTAGGCGTGGCTATTGGAGCCAATCAGACCAACAGTTCCAGTCCTCAGCCTGCCGTCGTTGGTACCTCACTCGGGCTCGCGATCGGTGGACTTTGTGTTGAGCTATGGGGCGCATTTACGATAGTGGGTTCTTATCGAGACCTTTTCGATGGGGTCAATGAGTACAACAAGGACCAATTTGCTGCCTACAGCACCAACTAACTTTGAAACAAAAGGACATACCTTGGGTACCTGACAGGTGGAACAAACGGGTACGACTACTCAACGTCCTTTGATTCTTCCGATCTGAAGAAGTTGTTCAGTCCATTCTACATAACAGTCGGCGTAGACATTGACTACCAACTCGATAAGAACTGGTTTCTAAGGTTTCCTGTGGACGTCGGTCAATGTCTATTCTTCTTTAACCAGCTATCTCCGACATTCTACAATAGCCTTGCGTCCCCCTATTCCGCCACCTATCTGGGATCGGAAGACACAGCGTTTACGTTTGGGATTGACCTTGGTTACACCTATTCCAGCTAAAACAAATTTGTACTTTTCTCAAAACAAGAAGATGGCCTGGTAACTGACGCGCCCTGCCCTAGAAAATCTGGAGAGGATGCAATTCCGGGTCTGAAAGCGCTCTGAGTAGACCGAACCTGGTTTCTACGAACCAGGCCTTAGCCTTATGTGGGCTAGAGCTGTTCGAATCACGGCGAAGAGGTGATCGCCCCTTTAAATCTGAGATCTACCGAAAACCTTTGGCGAGTTGGAAACGGGAACGGCCGCTTTGTGTGTCGGCGTAGAGGGAGCCATAGTCGAGAACAGCTTCTTTTGCCGTCAGACTGACGGTCCCGCCCTTCTTCATAGCGTGCCAATGTTTGCTCACTCGAAAAAACAGCTCATCCTCGCTGATGTCGGGAAACTCAAGGCTCAGAGCTTCCTCGTCGATTGCCGAAGCCACTGGGTCATAGACCACCCTGCACCAAGACTCAAAGGCCTCTTCGAGCGTCAGCTCGTAGGGGAAGTAGCGGTTGATGTAGTACTTGTGTTCTTCTACCTGCCGTTTCAACTCGGCCTCAAACGGATCCAGCGCCTGCTCGGTTTTGAAAAGCATCGCTTGCATGATTGCCTCCCAGTCTCAAGCTGGAATTTACTGCTTCTGAAAAGAAAAGTCTTGTGTCAGAAGAATGCGGCGAGAGCGTGGGCGCCAGACTCGGTTTCAGAATTCTCGAGGTTCGCCTGCCTTACACGCTCGATCGTGAGTCCCAGGAGGAGTCTTCCTTTGTCGGATAAATTCCTGAGCACACACTGTTGGACCACGGGGTCGGCTCCCACCAGTCCCTTGACGAGTTCCCCGACACCAAGAGACTCCACTCTCTTGAGCCACAACTTGATGTCGGCGTCAGACATTGTCAGCAACCTCGTCAAGGGTGCCATTGGCATTTCCCGCTGTCAGGGAACCCCGAAGTCTTCAAGGGCGGGGACCAGCCACAGGGGGCTCGACCCAGTAGCCTTCGCGGCTGAAGTGGCCGTGGAGCTTTTCTTCATACTCTCTGGTGATCAGGGCGGCCGGCGTGTACTCCGGTGAGAGTTTGACCTCGGTCCGGGTAAGATTCACGAACAGCTTCGACAGTTCCCAGCTCACCTTGTCGATCCATCGAACGGCAACAAGGACGCATTGTCCCGGCCACCAGTCGGTCGTATCGACGACCAAATAGCGGATGGCCCACGACTCCACATCGATGACGAAGTCGTTGACCCTGCCCATAGTACCATCGGAGGCCTGCAGGGTATAACCCGAGACCGCCAGGGAGCTCCTCAGGTAAGGATTCCATTCCTTCCCGCCTTGGTTAAGGTTCTCATCGTTGTAAGGAGGGAGTTGCGGCATGTTGGACGATCCCCACATGTAGGGGCCTGACCAGTATGCCGGCCATTGGTGGTGCTTGTGATAGGCCGTCTCGAATTGCATCGAAACCGGCAGGTCGGTTGCAAGGACCGGGCTCTTTTCGATTTGCTTTCTGGTCAGCTTCACCGACATGTGGCGGCTCTTCTCGTCAATAACGCCCAGCGAATAAGGTGAAACGAGCACCTGCCGATCGGAGAGCCAGTTTCCGGTGTCGGCCACCAGATAACGAACGGCCCAATGCTTGTCGTCAAACAAGAAGTCTTTGACCCTGCCGAAGTCCCCATCGAGGCCTTTGAGCAGGTATCCGGTCAGGGTTTTGGATTTGATAAGCATGGCTTCATTTTCCTCGGTACGCCACAACGAGGTCGTTTTCAACCTCAACCACCCCGGGGGCCGACCACGCTGTCCGTGAGACCTGGTCGAGCTCGGTCCAGGAATGAACGGTGCCTCGAAGCACGACCTTTCCCTTATCGGCCTCAACCTGAATGCTCAGGGAGTCCTCCATGGCGAGCCTTTTCAGGGCGTCGGCGATCTTGCCTTTGATCTGTGAGGCATCGGCCGGCTTGACCCGAACGACAATTTGATTGTTTACGCCCTTGATGCCCAAAATGTGGCGCACGGACTTGGAGGCGAGGATCCTTTGGTAGTTCCAGTCGACAACTCCCCCCAAGACGACAATCCCGCCCTCGACGAGGCAGGTCACCGAACCCTTGGGAATCCTGGCGTTCCAGTCCAGGGCGTTGGCGACGGCGGCTGTGATGTCGCTGTCGTTTCGCATATGCTCACCGAGCAAGTCTACAGATAGTTCCTCGGCGATGCCCCGCACTCCGTCGATCCGCCGGACGGCTTTCTCAGCGGCGAACTTTTCCGAATACGTGAGCACGCTTCCGGTAAGAGTGACAACCCCGTCCTTGACGCCGACGCCGATATTTTTGGCTTCAACGCTCGGGTCCCAGGCCAATTCGTCGTTCACGTCTTTCTGCAGAACAATGTCTTTTTTCATCGCTGGTACCTTCCTTTAGGGTTTTCGGGGAAATGCTCATCCCGCAAATAGTACTGGGTTTCCTTTGGAAAGTAAATATTGCATTTCAAACTTAATTAAAGATTGTAATCTTCTTTATCGTATTGTATTATCAAAATCTATGAATCTCGCGGATTGGATTAAGCATAGTGATGTTAGAGGGACAAAGGGGGTCCAGACATTTCGAGGAGTTCTCGAGGCTGCGTTTCCCAAGGACCACCCTCAAAACAGTCTCATCCCTAGGTTCATCGAGACCCAAACCCTCCCGGAGCAGGAAACCGATGTGGTGATCCCACACCTGACGGTAGAGGGGTTGCCGCATCCCGTGCTGGTGGTGGTTCTGGTTCCCGAGGGGGTTCCCGTCGGCAACCAGCGTATCCGGCTCTGGGTGGTGGGAGTTTTCGCGAGAGGCCAACCGGAACTTCGCCTGCAGGTGCTTTCGTTGGTGGAGGGATTTGTGCGGCAAGGGCCCTTCGACGCCGACCCGGATGTTTTCTACGAGAAAATCTGCCGATTCAGCGTCCCTGGAAACCGGGTCTTTGCCAGTCTTCCCATCGACAGGGTCAATTTCGAACTGGGGGCCCGCCTTTCTGGCCTCACTGCGGCCGAGGTGGAAGAACGCCAGGGCCTTTCGGGGCTGAATCTGCTCAGGCCAGCACCCAGACCGCCAGTCCTTCTCGTGCTCCTGAAGAATTTCGTCTCAGTCTTCGCGTGCCTGCTGTGGGGTGCGGGAGGGCTTTGCTTCCTTCCCGGCGTCCAGATGCCGGCCCTTGGATGGGCGATCTTTGCCGTCGTGATCATCAACGGAGTGTTCTCGTTTTGGCAGGAGGCGAAGGCGGAACGAGCCGTCGAGGCCCTGCAAAACCTGCTGCCGCGGCAGGCTACGGTCACTCGCGGCGGAGCGGAAGCCCAGATTCAGGCCAGCGAGCTGGTTCCAGGAGACATTCTGTCTTTGGAAGAAGGCGACAGAGTCCCGGCCGACGTGAGGCTTGTCGAGGCGGACGACCTGAGGGTCGACAACTCCAACCTCACCGGCGAATCGCGGCCCCTCTACAAGACTTCCGAGCCCCTAACGGGCGAGCTGGCCTTTCTGTGGACCGAAGTTCCCAACCTTGTGTTTGCCGGGACGTCGGTGACTTCGGGCCGAGGGCGGGGCGTGGTCATGGGAACCGGCATGCAGACCGAGATTGGCAAGATCGCGGGGCTCACCCAGTCGGTGAAAAGGGAGCCCAGTCCGCTCCAGAAGGAGATGAAGGCCGCCGTCAACATTCTGACAGTGGTGTCCCTGGCCATTGGTGGGGTGTTTTTTTTCCTCGGCCAATTTCTCGGGGGAATGACAGTCTTGGGGGCCTTTCTGTTTACCATAGGGATCACGGTGGCCAACATCCCCGAGGGCTTGCTGCCTACCCTCTCGTTGTCGCTGGCTCTCGGGGTCCAGCGCTTGGCCCAGCGGGGCGTGTTGGTGAAGAACTTGGCCTCAGTCGAAACCTTAGGCGGTACGACGGTGATCTGCACCGACAAGACGGGTACTTTGACGACCAACCATATCCAAGTCAGGGAGATCTGGGTGGGGGACAGGGTGCTGTCCGCCGACACCGACGATCTTACGGCTCTGGCCGGCGACGAAGGCGGGCGTCGGATTCTCGAGGTGGCCATCCTTTGCAACAACGCCCGGCTGGTCGACGGGGGAACCGCCGGCGACCCCACGGAAGGCGCATTGCTAGCGATGGCGGTTCAGGCCGGGCTTGACCCGGCCGACGTGAAGCGAGAGCGTCCCCGGCTGGGGCATCTGCCGTTCGAGTCGGTGCGCAAATGCATGTCGACCCTGCACCGGACCGATACAGGGCCGCAGGTGATGACTAAGGGAGCCCCGCTGGAGTTGCTGGCCCGGTGTACGCACATCCTATCGGGAAGTGGAGTCGTCGCTCTTGATGAGCAGCGCATCGCCAATCTGAAGGAGAGGCTCGACGGCTGGGCCCGGCTGGGCCGGCGAACCCTGGCCTTGGCGACCCGCTCTTGGCTCGAAGGAGCCCCCTTCCTTTCTGCAACGGCCGAGACGGACCTGCTGTTTCTGGGGATGGTGGGAATGGTCGACCCCCCCCGTCCCGAAGTTCCTGAGGCTGTGGCTTTGTGCCGGAGGGCTGGAATCCGCATGGTCATGGTCACCGGGGACTACGGGCCCACCGCGGCAGCCATCGCCCAGGAGATCGGCATGAGCACCGTCGCCGATGTGGCCAGGGTCTATACCGGCCGCGAGGTTGAGAGCTTCGGGGATCCTGGGTTGCTGGCGGTGCTTGCCGTGCCCGGACCCCTGATCTTCTCGCGAATGGAACCAGCCCACAAAATGATGGTTGTCACGGCGTTCCAAACGCGAGGGGACATCGTGGCGGTCACCGGCGACGGCATCAACGATGCGGCCGCCTTGAAGCGGGCCGACATCGGCATAGCCATGGGCGCAGGAGTCAACGATGTCGTCAAGGAAGCCGCGATGATGGTGGTCCTCGACGGAAACTTCGCCAGCATCGTCGCCGCTATCCAGGAAGGGAGAGCGGTCTACGCCAACATCGGGCGGTTCATTGCCTACGTGTTTGCTTCCAATGTTCCCGAGTTGGTCCCCTTCCTCGCCAGTGTCCTTCTTGGAATCCCCCTCCCCCTCACCGTGCTGCAGATATTGGCCGTCGACCTGGGAACTGACATGATTCCGGCCTTGGGTCTGGGGACCGAGGCGCCCGAGCCCGGGCTGATGGATCGCCCCCCTCGGCCCAGACGCCAACGGCTTTTCAGCCTTCGGGTTTTTCTCAGGAGTTATCTCTTTCTGGGACTGCTCGAAGCGGTTTTGTCGTTGGCCGCCTATTTTTGGGCCTATACGGTGCGAGGATGGACCTGGGGAACGCCGATGGCCGCCTCGGGGCCGGTCTATCAAGCCGCGACGACGATGGCGCTGGCGGGAATTGTCGCCTGCCAGGTGGGAAATGTGCTGGCCTGCCGTACCGATCGGGCGTCAATTTTCCGCGTGGGCCTGACGTCGAACCGGGTGGTTCTTTGGGGCATCCTCACCGAGCTTGTCGTCCTCACTGTCCTGATTGAAGTGCCTTTCTTGCAATCTGTGTTTGGACTGGTTCCCTTAGGCTGGTCTGACCTGGCCCTGCTCCCGCTGTTTCCGCTGATCCTTCTTGGCGCAGAAGAAGTGAGGAAGGCTTGCGTGCGGGCATGGCAGACTTGAAACTTGGTTCCTACTCGAAAAGGAACGAACCGGAAACGATGTTCTTGGCTTCCGCCACGGAAGCGGCAGGTGCGGCCCCCCGGTAGTTTGGTCCGGCGCTGAAGAGAATAACCGCCCCGCCCCAGGTTCCTGCAACCTTGTGGAGGTCTGCCAAATAGGCCAAGGCGATACTGAGGTTCGCCGGGACATCGTAGGGGTCGAATTCCCTGCCGTTGTTGTAAAGGCGAACCATATCGGCATGGCTGTCGGAATTGTGCTGAAGCAGCCCTCTGTCCCAGGTGCCGTTCCGGTTTCGGTGAGTGGCCCAGGGTTTTCCGTCTGATTCCGACACGACCAAACCGAGGCCCACCTCAAGCGGCACTCCTGTGGCGGCGCACAGGGAAATAAGGTACTGGAATATGTAGTGCTTCACAGGGATGACCCACGGCCGGGCCGGAGGGGCCCAGGTGACTGGCAGCGCCGCGTTTTCAAGCCCGTCCGGGCCGGCACCCGTTGGCGGGGTTCCTGAAAGGAGAAACGGGCCGAGGAACAGGAGGGCCAGAGCCAGCGGGAACGAGCGTTCTCTGCGGAATAGGGTCAAGGGAGTTTCCTTTGCCAGCCGGTGGCTGAAAGAGCAGTGTACGGGGCATGTGTGCAGATGTCTAGGTCTGTTTAATTAAAAGAGATGAAATAAATGAAGATTTAATTGCGCTTCCGGGAACGGAAAAGCCGCTTGGCCCTGGCCCTGCCAATCAAGGATGGAGAGGAACCTGTTTTGAAAACGACAGGCGGAGCAGTATCTTTCGAGCTTGAAGAGGAAGCCATGGCCGTCTACATCGTTTCATACCGGGATGAATTTTGCCCGGATTTGCTTGAGCTCGCCGCCTTCGACAAGCGGGAAAAAGCCAACGCCGTTGTCGAGTCGCTCGTTCTCAAACGACAAGAGTTGTCCAAAGCGGAGCTCCAGGAAGACGAAATGAACCGGCAGTGGCACACTTTCATGAGAAAACAGGGAATATCGGAGAACAAATTCTTCGTTCTCAATTTCGCTTCCCACAACGACTATTCCTTCAACGTGAGAGAGCTTGAAGTCTTGAGCTGACAACAGAAGGCGGGTCGCGCCGGAAGGCGATTCTTCACAGCCGAGCCATTTCATGGGGTTCGGTTGTTTTTGACCCTAATCAGTAGTACTGTATAATTAAATCATGAGAGGTATTTTATGAATGTTTTGTTGATCGGTGCCACCGGAGCGACAGGGCAGGAGATTCTTGCCCTGCTGCTGGGAGCAGACCACAAGGTAACAGCCCTTGTTCGCAACCCGGAGAAGGTGGGGATGAAGAATGTCCGGTTGGACATCGTCAAGGCTGAGATTGAGGACCAGGAAACGATCGTTAAAATGGTGGAAGGCAAAGATGCTGTGCTTGTTGCCTTTGGACCGAGAAGCCTTGAAAAGTCTGACGCCCAGGAGACTCTGATGAGAAACCTAGTTGCTGGGATGAAAAAACACGGCGTCAAACGGATCATTAACCTTTCAGCGTGGGGAGCTGGATCCACGGCTCGCTACAGCAATCCGATATTCAAGCTTGCTCGCTGGACGATCCTCCGAAATGTTTTCGATGACAAGGAACGAGGACAGAAAATTCTGACCGAATCGGGTCTTGACTATGTAAACGTTTGTCCGGGAAGGCTGCTGAACAAACCTGTACGACAAGGTGTTCGAGCCTCGGTTGATGGAAAAGGACTCAAGGCAACGATGACGCGGGCCGACTTGGCCCAATGGATGGTTGACCAACTGACCAGCGACACCTGGATTGGCAAAGATCCGATCATAGGTTACTAACCCGATCTTCTTAGCGGCAAAGAGGTTCAGGATGCTAGAAACGGGACTGAGCCTTGCCGAAGTAGAACAGCGGCGCAAAGAGTATGGAGCCAACGAGGTCCCGGCGGAACGGGACGCCCCTGTGGTTCGGTTTCTTGGAAAATTCTGGGGACCTTCGGCCTGGATGCTTGAGTTGATCCTGCTCCTGTCCGCCTTCCTCGGAAAGTACTCTGAACTGGCTCTGGTGGGAGCGTTGCTGGTGACCAACGCGCTGTTGAGCTACCTTCAGGAGCAACGGGCCTTCAAAGTGGTCGAAGCTCTGCGAAAACAGCTCCAGCTGTCGGCCCGGGTCTTGCGTGACTCCCTTTGGACTCTTATCCCGGCTCGGGACCTCGTGCCAGGGGATGTGCTCAGGGTGCGCACAGGCGATATCGTTCCGGCTGACGCCACGCTGCTAGACGGGGCGCTGGGCGTCGATGAATCGGCCTTGACCGGGGAGTCCGCACAAGCCGACAAGGCACCGGGCGACGTCCTGAGGTCGGGCTCGGTGGTGAGAACCGGGGAAGGAAACGCCAAGGTCGTTCTGACCGGAACGAGGACCCAATTCGGCCGTACCGCCGAGCTTGTGCAAAAGGCCCGTCCGGCGAGGCACTTCGAAGCGGTCGTCGCCAAGGTTGTGCGGCGGTTGATCGTCATCGTCGGGGCGCTGGTGACCGTTGTGGTGGTGCTCTCCCTTTTCCGCGGCACGTCACTTCTGGAAATGCTGCCGCTTATGCTCATTCTCATGATGAGCGCCGTTCCGCTGGCGCTTCCGGTCATCTTCACGGTGAGCACAGCGCTCGGTTCGAAGGAACTGGCCAAGTTGGGGGTGATCGTCACGCGGTTGAGCGCCGCCGAGGACGCCGCAACGATGGATACTCTCTGCGTCGACAAAACGGGCACGATTACCCTGAACCGCCTGGCTGTGACCTCTGTGATCCCCTGGAAGACCGCCAGTGAAGCCGACGTGCTGTTCGCCGGTGCCGTTGCTTCGCAAGAATCCAACCAGGACCCGCTTGATCGCGCCTTTCTTGAGGAAGCCAGGGCACGCGGACTTCCCGAGCTTCCCCGCGACGCGGTATTCGCCCCGTTTAACGCCGACACCCGGCACACCGAGGCGGTTGTGGATCGGTTTGGTCAACGGTGGCGGGCGATGAAGGGAGCGGTGAGGACCATTGCCCAAATGTGTGCCTTGGGAGCGCCGCAGATTGCCGAGCTTGAGTCGCACGTGGACGAGGCCGCCCTGAAAGGAAATCGGACGTTGGCGGTGGCCCGAGGTCTCGAAGACGCCCCGCCCGAGTTCCTGGGGCTGGTCACCCTGTGCGATCCGCCCCGAGCTGACGCCTCGGTCCTCATCACCAAACTGCGCGGTCTGGGCATAGCGGTGAAGATGCTGACCGGCGACGCCCTGCCCGTGGCCCAACACATCGCCGCCGAGGTGGGGCTGCCGCACATCAGGCCGGCGGCTGAACTGCGGGCAACTCTTGCTGCGGCCACCGTTGCCGACCCCTGGGCCGACATCGATGGGTTTGCCGAGGTCTTTCCCGAAGACAAATACCTGGTGGTGAAGGGCCTTCAACAGGCGGGGCACGTCGTCGGCATGACCGGAGACGGCGTCAACGACGCCCCCGCGCTGAGGCAGGCCGAAGTCGGCATCGCGGTGGACACGGCGGCCGACATTGCCAAGGGCGCCGCGAGCGTCGTCCTCACCGAGCCAGGCCTGGCTCGCATCGTCATCCTGGTCGAGCAAGGTCGGGCAATCTACCAGCGGATTCTGACCTGGGTCATCAATAAGATCAGCCGGACTATCCTCAAAGCAGCCGTGGTCGCGATCGCCTTCGTGGTCACCGGCCGGTTCGTGGTCTCCTCCTTCGCCATGCTCCTCTTGGTCTTCCTCACCGACTTCGCCAAGGTCGCCCTGGCGACCGACAGAGTCCGACCTTCGGTGAAGCCTGAGACCTGGGAGATCGGAGGGTTCGTGACGGTTTCGGTGGTGTTAGGCCTGATCATGGTGGCCGAAACCCTGCTGCTTCTTTGGTGGGGCTGGGAACGCTTCGCCCTGGGGTCGCACGAGGGGCTGCTTTCCACCTTCAGCTTCTTGGCCTTGCTCTATTTCGCCGTGTTCTCAGTAGTCTCGGCTCGGGAGCGGCGGTGGTTTTGGTCTTCGTTCCCAAGCGGCACTCTTGTCGCCGCTTTAACCGCCAATGCCCTTGTCGGCACCGCTCTCACGCTGATCAGGATACCGGGGCTCCCTCCCCTCCCCTGGGAACTGACCGGGGGGATCTTCGGGTACTCCTTGGTCGCCTGCCTGGGGATCAACGACGCCGTCAAGGTGCTCCTGATTCGGCGACTGGTTCATCCGAGCGCTTCAAAACCAGACACGACGTCAAAAAGTTCTTCGTCGATTCCCCCTTGCCTCAGCCGGTGATAGCTGGTGCCCAGGGTCGCCAGAAGTTCATCGATGTTGTGGTCCGCACGTTCCATTGCTGCCAACCGGCTCGCGTTTTCGCTGGCCAGCGACTCAGCACAGGCCCGAAACAAGGAAATGAAAAGATACCCTCTGACGAACGCCTTGAGGGTGTTGATCCGGTTTCCCAGGACCTCGGCCGGAGCCTTGGTCGGCCAAGGGAGAGCCTCCAAACTTTGACGCCAACGGTCATCCAAGGGCAGCAGCCTTTGTGCTGTCGGCTCGTACGCCGCGCCGATCGTGGTGCGGTTGTAGTAAAGGTGGAGTTCCCCCATTTGTCCCTGGCCGAGGACCGGTTCGGTTTCGATCAGAATCTGACCGACGAGAGCCGTGATACCAGCGACCGATCCCGGCACGTTGAACAAGCCCGCAGGTTTGAGCCCCGCATCGGCCAATCGGCCCTGAACTCGTTCGCCAATCGCCCAGACGCGGAAAGGGCGGCCCTCGGCCTTGATCTGGTCGACAGCGTAGTCGGCGATCAGATCGTTGAATTGGCCCACGAGGCCTTGATCGGAACCAAAAACAACGGCCCCTGCCAAGGGAATTTGTCCGACCGGCGAGGTGGCGATGGTTTCCAAAGTCAAGGCCCGGAAGCAGGCGCCCAGGCCAAGCTCCACGGTTCGATCATAGTCTTTCAGTGCCAGGACCGAGCGCTCGTACTGGCTGATGCTTGAGGCGGCTAAGGCTTTCATGGAGCGGACAACGGCCTGAAGGTCCTTGGCGCCGTCGATTTTCTTGGTCAGGCTTGAGGGATTTGTACTCATGGGTCCTTCTTGGGCAGGAAGGGGGTCAGGGCCGCCCGTGCGAGGTCAACCAGGACCTTGCGATCGGCATCACTGAGTTTCGGTTGGGTCTCGAATCGGGCTAGAACCTCTCTTGTCAGGTTTCCGGCCGCAGCTTGGACGGCCCCTTCTGCCAGGGTCATCTGTTCCAAAGGCACGGCGTCAAAGAGGCCCAAGGTCAAAGCGACCAACAGAATGAACTGTGAGGGGACCGAAACCGAGGCGTACTCTGCCTGTTTCAGGCAGGCCCGAATTCGCCGTCCATGGTCGATGACCTTTCTGGTTGCTTCGTCAAGCCGCGCTCCGAAACGGGCAAACGATTCAAGTTCCTCAAATTGGGAATAGGCCAGCTTGAGGTCGCCGGCGAGGTTTCCGTAGGCCGGCCGCTGGGCTCGTCCACCCACGCGGGAGACCGATTTCACGACATCAATTGCGGGAAGGATGCCAAGTTCGAACAGGGTCGGCGACAGGTAGATTTGACCGTCGGTGATCGAGATTAGGTTGGTTGGAATGTAGGCCGAGATGTCTTGAGCTTCGGTTTCGATGACTGGTAGCGCCGTCAGCGACCCTCCGCCGCGCTCTTCAATCAGATGTGTCGAACGCTCAAGAAGCCGCGAGTGGATGTAAAAGATGTCGCCTGGAAAGGCTTCCCGTCCCGGAGGCCGACGCAAAAGAAGAGAAAGTTCCCTGTACGAGCGGGCGTGCTGAGTCAGATCATCGTAGACAATCAAAACGTCCCGGCCGGCCTCCATGAAATGCTCAGCAATGCTCGTAGCCACGTAAGGGGCAATGTAGGCCAGTCCCGGGGGATCGTTGCCCTCGCTGACGACCACAACGGTGTAAGCCAGGGCTCCACGGGCCTTGAGTACGGCCACTGTCTTGGCCACAGCGGACGCTCTTTGTCCAATGGCGCAGTAGACGCACAGGACATCCTGGTCGGCTTGGTTGAGGATGATGCTTACGGCAATGGCGCTCTTGCCTGTTTGGCGGTCACCTAGAATCAGCTCTCGCTGGCCGCGGCCGATCGGGATCAGCGCGTCGATCACCTTCAATCCGGTTTGAAGCGGAACCGTCACTGGCAACCGGTCCATAATGGGGGCCGCAGGCCGCTCTATCGGCAAACGCCCCTGCGCGTTCACAGGTCCGCCACCGTCCAGCGGCCGACCCAGGGGATCGATCACCCGGCCCAGGAGGGCTTCACCGACGGGGGTGTCCATCACCCGCCCAGTCCGGAACACTTGGTCGCCTGCGCGGAGTTGGGCAAAGTCTCCCAGCAAGAGGACACCGACCTCGGCCTCGTCAAGGTTGAAGGCGATCCCCAGAATTCCACCGGGGAACTCAATCAGTTCTTCGAAACCGACGTTGGGAAGCCCAGAAACCTTGGCTATGCCAGTAGCCACCTCGGTCACCGTTCCGACTTCGAGGGCCGTCATCTGGAAGTCCATTGCCTCTCGTCCGAGCCTGAGCGCTTCGAACGAGGAATCCATCGTCGTCTGAAGGCTTTCAGACACCGTGATCGGCCTCAACGGTTTGGCCCTTTTCAATCGAGGTTTCCAGGGCCGAAAGGTACCCCTCTAGGCTCCAGGAAACTTTTTGACCGCCAGCGCTCAGTTCAATCCCGCCCAAAATTTCGGGCGTCGTCTGGAAGGCCAGTTTCAGGTCCGTGCCAAACGAAGCCTCGATGACTGTCGTTAGGGCGTCTCGGGACTTCGAAGGAAGATTGGTTGCCGTTCTGACGACAGCCTGTCGGCCCGAATCCTGAAGCGCTTTGGCCATCATTTCTCTGTCCGCCGGTTCCAAGACCTTGAGTTTGGCCGAGAAAGCCACCACCATAGCGTCTTCCAAGGCAACGTCGGCGAGGTCGGCCAAGGCCTTGCGGGCCACGGCGAAAACCTCCTGCCTGGTGCGCCGACCTATCTCCGCAAACTGATTCCTCTCGTCCTTCTTCATGGCTAGGTCCCTCTGGGTTGCCACAAGGTCGGCTGCCTGATGGGCTTCTGAGAGCAACTTCCCCTTTTCGTTGCTGGCGTCGACTTGGGCTTGGGTCAGCAGGGCCGCTCGGTTGCGGTCAAAGTCACGGTTTTTCTTTTCGAAGTCGATCTTGTCTTTCTGGGCAGCTTCCTTTGTCGCCGCCGCCTCGGAAAGTTCGTCTGAGATCTTCTTTTCCCGAACAGCGATGGCCTTCAGAACAGGCTTATAGAGAAATTGGTGAAGGAGAAACACGAGAACAAGAAAGTTGATGACCTGGGCGCCGACCGTGAACCAATCGATGAGCATGGGCTACTTTCCCGCGACGTTGGAAAGTGCTTGGTTCCAAAAAGGATTGGCGAAGATGAGAATCATCGAGATCACGAAACAGTAAATTGCCGTCGATTCGATCATCGCGAGCCCAACAAAGAGAGTCCTGGTGATCGTCGGCGCAGCATCAGGTTGCTGGGCGAGAGAACTGAGAGACTGGGCGACGGCCCTCCCTTCGGCCAGGGCTGGGCCCATAGTCCCGAAACCCGTCGTGAGACCCGCGATGATGATCGACACAACGGCGATCCAAGTAGTGCTGTCCATGTTTGGCTCCTTAATTTGTCTTGGCTTTTCTTTTTGACTGGCCGGCTCGGGTGGCGGCGGCGATGTACACAGCTGCCAAGATGCTGAAGATGTAGGCCTGGACCATGCCCGTCAGCAACCCCAACACCTCCAGCACAACGGGAAACAGAAACGGAGCAATCGTGAGTAAAATCGCCAGGATCATGGTGCCGCTCATCATGTTTCCGAAAAGACGGATCGCGAGAGCGAGAGTTCGCGAAAGCTCGCTGATGACATTAAAGGGGAGCATGAAGGGCGTCGGTTCGACGTAGGTCTTCAAGTAGCCCCACAGACCCTGTTTGAGGATGCCAAACAAAGGAACAGCGACAAGAACACAGACCGCCAGAGCGGTCGTGGTCGAAAGTGACGCCGTGGGAGGCTCGAAACCGGGAATCAAGGTCGCCAAACACGCCGAGGCGACAAAAAGAAAAAGCGTGCCGAGGAAGGACAGGTACCTTCGGGGTTCCCCAAGTCCGACTTCCTTGATCTGCGTCTCGATTCCCGTTACAGCGATTTCCAGAAGATTCTGTCCCTTGGAGCGCTTGGAATCGGTAGAAAGTTTTCGGGTCGTCAGGAAGGCACCTAGTGTCAACACCAGCATCAAAGCCCAGGTGAAAACGATGGTGGCGTTGAGTTTGAAGAACCCAGATTGCCAATAGACGATTTGATCAGGAGTTAGGTGCATGACCTACTCCACCGAACCACGACCATCCGAGCGGCAATGAACGCTAGAAGGAAGGCGACAAGATTTGTCCACCGTCCTTGAGCGGCCAACCACAACCCGACAAGGACGACTACGGTCCTGATCAGAAAGCCCCCCAGCAAGATGATGACCGGGCGCGAGGACCCGAGGGCTCTTCTGGTTGTCCACCAGAGGCTGCCGAAGAAGAAGGTTCCGATGAGAAAGCCTTCCGCGAAGGCGATGATGAGAAAAAGAACCTCATTCATCATCATCCTCCGGATCGTTATGCATGTCGCGGTCTTCCTTGGCGACCCAATACCCCGCGTTCACACATCCCAGCACCAGGCCTGCGACCAGGAGCGCCAACATCCACGAATGGCTTGGGGGAAACAAGCCATCGAGCCAAAGACCCAGGGCGGCGCCCAGAAGGGTGGGAACGACGACTGACCATCCCACCATGCCCATCATCCCTAAACCCGACCAGACAACCCGTGAGGAGTTGTTCTCTGCCTTCAGTTTCCGATCCGCTTTAGGTCCGATTTTATCAGCGAAAGTAGGAGGTTCTTTCTTCTTACCCACGTTTGAACTCTCCGAGCCGGTGAAGGAACCCGCTCTCCATTTTCGCCATCACATCACGGACGCTGCGTTCTTCCTGGTCAACTTCCAAGAATTGCAGGCCAACCGCCTCACGCAACCTCGACAGATCCTTTCCTTCGATGACGTTTCGCACCGACACCAGAATCTCAGCGCCGATTTTGACGAGGACCCCTTCGTCCACCGCTAGAACGATCTCGTCGCAACCCTCACATTGGTAGGTGAAAATCCCCGGCACCAAGGCGGCGACACAGTCGAGGCGATTGGGGAGAAATCCAAACGATCCTTCGAGGGTTTCGACAACGACCCGGGAAACAGCTGTTGTTTCTGAAAAGACCCGGAACGGCAGAAGGATCTTAAGCGTCATGATGAACCCCTGGAACTTTGACCTCGTCAATCTTGCCGATCATGTAAAGCGCACTTTCCGGGGAATCTTTGAACTCGTCGTTCAAAATCCGTTCGCAACCATCCAGGGAGTCGGCGAGGCTCACGAGTTTCCCACCCATTCCGCTGAACCGTTCGGTGGCGAAGAACGGTTGGGTCAGGAACCGTTCGAGGCGCCGGGCACGGGCCACCGTATTGCGGTCCTCGGGCGACAATTGCTCAAGACCCAACATGGCGATGATATCCTTCAGTCCATCGTATTGAGCCAGGGTCTTCCTGATCGACTGCGCGAGCCGGTAGTGCCGTTCACCGACGGTGGCTGCAGTGGCCATTTTTGAACTCGACTGAAGCGGATCGATGGCGGGATACAGGCCTTCGCCGGCTCTCTTTCGAGAAAGAACGATGGACGCGGAAAGGTGTGAAAACGTATGAACCGCCGCAGGGTCGGTGAAATCATCGGCCGGCACGTAGACCGCCTGAATCGAGGTGATGGCCCCGTTCTCTGTGTTGGCAATTCTTTCTTCCAGACTGGACAACTCGGTACCCATGGTCGGTTGGTACCCAAGCCTCGACGGCATCTGTCCCATCAGGCCCGACACTTCCATCCCGGCTTGAATGAATCGAAAGATG
>Ga0265320_10001192_pt1 | contig 19121 bp, 12 predicted proteins | sample 4827metaG_FD_202087 | JGI IMG/M metagenome (GOLD analysis project Ga0265320, IMG submission 202087) | Rhizosphere microbial communities from Carex aquatilis grown in University of Washington, Seatle, WA, United States - 4-8-27 metaG | ecosystem: Host-associated > Plants > Roots > Rhizosphere >...
CGGCCGCGCCCCTGACGCTCACCGCCTCCGCCGAGGGGCTGGAGGGCGCCACGCTCGCGATCAGCCCCCTGGGGCCGGACGAGACCCGCGAGGAGCCCTGAGCGCCGACCGATGCGGTTCCGTTTTCTTCCGCTTCGCCGGCTGGGCCTGACCGGCTGCCTGACCGGCTGCCTGGCCGGCGCCGGCCTGGCGCGCGCGGCCCACCCGGCGGCCTTCGACGTCCGCGCCTATGGCGCGGCCGGCGACGGGAAGGCGATCGACAGCCCCGCGATCAACCGCGCCATCGCCGCCGCGGCCGCCGCGGGCGGGGGGACGGTGGTGTTTCCCGCCGGAACCTACCTCTGCTTCTCGATCCACCTGCAGAGCCACATCACGCTCCACCTCGGGTCGGGCGCCACGCTGCTGGCCGCGAAGCCCGCCGCGGGTTTCGGCCAGTACGACACGGCGGAGCCCAACGCCGCGGACCTTTACCAGGATTTCGGGCACAGTCACTGGCACACCGGGTTGATCTGGGGCGTTGACCTCGAACAGGTCGCGATCCTCGGCCCGGGCTCGATCGACGGCGCCGGCCTGACGAGGTTCGGGCCGGGACCGGCCCGGCCGCGGCAGGCGAGCGACACTCCCCTGAGCCTCGGGGCGCGCCAGACCGCGGGCAACGCCGAGTTTCCGCCAGGGACCCAGATGGAGGGGCAGGGGGACAAGGCGATCGCGCTGCGCGGCTGCCGCGGCGTGACCCTGCGGGACTTCACGATCCGGCGCGGCGGGCACTTCGCGGTCCTGGCCACGGGGGTCGACAACCTCGCGATCGAGAACCTGAGGATCGACACCAACCGCGACGCGCTCGACCTCGACTGCTGCCAGAACGTGCGGATCGCCGGCTGCACGATCAACACTCCCAACGACGACGCCATCACGCTGAAGAGCTCCTACGCCCTCGGCGCCGCGCGGACGACGGAGAACGTGACCATCACCGGCTGCCAGGTCAGCGGGTTCGACGAGGGCACGCTGCTGGACGGCACGTACGGGCGGACCCAGGTGCTGGCCCCGGACCGCGACGGCGTCACCGGGCGGATCAAGTTCGGGACCGAGTCCAATGGCGGGCTGAAGAATGTCGCGATCGCGAACTGCGTCTTCACCCACTGCCGCGGCTTCGCGCTCGAGGCGGTGGACGGGGGCGCGATCGAGGACGTCACGGTGAGCAACCTGACGATGCGCGACATCATGAATTCGCCGATCTTCATCCGGCTCGGGAGCCGCGGCCGCGGACCCCAAAATTCCCCGATTTCCACGGTGCGGCGGGTGGCGATCAGCCACGTCACGGCCTCCGACGTCGACCCGCGCTATCCCATCCTGATCTGCGGGATCGCCGGGCACCCCGTCGAGGACGTCACCCTGAGCGACATCCAGGTCCTCTACCGCGGCGGCGGGACGAGGGAGCAGGCGGCCGCGGAGGCCCCGGAGCACGACAATTCCTATCCCGAGCCGAGCATGTTCGGCGTCCTGCCGGCCTACGGGCTCTTCGTGCGCCAGGCGGTGAATTTCGCCGCGGACCACCTGCGGGTCGGGTTCGCCCAGGACGACCAGCGCCCGGCGATCCTGCTGGCCGACGTGGCGGGCGCCGCGTTCGACCACGTGCAGGCGCAGCACGCCGCGGGCGTCCCGGTCTTCCGCCTGCGCCAAACCACCGGCTTCGCCCTCCGCGATTCCGCGGGGGCGCCCGGCGCCCGCTAGCTCAGGAGCCGTTGGCTGGCCAGGGCGGCCGCGATCGCGGGCTCGGCGCCCAGCGTGCCGGCGAGCCGGCCCAGGTAGTCGGTCGAGCGCGCCGCCTGCTCGGCCGCCGCGGCCCGCTCCAGCCGGCCGTGGATCTGGAGCCGGCCGGCGACGTCCGCATAGTTGGCGCGGGTCAGGAACTTCCTCAGGTAGTCGGCGTGGTTCTCCCAGAGATGGATGTCGATGGCGCGCTGGGCCTCGAGCCGGGCGCGGTACCAGCCGCTGGCCAGGAAGGCCTCCCGGGTGAAGAGGGCGCGGAAGGCCGGGTCGTCGGCGCCCCGGCCCTCCCAGGACGCATCGCGCATGAGGTGCAGCAGCGCCTGCAGGGGAGGGCAGGCGTCGGCGATCGATCCGTCCGCGAAATAGTGGCCGGCGGCGGAGCGCATGGTCGTGACGATGTTGTCCACGCCGTCGGCGAAGACATCCAGGTCCTGCTTCTCCGGCTGGAGGAATTCCTCGTCGAAGAGGGTGCCGGGGTTGCCGAGCACACGCCCGCAGAAGGTCTGGACGAAGCGGGCGGTGATCCGCCAGCCGAGCCGGCTGGCCAGGACCCGGCGCCCGCCATGGTCGAAGTCGACGCAGCGTTCCAGGTGGCCCTGGGCGATGAGGTAGGGGGGCTCGCGCTCGGGCGGAGTCATCCGGCACCAGATCTCGGGGACGAGCAGGCTGATGTCGTGGTCCACGCGGTGGCGCGGGCCGACCCAGCCGGCGGCGGTCGAGAAAATCGGCAGGCCCGTGAGGATGTAGGAGGCCAGGGCGACGTTGAGGTCGTAGATCGGGGGCAGGGCGTTGAAGGGCCCCTTGGTCAGCGCGCCCTCCGAACCGGCGCCGGTCGTGGAGGGCGACCGGCCGGTCAGGCTCGCGATCAGGTCCATGAAGGCCTCGGGCAGCTCCTGGTAGTGGATGGGGCCGAAGACGCAGAGGGGCCGGACCCCGGGCTCCGGCGGGTTCAGGCGCCGGCCAACGAGGACGGAGCCGACGGGGAAGGGCGCGGGCGCGCTCGCCGGCAGCCGGCGGTAGAGGCGGGCGCCGACCTGCGCCAGGTGACTGGCGCGGGGTTCCTCGAGGTCGGGCCGGTTCTGCAGGTAGCGGGGGTTCTTCGAGGGCTTGCCGTCGACGATCCGCGGATGGGACGGGGCGACCAGGTAGGCGGGCCGCCCCGCGGCGAGGAATTCCTGGAAGGTCCGCCGCATGGGCGCGGTGTATTCGTCGAACCCGCGGGCGTCCTCCACCGCGCTGCGCGCGGTCGGCCGGGCAATCGGCTCGTAGTTGGAGAAGAACAGCCCCGACTGGCTGAAGTCCCGCTCGGTGCGCTTGTCGTAGCCGCGGATAACCGCGTCGTCGGGCCGCTGGAAAAGCCGAAATTCGCAGTTGTGGACGAACTTGAGCGAGGGCTCCGTCACCCAGGCCGGCAGGCTTTCCACACGCGCATGGGGCGCCACGGTCGAGGCGGTGATGTCATCCTCGGCCTGGATCTTCTCCGCCGGCAGGAAGTCGTTGCGCAGCGTGAACGTGCGCCAGCCGCCGTCGCGGGTGTAGCCGACCCGGACATAGTCGGTCAGCAGCCGCTCCTCGTTGTACTTCAGCTCGTTGCCGGGACGGGCGTTGATCGTGTCGACCGTGAAATACCGGCGCCAGTCGGTCCCCCATTCGGGCTTGTAGAGCCGCTTGAGGAGGAGCACCAGGTCGCGGATCGAGCGGGGAATGGACGCGATCCAGGCGTTGTACTCGGGCGTGTAGTCGGGGCTGCGGCTGAGCAGCTTCACGACCGAGCCGAGCGAGCGCTCGGGGCTGAGCAGCAGGCGGCCGCGCGCCGGGTGGCCCGTCGGGTCGCGGAAGCGGCCGCGATAGTCCCGCTGCAGGATCGCCTCGACCGCGTCGAGGTCCTGGGGCAGGTCGCTGACGAAGACCGGGCCGGTGAAGATCGCGTCCGCGATCGGCTTGGAGATCTCCGATTTGCCGCCGCCGGACACGGTGCAGGGCTTGTGGCAGAGGAGGCCCTCCGCCGTGGTCCCGCGCAGGCGCCAGCGCCGGTCCGCCTCGGGCTTCACCATCTCGACCTTGTAGCCGGAAGGGAGGACATAGGTGCAGCCGGGCAGGAGCTGCAGGGTCCGGGCCGCGCCGTCCTCGGCGCTCCAGGTGATCCGCTGCGTCCGCAGGTCGAAGCGCGCGTCGGCCGGGACGAAATGGACGCTGGGGAAGTCGGCATCGGTCGCCCAGCCGCCGGGCTGCAGGACGGCGCGGTCCCCGAGCAGCGCGAGGGCCTCGGCGAAGGTGTGCTTGACGTCCGGCAGGTTGGGGTTGAGCCGGAAGTCCTCGCCCAGGTCGTAGCTCGGGAAGACGACGGCCCCGCCGGCGTGCTCCTCCTCGGCCCCGCCGAGGAGGTTCGCGGCGAAGCTGATCTGCGTCTTCACCTCCTTCTTGCAGTAGCCGAAGTAGTTGTCGGAAATCAGCGTGACGACCGTGCCGGCCGCGCTCCGGGCGGTGAGCTTGAAGGGCGTGCCGTCGTTGTAAACCTCGGCGGGCTGCCGCCAGCACATGCCGTCGCGCCGCTGGCGCTCGGTGGCCTGGTCCCAGGCGGGGAGGCCGAGCTCCCGCTTGGGGACGCCGTTCAGGTGCGGGGCGAGGATGATGCAGCCGGTGTGGCCGGTCCAGTGCTCGGGATCCAGCGCGGCGTCGTTCTCCGGCAGGTGGGGATCGCCGGCGTTGCCGAAGATGCTCTCGACGAAATCGAGGTTGGCGACGAGGCCGCCCGGGGCGAAGAACCGCGTTTCCATCGCGCGGACCGGCGTGAAGCCGGGGACGGCGGGCACGACGACCGGGCGCAGGTGCAGGGAGACGAAGCATTCGGCCGGGCGGGCGGACCCGTCGCCGAAGGGCAGCCGGAGGAACCCGGGCGGGGGTTGCAGCGCGCGCGCCAGAAGCCGGCCGAAAACCGCCACCGGGACGGCCTTCTTGTCGTCGGGGATCGGCAACCCGCCCTCGGCCACGTGGAAGATGCCCTGGGTCGTGCGCCGGTCGCTGCGCGGATTGTGCAGGACGCCCTGGCGCACGCGGTACGAGGTGAGGATGTCGCTGAAGTGCTCGTCGCGTCCGTGGGGCAGGGAGAGGGCGCGGGCCAGGCCCGGCCGGTCGAGGACGAGCGTGGTGGCGGGCAGCCGCGGGACCTCGGCCGTGTCGCCCAGGCACTCGTTGAGGTAGTCCTGGATCCGCTGGTCCACCGGGCAGAGGTGGCGGGCGAGGACGCGGTCCTTCTCCCGGCTCAGCGCCAGGAGGTGGTCGACCAGGCCCGAGAGGCCGTCCTGTTCGGCCAGCGCGACGCCGGGCTGGCCGATCTCGCGCAGCTTGAGGTTCAGGTACTCCAGGAGGCGCGGATCCGCGGGATCCGGGATGGGCGGCAGGCGGGAGGCGGAGGCGGGCATGACGGCGTCGATCGTACGATCACGCCCCGGATACGCGGGGCGCAATCTGAAACCGGCGCCGGTCCAGGGTTATTTCCGCTTGGCCGCCTGCTCGGACACCGCCGCCTGCGCCGCGGCCAGCCGCGCCACGGGGACGCGGAAGGGGGAGCAGGAGACATAGGTCAGGCCCAGCTGATGGCAGAACTTGACCGAGTCGGGATCGCCGCCGTGCTCGCCGCAGATGCCGAGCTTGATGCCCGGGCGGGTGGCGCGGCCCTTCTCGATCGCGATCCGCATCAGCTGGCCGACGCCGGCCTGGTCGATGGTGGCGAAGGGGTTCTTCTTCATGATCTCCGCCTCCTGGTAGGTGGCGAGGAACGAACCCGAGTCGTCGCGGCTCATGCCGAGCGCCGTCTGGGTGAGGTCGTTGGTGCCGAAGCTGAAGAACTCGGCGGTCTGGGCGATCTCGTCGGCGGTGAGGGCGCCGCGGGGGACCTCGATCATCGTGCCGACGGAGTAGGTGAGCTTCACCTTCTTCTCCGCCTGCACCTTGGCGGCGACCTCGTGGACGACGGCGACCTGGAGATCGAGCTCCTTCTTGAAGCCGACCAGGGGGATCATGATCTCGGGATGGGCCTTGATCCCCTGCCTCTTCGCCAGGGCGGCGGCCTCGAAGATGGCGCGGGACTGCATCGCCGTGATCTCGGGATACTTGATCCCCAGCCGGCAGCCGCGGAAGCCGAGCATGGGATTGAACTCGTGGAGCTCGTGGACGCGGTGCTCGATCCGCTCGAACGGGATGCCCAGCTTCTGGGCGAGGGCCACCTGCTGTTCCTTCGAGTTGGGCAGGAACTCGTGGAGCGGGGGATCGAGGAAGCGAATCGTGGCCGGATGGCCCTTGAGCGCCTTGAAGATGCCGAGGAAGTCATCGCGCTGATAGGGGAGGAGCTTGGCCAGGGCGACCTCACGCGCGGCGAGGGAGTCGGCCAGGATCATCTCGCGCATGGCGTCGATGCGGTCGCCCTCAAAGAACATGTGCTCGGTGCGGGTCAGGCCGATGCCGACGGCCCCGAAGGCCATGGCGTTCCGGGCCTGCTCGGGCGTGTCGGCGTTGGTGCGGACCTGCATCCGGGTGGCCTGGGCGCACCACTTCATCAGCTGGTTGAAGTTCTTGAACGTCCGGCTCTGCCGGGCCTCGGCGCTGCCGTGGATCAGCCCCTGGATGACCTCGGAGGGGGCGGTCTTGACCTCGCCGGCATAGACCGTGCCGGAGGTGCCGTCGATCGAGAGGAAATCCCCCTCGTGGTAGGTGCGGCCGCCGACCAGGAGCGTGCGGGCGCCGTAGTTGACCTCGAGCGCGGCGGCGCCGCAGACGCAGACCTTGCCCATCTGCCGGGCGACGAGCGCGGCATGGGAGGAGACGCCGCCGCGGGCCGTGAGGATGCCCTCGGCCGCGATCATGCCGCGCAGGTCCTCGGGGGAGGTCTCGACGCGGACCAGCAGCACCTTCTCGCTGCGCGCCGCGGCCTCGACGGCCCGGTCGGCGTTGAAGTAGATCTTGCCCGAGGCGGCGCCGGGGCCGGCGGGGAGCCCGGTGGCGATGACGGGGGTGGACGCGAGCGCGGCGCGGTCGAAGATCGGCGCCAGGACCTGGTCGAGCTGGTCGGCCGGCACCCGCGAGATCGCGGTGCGCCAGTTGATCAGCTTCTCCTGCACCATCTCGACGGCGATGCGGACGGCGGCGACGCCGGTGCGCTTGCCGTTCCGGGTCTGGAGCATGTAGACCTTGTGGTCCTGGATGGTGAACTCGAAGTCCTGCATGTCCTTGAAGCGGGACTCGAGCACCTGCCGGATCCGCTCGAGCTCCCGGTAGGCGTCGGGCAGGTGGCCGTGGAGCTGCTTGACCGGCTCGGGGGTGCGCACGCCGGCGACGACGTCCTCGCCCTGGGCGTTGATCAGGAATTCGCCGTAGAAGACCTTCTCCCCGGTGGCCGGGTCGCGCGTGAAGGCGACGCCGGAGCCCGAGTTGTCGCCGGTGTTGCCATAGACCATGGCCTGCACGTTGACGGCGGTGCCCCATTCCTGGGGAATGTTGTACTTGCGGCGGTAGACGATCGCCCGGTCGTTCATCCACGAGCCGAAGACGGCGCCGACAGCGCCCAGGAGCTGGTCCCAGGGGCTGGCGGGAAACTCATGGCCGGTGCGCTCGCGGACGAGCTGCTTGAAGCGCGCGACCAGCTCCTGGAGGTCGGAGACGCTGAGCTTGGTGTCCTCGATCCCGTGGCTGCCGTGGCGCTCGTGCTTGAGCTGCTCGATCGCGGTCTCGAACGGCTCGTGGTCCTCGCCGGGCCGCTTCTGCACGCCCATGACGACGTCGCCGTACATCTGGACGAAGCGGCGGTAGCAGTCCCAGGCAAAGCGCTCGTTCTTCGTGCGGCGGGCAAGGGCGGCCACCGTCTCGTCGTTCAGGCCGAGGTTGAGGATCGTGTCCATCATGCCCGGCATCGAGTCGCGGGCGCCGGAGCGGACCGAAACGAGCAGCGGGTTTTCCAGGTCGCCCAGGCGCGCGCCGACCTGGTTCTCAATCGCGGCGATGCCGGCCTTCATCTGCGCGGCGAGCACGGCGGGATAGGTCCGGCGGTTGGCGTAGTAATAGGTGCAGACTTCCGTCGTGATGGTGAACCCCGGGGGCACCGGCAGGCCGATGCGGCACATCTCCGCCAGGTTGGCCCCCTTGCCGCCCAGGAGGGGCTTGCGGGATCCGTCACCGTCGGTCTTCTTGCCGAACAGGTAGACGTACTTCGTCGTTTTTGCCGGGGTGCGATGGCCCGGCTTTGAGAGTTTCTTCGCTTTTGATTTTGCGGCCATAGAAGGGGGGGAGCTGGCGGGTCGGGACGTGCGATCCTCGCGTAAAACATCAAGTGCATGAGGCCGGCGCCGGACTGTCAATGGCCGGTCGCAATCAAGTGCCGGCACGAATGGGCTCTAGAAGCAGCCCTCCGGGCCGCGCCCGGGCTCCCCGGGAAGGGAGGGTGGTCCGCCGGGCCGGCCTAGCGGTGCTTCCGGGACTCCCGCTGGGCGCGGTAGGTCACGCGAAACATCTGCAGGGCCAGCCAGAAGACGCCGGTGAGGCAGGAAGTCGTGTAGAGGCCCCAGAGGAGGATCATCTTGGGGTCCGTCGAGGGCACATGGGTCGAGACGACCGTGTACATGTAAATGAAGAAGGCGACGACGAGCACGGCGTCGACCAGCAGCGAGGCCGGGCTGGTGAGTTTCTGCATCTGTTCGGGCTCAGACATGGCGTAAAAGGGAACCGGGAAGGGGGTCCTTGTCCACCGGAAATTTATAGCTTCCCCCCCGGCCGGGGTCCGGCAAGATGCCCGGCGCATGAGCGAATCGCGGCTGAAGATCTTTTCGGGCAACTCCAACCGCCTGCTGGCCGAGGAGATCTGCCAGTCCATCGGCGAACCACTGGGGGAGGCCGCGGTGACCAGCTTTCCCGACGGCGAGACCTTCGTGAAGATCAATGAGAACGTCCGGGGCCAGGATGTCTTCATCATCCAGTCGACCTGCCCGCCGACCAACCATCACCTGATGGAGCTCCTGATCATGATCGACGCGGCCCGGCGCGCCTCGGCGCAGCGGATCACCGCGGTCATCCCCTTCTACGGCTACGCCCGCCAGGACCGCAAGGACCAGCCCCGCGTCCCGATCACGGCCAAGCTCGTGGCCAACCTCCTCGTGTCGGCCGGGGCCAACCGGATCCTGACCATGGACCTGCACAGCCAGCAGATCCAGGGCTTCTTCGACATCCCGGTCGATCATCTCTTCGCGTCCCCGGTCTTCTTCGACTTCCTCAACCAGTCGCGCCCGCCCAAGCTCGTGGTCTGCTCGCCCGACGTGGGCGGGATGAAGATGGCCGCCGCCTACGCGGACATGCTGGGCGCGGGCCTCGCCCTGGTGGCGAAGAAGCGCAAGAGCGCCACGAATGTCGAGGCCATCAACGTGGTCGGCGACGTCGAGGGCTGCGATGTCCTCATGGTCGACGACATCACCGAGACCGCCGGCACGCTCACCGCCGCGGCCAAGATCCTGCGGGAGCACGGCGCCCGCAGCATCCGCGCCGCGGTGAGCCACTGCATCTTCAACGACCAGGCCATCGAGCGCCTCAAGTCCGGCATCATCGACGAGCTGATCACGACCAACTCGGTGCCGATCGAAACCAAGGGCCTGCCCGTGCGGGTCCTCAGCGTCGCGGGGCTGCTGGGCCAGGCGATCCAGCGCATCAACACCAACGAGAGCGTCACCGGACTCTTCCGCATCAAGGGGTTCTGAGGAGGCCGGCCCGTTTGCGTTCCGGAACATTCGTGGCTACTGCTCGTCTCCCTTTTTCTCCATGAACCGCCTGCTCCCCGCCTGCGCCCTCTTCGCCGCCCTCGCGCTGCCCGGCCTTGCCCTGACCGCGGGCGACCCGGCGCCGGTTCCGCCCGCGGCGCACAAGCCGGTCCTGCAGGTGGACCCCTCGCCGGTTTCCGACGGCAAGTCCGGGCTGGTGACCAGCTACGCCGACGTCGTGGAGCCCGCGGAGAAGGCGGTGGTCTCGATCGAATCGACCAAGACCGTGCACCGCATGGTCAACCCGATGATGCGCCAGTTCTTCGGCGACGTGCCGGAGGACGAGAAGGAGGGCAAGGAGACGGGCCTGGGCTCCGGCGTGGTCGTGGCGTCGGACGGCTACATCCTGACCAACAACCACGTGGTCGAGGGCTTCGAGACCTTCAAGGTGACGCTCAAGGACGGGCGCGACTTTCCCGCCAAGGTGATCGGCGCCGATCCCAAGACCGACATCGCCGTGATCAAGATCGAGGCCAGCGCCCTGCCGGTCCTCACCCTGGCCGACAGCGACAAGCTTCGCGTCGGCGACATCGTCTTCGCCGTGGGCAACCCGCTCGAGGTCGGCGAGACCGTCACGATGGGCATCGTCTCCGCCAAGGGCCGCCAGGTCGGGATCCTGGAGAACGGCTACGAGAGCTTCATCCAGACCGACGCCGCGATCAACCTCGGCAATTCCGGGGGCGCCCTGCTCGACGCCAAGGGCCGGCTGGTCGGCATCAACAGCGCCATCATCTCGCCCTCCCGCGGCAACATCGGCATCGGCTTCGCGGTGCCGGTCAACCTGGCCGCCAGCATCATGGAGAGCCTGATCACCACCGGGACGGTCAAGCGCGGGTTCCTCGGGGTCAGCACCAACGCCCTGACGCCCGACGTGGCGGAGCAGGTCGGCCTGTCCGCCGGCGCCACGGGCGCGATCGTGGTCGATGTCACCGCGGACAGCCCGGCGGCCAAGGCCGGGGTGCAGCTTTCCGACGTCATCCTCGGGGTCAACGACAAGCCGGTGACCAACATCGAGGACCTGCATTTCATGATCGGCCAGATGCTCCCGGGGGCCAAGGTCGCGCTCAAGATCATGCGCGACGGCAAGCCGCGCACCATCAGCCTGATCCTGGGCTCCCTGGCGGACAACCCGAACGAACTGGTCAAGGGCGTCAACGCCACCCCGCTGACCGACGAGCTCCGGCGGAAGCTGGACGTGGGATCCAACCTGGACGGGCTGGTCGTCACCAGCGTGGCCAAGGACTCGCCCTACGCCGAACAGCTGGAGGTGAACATGGTGGTCGTCCAGATCGACCGCCGCCAGGTGACCGACCTGCCGACCGCGCGCCTCGCCCTCTCGGTCGGGCGCCACCTCCTCTTTGTCTTCGACCACGGCTCCCGGGGCTTCATCCGGCTGGTGGTCCGGGACAGCCCCCCGCAGCCGAACGGCTAAGCAGCTAGCTCCCCGGCTTCTCCACCGGGATCTGCGCGAGCTCCGGCGGCACGGCGTCGGCGGGGTAGGTGGGAAAACTGAGTTCGAGGAGCGAGACGGCCGGCACCTCGAAGCGGGCGGAGCCGGCGCTGCGGTCGACCAGCATCGCGACCCCGGCCGCCCGGCCGCCGCCGCGGCGGACGAGCTCGAGGCATTCGAGCGCCCGGCCGCCCCGCGTCACCACATCCTCGGCTACCAGGACCGGTTCGCCGGGGGCCAGCGTGAACCCGCGCCGCAGGACCAGGAGGTCGTGCTCCTTCTCCGCGAAGATGTAGCGCGCCCCGGCCTGCCGGGCCAGCTCCTGCCCGATGACCAGCCCGCCCATGGCCGGCGCGAGCACCGTCCGGAACTCGATCCCCTGCGCGCGCACCTTGGCGAGGAGCAGCTGCGCCAGCCGCTCGACCGCGTCCATCCGCTGGCAGACCTGGGCGCATTGGAAGTAGTGGCCGCTGTGGACCCCGGAGCGCAGGACAAAGTGCCCGCGCAGGAGGGCGCGGGTGCGCGTGAAAATGTCGAGAATCTCTTGTTGATCCGGGTCCATGGGTTAACTTCTTCGCAAGAACCCGGCGCGATGCCCAACCAAAAAAACATTCCGCTGGAGGACGAGGTCGGCGACGTGCTGGAAAAGGCCATGCGCGGCACCGGCATCAACCTCGACGCGCTGGCGGCCGACGCGGCGGTGCCGGCGGCGCGGATCCGCGACGCGGTTGACTACCGGTCGGACCTCGGCGGGGACGAGCTGCGGCGGATTGCCGGCGTCCTCGGGCTCAACGAGGTCGGGCTCTGCGCGCTCGGCGCCGGCCACTATCCCCTGCCGGAGGCCAGGACGCTGCCGTTCCGCGTGTGGCCGCTGCGCATGCGGCACGGCATCGGCGTGGCCAACGCCTACCTCGTGGCGGAGGCGGGCGCGGCCCACGGCCTGCTGTTCGACACCGGCGCGGGCATCGCGGCCCTCGAGGTGGCGTGGCCCGTCGAGATCCGCGCGGTGGCCGCGATCTTCCTGACCCACGTGGAGGGGGAGCACGCGGGCGGCCTCGGCGCGGTGCTGGCGCGCTTCGGCGCGCCGGCCGCGCACGTTCCCCGCGGGGCCGGCGCGCCGGGCGGGCGGGCGATGGGGGAGGGGGAAACGAAGGTATTCGGGGAGCTGGCGGTGACGGCCTACAGCACGCCGGGGCACGCCGCGGCCCACAACTGCTACCTCGTGCGGGCGCCGGCGGAGGCGGGCCGGAGCGGGCTGCTGATCTCCGGCGACCTGGTGTTCGCGGGCTCGGCCGGCGGCGGATATTTTTCGCCCCAGCAGCTGCGGGCGCAGGTGGCCCGGATCCTGGGCGCGATGCCGCCCGAGACGGTGATCGCCCCGGGCCACGGGCCGCTGACGACGGTCGAGAATGAGCTGAAGTTCAATCCGTTCGCGCTGTAGGATACCCGCCTCGGGCGACCCGTCTTCGCTCGCTGAACGCGAGCTTCGCCGCGGTTGTTTCCATTTCGGCGCTGCGCGCGAAATGGAAACAAAGGATGACCGGCTCAGCGCCAGTAGCCGCGGATATAGACCGAGGCTCCGTCCGGACGGCGGTGCCAGTGCGGCGGGTAATAGGTGCGGTAGCCGGGAGGCGGCAGGATCCAGTGGCCGGCGGCCCACACGTACTGGCGGCCGTCCCAGGCCCAGTAGCCATTGATCCAGATGTAATCCGGGGTGGGCGGGGGTGCCATCTCCGGCGGGGGCGGCGGAGGCTGCGGGGGCGGGGGGGCGCTCTCCACGACCACCGTGGTGGTCGCGGCCTGCTCCGAGCCATAGATGGTGCCGTTTTCGTGGTCGATGTTGTTGCCGATCGTGCCGCCGGCGATCGCGCCGATCGTGCCGCCGATCAGGGCGCCGGCGAGGCCGTTGTGGCCGCCGCTGTTGTTGCCGATGATGGCGCCGGCGAGGGCTCCCATGGCGCCTCCGGCCACCGCGCCATTCTGCGTATTGGGGCCGTTGCCCTCGCAACCGGCGAGGAGGCCCGCGGAAAGGATCACTGCCAGACTGAGTGAAGTATGCTTGTGCATTGTGAAGTTAGAAACTGAGACGCTGTCGTTGTTCCAATGTTTCAAAATTCGATTATGGCTATGCTACTCCATGTCAAATAATTAGGCAAGGGGCATTGCTGATCGTCATCGCGCCGTCCAGCGGCTCGGCGCGACAGAATTCGCGCAACAACCCCCGCTTGAGTACGTCTTGCCCGTTGCTGGGGACGCAGGTATTCGCCCGTTTCTCCGCCCTTCTCACCCCATGATGTCCCCGTGCGCGCGCCGGTTCTCGGCGTTGGTCCTGGCCTCGTTCTGCCTGTTTCCCGGCCGCCGGCTCCGGGCCGGCGATGCCGCCGGACCCGGGCTGCTCTTCTATCTCTCGGGCGAAAAGGGCACCACGGCCGATTTCTCCGCCGGGGGCACGCCGGTGCCCAATTTCGATTTTCAGCTCACGAAAATTCCCGATGGCGCCCATGGCGCGGCCCTGAGCTCGGGCGACCAGCAGCGCCTGGCCTATGCGGCGCCCGGCAACATTTACGCCCAGCGCGGAACCCTCTCGCTGTTCTGGCGCTCGCGCTATCCGGTGGGGCCGACCGCCTTTCCCCTTTTCCGCGTCGGCTATGCCGATCACTCGAGCTGGGACATGACCTTCCTGCGGATCGACTGGAACGGCCATGGCTTTGACGCGTTCGTGACCGACGCCAGCCTCTCGCGCACGCGCGTCTCGGTGCCCGTGGCGGCGACGCCGGGCCCGAAGGAATGGACCCACCTGGCGCTGGCCTGGGACGAGACCCGGGGCATCCGCTTCTACCTCAACGGCCGGCTGGCGGGGAAGGTCGAGACGACGGCGGTCTACAACGCCGGGCTCAACCAGTTCGGCCCGTTCTCGCGGATCATCGCGCCCTGGCAGGTGCAGAGCGACTACAACTATGTCCGGGGCGGTGATATCGACGAGGTGCGGATCTACGACCGGATGGTCGGCGACGAGGCGGTCGCCGCGCTGGCGCAGGGCCACGCGCCGGCCAGCCTGCCTCCGCTCCCGGCGCGCGAGCTCGCCGACGCCAATTGGCGCGGCGAATGGTGGCTCCGCTACGGCTTCAACCGGCCGAACGACCCCCCGCCCGAGCTGCCCGCCGGCCACGACGTGTCGATCCGCAAGGTGGAGATCCACGACGCCTACGACCTCAAGCGCTGGTGGTGGAAGGCGACGGACGGGATCCGCGAGACCACCTGGCCGGGCGTCTACAACCGCTCGCGTCTGCCGGGCCGGAACGACTATTTTCAGCTGCCCGACTGGGACTGCTATTCGCTCTCGGGCAAGTCGGTCACGTTTTACCTGCCCCCGGAGCCATGGAACCAGCTCGAGATCTCGGGCGCGGCCTGGGGCCGGATGAGCCTCCTGCCGGCGTCGGCCCTCGACGGTTCGGGGCCGGCCGAGTCCGTCCTGTTCGAGCGACCGCAGGGCCAGGAGAAGACCGTGCACCGCCTGGCGGCGCCGATCACGGGCCGGAAGATCCGCTTCGACAACGTCGAGCAGGAGCAGCCGATCGGCGAGCTCTCCGCCTATCACGTGAAGGCGGGACGCGAGCCGGCGGGCTCGCACAAGCTCCTCTTTCACCTGACCGGCCTGGCCTATGACGCCATCCAGGACCGGGAAACCGCGAGCCTGGCGCCCTTGGTTTCCTTCATCGCCGGCCGGTTTGCGCCGGACGAGCGCGAAACCCTGACGGCGCTGAACGTGCTCGATTCCCGTCCGTACACGCTCCCGGTGGCGGTCGCGCCCGCCTCGCTGCCGCTCGTCCATGTCCTGATCCCCAATGAATGGGACAGCCTGACGGACGGCCTCGATGGCATCGCCATCGACCTGCCGGCGCTCCGGGTGCGGCCGACGCATGGCGGCCTTTTCCCGCTCAATGTCCAGGTCAAGGACCCACTCTGGCCCCTGCGCAACATGCTGGACTTCACCTTCAGCGTGAAGCCGGGTGAGGCGAAGACCCTCTGGCTGGATCTGCGCGACCGCGTCCTGCCCGCGAAGAAGGGGCTCTGGCTCACGATCGCCGGCGCGGGCGCGGACTTCAACCGCGCCCTGCTGGCCGGCGCCGAGGTCCGCCTCGTCTTCAAGCCCCGGGCGGAAGCCCTGGCCGAGCACGTGCTCGACCGCTTCACCCAGGCGCGCGATTCCTACGCCAATCTCGTCGAGGAGCATCCCTTTGGCCCAAAGTACGACCTGTGGAACCGGTTCCAGGCGGACCTCACCGATGTCCTGCGGGTCGATCCGGAAAACCGCCTCGCCCGCAGCTACTGGGCGGTGGCCATGGCCAATACGCCCAACCCGCGGCCGGCCTGGACGCAGGGGCTGCCCGACTGGTCGCCGCCTCCGTTCCAACTCCCGGAGGCGCCGGCCGGGGTGCCGCTTTGGGCCTTCCGTCAGGTCGACGCGCTCCGCCGCGTGGGCAACTTCGTCACCTGGTGGATCGATCAGCGCCAGGTGGAGAACGGCGAGTTCGGCGGCGGCCTCTCGGACGACACCGACCTCACCAACACCTGGCCCGGCGTGGCCCTGATGGGAGTCGATCCGGACAAGCTCGGCCGGTCGCTGCGGCTGGAGGTCGACGCCTGCTACCGGCAGGGCATGATCACGAACGGCCTCTGCACGATCCAGGCCGACGAGCTGCACAGCTACGAGGAGGGCCTGAACAGCCTCGGGCAGAACATGATCCTCAACTACGGGAGCCCGCGGATGATCGAGCGGGCGATGGAGAACGCCCACGGCATCGAGCGGATCAGCGGCTTCAACGTCTCGGGCCACCGCTTCATCAAGACCTCCTTTTACAACGGGCTGAAGATGGCGACCGAGGACCCGTGGGGCTACGCGAAATCCTACTCGTACCTCTCGCTCCAGCCGGCCCAGCTGCTCGTGGAGTATAACGGGAATCCCGAGGCGAGGCAGGTCCTGCTCGAGCTGGCCGACGGCCTGCTGTCGCACCGGCACCAGGACGCGAGCGGCCGCTACACGCTGCCCTCGGCGATCCATTTCAGCGACAACCAGGAGGCCGTCGCGACCCGCACCTATTTTCCCTGGCCGCTTTTCTGGTCGGCCTACAAGTGGTCCGGGGACCGGAAGTACCTCGATCCGATCTTCGACGGCGGCACGACCTATCTCGCGGAGGTGAACGCGAACCTGCTCGATCTCCTCGACCTGCGCCCGACCTGGGGACCCAAGTTCCTGAAGAACGAGAAGGGCGGGCTCCTCGAGCAGCGCAATTTCGACGCCCGCGGTCCCGGTGAGCACATCGACCGGGTCACCGGCAATGAGCACTTCCTCTGGCAGCTGACGGGCGACAAGCGCCAGCTGGAGAAGCTGTACGGCGCCCAGATCGCCGCCATGGACCTCGGCGAATACATCAATACGACCGGCAGCCTGTGGATCGACCGGGTCGCCGTGCCCTACACCGAGCTGCAGCGGGCCCGGCTGGGCGGCATCGCCCTGGTGCGCAATGGCTGCTTCCCCGGCCACGTGGTGAGCTGGAGATTCCATGCGCCCGCCACCGAGCTCAGCGCCGCGATCCTGGTGCCCTCGTCCACGGCCACGGGGTTCAAGGTGGTCGCCTACAACCTTGAGACGACGCCGGTCCGCGCCGCGATGACCGGCTGGAACGTCGATCCCGGCATCTGGGAGATCACCCAGGGGATCGACTCGAAGGCCGGCGACACCGCGGACGTCGCCGACAGCGGGGTCACGACCTCGACCGTCCCCTTCGGCCGGAGCGAGACGGTGGAGCTGACCCTGGCGCCGCGGGCGGAAACGGTGCTGACCTTCAGGCTGCGGACGCCCGGGAAGCCCTATTGGCAGCGACCCGACCTCGGCCTCGATCCCGAGGACGTCCAGGTGCACGGCCGGGAAGTCCGGGTGACGATCCACAATGTCGGCGCGGTATCCTCGCCCGAGACCACGGTCACCCTGCGGGCGGCCGATGGCGCGGTGCTCGCGACCGAGAAGGTGTCGTCGATCCCGGCGCCGACCGACCTCGCCCCCAAGACGCTCAATCTCCGGATGACGCTGGCGGCCGGCGTCACGGCCGAGGGCGGGAGCGTCGAGATCGACCCGGACCACCGGCTCGAGGAGATCACCCGCCTGAACAACACGGTCAAACTATGAAGCTGCCCCACCACCTCCTCGTCCTGACGGCCCCGTTCCTGGCGCTCGCCGCCGCGGCGGCCGCGCCCCCCGTCACTTGGCCGCTCACCGATCCCGCCAGCGTCGGGGGCCAGGCGACGGTCGTCTGGGGCGCGCCGCAGGTCCTGCCGGACGGCGGCCTCCGCTTCAACGGCTCGAGCGACGGCGTCCTAGTGCCGGTCAACCCGCTCGCGGGCTGGGACAAGTTCACGATCGCCATCCTCTTTCGCCAGGACGCCGACGGGCCGTTTGCGCAGCGCTTCCTTCATGCCGAGGACGGCAGGGGCGAGCGGATGACGATCGAGTCGCGCGTGGTCGCGGGGAAGGGCTGGTACATGGACACGTTCCTGCTGGGCGGCACCGGCCTCAAGGGCCTCGCGCTGATCGACCCCGAGAAGCTGCATCCCCTGGACCAGTGGGCCTGGGGCGAGCTGGTCTTCGACGGGCACACCATGACCTCCTATGTCGACGGAGTGCGGGAACTGACCGGGACCGTCGCCCTGCCGCTCATGGGCGCGGGCAAGACCTCCGTGGGCGTCCGCCAGAACAAGGTCTACTGGTTCAAGGGGCAGATCAAGGAAGTGCGCTTCTATCCCGAGGTCGTCGCGCCGGCGGACCTGCCCCGCGTGGGGAAATAGCGCGGGCCGAAAGGTTCCGCCTCGGAGGGGAATAGCGACGCAGGGTTGTTAACGCGCGATTGCCCGCTATCGTGGTCGGCGATGGCCCTCAAATTCAAGGACTACTACGAGACGCTCGGCGTCGCCCGCACGGCCACGCCGGAGGAGATCAAGAAGGCTTTCCGCAGCCTGGCGCGGCTCCATCATCCCGACGTCGCCAAGAACAAGGCCACCGGCGAGGCCAAGTTCAAGGAGATCAACGAGGCTTACGAGGTCCTCGGCGACCCGGAGAAGCGGAAGCGCTACGACGAGCTGGGCGCGAACTGGCAGGACGGGGCGGGTGGGATGCCGCCCCCGTACGGCGGCATGCGCGGGCGGGGGCGTTCGCCCCAGGGCGCGCCGGACTTCGAGTTTGGCGGCACAACCGGCTTCAGCGATTTCTTTGAGTCATTCTTTGGCGGGCAGGGCGGCGGCGGCTTCCGTTCCCAGCGGCCGGGCGGCCCGATGGACGAGGAGGACGGGTCCTTCGCCCATCCCGGCGGCGACGTGGAGGCGGATCTCCTGGTCACGCTGGAGGACGCTTTCCGCGGCTCCCGGCGGAAGGTCACCCTGCGGCGGCCCGGCCACGACGGCGAACCCGAGCGGACGGACAGCTACCAGGTGCGCATTCCGGCCGGCGTCCATGACGGCCAGCGGATCCGGCTCGCCGGCCAGGGCAGCGCGGGCTTCGGCGGCGCGCCCGCCGGGGACCTCTACCTGCGCGTGCGGCTGGCCCGGCATCCCGACTTCACCGTTGAGGGCAGCGACCTGAACTATGACCTCGACCTCGCGCCCTGGGAGGCGGTGCTCGGGGTCCAGGTGAAAATCCCCGCGCTGGATGGACCGACGTCCCTCAAGGTGCCGCCCGGCACGGCGGGCGGCAGCCAGCTTCGTCTGCGGGGCCTTGGGCTTCATCGCGAGGGCACGAGCCGCGGCGATCTCTACGTCACCGTGCGGATCCAGGTGCCCGCCACCGTGTCTGGGGAGGAGAAGGCATTGTGGGAGAAGTTGGCCCACGCCTCCTCCTTCCAACCCAGGAAATCCTCATGATTGCCGCAAAATCGACGAAGGCCGCCGTCCTGGATGCAACGGTCGCCGCCATGCTCGCCCCGGGCCGGGGGCTGCTGGCGGCCGACGAGAGCTTCCCGACGATCGGCAGGCGATTCGACGCCCTCAAGATTCCATCTACGGCGGAAAACCGCCGGGCCTACCGCGAACTTCTTTTCACGACTCCCGGCCTCAGG
>Ga0265320_10001193_pt1 | contig 19109 bp, 13 predicted proteins | sample 4827metaG_FD_202087 | JGI IMG/M metagenome (GOLD analysis project Ga0265320, IMG submission 202087) | Rhizosphere microbial communities from Carex aquatilis grown in University of Washington, Seatle, WA, United States - 4-8-27 metaG | ecosystem: Host-associated > Plants > Roots > Rhizosphere >...
ATCCCATTCCGAAGGATCAGATTGAGCCCATGGTGCGGGAGATCGCCCAGCGCGAGGGCCTCACTCCGCAACTGCTGCGCGCCGTCATCGAGAAGGAGTCCTCGTATCTGCCCTGCGCTGTTTCGCCGGCCGGCGCCGAGGGCCTGATGCAACTGATGCCGGACACCGCCAGCGGCCTGGGCGTCGACGATCCGTTCGACCCGCGCCAGAACCTGGATGGCGGCGCCAGGTACCTCAGGCAGATGCTCGATCGCTACGGCGGCAACCTGCTGCTCGGGCTCGCCGCCTATAATGCCGGCCCGGGCCGCGCCGACACCGCCGGAGAGTTTCCGCTCCCGGCGGAGACGACGAACTACGTGTCGCAAATCCTGCGCAAGCTCGGAGCTGCGAATTCTCCCAAGCTACCCACGATGCCGGTGCCGGTTTCGGAATAGGCGTCACTTCGGCGTGCCGGTGGCCCAGTATCCGCGCTTTGCGCTGACCACCCACTTGCCGTCGCGCGTGCGAACCGAAATGGTGCGGAACTTGCCGTCCAGATCGGAACGGATCGGGACGTAAGCCAGCATGTAGTACTCACGCCCGTCGGCAAAGGCGCGCTCGAGGCCGCTCAGAATGTTGTTGCTGTTTCGAAACGCCGTCCCGCCGGTGGCAGCCGCGATTTCCGAAAGCGTCTGGCCAGCCGAAGAAGCGGCCTGATTCATCGCGCTCGAGACGCCCGGCCCCACGTGCGACACGGCTCCCCGGCTCGAAGCGTCGAAGAACTCGGACGTATACAGCCCGCGCGAGTCGATGGTGTAGATCGGGATGCTGGCGTTCGCGGCCAGGCGCAGCACGGCCTCCAAGTCTGTGATGCGATCGGCGGAGTGAAGAGAGCTGCGCTCGGCACGCGGAAAGTAGGCCGACAACAAGTCGTAAGCCAGCTGGCCGGGCACAAGATCGAATCCGTCGGAAAACAGGATGATCGTCCGCCGCCCTCCTCCCTTCCGCAGTTGTTCGACCAGCCCGCGAAACCCACTCAGAAAAGTGACGGTGGACAGACGATCCTGCTCGGCGATTTGATCGGCTTCCGCCGGCAAGCTGTGCATCCTGGTTTCGCACTCCTGCCTGGCGTCCTTGTCATCGCAGATGGTGCGGACTTCGTCGAGCGTGCGCCGGAAGCTCCGCAGGTCAGACTCAATCGAGATTTTCCGGCTGCTCAGGAACACCTTCTCGAACTCCTTGCTAGCCAAAACCTTCAGCACCGCCTCCGGATCGGAGGTCGGACTCTGCAGAAGCTGCACGGAAGTTCCCAGGGATATGAGGACGTACTGCGCATCGCCCGCGCGTTCGGTATGGAACAGCTTCGAGAGGGATTCCCGAATATTCACCAGGCTGCTGAACGCGGTATGCAACGCGTCGATGCAGATCAGGTAAGTGCGCCGCACGGGAACCTTCGCGGGCTCAACAGCGGCGGGCGTCGCAGCAGCGGTAGCGGCGGGCGTCGCGGTGGCCGTTGCGGCGGCCGCCGCCTCGGGTGGCGGCGGGCCCGGGACACCGGCGGTTTCGACGCTGAAGCCCGATATCTTCTGCTCCACGCCGTCCTCGAGCACAGTAAAGTCGGACTGGGTCAGTCCCGTGACTGTGTGTCCTTCTTTGTTCCTCACCACCACCGGCACCAGAACCTGGCGCACTTCGACCTTGATGGTGGTCTCCGCCGTGGCTGCCGAAGGCGGGCGCTTCGACGCCTCGTAGCGGGACTTGAATCCAGCGTTGTCCGGCGCCAGCGTGGAAGCGATCCGGTATTCCTCCGTCGCGGCCTTCCGGTCCCCCGCCTTGTCGAGGACCTGCGCCAGGTTGTAGTGCGCGGCCGGATCCTTGGGCTGTAGCCGCACGCCGGCGCGAAGCTCGGTGGTGGCATCCGGCAGTGCCCCGCGCTTGAACAGCATGGCGCCCAGGAGTTCGTGAACCTGGCTGGAATCGGGGGCCAGCTTGATTGCTTCGCGCAGCTCCGCTTCCGCGCCCGCCAGGTCGTCCGTGGCACGGAGCGCCGCGGCCAGGTGGTAGCGTGCGACGGCAATCCCGGGATCGAGGCGCACGGATTCGCGCAGGGGCTGAACGGCCTCGCCGGACTTGTTGTCCAGGCCCAGAGAGATGCCCCGGTCCAGCAGCTCCCATGAATCTTCCGCGATGGGTGTCGCGAGCGACCAAACGCCCGCCAGTTTCTCCTTCAGATCCGGGTCGGCTTCGGCGTCGATGCCGTACACGCGGTAATCCGAATAGCGATGCACGCTCACGGCCTCGCCGTCCGAGTAGCGCGCGTGAACGGTCACCTTGGCGGGCAGCCAGAATGTGCTTTCGATATAAGGGAAATTGACCGGAGCCAGCGACATATCGTTGGTCAGGATTTCGAGCGGTAAGCCCTTTGGACGCTCGATGAGGTCCGCTCGGAGCCGCACAATGCCATGGGTCGCGGCGTCGATCCAGACCAGGCCCTGGAACCTGAGGCCGCGTCCACCTTCCACGGACACGTGGCCGAGCGATTGCGTGCTTTCCGGGCGCTGCGCGAACGCCACCAAAAGAAGATCCGAGCCGCCCGCGGTGGTACGGCCCAGGTAGCGGAACCTCGACTCGGCCCGGAACTGCGGCAACAGGTAGCGGATCAGTTTGAAAAAGTGCCCCATGAGCACGAACTCGCTCGCGGGAGGGTGCGCAACGGCGCCCGTCGTGAAATCCAGGCGGGACTCCGAGAACTGACCGGGTGTAGCGTCCGTGGCCGCTTGAATCAGGTACCGAAAGTCCTCGCGCCGGCTGCGGCTGGCCATGCTGGGGTCGAAGCGCATCTCGCGGACGTGCTCGGTGCCGGCGACGTCCACCAGCTTGGCGAGCGTCGCGCGGAGGCTCTCGCCCGTGGTTTTGAGTAGTTCGTCCAGGCCATCCTGCTTGGAGTCGAACTGCGCGCCCTGTAGTTCAGGAACCGCGCGCACCAGTTCGGCGCTATCGCAATCGACGAACAGTTTCTGCGCGGCCGCAACGCCGCAGAAGACCAGGCTCAGTACAATGGCATCTCGCCAGGCCATACCCTACTCGTATCGCAGCGCTTCGGCCGGCGCGATGCGCGATGCGTTGCGCGCCGGGTAGATGGTCGCCAGGAAACTGATGGCGATGGCCATGGCCGCGATCCATACGCTGTCGATCCAGCGCGGGGCGAAGGGCACGAAGCTCAGCGCATAGACCTCTTCGTCCAGGCGCACCCAACGGTAAGTGTCGGCGAGGTACGAGAGCAGGTGGCCGGCCGCGAGGCCGATGGCCGTGCCCACCACGCCGATCAGCACGCCCTGAAACATGAAGATGCGCCGGATCTGCGTCTGCTTCGCGCCCATGGACACCAGGATAGCGATGTCGCGGTACTTCTCCATCACCATCATGATCAGCGTGATGAGAATGTTCAGGGCCGCCACCAGCACGATCAGACCGATGGTCACGAAGGTCACCGCGCGCTCCATGTTCAGCGCGTTCAGGATGTGCCGGTTCTGCTCCATCCAGGTGGAGGCTTTTAGTTTGGAGCCGACGACCCGGTCCACCTGGGTGGCCACTTCCGGCGCCTGATAGATGTCGTCCAACTTCAGCTCGACGCTGTTCACCACGTCTTCCAGGCCCTGCAGGCGCTGTGCTGCCGTGAGCGAGGTGTAGGCCCAGGTGGAATCGATCTCGAAGAAGCCGGATTCAAACAGGGCCGCCACGCGGAAGCGCTGCGAGGTCGGCCGCGTCCCGAACGGTGTCAGCTCGCCTTGAGGACTCATCACGGTGACGGTGCCGCCAACGGCCGCGCCCACCGTCTGCGCCAGGCTGGTCCCTAGAATAATGCCCGGCAGCGCGTCCGGGGACGGCCTCAGCCCGGCCAGCGACCCGGCCTTCAGGTGCCGCAGCATGTCGCTGGTCTCGAGTTCCGACCCGGTCTGGATGCCCTTCAGCGTGGCGCCGCCGGCGCTGCGGTCGGTATAGAGATACACCTGGCCGTAGAGCGCCGGAGAGGCGGCCACCACGTGTGGCACCTTCACCAGCTTCGCTTCCAGGCCCCGCCAGTCGGAGATGCCGTAGCCCGGCTCCTTCTCGAGTACGAGGATGTGAGCGTAAGCACCGAGCAGGCTGGTTTCGAGTGTCTTGCGAAAGCCATTGTTGATGGCCAGCGCCACCACCAGCGCCATCACGCCGGCCGCGACGCCCACCACCGAGATCACCGAGATCACCGAGACGATGGCCTGCTTGCGCTTGGCCTTGAGATAGCGGCGCGCGATGAAGAACTCGAAACGCCCGGTCACTTGCCTCCTGCGTCATCGGCGGTGCGCAGCGCGTCCGCCAGTCCGATCGAAGTCTCGGGCCGCAGCAGCGGGAACAGGATCACATCGCGGATGGACTTCGAGTTGGTCAGCAGCATCACCAGGCGGTCGACGCCCACGCCTTCGCCGCCCGTGGGCGGCATGCCGTAAGCCAGCGCACGCAGGAAGTCTTCGTCCATCTGCTGGGCTTCCTCGTCGCCTCGCTCCCGCATCTCCATCTGCCGGTCGAAGCGGCGGAGCTGTTCGATCGGCTCGTTCAGCTCGGTATAGGCGTTGGCGATCTCCATGCCGCCAGCGTAAATCTCGAAACGCTCGACGAACTCCGGCTCGTCGGGCTTGTTCTTCGAGAGCGGCGAGATCTCGACCGGATAGTCGTAGACCAGCGTCGGCTGGTCGAGCTGTTCCTCGACTATGCGCTCGAAGATATCGACCAGCTGCTCGCCACGGGACGGCTTGGTGGAGTGGCGGTTCAGCCACTCGGGATCGGCCAGGTCGGCCGGCGCGGGTTTCCCGTCGCCCTTCCAGTATTCGACGATCGCCTCGCGCATGGTGATGCGGCGCAGGTTGCCGAAGTCCAGCTTGCGGCCCTGGTACTCCACCTCCGCAGAGCCTGTCGCATCGATGGCCGCCTGTTTCAGCAGGTCGGCCGAGAGGTCCATCATGCCCCGGTAGTCGGTGTAGGCCTGGTAGAACTCGAGCATGGTGAACTCGGGGTTGTGGTGCGTCGAGATGCCTTCGTTGCGGAAGTTGCGGTTGATCTCGTAGACGCGGTCGAGGCCGCCGACGATCAACCGCTTCAGGTAGAGCTCGGGCGCGATGCGCAGGTAGAGGTCCAGGTCGAGCGTGTTGTGGTGGGTCAGGAACGGCCGCGCCGTCGCGCCTCCGTAGATGGTCTGCATCATCGGCGTTTCGACCTCGACGAAGTCGCGCGCTTCGAGCTGGCGGCGAAGGGAAGAGATGATCCGGGCGCGCGTCAGGAACACATTGCGCACTTCCGGGTTCGAGATCAGATCGAGGTAGCGCTGGCGGTAACGGATCTCGACGTCTTCCAGGCCATGCCACTTCTCGGGCATCGAGAGCAGGGTCTTCGAGAGGAACTCGAGGCGCTCGGCGTGCACCGAGAGCTCGCCCGTCCGGGTGCGGAACAGGTAGCCTTCGACGCCCAGGATGTCGCCGAGGTCGAGCAACTGGTAGAGCTGGAAGTCGGCGTCCGGCACCTCGCCCTTCTTGACGTAGATCTGAAGCCGCTCTCCGCCTCCGAGCAGGTGCGCGAAGCCGGCCTTCCCCATCCGCCGCACGGTCTGTAGGCGGCCGGCGATCCGTACCTGGACGCGGGGCTCCAGTTCCTCGGCCGTCTTCGGCTCGTACTGCGCGCGGATCTGCGGAATGGTGTGCGTGAAGTCGAAGCGCCGGCCGTAGGGCCGGTGACCCAACGCGCCGATCTCACGGATACGCTCCAGGCGCTGCTGCAACAGCTCTTGTTCCAAAGGGGGCTCCTTCCGATCCGAAGCTCCAATTATAATGGAGCGGTTGCCCTCAATTTCCATAGTAGTTCCTGCGTACAACGAAGAGCGGCGCCTGCCGGCAACGCTGGACTCCCTTCTCGCCTATCTTGGCGCTCGCGACAGGCCGTGGGAGATCGTCATTGTGAATGACGGCTCGAAGGACGGCACCGCAGCCGTGGCGGCGAAGTATGCCGCGAAGAACGCCTGCATCCGCCTCCTCGAGAACCCCGGCAATCGCGGCAAAGGCTACTCAGTCCGGCACGGCATGCTCGAGGCCAAGGGCGACTGGATCCTTTTCACCGACTCCGACCTCTCGGCGCCCATCGAAGAGCTGGACAAACTGATGGCCGCGGCCGGGGAGCAGGGCGCGCGCGTCGCCATCGGATCCCGCGCACTCGACCGCGGCCTGATCGAGGTCCACCAGTCGGCGTTCCGCGAGCTAGCAGGGCGCATCTTCAACCTGCTGATGCGCGTGGCCACCGGTCTGCCGTTCTCCGACACGCAGTGCGGCTTCAAGCTGTTCGAGCACGTCGCCGCCTGCGAGATCTTCCATCGCCAGAGGATCGAGCGCTGGGGCTTCGACGCCGAGGTGCTGTTCATCGCGCGGCGGCTGGGCTACAAGACCATCGAGGTGCCGGTGCGCTGGAGCCACTCGGAAGGCACCAAGGTCAGCATGTTCGGCGACAGTCTGAACATGTTTCTCGATCTGCTGCGAATACGGTGGAACCAGTTGCTCGGGCGGTATCGGTAGCTGACAGCTGAAAGCTGCTTCACCGCTTCACGATCACTTCGCGGAGATGGTCGCGGGTGAGGAAGAACTTCACCGTTTCGAATTCCTTGAAGAGGTTCTCGACGGCGCGGTTGTTGAAGAACTGGGCGGGCGGGCGCATTCCGCGGGGCGAGATCAGCAGCGTCTTGGCGTCGCCGATGCGGTAGGAACAGGTGGAGACCGTGGCGGCGCGCTCTTCGGCGTGGAAGATGGCCAGCAGATAAGAGCCCGGTTTCAGGATGCGTTGCAGGCGCTCCACCACGATCTTGAGTAACGGCGGCGCCAGGAATTCGAGCACATCCCAGACCAGCGCGCCATCGAAGTGCTGGTCCGGGAAGGCGAGGGTCTGCGCCAGAAACGCCTCGGCCTTTTCGGCCGATGACTGGTTTTCGTAAAAGTCGCCGCCACCGAAGGCGGCGTCGAGGCTGTGCATCAGGTCTTCGGAGTACAGCCGGTAGCCCTGGTTGGTGATGAAGCCGATGTTGGCCTGCGAGGCTCCGGAGAGATCGAGCAGGCGCAATCCGGTTTCGCCGTCGATGTGATTGAAGAACTGTTCGAGGCCGCTGCTGTGGCGCGAATAGACGCTGGCGCCGCCGTCTCGCGAGCGGCCCGCGGCCTGGACAACGGGCTGCGAAGACGAAGATGGAAAGCTACGCGGACTGTCTGAGTCAGCGCGAGAAGGTTTCCACCGGTCGTTGAACAAAAAGTTCCTCGAACCTTAGCGCTTGTCGCCGGCCACAGCGGGCGCGGCTGCCAGGGGGACTGCCTGGGCCTGCGGCTGTGGCTGCGGTTGTCTGGGCTGTTTGCCCGGCTCGGGCCGGACGATGTCGATGCTGCCCTTGAAGAACGCGCCGTCCTCGATTACGATGCCGCCGGTCTTGATGTCGCCGATGAGGCGGGCGTCCTTGCGAATGTCCATCTTCTCGATTGCTTCCACGTTTCCGTTCACGCTGCCGAGTACGACGACTTCGCGCGCGCGTATGCTGGCCTGCAACTTGGCGTGCGGTCCGATGGTCAACCGGTGCTCCGGGACCTCGACCGTGCCTTCCATCTCACCATCGAGATACAGATCTTCGCGGGCCAGGATCTGACCCTTGATGATCACGGACTTGCCGATGGCGGCCACGCCGCGGACTGCTTCCGTAGTAGATGCGGGCCGGGCTACCGTGGGAGCGGCGACTGGAGCCGGCTCTCTGGTGATGTCCGCCGGGAGCGGAGCGGCGGGCGCTGCAGGCTGCCTCACGTCTTCATCCTTGCGCTTATTCCACATTATGGTTGTCTCCGTCTTCTTTCCTGAACCTATGAGGACACTAGAAGTAAAGTGACCCAAACCCTCTATGGGTCTCTCTATACTATATGCCAGACAGCGCTCTGGCGGGCCGACCCAGGGCGGGAGCCCCGGTTGGGCGGGCGGCGTCCCGCAGGCGGGCAGGCCGTCCCGCTTCCGGACACCCCACGCGAGGCCCCAGGCGCGCCATCCCGATGTTTCCAGGGAAGTTGGCGTTTTGGCGGCCTCATTGCAAGACCTGTATATCTTAAAATGATGCTCAACCTGCTGTCCGACCTTCGCTACGCCTTCCGGTCCCTGAGAAAGGCGCCGGGCTTCACGGCGGTGGCTGTCCTGACGCTGGCGCTCGGCGTGGGCGCCAACACGGCGGTTTTCAGCCTGATCAACGCGGTCCTGCTGCGCCCGCTGCCGTATCCCCAGCCGGATCGGCTGGTGCTGGTCTGGGAGAGTGCTTCCTTTTTCGGCATCCGGGACAGTCCGGTGGCGCCGGCGAACTACGTGGACTGGAAAGCGCGCGGCCGCTCGTTTGAGGAGATGGGCGCGATCGAGGACCGCTCTTACCGGCTGCTCGGAGAAGGGACGCCGGAGGTGGTGGAAGGCAGCCTGGCCACGGCCGGCCTGTTCCGGGCCTTGCGCGTACGCCCGATGCTGGGCCGGATCTTCCGGGAAGACGAGGACCGCCCGGGCGCGCCCAAGGTCGCGATCCTCAGCGAGAGTTGCTGGCGGCACCGCTTCGGCAGCGACCCGCACATCGTGGGACGGAGCGTCCGGCTGGGAGAGGAAAAGCACACCATCGTGGGGGTGCTGGCGGCTCACACCGATCCGCCCACCGAATACAGCGGCAAGCCGGGAGAAATCTGGACGCCGTTCGGCAGCGCGTACACGCCGGGCGAATGGGCGGACCGCGGACGGCACAATCTGATGGTCATCGCGCGATTGCGGCCCGGCGTTCCGCAGGCACGGGCAAACGCGGAGATGGACGCCATCGGAAAGAGCCTGACGCGCGAGTATCCCGATACGAACGAAAAGGTGGGCGCCTTTGTCGCTCCGCTGCGAGACCATTTCGTCAGCTCCAGCCGGCCGGTGCTGGTGATCCTGCTGGGCACAGTGGCCTTCGTGCTGTTGATCGCGTGTTCGAACATGGCCAACCTGCTTTTGTCGCGGGCGGGGGCGCGTAGCAAAGAGGTGGCGGTGCGCGCGGCTCTGGGCGCGGGAGCATGGCCGCTGATCCGGCAGTTCCTGTGCGAGAGCCTGCTGCTTTCGGCTGCAGGCAGCGCGGCGGGGTTGCTGCTGGCCTCGACTACGTTCGAGTTCCTGGCGCACGTGGCGCCTGGCGAACTGTCCGGATTCAAGGAGTTGGCGGTGGATTGGCGCGTGCTTGCGTTCACGCTCGCGATCGCTCTCGCGACCACGGTGGTCTTCGGCCTCATTCCCCTGTTCCAGGTGCGGCGCCTGGACCTGAGCCACTCGCTGAAGCAGAGCGCTCGGACTTTGGCTGCGTCCTCGGGATCGCGGCGCGTGCGGGCGTGGCTGATTTCGTCGGAGGTGGCGCTGGCGTTTGTGCTGCTGATCGGCGCCGGACTTTTGATTCAGACTCTGGCGCGGGTGCGGGGCGTCGATATGGGGTGCCGGACCAGGAACATCCTCACGCTGCGCATGCCGCCTTCGGGGGCTCGCCCTGTGTTCGCTCAGGTGGTGGCGTACCAGAACGAAGTGCTGCAGCGGGTGAGCGCGGTTCCCGGAGCGGTCTCGGCGGGATTCACGAATCACATTCCGCTGATGGTGAAGGGCGATATCAGCGGCGTCGGCGCGGAAGGGGGCGATCCGAAAACACGGTTCCAATGCAGGGCGCGCGTGGCCGGTCCGGGATACTTGCGCACGATGGGAATTCCGTTGCGTCGCGGGCGCGATATCGACGAGCGCGATCGCGAAGGCGCGCCGCTGGTGGTGCTGATCAACGAGTCGATGGCGCGGATGATGTGGCCGAACCAGGATCCGATCGGCCGCCGGATCGTGTTCGCGACCGAGCTCCAGGTGCCGGTGGTGGGCGTGGTGGGCGACATACACCAATCCGGGCTGGACGTTCCGCCCGCACCGGAGTTCTACATCTCGGCGTCGCAGGCGCAGTTTCCGTCGAGCTCGCTCGCGATCCACACGCAGGGCGAGCCGGCCAGCCTGGCGGCGGCGGTGCGGCAGGCCATCTGGTCTGTGGATCCGAACCAGCCCATTACGGAGATGGCGAGCATGGAGGAGATCCTGGACCAGGAGGTGTTCCAGCGGCGCGTTCAGACCACGCTGCTGACGGTGTTCGCGGGCCTGGCGCTGCTGCTGGCGGCGATCGGGCTGTACGGTGTGCTGGCGCACCAGGTGGGGCGGCAGATCCCGGAGATCGGATTGCGCATGGCAGTGGGCGCGGCGCCCGCGGACATTCTGCGCCGGCTGATCGGCCAGGGGCTGCGGCTCACGGCGATCGGCCTGGTGGTGGGCGCGGTGGGAGCAGTGGCGGCATCGAGCCTGCTGGTGAGCGTGGTGTTCGGCGTGAAGCCGACGGACCCGGTCACATACGTAGTGGCGGCGCTGGTGCTGCTGGCGACCGCCGGGGCGGCGAGCTACCTGCCGGCGCGCAGGGCGATGCGGGTGGACCCGATGGTGGCGCTGCGGGAGGAGTAGGCGAGTGGCGCGCGGCGCGGGTGGTCCCAGCAGGTGTTCATTTCCGGGATTAGGTTGAATGTGCACTTTTTTGTTTTTCGTTTTTTGCTATCCGCCGTGCCGGCCCGCGGTGTAGGGCGAAGAATACGGCGAAATGTGTCGAACGCGGCTGCCGGGCTTTCGTTGAGTGCAGAACATGAGCCACCGGCACGAGAGTAACTCGGGGCGGATTGTTGTCAAGGCCTCAAGATCCGCAAGCGATTGAATCGCGGGCAAATCCAAAAATGCAAACCAGGTGAAATCGTTCCGCGGTGGGCCGGCCCTGCCCCGCAACCGTCGCTCGGGCCCGAGGTCGCCACCCTGCAGGCGCAGATCTGACGTGTCTGGCGCCGTTAGAGACCGCGGGAGCATAACATCGTTGGGATGCCCGGTCTGGTTATGCGTTGGTGGCGCGACGGAGAGGATTCCCGCCCGGTGCGAGTTTTCCGCTACGATCGACTTACTTGGTTCGTTGCGATCTTTGTCGGGACCATAGCGCTTGGAATGATCGGGAATCCGGTGTTTCGGCATCCGGCTGTGTGCGTGGTGTGGGGTTTGCTCGTGGCCAGGGGGTTGTGTGAGCGTAGGCGGGCGCTATTGCTCAGCGAGAGATCGCTGACATATCGCCCTGCCATGAACCGGGCCACTCAGGTGCCATGGGATCAGGTCGAAAGGGCTGAACGCTTCGCGAACGTTGGCGTGTTCTTCCTGGGGGAGATCAATTTGGTAGCCGGCTTCAGGTTCACGCTGAGAGACGGAACGACTTTTGGAATTCCTCTCGACTTCACTAGGCGCTCGGAGGTCGGCGAAGCTGTGAGCTATGTGAAAGTCATGCTGGCTGATCGCGCTTGTTTTGAGGGACCGGGATGACGAGTCAGCAGACAGGGGTACCGTTTCGGCGATTCACGGCTTAGAGTTGTCCAGGCTGTCCGTCGTTCGAGCGCGTGCCCGTCGCGCGGTCAACCAGCATATGAGGTTCATCACGGGGTAATACGATGGCTGGAACCTGGAGCCCACGTGGCTTTGCATCGGCGTCCAACTGATGTTGCCATAGTTGTCTGTTCCATAAGTGAAGCTCTGGCCCCATTTGCCGACGCCGCAATCCACCTGGCTCAGGCGACCCAGGTCGTCGTGCGTGTAGTTGGTTTTATCTCATTTGAAGTGATGATTTATTGTTAACTCGCAACAGCGGATACAGAATCATCGGTTTACGGCGTCGCACCAAGCCAGACACTGCGAGGGGGCTCGATAATTCTGTGTCACTTTAGGAACAACTAGGACAAAAGGTTGCTTAATGCAGAGTGGCGGGCATCCGCCCGGTGGGCGCGACTGAAGACCTTCGCCCCTGGCCCGCCCCACCCTTCCCGCGTTGTATGATTGCGAAGGCATGGCAACGCCACAGGGGCTGATCGCAGAGGGCGCGGGGCGGTTTCGCGAGGTGTTCGCGCGGGCCGGATACGATGAGGCGGGGCTGGTGGAAACCCTCGGCCCCATTCGGCTTCCCGGACGGCTGGGAGGGGACCGCTCTTACTTCCGGCGCCGGACGGGGCGCGGCCGGCCGCTCGACGCGCTCGTGCGGCTGTTCCTGCTCGGCCTGCCGGAGGATCTCGATGTGGCGAGGCGAGCGCTAGCCCCCATCCCGACCGAGGAGTGGGCGCGCGTGGGACTGATCGCAATCGAAGGGAACCAGGTCCGCGGGCTGGTACGGATGATGGCGTTCCGCAAGCTGGTGATGGCGTCGGACCATCAGGAAATGCCGGAGGCGCAGGGGCGGCTGGATCAGGTGATGGGCATGACCTCCAGCACCGTGACGCTGGCGAATTTCACGGTGCGGCGCCCGGTGCGCTCGGCGCTCGACCTGGGCACCGGGAGCGGGGTGCAGGCGTTCCTGGCGGCGGCGCACAGCGACCGTGTCTGGGCCACGGATTCGAGCGCGCGCGCCATCGACTTCGCGCGCTTCAACGCCGCGTTCAGCGGCTGCGAGAAAAATGTCGAGTTCCTGGAGGGCGACACGTTCGAGCCGGTGCGCGGTCGCACCTTCGATCTGATCGTCTCGAACCCGCCGTTTGCGCTGACGCCCTCGCGCCGGTTCGCCTATCGCGACAGCGGCGTGCCCCTGGACGGCTTCGCGCGCCACCTGATCCGCACCGGCGCGAGTTGCCTGAACGAGGACGGATTCTGCCAGATCGTCTGCAGCTGGGCGCACATCGCGGGCCAGGACTGGAAGGAGCGCCTGGCGGAGTGGTTCCGCGGCACCGGCTGCGACGCCTGGGTGATGCGCACCGATACTGAAGAAGCCAGCGACTACGCGCACGGGTGGATCCGCGACACGGAAGAAGCCGGCGAGGAGGAATCCGCGCAGCTGTTCGACGAGTGGGTCGCCTACTATGCGAGCGTGGGACTCGAGGCCGTGAGCTCGGGATTGATCGCGATCCGGAAGGCCAGTGGCCGCCGGAACTGGCTGCGGATCGAGGACGGGCCGGCCAACACCTCGGGAGCGTTCGGCGAGTCTGTCCTCGGCGCGTTCGGCCTGCGCGATTTTCTGGAGGCGACGGACAATGCGGCGCTGCTCGCGGCGAAGTTTCGCGTGGCGGAGAGCGCGCGGCTGGACCACGTCTGCGAGTGGGAGGATGGCTCGTGGCGGATCCGCTCGGCTAAGATCCGGCGGGCGCAGGGGCTCCAGTACAAATCCGATATCGATTTGCGACTGGCGGGCATGGTGGCGCTGTGCGACGGCCGGCGCACGCTGGGCGAGGTGCTGGAGAAGGCCGCGCAGGCGATGGGCGAGGACCTCGAGCGAATCAGGCCGAATTGCGTGGCGCTGATGCGCGAGTTAGTGGAGCGAGGATTTCTGCTGCCGGTGGAATGAACAGGAGAGAACGGTGAGGCTAATGTGTCCGCTTGCTTACGCGCGCGGTTCGGTGCTGATGGGCTTTGCGGTGGCGGCTCTGGCGCAGAGTCCGTACCCGTTTCTGGACACCAAGCTGCCGGTTGAGCAGCGAGTCGACAACATCCTGTCGCTAATGACGCTGGATGAGAAGATCGGCTGCATCGAGAGGAGTTCGGGCGTGCCGCGGCTCGGCATTCCCGACGCGGGGCGCTCGGAAGGGTTGCATGGCCTGGTTCGAAAAGGCGGCTTCGGCGGGAAAAAGATCCCGACGACGAGTTTCGCCGAGGTCATCGGCATGGCGGAGACGTGGGATCGCGACCTGATCCGCCGCGCCGGCGCAGTGCAGGGATACGAAGCCCGCTATGTCACGCAGAGCGAAAAGTACAAAGAGAGAACGCTGGTGGTTTGGGGGCCGAACGCGGACCTGGCCCGCGACCCGCGGTGGGGCAGGGACAACGAGAGCTACGGCGAGGATCCGTTCTTCGATGGCACCATGTCCGTCGCTTTCATCAAGGGCATGCAGGGCGACGATCCGAAGTATTGGCAAGCCGCTTCGCTGCTCAAGCACTTTCTCGCCAACAGCAACGAGACCACGCGCGGAGGATCGTCGTCCGATTTCGATGAGAGGCTGCTGCGCGAGTATTACTCGGTTCCGTTCCGCATGGGATTCGTCGAAGGCGGGGCGAGTTCGTTCATGGCCTCCTACAACGCTTGGAACCACGTGCCGATGACCGTGCATCCGATCCTGAAGAGCCTGGCCATGAAGGAATGGGGCGCCGACGGCATCATTTCTTCCGATGCCCTGGCGGTGCAGTTGATGGTCACGCAGCACAAGTACATCAAGACCCAGGTGGAGGCGACGGCGGCGGCCATACGGGACGGCGGCATCAATCAGATCCTCACGTTCATGGTCGATATTCCGAAGCAGGTCAGGCAGGCGCTCGCCGACAAACTGCTCACGGAGGCCGACCTGGACGCGGCTCTGCGGGGCAAGTTCCGGACGGTGATCCGGCTGGGGCTGCTGGACCCGCCCTCGATGGTTCCCTACTCCACAATCGGCCGCGCTGGGGAGCCGGAGCCGTGGACGACGGAGAAGCACAAGACCGTGGCGCGGGAGATCGCGCGCGAGTCGGTGGTACTGCTGAAGAACGCGAACGGCTTCCTGCCGCTCGCAAAGGGCAGTATCAAATCGATCGCCGTGATCGGCCCGCATGCCGATGAAGTGCTGATCGATTTGTACGGGGGCCAGGTTCCCTACGCCGTCACGCCGCTCGAGGGAATCAAGGCCAAAGTGGGCTCGGCGGTCACGGTGAACTATGCCGCCAACAACGACGGCGACGCCGCGGTGAAGGCGGCCGGGGCGTCCGAGGTGGCCGTGGTGGTAGTTGGCAATCACCCTACCTGCGGCGACACCGAACTGATGAAGATGTTCAACGCGGACGTATCGAGCAAGCCGTGCAAGGACCTCGGCGAAGGCCGCGAAGGGCGCGACCGCGAGTCGCTGAGCTTGTCACAAGAGGAATTGGTCAAGCAGGTGTACGCGGCCAATCCGAAGACCGTGGTGGTGCTGATTTCGAGTTTCCCCTATGCGATCAACTGGAGCCAGGCGAATGTGCCGGCCATTCTCCACATGACGCACGCTGCGCAGGAACAGGGGACCGCGCTGGCCGATGTGCTGTTCGGCGATTATAATCCGGGCGGCCGGCTCAACCAGACCTGGCCGAAGTCGCTCGACCAGTTGCCGCCGATGATGGACTACGACATACGGCACGGCCACACGTATATGTACTTCAAGGGCGAGCCGCTGTATCCGTTCGGCTACGGGCTGAGCTACACCACGTTCCAGTATTCGAACCTGCGGCTGAGTTCGCTGGCGCTGCCGGAGCACGGAACCGTTACGGTGAGCGCGGAGGTGAGGAACACCGGGAAGCGGACCGGGGATGAGGTGGTGCAGCTCTACGTGCAGGTGGAGCGGTCGAAGGTGGAGCGGCCCGTGAAGGAGCTGCGAGGATTCCAACGCATCACGCTGAAGCCGGGCGAGGTGCAGACGGTGCGGATTCCGCTGGCGGGCGATTCGCTGGGCTTTTGGAATGAAAAGACGGGCCGGTACGAGGTGGAGCCGGGGCGCGTTCGGGTTATGCTGGGCGGTTCGTCGGCGGACGTCCGGCTCGAGATGACGATGTCCGCCAAGTAAGCGGCGTGGGGCGGCTCTCCAGAGCTGCGCCGGACGTTTACGTCCGGCTGGACGGAGGCGGGTCTGGAGACCCGCTGCAGGACTGGAGTCCTGCCCCACCGTTTCTTAGCTGCGTCGGGGCCGGCGGCGCAACACCAAGGCGACAACCAGCCCGCCCAGGCACATAAGCGCCGAAGCGGGTTCGGGCACACTCGCGTCACCGAGGGCTGGAGTGCCGGCGGCAGAGGTGAGGGTGACGGTCAGGCTCCAGTCCGAGTTGTCCTGAGCCATGGTGAAGGGGTCGCAGAAATACGCGGTGCCAGTTCCGCAGAACCCGTAGGCATTCGTGAAATTCTGGTTCGCGGCGCCATCGTAGATGAAGCCGTCGCTCAAGGAACCGTTCCAGTAGTTGTCCCACTGGACTAAGGCGATGGTGAATGTGCCCGGAGGGAGAAAAAGCGGCGGAGTAACGGCCGGCGGCTCGAGCAGGTAGGCGTCGTTACAGAGGCCAGCCGGGCTGTAGTTCGAGTACCCGTCCAAACAAGCGGGATCGCCGCTCTGTTGTTGCACGGGGTTGCCCGAAGCGTCGAACATCATCAGGAAGGTCGGGAATCCACCGGTCGCTCCGGACGTCGTGTAGGCCAGAAGCGATTCCGGCGCGCCCAGGGTGACGTGAAAGAGTTGCACATCGTTGTCATAGGTGAAATTGCCGTTGAACGTGAAGGACGCGCTGTCGGCATAAACGGCCGGGGCGACCAGCAGTGCGAACAGTCCCGTTAGAAGCGGCAAGATACGGCTGAATCGATACATATTTGCGAACCTGTCTTTCCGGACCTGATCATAGCATGTAATCGGAAGACCGCTGAAACTCAAACGCCTCGGAGCGGGGCTCAAGCCCCGCGCAGGCGTGGACGCCTGCCCCACGGGTGGCCCCTACTTCTTCGTGAAGGGGCCGCAGTCCGCGCCGAGCCAGCGGCCGGTGAAGGTGACTTTGGCGTCCAGTTTGTGGACAGCGTCCTGGGAGCTGTACTGCGAGCTGCCCTTGGTGCTTTCCGGGCTGACGGCCTCGACGTGAATGTCGCCGGTGCTTCGCACCTGGCCTTTGGTGCACTCGAAGTGAACGTCGGTCTTCGTGCTCGAGGAGGCGAGAACGGTGCGCTTGCAGACGGCGTGGGCGTCTTCGCTGAGCGCAAATGGCTTCTTCAGGTCGTCGGCGGTCATGCAGGCCTTGATGACGCGGGTCTGTTGGCCGACGCCTCCTTTGGCCTTGGAGGCGGCCTCGGCCTGAGAGCGCTGGTCGGGCGAGAGCCTCGACATAACCTCCGGGGGGGCCGGCGCAATGCCCTTGGCCTGGGTCGTAATGGTGGTCTCCCAGAGACCCGGTTTTACCTCGAGCGGTTTGAAGTCGTCGGCGGCAAGGCAGGCGAGCGGCAGCAGCAGAGTAATTGCGAGCGTGAGCCTATTCATGACATCCCCCGTTTGAGCCCGGTCATCGGGCCCCTATATCGAAGATGCCACGGCGACCGGGTACGGCGCAAGAAGTTGGTCTTTGTTGCGAAGGATTTTCGTTTTGTGCTCCTCTGGAGCTATGGCGAACGGCAAGGTGGCCTTGCGTTTGAGGGGCTTGCGCAAGGCTTACGGCGACGTGGTGGCGGTGGACGGCGTCGACCTCGACGCCAGCGCGGGCGAGTGCTTCGCGCTGCTGGGACCGAACGGCGCCGGCAAGACCACCACCATCGAAATCTGCGAGGGGTTGCTCGCGCAGGACGCCGGGACGGTCGAGCTTCTCGGTTTCACTTGGGAGAAGGACGAGCGGCAGTTGCGGCAGCGCCTGGGGGTACAGCTTCAGGAGACGCAGCTCGCCGATAAGCTCACGGTTGCAGAGACCCTGCGGCTGTTTCGCAGCTTCTACGAGCGCGGGCCGGCCGTAGCGGACGTGGTGGCGATGGTGCAGCTGGAGGAGAAGACGGGCGCGCAGGTGCGCCATCTTTCCGGCGGCCAGAAGCAGCGGCTGGCGATCGCTTGCGCGCTGGTGGGCGACCCGGACCTGCTGTTCCTCGACGAGCCTACCACGGGGCTCGATCCGCAGGCGCGGCGGCAGATGTGGTCGCTCATCGAGCAGTTCAAGGGGGACGGCCGCACCATCATCCTCACCACTCACTATATGGACGAGGCGGAGCGTCTTTCCGACCACGTCGCCATCATGGATCACGGGAAAGTCATCTCGCTCGGCACGCCGCGCGAGCTGATCGCCTCGATCGGGGCCGATCACGTCGTCGAGTTCGCCACCGGCGGGGCCGCGCTCGACGTGACGGTGTTCGAGGCGCTGAAGGGCGTGCGGAGGGCTCGCGCCGACAACGGCGGTTTTCAACTGCAGGTGACCGAGCTGCACCTGGCGGTTCCGGCGCTGCTGGACGAACTGGATGGCCGCGGCATCGCGCTGACCGAGTTGCGCACGCACTCCGCGACGCTCGAGGACGTGTTTGTCACTCTCACCGGGAGGCACCTCCGTGAAGATTGAAACCGGACGGCGGGCGTTTGTGGATCATCCCCTGGTGCAGCTGACGCTGGTGCGGTTTCGCGAGTTCCGGCGCGAGCCCGAGGCGGTGTTCTGGGTGTTCATATTCCCGATCCTGCTGGCGGCGGGGCTGGGCATCGCGTTCCGGAACCGGCCAGCGGAAGTGGTGCGGGTGGGCGCGGAGAACGCCCAACTGGCGAGCGCGCTGCGCATGGAGAAGACGCTGGCGCCGGAAGTGGTGAGCCGCGAGGCGGGTGAGCGCGGGCTTCGCACCGGCCGGATCGTGCTGCTAGCGCTGGCCGGTCCGCAGGGCGGCGTGGTTTATCGATACGACGACACCAATCCCGACGGCCGGGCCGCGCGGCTGCTGGCCGAGCGCGCGATCCTGCGGGCCGCGGGCGTGCACGATCCGGCGCCGGAATCCGACAGCCTGGTGCGCGAGCCGGGTTCGCGGTACATCGACTTCCTGATTCCCGGCCTGGTGGGGATGAACCTGATGGGCAGCGGGATGTGGGGGATGGGCTTCACGATCGTGGACGCGCGCCGCAGAAATCTGCTGAAGCGGCTGGTGGCGACGCCCATGTCGCGCGCGCAGTACCTGCTCTCGTTCCTGCTCTCGCGGCTGACGCTGTTGTTCGTGGAAGTGGCGGTGCTGGTGGGCTTCGGCGTGGCGGTCTTCGGCACTCCGCTGCGCGGCTCGCTGTGGGAACTGGCGGCGCTGTGCGTACTCTCGGCGTTCTGCTTCAGCGCGCTGGGGCTGCTGACGGCTTCGCGGGTGCGGACGATCGAAGCGGCGTCGGGCCTCATGAATGCCGTGATGCTGCCCATGTGGATCGCTTCGGGCGTTTTCTTTTCGGCGGAGCGGTTTCCGGCCGTGGTGCAGCCGTTCATCCAGGCGCTTCCGCTGACGGCGGTGGCGAACGTGCTGCGGGCGAACATGATCGAGGGCGCCGGCCTCGCGC
>Ga0265320_10001195_pt1 | contig 19095 bp, 12 predicted proteins | sample 4827metaG_FD_202087 | JGI IMG/M metagenome (GOLD analysis project Ga0265320, IMG submission 202087) | Rhizosphere microbial communities from Carex aquatilis grown in University of Washington, Seatle, WA, United States - 4-8-27 metaG | ecosystem: Host-associated > Plants > Roots > Rhizosphere >...
GGTTTCGCGGCGCGCGTTCGCCGTCACGTTTGCGCTCGCCCTGTGGGTGGACCTCGCGGCGGAGGCGCACGCGGACGACGACGTCACTCGTATCGAGTATCGGGCTCCGACCGAATGCCCGAACGCTGCGAACTTCATCGCCGAAGTCTCGGCGCGAACCCATCGCGCACACCTGTCCGACGCCGCGACGAACGCCGACCCCGCGACGAGCACGATCACCGTCGCCGTGGCCGCCGACGGCGCGGCGTTTCGCGGCACCCTTCGCATCGCACGCGCAGAAACCGTCACGAGCGAACGCGCCGTCACGGGCGACACCTGCGTCGAAGTCGTCTCAGCGCTCGCCCTCATCGCCGCGTTAGAGCTCGATCCGGGCGCGTCGACGGCCGCGCTGCCGGCGGCCGTCGCGACGACGACACCGTCGGCGCCGCCTCCGGCTACTTCGACTGCGCCTCCCCCCTCGGCGACGCCGTTCGTCCTCGATCCGACCCTGCCGGCACGCGCGCCCGCGTCGCTCGCGACCCCGCCACGCACGACGTCGGGGCGCGAACGCGTCCGCTTCAGCGCGGGCATCGAAGGCGACGCGATCGTCGGACTCGTTCCGAGCGCGCTCCTCGGCGGCGGCGCGTTCGCCGAAGCGTTCGCTCCCTGGCGCGGCGCGCCGTCGATCCGACTCTCCGCGTTCGCCGCCGCGGCTCATCCGACCTTCACCGGCTCGATCGGGGCGCGCGTCCAATTTGCGTTGGCGCGCCTCGACGTGTGCCCGCTCGCGCTCGGCGGGCGTCCGATCGAGCTCCGGTTTTGCGCGACGCTCGACGGTGGCGTCATCATGACGCGGGGCAGCGGCGTCGACGTGCCGCAAAGCGTCGCCAAGCCATGGTTTGCGCCCGGCCTTCGAAGTCGCGTGAGCTGGACGACGCCGAGCGGCGTCTTCGCCGAGCTCGGCGGCGGCTTGACCGTGCCGCTCGTGCGCTACCCTTTCGACTACGATGAGGGGACGAACCCGCCTCTTCGAGCTTATCGGGTGTCGCCGATCGGAGCGGCGGTGACCGTTTCCGCGGGGTACCACTTTCCGTGATCAATCCGCCGCGCCGCGGCCATTCGGCTCGATGAGACAAGCCCGTCTCGCGCCGGAAGGCATCGCGATCCGGACGGACGAAACGGTGGAGCCGGCACGCGACGATCTCCGACTGCGGCGCCTCGTCGACGGGCACTACGACTTCGTCTGGCGCTCGCTGCGCCGGCTCGGGGTCCTCGGAGGCGATGTGGACGATGCGACTCAACGGGTCTTTCTCATCGCAGCACGACGGCTCGGCGACGTCCGCCCCGAAGCCGAGCGGTCCTTCTTGTTCCAGAGCGCGGTGCGTGTCGCCGCGGACAGTAGGCGCACGCAGCGCCGGCGGCACGAAGTGCCCGCCGACGAGGCCGGCGACCGGCCGGACCCCTCGCCAAACGCCGAGGAGTTGCTCGACGCGCGCCAAGCGCGACGCGAGCTCGACCGGGTTCTCGATTCACTACCGATGGAGCTCCGACTCGTGTTCACGCTCTTCGAGCTCGAGGAATTGACGATGGCGGAGATCGCGACCTTGCTCGAGTTGCCGCAGGGCACCGTCGCGTCGCGGTTGCGACGCGCGCGCGAGTCATTTCGCGATGAAGTGGCCAGAGCGCAGTCGAGGCGCAAGTCCGGAAAGAACGACCGATGAGCGACCTCGAACGTTTACTGGACACGGACGCGACGGACGCCGAACGACGACTCCTTCGCTCGGCGCGACTGGATGCGGCGCCATCCGCCGGCAAGGCACACCTCCTCGGCGCGCTCGGGCTAGTCGCGGCGGGCACCGCTTCCGCTCCGGCGTCCGGCGCGGCGGCGTTGTTCGCAAAATGGATCGCCATCGGCGCCGTCGCGGGCGCCGTCACGTCGGGTTCGGTCCAAGTCGTTCGCACGTTCGCGTCGAGCAACGACGAGGCGACGCGGCGCGAGGCCGTGACGGCACCCGCCCGGCGCGCTCGGGCGAGCAGCGCACCGCTCGGCGCCGCACCGAACGAGGTCGACCCGAGCGGCGCAGTCGGAAAAGACGCGCTCGCTCTGAATGAATCTGCGCTGGTCGACGGCGATCGCGCGTCGTCGAACGGTGCGCGTGCGGCGAGTGCCGGCGAGGGCAGACCGACCCTCGGCGGGCGAGCGAACGCGCGGGACGGACGGCAAAAAACGGTCGATTTTCGCGGTAAATTCGGCGAATCTCCGGGCGTTCCCGGCGCCCCGAGCGCGACCGCATTTCCCGACGTTTCGGAGGCGCCTCGGGAACCGAAGCTCGACGTCGAGGTCCGGTCGCTCGACGCGGCGCGCTCGGCACTCACGTCGAACGACGCGCGCGGCGCGCTCGCGGCCCTCGACGACTACGATCGTCGATTCAGCGCACCGCGACTCGCTCCCGAAGCCGCGCTGCTCCGCGTCGAGGCGTTGCTCGCAGTCGGCCGGCGCACCGAAGCACGCCAGGTCGGCGAACGTTGGCTCTCTCGCGATCCGAGTGGTGCGCACGCCGACCGGCTCCGCGCGCTACTCGACGACGCCTCTCGCTCCACCGGTGATCAATCGAAGCCTGCGCGGCCATGAGACAGCGGCAAGAGGAGGCCAGCATGAACATGAATATCACCACGAAGACAGCCATCGCCGCCGCGCTCGTACTGACTTGTGCCTGTGGCGGCGGGATCAATCTCGGACAGAACGACAGCGCGGTCAAAGGCGGCAAAGGCGGCGGCAAGAACACGGGCGGCGCGAGTGCTAGCGGTGGCTCGTCGAGCGGCCAAGGCGGCGCGGGCGGCGCGTCGACGTCGGGCCCGAGTGGCGGATGCGTCGCGCCGTCGACCGACCTGCTGACTGCCGCGCTCCCGGTCTTGAACCCGGGCGAGGAGGACTATCAGTGCGTCAGGAAGACGCTCACGTCGGACCTGTACATCACCGGTCTCCGTTCGACGAACACTTCGGACGTGTACGAGATCACACTCGGCGTGGGCGCGCCGAGCGGCACGGACGGCACGGTGTTGTGCGACGCTCACACGACCGGAGACACGACGCTCTTCAAATTCGGCTCCGGTGTCTCGGACTTCGCGCCGCCTTCCGGTGAGGCGCTTCACCTCGCCGCGGGGCAACAGCTAGTCTTCAACGTGCATCGCTTGGACACGAGCGCCGACCAGGTCACCGACTCTGCTACGACGACACTCGTCTCGACCACGGCGGGGTCGCCGGACACCGGCGAGCTCTTCGTCCCAACGACCGCCGAAAGCCAGGACCCCGCGCTGTGTGTCTCCGGGACGGCGCTCATTTCCGCGAGCGCGATGATCAACCCCGGCGAGGAGCGGTTCAGCTGCACCCGCAAGACATTGACCGCCGACGTCGATTTCACGGGGATCCTTTCGAACGAGGTGGCCTCCCCCTTCAGGCTCACGGTCGGCGCGCCGAGCGGCACGGACGGCACGGTCGACTGCGCGAAGCCGGCTAGCATCACCAACGGAACGACGGTGTTCGGCGCAGACGACGGAACGGAGCTGGTCACCCTACCGAGCGGCGAGTCGGCGCATCTCGCCGCGGGACAGCAGCTCCTGCTCGTCTGGCACGCGCTCAACACATCGAGCAGCATCATCCAGGCCAGCACCGACATCTCGATCATCTCGGGATCGGGAGCCACGCCGTCGCCCTTGCTCCTCGGCGACACCACCGACCCGGAATTCTAGACTCGGCCAGGGTATAGTCGGGGTTCGGCGCGCGCTCCGCGTCGAGCCCCGACCCCTTGCGTCGTCCTAGTTCAAGAAACCAAGCCCCGCGCCGAGGTCACGACGCTCGCGACGCCTCTCGTCAAGCGCCGCCGAAAGGACGTCCGTCGCGAAGCGAGCCGCGCGCGGGCCATGCCGGTCGCAACACTGCCCCTCGCCACGCGACGAAAGGCGGCGCGCGCACACACGACGCGCGTCCGCCGCGAAACGACGCGCGTCCGCCGCGAAACGACGTGCCCTCGCCGGCAAAAGTCGTCCCGGCACCGAAACCCAGCGTCTCGCTGGTTCATGGCGAACCGCGCGTCGGCGATTGGCTCTTCACGACGCGCGAAGGCGCGGAACGCGACCTCGCCGACGAGTTTCGGCTTCTGGGCGAACCAGCAGCGCCGCGACTCGTCGTTCCCGCGCTCCTCGTCGCAAGAAAATGTCCGCGCAAGGACGGGCGCATTCCGCTCACGTTTTGCCGTCAAGCGTTCCCCATCGCCGCACTCGCCGACTGCGGACCGGAAGAACCGGCGGAGCTCGCTACGACCTTGGCGAACGCGGTCGTCGCGAAGCTCGCCGGCGCCGAGCGTTACGCGCTCCACGTCTGGGTTCCCGACAGCACCGAAGCGAACCCGCTCGCCGCCGAAGCGCGCGACCTCGAAGGCGCCGTCGAAGCGGCGTTGTCTGCGTCGCTGCCCAGCGTGACGCGCATCCCGAATCGTGCACTCACGAGCGAGTCGGTGCCCCTCGTCCAGGTCTGTCTCTGGACGTCCCGTCGCGCCGCGGTCGGCGTGACGGCTTCCACCGACGCGCCGTCGCTCGCTCCCGGAGGTCGCGCGCGTTCTCACGTCGGCGGCGATCGACCGTCGCGCGCCGCGCGCAAAATCGCCGAAGCGCTGTCGTGGCTCGGTATGGCGCCGGAACCCGGCGAAGTCTGCGTCGATCTCGGCGCCGCGCCGGGCGGCTGGACTTGGTTTTTGCTCGAGCGCCGCGCCAAAGTCATCGCGGTCGATCCCGCACGCCTCCGCCCCGATCTGCTCGCACGACGCGGGCTCACGTACGTGAGCCGGAGCGCGTTCGACTTCGAACCCGAAGAACCCGTCGATTGGGTGTTCTGCGACATGGCGTGGCGGCCGCTCGAGGTCGCGGAAATGCTCGGCCGCTGGGCGCGCCGCCGTTCGGCCACCCTCCTGGTCGCCAACTTCAAGCTCCCCATGAAACAAAAAGCGGACATGGTCGCCCGCGTTCACGCCGTCCTCGAAAAAGGCGGTTGGCGCGCCGTCCGCAGCCGCCAGCTCTATCACGACCGTGACGAAATCACCGTGACCGCGCGGCTCGGATAGACCGCTGCGCATCATTCCATCCGCGACTTCAAGCGAGCGAGGAGGCCGAGCGCGTCGAGCGGCGTGATGCGTTCGATGTCGAGGGCGCGAATTGTGTCGAGCACTTCGCGCTCCGGGCCGGACGGGGCGGCCGCGGCGAAGAGATCGAGCTGCGACGTGTTGCCGCGCGGCTTTTCCGCGGCGAGCGCGGCGGGCCCCGCGTCGCGGCGCGAACCGGACTCCAGGGTTTCGAGGAGCGCGCGAGCGCGGGCGAGCACCGACTCGGGGAGACCGGCAAGCTTCGCGACTTGAACGCCGTAGCTCCGGCTCGCGGGGCCGCCGACGAGGCGGTGCAAAAACACGATGTCGTCACCGACTTCTTCGGCGCTGACGCTGACGTTCGCGACGTGGGCGCTCGAATCGGCGAGGGCGGTGAGCTCGTGGTAGTGCGTCGCGAAGAGGGTCCGGCACCGCGCGGCTTGGTCGAGATATTCGGCGACGGCCCACGCGATGGCGAGGCCGTCGAACGTGCTCGTCCCTCGACCGATCTCGTCGAGGATGACGAGCGAGCGCGACGTCGCCTTGGAGAGGATCTCCGCGGTTTCGCGCATCTCGACCATGAACGTGCTCTCGCCGCGCGACAGGTTGTCGCTCGCGCCGACGCGCGAGAGCACGCGGTCGACGGTGCCGACCTTCGCGGAACGCGCCGGGACGAAGCTGCCCATTTGCGCGAGAACGACGATGAGTGCGGCCTGTCTCAGAAAGGTGCTCTTGCCGGCCATGTTTGGGCCGGTCACGACGAGCAGGCGCTCGCCGCTCGCGTCGAGACGGAGATCGTTCGGCACGAAGCGGCCCTTCGCCGCGAGCCGTTCGACGACGGGGTGACGTCCATCGACGAGCTCGATACCGTCCGCGTCGTCGACGATCGGCCGGCGATAGTCGTGTCGGTGCGCGACTTCGGCGAGCCCGGCGGCCACGTCCCAGCGCGCGAGCCGTTCGGAGAGCACGATGATCTTGCCGCCGTCCTCTTTCACCCGTGAAACGAGCGCCGCGAAGAGGGCGAGCTCGCGTTCGCGGTGACGCTCCTCGGCGTGCGTGATGCGATCGGCGAGGTCGTCGAGCTCCGGCAACGTGAACCGCTCGCCGCCGGCGACCGTCTGTTTGCGCCGCCATTCGGCGGGCGCGCGCGCCGCTTGCGTGCGGCTCACCTCGACGTACCAGCCGAACACGCGCGTGAAGCGCACCTTCAACGTCGCGATGCCCGCGCTCTCTTTCAGCCGCGCCTCGAGCTCGATCATCAGCTCCGTACCGCGGCGTTTGAGCGACGCGGCCTCGTCGAGAGCCGGGTCGTAGCCTTCGCGAAAGACGGCGCCTTCTTTTTGCAGAGCCGGCGGGCGCTCGACGATGGCGCGGTCGAGCTCGGCCGCGAGCGCGTCGAGCTCGATGGGGGGTTCGTCGAGCCCGAGGGTCTCGCGTTCGACGGGGTTTTGCACGGCAGCGAGCGCGGTCGCCGCTCGCCGCGCGGCGAGGAGCCCGTCGCGGAGCGCGCCGAGATCGCGCGGTGTCGACTCACCGAGCGACGCGCGCACGGACAAGCGCTCGAGATCACCGACGTCCGCCAGCGCGGCGCGCAGCTCGGCGCGCAAGCGCGGATTTTCGACGAACAGCGCAACCTGGTCGAGCCGGCGACGGATGCGCGCCACGTCGAGGAGCGGCGCGACGAGCCGTCGTCGCAAGAGGCGCGCTCCCGGCGGGGTTGCGGTTTGGTCGATCACGCGGAGCAAGGTCGCGTCGCGGCCTCCGCCGGTGGATTCGACGAGCTCGAGGTGCCGTTGCGCGACCGCGTCGATCACCAGCGTGTCCGAGGGACGCCACTCGGCAATGCGACGAAATGGCTCCGGGATCGCCGGATTGCACGCGCGCGCGTAGCGCACGGCGCGCGCGGCGGCGCGCCACGCGGGCCGGGCGAGACGCCGCGCGTCCGGCGCGAGCGAACCGAACAGCGCCGTCGCGGCGTCGTCGTCGAGCGCGTCGTCGCCGCGGACGGCGCGATGACCGAGCGCCACCGTGATCGCCCGGAGCGCCTCGTCGAGACCCGCCGCGGTCGACGCCTCGGTCCCCACCACGACTTCGCGCGGCGCCGAGCGTGCCATTTCCCCGAAGACGCTGAGAAGGTCGCGGAACGCCGCGGCCCGAAGCTCGCCGGTGGTCACGTCGAAGAGGGCGACGCCGACGCCGCTCGCGTCGAGCTCGACCGCCGCGAGCCAGCTGTTCTCGGTGACGTCGAGGTGTTCGCCGCTGGTCACCGTGCCGGGCGTGAGGACGCGCACGACCTCGCGCGGTACGATGCCTTTGACGGTTTGCGGATCGACGAGCTGCTCGCAGAGGGCGACCTTGTGGCCGAGCTCGAGCAACTTCGCGATGTAGCCGTGCGCCGCGTGGTGCGGGACGCCGGCCATCGGCACTTCGTCAGGCTTGCCCTTGTTGCGGCTGGTGAGCGTGAGATCGAGGAGGCGCGACGCGAGGATCGCGTCGTCGTCGAACATTTCGTAGAAATCGCCGAGGCGAAAAAAGACGATCGCGTCGGGGTGCGCGCGCTTCGCCGCCGCGTGCTGGAGCATCAGGGGCGTGGAGCGCGCGGCCACGACCCGCATCTTCTCAAAAGTACGACGAGAGTGCGAACGTCGCGAGGTCGACGACGACCAGACCCTTCGACGCGCCGTCCACGACGATGACCGTACCCTGCGCCGGCGACTGGAGAATCGCCTGCGGACTCGTGCTCGTATCGCCGACGGTCGACAGATCGATGAGGAGCGGGGAGAAGCCGCCCAGGACGGTCCAGTCGAACTCCGAGTCGCGCTCGCTCGCGATCGTGCCGCGATAAATCACGAAGTGCGACGTCAAGCCGTCGTAGATGCACTGCGATTGGGGGCCGCCCAACGTCGTCAGATCCGTCTTGGGGTTCGAAATGACGCAGGCCACGTCACGCGTCGCACTCGTCGCGCCGGTGTCGGCGAATCCGATGATGCCCGCCGGGTGGTTCGTTACCGGGTCGACGTAATCGGCGTTGCACGCGGCTCCGCCAGCGCACGACACTTCGAGCACACGGCTCTTCAAGTGCGCCTTCAGGGGATTGCAGGCGTCGCGCTGGCACGTCCCGTCGGGGCCGGTGATCACGTCGTGCCGGAACCCGGAGCCCGAGCCGGTGACGACCCACTCGTTCGACGCACGGATGTCGTACGCGAAGGCTTCCGGGAAGCAGCAATTGATGTCCTGGAGGAGCTGGGCCCCCGCGCCGCTGCGCGGCTCGAGCTCGAGCGAACTCGGGCTCGCCGAGATGATGCGCAGGTCGCGCTGCTGATCTTTGGGGTCTTGCTTCGGACCGAACTCGTCGCGGCAAGCGAGGTAGCTCGCGCGCGGCTGATTGGGATCGGCACCCGCGCACGCGGCGCCCTGCGGCGTTTGCCAATACGGGTCCGTCTCCGCGAAGAGATCGGAGCTCACCGAGATCAAGTCCGCGTGCTCTTTGCCGAAGAGCGCGGCGTCTGCCGGCGCGACGCCGAACTCCGCGACGCCGCGAGCGGCGGCGGTCTGTTCGTCGTCCACGCCGATGCCCTCGCAAAAGACGACGCCATCCGTCAGGGTCGCCGTCGCTCCGTGGAGCGTAAGCACGCCCGCGACGCGCTCCGCCGCGATCGGTCCTTCGAACCGCGCCGAGAAGTTCTCCGACGGCACGTACGCCCGCGGCTCCTTCAGATCGAGGACGAGGGAACTCGACGTCGCCGTCGTGGGATCGACCGGAAGCGGGTTTTCCGTCGAGCCGCTCTGAAAGAGCGTCGAAGAGACGAACACCTGCGCCGGCTCGGTCGGCGAGAAATTCACCGCGAGCATCTTCGGGTTCTTTCGGCCGTCCTGGGAGCTGTCGGTCACCAGGGTTTGACCCTCCTTCGTCACGAGCTTCGGCAGCGACGAGAGCGACGGGGAGAAAATGCCGACGTTCGGGTCGTTGATGATGAAGTCCGTCGAACGCGATCGGTTCTCTTCGACGACACGGCAGCTCGCCTCGTTGGTGACCGTCGGCTGGCCCGACGGGTTGGTGCCGTTATCGAGCGTGAAGTACTTGAACGACGGGTCGTCTTCGCAGCCCCGAAAATCCTCGGTCGCGCTCTGGTTCGTGTAGATCGGCCTCCGGCAGGGCGCGTCGAGATCGTCGACGTCGATGACCGCGATTTGCCCGTTCGTGAGCACCACGAACCCGAAGGTGCCGCGAAGCTCACCGGGCCGTGCGCCGAGCGTGAAGTCCGAGTTCGAGCGGTATTCGGCCCCCGGCGCGGTGATCGGCGTGGACGGCTTCGGGTCGCATTGGACGAACCCTTCCGTCCCGGTGACCGGGTCCGGTTCTCCCCCGGGAACGTACCGAGCGAACGTGACGTCCTGGGCGGGCGTGTCGAACGCGATGCGATCCGGCGCCTCGAACGGAAAGAGCGCCGAGCGAGGCCGCAGGATCGGCGTCCGATTGGCGGCGCCGGGGCTCACGTCGAACATCATGACGCTCGCCGCCGGTGAGTCCCGCTCGTCGATCGCGTACAGGAAGCGCTCTCCCGTCGTCGTGATCGGGCTCACCGCGGCGTGGCCGGTCAGGACGACTCGGTTCGGATCCACGTACGACTCGGGCAAGAGCGGCGGCGCTTGCGTGAGCTTGCACGGGTCGCTGGTGTCGAAGACGTGGATCACCGGCGCGGCGAGATCGGTGACGAAGAGGCGATGATCGCCCGGTTCGTCGATCCGAGCGAGCCCAGCCGGACGCCACGAAGAGAAATCGGCGGGCGGATGCACGAACCCCGCCGGGCGAGTCGGCACGGCGCAGCTCGCGTCGATCGCGCCGGGAGCCGAAAAATCGGCGGGCAGCCGCTGCGGGATCGGCTCCGGGAGCGGATTCACGTCGAGCGGCACGTAGTTCTCGATGGGGCACGGCTCGAACGAGCCGGGCTGTCGATCGAGGATCTCTTGAGCGTCGATCACCGCCATCAGACCCTTGTCCGGGAGCTCCACGAGGAGCTTTCGCCGGCCCGGGGGATCGTTTTCCAGCGACAAGTCCGCTGGACAGTCGGAGTGCGCCTGCACGGGATCGGGCGTCGTGATCGACACTTCCTTGGTGTCGTCGCAGCGCTCGCGGACGACGTCGGCGATGCCGTCCCCGTTCAGATCGATCGCGGGATCGACGAGCACGGTCATCTTCCCGGGCGCGCTCGGCAAGCTGCAAGCGGGCCAGGTCGTGATGTCGCGCAACGGTTCGGTGGGCCGGCGGGGGCTCACGCACGTCGTCGGCAACGCGAAGATGCCTTCCTTGCCGTTCTCCGCGACCCCGACGAACGAGGCGACCGAACCCGGCGTCGACGCGATGTCGGTCGGAACCCCGCCGATGTCGAGAAAGTTGTACCCCGGTATCGTCGATTCCTCGTCGACCACGCCGCCGTACGTGAGGTCCACGACCGCGACCTGGCCGCGGGTGGTCTGCGTGACGAGCGAATAGAGGTGGCGATCCTCGCCGTCGACGATGTTCACGTCCGGGCAGTACTTCAGATCGCGCGGCGCGCCGTCTTCGCCGACGCAAATGAACGACGCAGTCCCGCTCCCTTCGAGCGACTGAAGCGTGATCGTTTGCGTCGACTGCGTGCACGCCGGAAGCACACTCGCGGCGAGTGCGATCAGACCGGCGAGCGAACGTCGCGCGCTCACTTGGATGCCCTCGGCTCCTGGGGCTGGCCCAGGTTGAGGACGATCTCGCCGTAGTTTGCGGTATGGGCGCGGTTCAGATCGACCACGGCGAGGTAGGAATCGGTGAAGAGCCCGATGAACCCGAGGCCCCGCGCGGAGTCCACCGCGAAGGCGTGGGGACCGCGACCGGTGTGAATGACCGTGTCGAGCTGTCGCGAGACCGGGTCGTAGACGAAAATTTCCTGGCTATCGAAGCACACTAGAAAAACGCGGGTGACGAGCGAGCCGTCGCGATCCGGAATTTTTGCGACGATGACCCGCGCCGCCCCGACCTCGACGGGAAACGTGCCGTAAAACGACGGGAGATCGTCGGTCAGCGTCGCGCTCGCGTCGGCCGGCGTCTGTCCGAAGATCAACGTCGCCGGGGCGCGGTTCGAGACGTAGATGTCCAGCGGCGTCGCCGCGCAGTTCAAGAGGCAGGCGTGGCGCGCGCCCGGACATCCTGCTTCGCACGCCTGCTGAGCGGCGGAAGTGCCCTGAGCGGCGACGCATGCGGCGAGGCATTGCGTCTGGGCTTCTGCCTCGGGCAGACACGACGTCTCGCACTTCTGCCGGACGCTCGGGTCAGCGACGATGCCGCGCGAGTTGAACCCCTGCGAATTGGTCCGGATCGCGACGGAGCGGGAGCCTTCGAGAAACGGTCTGGGCTGGCTCCCCTCGCTGCTCGGCCCGTCGACGTCGCAGCCGCTCGAGAGGGGACGATCGCTGAAATAGCGAATCAAGGTGACCGTGGACACGTCGGCGTAGGTCATCAAGAAACTGGGTTGATAAGAAATGGTGGCATCTTCGCCGACGATCGCCGGCGGCGGCACGTCGGTGATCGCCAGGGCGCCGCTCGACACGACGGGCAACGTGAACTGCAACGACGGCCCGCCTTGGTCGCCGTCGGACCAGTCGTTGACGAAGAGCGCGACCTGTCCGCTCCCTTGATGTGTCGTGAGCACCGCTTCACCCGGAGCGTCGGCGGCAACGCCGAACGGCTCGGGCGGCAAGATCAGATCGGTGCCGTTCGGGCTCTCTTCGATGGGCGTCTCGCCGCGCCGGTGATTGTCGTCGCACGCGCGGCCCGAGCCCTGTCCGCAATCGAATTTGCCGCCGCTCGCGACGTCACCGACGTCGATCCAGTGCAAGGTCGCGTCGCCCCGCACCGGCACGAAGAGGCGACCGCTCGCGATTGCCGCGCTTTCGCCCGTGCTGGCGCCGCCGTCGGAAACGCCGCCGTCCGCCGAGACGGGCTCGCAATTCGGCGTGGCGGGCCTCGGACGAAAAATCATGTCCGTCGCGAACGCGCCGATCTCGACGGCGTCCACCAGGAGCGATCCGCCGCCGGTTTGCGGCGCGCCGAGCTGCACGTAATTGCAGCGCCCCGGCGTCAGCCGGCGATCGGCGGGGTCCTCTTCGCCGAGTGCACCGCAGGGTTCGGCATTGGCGGACGGGACGCACCAGTGACTGGCGGCATGCGTCGCCGTCGAAACGGCGTCGCACCTCGGATGGCGCTGGTCGCTCGCGCAATCCGCGTCGGTGTCGCAATACGTGGGAACCAGGCCCTCGAGGCGATCCATGTCGTACGCCTGGACGGTGCCCGCGTTGTATTGGAGGTCGAAGTCGCTGTTGACGACGTAGAGCCGCGACTCTTTTCCCGCCGGATCCGACCGAAGCACGATGCCGACGGGGAAATAGAGGCTATCGAGCGGCGGGGTCCTCCCGTCATCCGGCGGAAAACACCCGCTCATGCCGAGAGCGGTGAGCACCGAAAACGTCCGCAACAACGCCGTCCCGGCGCCGGACGATCTGCCAAGCCGTCGGAACTCATCCGACTTTCGGCGCCGCCGATCGGCGCGCATCGTCCGGGTCGTCATGAAGCGGGCGGAGCCTACTTCGCAATCGGAACGCGGCGCTCGAGAAAAACGGAAAAACGAGACGGAAAAACGCGAGGGTCCACACGTCGACTCGCGAGCCGCGCCCGCGAGGGGACGCGGTCAGCCGAAGTCGAGAATGGTCACTCCGCGGTCGGCGTCTTCCTCGTCTTCAGAAGGAGGACGGCTCGCGGGGTGATGAATATCGAGCGGGAGTTCGAGACGAGGCTGCTGGCGCTCGTGCTTGCGCCGCTCCTGCTCTTCCCGCTGACGTATCTGCTCGATGATGAATGGGGGTAGCATGAAATCTCCGGGGCCTGCTCCGCGGGTCTCAGGCTTCGTTCCTTCAGGTAATCTAGTAGTCGCTTTTATGCGGTCAAGCGGGGGCACCGGCAAAGCTTTGGATGGGAGCCTGCGTCAACCTCGTCCGTCATGGGTTAGAACGGCCGATTCAGCTCGATTTTTAGGCTGCCACTCGGCAATCGGGAACATCTCGGTCCGGTCGTTTTCAGAAGCTATCGCCCCTGAGCGACAGCCGCGGGCCGGACGGGAGGCGCTGGGTGCTGACGTAGGTCGAGAGCCCCCGGCGTCGGAGCCATTCTAGCGGTGTTGTATTCGGCAAGAGGTCACGGCCGGCTCGCGTTCGCCGTTCTCGCGATCGCAGTCGCGGCGTTTTTCCCCGAGCGCCGAGCCGCCGCCGCGTTCGAGTTCAAAGACGAAGGATGGGAAGGCTCGAGCGAGCTCCTCGCCATTGCTCGCGCCCAGCTCGGCAAGCCGCGGGTGCGGCTCGTCGCGGTCATCCCCTGGGACGAGCTCCAACCCAGCGACGCCCTGCTCGTCATGCACCCCGAGAGCGATCTCGAGTATCGGGACGTCGCGGCGTTTCTCGCCGCGGGCGGACGGATCGGCGTCGTCGACGATTTCGGCAGGGCGAGCACGCTCCTCGCTCGCTTCCGCATTCATCGGGTGCGCGCGCCGTTTCACCCCGACCAATCCCTGCGCGACAATCCGAATTTGCCGATCGCGATTCCGTCCGACTCGGACAGCGCGTCGCACCCCATCGTGGCGGGCGTCGATCGCGTCGTGACGAATCACCCTTCGGGGCTCGAGACGGAATCGGGGCTCAAGCTGACCACGGTGCTCGAGATCCCCGCGGCGCCCGATCCGCCGACTGCGCTCGCGCTCATCGGCGTCATCGGCGACGCGAAGCGATGCGGGCTCGTCTCCGACGGCAGCGAATCGCTGCCGCCCGCGCTCGGTACCGAGGGACGATGCGGGCGACTGTTCGCGATGGGCGATCCCTCGGCGCTCATGAACCTGATGCTGCGCTACCCCGGAAACCGGACGTTCGCGACGCACCTCGTCGACTATCTCGTCGGTGACGACACCTGGGGACGCCGCGGCGGAACGCTGTATCTCGTCGCCAACGAGTTCTCGCAGTCGGGTACGTTCGGTTCGCGTGGCGGCGTCCTCGCGAGCATCGACGAGCGACTCGAGGGGCTGGCGCGCCTGGTCGCGGACACACGACGAGAAGGCCTGCCGTCGGCGGTCGCCCTGGTTCTGGCCGTCGCCGGAGCGACGCTCTCCGTGCTCTGGGCGATCCTCGCTTCGACACGCCGTTACCGTCGCGCGACACCCCGTTACGCGCGGGCCGTACCTCGGGTGGCCGAGGGCGGCCTCGCGGGCCGCGCTGCGGTTTTGTCGGCGGAATCGACGCACCGAGCCTTGGCCGTCCTCGAGCTGAAATCGGCGCTGGAAGAGACCTTGCGCCAGCGGCTCGAGCTCGGCGAAACCGCCGGAGCGCGTGACATTACGCAAGAGATCGATAGACGGGGGGCTCTTGGTCGGCGAAATTCGGAGGTGCTTCGCGAGCTCTTTGCCGAAATGGCGAAGGCCGAAGCGAGCGTCACGCGCACCGAACGGCTCCGTGTGACGACTGGAACGGTTCGGAGCATGCACGACAGAATGAAGACGATCCTGGCGGAGCTCGATCAGGCGCTCGACCGGCGGCTCGAAGGGCGTCCGTGACGCACGCGCTTCAGATCAACGAGATCGAGGCCGCCCGCGAGCGGCTCGGCGAGGTCCGCCGCGAAGTGACCAAGGTCTACATCGGGGACGGCATCGCCGTGGACCTCATGCTCGTCGCGCTCCTCTCGCGCGGCCACGTGCTGCTCGAAGGCGTTCCCGGCGTCGCCAAGACGACCCTGGTGAAAGCGTTCGGGACGGCGCTCGGCTGCAGCGTCCGCCGGATCCAGTTCACGCCGGATCTCCTGCCCGCGGACATCACCGGCACGTACGTGCTCAATCCGCGCGACGGGACGTTCGCCCTCCGAGCGGGGCCGGTGTTCGCGAACGTCGTGCTCGCCGACGAGGTGAACCGCGCGCCCGCCAAGACGCAATCGGCCCTCCTCGAGGCGATGCAAGAGCGGCAAGTGACGATCGAGGGCGATCGGTACGAGCTCCCGAATCCGTTCCTCGTTCTCGCGACGCAAAACCCGATCGACCTCGAAGGGACGTACGCGCTCCCCGAAGCGCAGATCGACCGCTTCTTGGTGCGCCTCCGGATGGGCTATCCGTCGCACAAAGACGAGGTCGCGATGCTCCGCACGCACAGCGTGATCGCGCCCGAGCCGGCAGGGGTGCTGACGGCGAACGACGTCATTCAACTGCAGTCGATCGCCGCGCGCGTCCACGTCGAGGAAGACCTGCGCGAATACGCCGTGTCGCTCTCCGCGTTCACCCGCTCGCACGCCAAAGTGGTGCTCGGCGCCTCGCCGCGAGCGACGCTCAGTCTCGTGCGGGCGGCGAAGGCGCAAGCCGTCATCGCCGGACGGCCGTACGCGACGCCCGACGACCTCCGCGCAGTGGCCGACTCGGTGCTCGCGCATCGACTCATTTTGGTTCCGGAGCTCGAGGGCGACGCGGGCGCCCGCACGACGATCGTCGACGAGGCGCTGTCGAAGGTCGGGTATCGACGCGCCGTGCGACCCGTGTGAAGCCGCGCACGGCATCCATGCTGGACCTCGACGTCGAAAACTTCAAAGCGGCGCTCGCACCGGGACGCCGCGCGGCGTTCGTCTTTTCGCCGAACGCGCAGGCGCTCGTGGCGTCCGAGCCGGCGCTCGCTCCCCTCGCCCGCGCGATCTCGGCAATGTCCGACTTCGACGAACACGAGGCGATGTTCTTCGAGGTCGACGCGAGGAGCGGCGCGCTCTTCACCGCGTTCCTTCACAAAACGATTCGCGGCCAAGGCGCGGGCGGCGTCCGTCACTGGTCGTACCCGACGCTCGGCGACGTCGTCCGCGACGGGCTCCGGCTCTCACGCGGGATGGGCCGGAAAAACGCGCTCGCCGGCTTGTTCTGGGGCGGCGGCAAAGGCGTCATCGCGAGCCCGAAGGGCGCGCCGAGCGCCGATCCGGAATATCGCCGCGCGCTCTATCGCGACTACGGGCGCTTCATCACGTCGCTCGCCGGCGCGTACGTGACGGCGGAAGACGTCGGCACGATGCCCGACGACATGGCCGAGATATTTCGAACCACGCGGTTCGTCACTTGTATTCCGCGCGCGGCCGGCGGCTCCGGCAATCCGTCGCACGCGACGGCCAAAGGCGTGGTGTGTGCGATGGAAGCCGCGCTCGAGCAACGCGGAATGGGCACGCTCGCGGGGAAGAGGGTTGGGCTCCAAGGCGTCGGAAACGTCGGCGGTTCGATGATTGGCGAGCTGTTCGATCGAGGCGTCGCTCACGTCGAGGCGGTCGACACCAACGCCGGCCACGTGAGCGCGGTGGCACAAAGGTTCCCCGACAAAAGCCTGCGCGTGCGCGTCGTCGATCCGGCGGACCTCTCGATCTTCGACACGCCGTGCGACGTGTTCGCGCCGAACGCGCTCGGCGCCATCTTGAACCCGCGAACGATTCCGCGGCTCGCGTGCAACGTCGTGTGCGGCGCGGCGAACAATCAGCTCGAAGACGAACGGCGCGACGACAAGGCCCTCCGCGACCGCGGCATCACGTACGTGCCGGACTTCGTCGCGAATCGGATGGGCATCGTGAGCTGCGCGAACGAACAATACGGCTCGATCGAACCCGATCCGGCCATCCTTCGACACTTCTCGCGCGATTGGGACGGCGGCATTTTCGAGATCACGCGCCGTGTTCTCGCCGACGCCGATCGGCGCGGCGTGACCACGAGCGAGGCGGCCACCGCGCTCGCCGACGCGCTCTCGCTCGTTCCGCACCCGATTTTCCCCCATCGCGCGCGGCACATCGTCGAATCCCTCTCGAAGAGCCGCTGGCACGCCCGATCGAGCGACGAGCCGCGTTAGCGCGACGGCAAGTTTTCCTGCCTTCCAAAGCCACATGCAGCTCTATCCGACTTCGAACGCCGTGTACGTCGCCGCGGTCGGCATCGCGGTGGTCGGCGTGGGGCTCGCGAGCACCGAGCCCGCGGTGCTCGCGTGGGGCGGAGCGATCCTCGTCGGACTCGCCATCGCTCGCGCCGTCACGTTGCTCGGCGTGGCCCGCGTGCGCCAGGCCGGGTTCGAAATGCTCTGGCGCGACACCGGCCGATCGCGACGCATCGCGCGCGGGCAAATCCTCGAGCTCGGCGCGGAGGTACGCAATCGCGACACGCGCGCGGCGCGCTACGTCGCGCTCCGGGCGATCGCGTCGCCGGATCTCACCGTCGAGATCACGCCTTCGTCGGGCGAAGTGCCGGGCGGCGGACGACTCGCGGTGACGGTGACCGTGAGCGCGGCGCGCGTCGGCCGGCACGGCATCTTCGGGCTGTCGCTCGAGGTCCGCGGGAGTCCAGGGCTCTTCGAGATTCCGCTCACGTTCGCCAATCCGTTCGGCATCGAGGTGATGCCGGCCGCGCACGGCGTCGCGCTCCGGACGGCGCGCGGTGGCCGTAGTCGCGCGCGCGCCGAAGCGGGACGCCCCGGGCCGTTTTCCGGCGACGGCTACGAGCTCCGCGAATTGCGCGAGCACCGAGCGGGCGACGCGTTGAAGCGCATCGCGTGGAAAGCCTCTGCGCGTCGCGGGAAATTGCTCGTCAAAGATCACGAACGCGAAGAGCGCGACGTGGTCTGGCTCGTCGTCGACGCGTCCGTCGAGCTCTGGGCCGGCGAGCCCGGGCGCGCGCCGCTCGATCACGCGATCGACGAAGCCGCGGCCGTCGCGGAAGCCCATCGACAGCGCGGCGACCACGTCGGGCTCGTCGTCTGCGGCGCTCGGGTCCTCGCGCGCATCGCGCCGTCGCACGGACCCGCGCACGCATCGCACCTGATGGAGGCGCTCGCGAACGCGACGTCGACGCTGGACGTCGATCGAAGCGGCCTCGACCCGGGCGACGTCGCCCTGCGCGTCCTCGAACACTTGAAGCCGCTCGACCCCGTTCTCTCGGCCAACGTGAGCGCGGAAGATCGCGACGAGCTCGCGCGCCGCGCGCTGTCCGCGGCGTCGCGAGCACCGTTCGCGCCGCTCGCCGTTCACGGCGCGGACGGCTCCGATCGCGTGCTCCGCGGCTATCTCTCGTCGTTCGGAATCGCGTCCCCAGCCCGGCTCGAGCCGGATCGACCGCGCACCGACGAGATGCTCGCAGAGACGCTGGCGAAGCTCCCGCTCGAACGCCCGCGGCCGAGCCTCGTTTACGTGTGGTCGCCCGCGCCGGATCCGGCGAAGCGCAAGGTCGTCGCAGAGGCGCTCGCGCGGCACTCGCGCCGTCGTATGGAGGTCCGCTGGGTGCGCCCTCACCTCGATGACGCGCTGCCTCGCACGCAAATCGGCGTCGAAGGCGCGGTGTCCTACGCGGTGTCGCTCCGCGCGCAAGCGTCGGAGAAGCTCGGGGAGCGCGCGCTCCGCCGGCTCGGCGTGACGGTCGACCGCGTGCGCACGCTGGTCGTACAGCGTCCGACCAGCGTGGAGGCCGAACCCGCGCCCGTGGAAACGCCTCATGAGTCGTGACGGGGGAACGCCGCGCGAGCTCCTCGAGGCACGGGGGCTCAAGCCCAAGCCGCATTTCGGGCAGAATTTTCTCACCGATCGCAACCTCGCGGCGAAAATCGCCGAGCTCGCGACGACCCCACCGGGCGGCACGGTCGTCGAGATCGGCGCGGGCCTCGGCGCGCTCACCGGGCCGCTCGTCGAACGCGCCGCCCGCGTCGTCGCCATCGAACGCGATCGCGATCTCGCGCCGGCACTGCGAGCCGAGCTCGGCGACGCGATCGAACGCGGCGCGCTCCATGTCGTCGAAACCGACGCGAAGCGCGCCGATTATCGGGCCCTCCTCGAGGGCGGCCCGCGCCCGCACGCGATCGCCGGCAATTTGCCGTACCAGCTCACGGGCCCCTTGCTCGAGCTCACCGTCGGCCTCGCCGGCGCGATCGA
>Ga0265320_10001196_pt1 | contig 19093 bp, 19 predicted proteins | sample 4827metaG_FD_202087 | JGI IMG/M metagenome (GOLD analysis project Ga0265320, IMG submission 202087) | Rhizosphere microbial communities from Carex aquatilis grown in University of Washington, Seatle, WA, United States - 4-8-27 metaG | ecosystem: Host-associated > Plants > Roots > Rhizosphere >...
GGGGCGGCCGGCGCGGAGCCAGCGGAGGCGCGGGGCGCGGCCGGGCGGGCGGGCGGGGCGGAATCATCGTAGCCGCCGCCGGAGGGGGCCTCTTCGCCGCCGGCACCGGGGCCACCATCGCGTCCGCCACCGACAAAACTGAAGGATTCCATGACGACCATGAGCTTGCTGCGTTTCTCCTTGGTGTTCTTGTCCTCCCACTTGTCCTGTTTGAGGCGACCTTCCACCAGGATGCCTTTGCCCTTGGTGAAAAACTTGGAAATCGTCTCCGCCTGCTTGCCAAAAGTATCCACGTCAATAAACGCCACTTCCTCGCGCTCCTCTCCGGTCTGCATCTTGAACTTGCGGTTGACGGCCACCGTGAACTTGCAGATGGACAAGCCGCCGGGCGTCACGCGCATCTCCGGATCGCGCGTGAGGTTCCCCATCAGGATGACTTTATTGAAGGAGGACATTTAGGTGGACACCACGTGGATGCGGTTGACGTTCGGGGCGAGGCGCATCTTTTCGCGCAGCGCGGCGGCGGAAGTCTTCGGGCCCGTGAAATTGAACGTAACGAAAATCCCATTCGGGTAGCCACGTGAGGGTGGGCGCTGAAAATCGCGCTGGCCGTGGTTTTCGACCTTCGTGACTTCGCCACTGACGGAGATAATGGCGTCGCGCAGCTTGGCGATGAGCGTGTCCACCGGTTCGGTGTAACCCCGGGTGTCGAGGAGAAAGGTGGCGGCGTAGGAGCGGTTGGTGGTGGGCTTGGACATGACAGTAAGAAGCTGGAAGCTAGGAGCTAGAATTTGGAATTTGGAAGATTAACGATGGGGAAAGAAAGAAGCCAAGGTAAAGAAGCAGGCAAAAGCCGCAAGTTGCAGGGAGCAATTTGAGAGTGGTTTAAAAGTGGTTGGTGCTGGGTTTGGTTTGGATTCCAACTTCTAGCTTCTAGCTTCCAGATTCTAGCTTCTTGACCGCGTTTACCTTGTTCATCGCCGCCGCCGGGCCTTCGGTGACCAAGAGGCGCAGGGCCGTCAGAAAATCGGGTAACCGGGCGGCGAGCAGGGCTTCCTCGTCCGGCAGCAGGCGACTCAGGACGTGGTCCGCCAGATTCATTTCCGGATGGGCTTTGCTGCCGATGCCGAGTTTGACGCGGGCGAAATCCGTGCCGCCGACGTGGGCGAGGAGGCCTTCGATGCCGTGGTGGCCGCCGGCGCTTCCTTTAACGGTGATTTTCACCCGGCCGAGGGGCAGAGTGATGTCATCATGGGCGACGGCCAGGGCGCTGGTAGGCAGCTTGTGAAAGTGCAGGAAGGGCCCAACGGCAGCGCCGCTGTCGTTCATAAACGTTTGCGGCTTCAGCAGCCAGACGGCGCGGCCCGAGATTTCAACCCGGGCAACATCAGCTTGGAAGCGCGACTCCGTACGAAAAGTGGCGCTGGATTCGCGAGCGAGGGCGTCCACCAGCCAAAACCCAAGGTTGTGGCGGGTGCGGACGTACTCCGAGCCCGGATTTCCCAAGCCAGCGATGACGGCGATGGACATGTCTCAAAGAACGGTTCGCACGGGAATCGCCGGGAGTGTCCACCCCCGGCGCGCGCGGAAAAGGATTATTTTTTGCCAGCGGGCTTGGCGGCGGGAGCACCTTTCGCGGGAGCAGCAGCGCCTTTGGCGCCAGCAGCAGGAGCAGCACCCTTGGCGGCTGGAGCCCCTTTGGCACCAGCGGCGGGAGCAGCACCCTTCGCACCACCAGCGGGAGCGGCGCCTTTGGCACCGGCAGCGGCTTTGGCATCGCCCGGCTTGGCAGCAGCGCCTTCGGCGCCGGCTTCGCCCTCGGCGGGCGCAGCACCAGCTTCGCCCTCGACGGCCACGGCTTCCGCGGCCACGGGTTCTTCCTCGACCTTGGGCACCACGCAAGCGACGACAACTTCATCCGCGCGGTCGGCAAAAATAACGCCGGTAATCGGCTTGAGGTCACGGACGTGGATCGAGTCGCCGGCATGGAGCTCGGTGACGTCAATCATGATGATGTCCGGCAAATCCTTCGGGAGGCACTTGACGAAAAGTTCGTGGCGGCTGACTTCGATGATGCCGCTCTCAAGCTTCACGCCGACGGCTTCACCCTGGACGCGGACGGGGACGGCGGCGCGCATGGGCTCGTTGGCGGTGACTTCCCGCAAGTCAATGTGGACGAAATGGTCGGTGCGGGCGTCGCGCTGGACTTCCTGCAAGAGGGAAAGGGTGGTGCCGCCGGTGCCGTCGGAAATCTCGACGAGGGCGGCCGTACCGGCAACAGCGCGCATGAGCAGGCGGAACTCGGGTTCCTTGACGGTCAGGTGGCGGGGGCCAGATTTGCCGTAGATGACGGCAGGGATCTGGCCGGACGCGCGCAGGCGCCGGGCCGGGCCGCGGCCTGACTTTTCACGGGAGTGGACGGGAAGTTTTAGCAGTTTCATGGCGGGCGCGGGAGCGGGCAAAAAGATGCCCAATCCCCCGGTTCGGCAGGAGGGAAAAAGGGCTACAGTAGCATCCAAAAAACAAAAGGCAAGGGGGAAAAAGGACGATTCTACAGCCCCAAGCTGGCGCGGGCTTCGGCCCATAGGACATGGCAGTCCTTCAGGGCCTGTCTGGCCTCGGCCATAGTCGTGGAATGGCCGGGATACCGGAAATCTACCGCATAATCCGACATCGCATCCACCATTCTGGCGTAGGCGAGCCAGAGCGGCTCAACCGTCGCACAAAGATTCAGCAAGACCAGCAAGTCATGCGTTCGGGGAAAAGCGACCCCGGCCTCGACCAACCGAGGCTTAAAATACTTCTCCAGACATTGCTGGCATAGAAAACAGGCCACATCCGACGTGACATCCTTCCGTTGGCGCAAGAGCTGGGAAGCCGCAAGAAAGTCATTCTCCACCTTTTCCACCCACTCACGCGTTAGGGGCTTCATACATTACCTTTCCCCTTTCGATTATATCACGAAGGAAATGGTCGCCCCAGCGCAGGCGCTTTTTGACGTCGGCGGGGGTACGCACCAGCAAATCCAACGGGAAATCCCTGGGTACAGCCTGCCGAATGCATACTGACATTCGTTCGCCCTTCAACTTGGTGCGCGATTGAATTACCAACAAATCCACGTCCGAATCCGCGGTGGCCCTCCCACTGGCATGGGACCCGAATAAAACGATTTTCCGCGGGCGAAATTCTTTCGCCACGGCATCGCAGAACCTCTGAATTTTCGGCAGGCTGGCCATGAGCGGGAAAATACCTTCGCCTCGGAATCTTGTCGAGCCGGTTTCCTCGCTCCCATGGAACAAGTTTGACTGAACCGCCCACCCTGCTATCTAAGAATCATGCAAAACTCCTCCCAACAGAACCGCGCCCCCGTCAACAAAGCCATGGCCGCCGGCGGCTGGGCCCCCAAGGCCCGCGACTTCGCCAGCAACCGCCGCTTCCTCGCCAAGCAGCAGGCCGCCAATGAATTGCGCAAGCAAAAGATCGCCAAGGCCGCGCCGGGGGCGCCTGCCCAAGCACCCGCGCCGACCCCAACCACTCCGCAAGTTTAGTGTGCCGGCTGCCAAGGATTTGAACCCGAAAAGCTAGGCGATCAATTTATTTCCGCCCATCCCCCGACCACAACAACCTTAACGAATTCAAACACACAATCACGGTGGACCCCTCGTGCGCGACCACGCCCAGCGTGATCGGGACAATGCCAAAGAGCGACGCACAGACCATCACGGTAATCGTCCCAAGCGAAACCGCCAGATTTTGATGGATGATGCGGCGGGTGCGGTGGCTCAAATGATAAGCATCGAGGAAAAGTTCGATGCGGTCGCCCATGAGGATGACTTCGGCCTGCTCCAGCGCGGCGTCGCTCCCGCGGGCACCCATGCCCACCGACACATCCGCCGCGGCGAGGCACGGAGCGTCGTTCACGCCGTCGCCGACCATCGCCACGATCTTGCCCTGCTTTTTAAATTCTTCGAGCACCGCCACTTTGTCTGCGGGTTTAAGTCCGGCGCGCACTTCGGCCAGGCCGATTTGTTTGCCGACCGCCTCCGCGGTTTCGCGCCGGTCACCGGTGAGCATGACCGTATGCAAGCCCTCGGCCTTCAAGGCGGCCAGCACCGGCGCGGATTGCGTGCGAATTTGGTCGCGCAGCAACATGCGCCCGAGCAGATGCTCGGAGACGAGCCAGACCTCCGCGAATTCCGGCGCCGGCAGCGGCAGCGACTTCGCCCACTCGCCGAGGGGGCCCTGCTCGACCAATTCGCGCCGGCCCAGGACACAGCGCGCGTTGTCCACTTCGCCCTGCACGCCATGGCCGGTGAGGGCGCGGAATTTCTCCACCTCGCGCGGCTGCAGGCCACGGTCCAAGCCAAAGCGCACAATCGCGCGGGCAATGGGATGGTTGGCCTCCTTCTCCAGCGCCAGTGCGAAGGCGGTGACATCGTCTTCGCGGCCTGGCGGAAAACTTTCCACTTTTTCGACCACCAATTCGCCCGTGGTAAGCGTGCCGGTCTTGTCGAGGGCAATGACATTGATACTCGCGAGTTTTTCCAGCGCCGCGCCACCACGAAATAATATGCCGCGCCGTGCGCCCCACGCGATGGCCGCAAGGATGGCCGAGGGAATGGAAATCACGAGCGCGCACGGGCTGGCGACGACGAGCAACGTCATCGCCCGGTAAAAGGCGGAAAAGCCGCGCACGCCGTCCGCAAACGGCGGCAGCTTCAGCACCAGCCAGCAAAAGAGAAAGTAAGCCGCCGAAAGGCCCATGATGCCGAGCGCGTAAGGGGTGCCGAATTTATCCGTAAAACGCTGGCTGGGCGCCTTGAGGTGCTGCGCATCCTGAATGAGCCGGATGATCTTTTGCAGCGAGCTTTCGGAGGAGGCCGCCGTGGCGCGGAACCGCGCTGCGCCCCACAGGTTGATGGTGCCGGAGTAGACGGGGTCGCCAACGCGCTTTTCCACCGGGGTGGATTCACCGGTCAAATTCGATTCGTCCGCCGCAGTTTTGCCGGAAATCATTTCGCCATCCACCGGGAAGGCGTCGCCTTCGCGGGCGAGCAACGTGTCTCCCGGATGAACTTCTTCGACGGGAATGACCTCCTCGCCACCGCCCGGTTTTACCCGCCGGGCGGTCTTGGGTGCGGCCTTAAAAAGCGCGTCAATCGCCCGGCGCGTGCGGTGCATCGCAAATTCCTCGAGCGCACCCGACGTCGAAAATAAAAACAACAGGAGCGCGCCTTCGCCGAAATGCCCGATGGCGCTCGCGCCCACGGCGACGGCAATCATCAAAAAATGAATGTCCACCTGGAGATGGCGCAGCCCTTGAACCGAGTCCACCAAGGCATCCCAGCCGCCCGCGAGCATGGCGACAATGAAGAGCGCGGGTGCGAGCCAACCGTGGCCCGGGGATGAATACCGGGCAACATACCCGGCAATCAAAAAGACGAAACAGGTCGCCGCCAGCACGGCGAGCAGCCTCCAATCCTCACCCGTTTCGCTGGCATGGGTTTGGCCCAACTCCGGCCAGGGGATGTCACGCCATTTGCGAAAGCGATTCGCCGTGGTGCATAAATCACCCTTTTCCAGCATCATTTGGCCGGATTCCCGGCGCAATTTCATACCCGGTGGCAGGGCATTGCCAGGGTGCCCATGGGCGTGGGCGGCTTCCAGCACCCGCAAGGTCTCCGCCAGGCGCGCGCGGAGTCGGGCCTCATCCACCGGGCCAAGGGTGGCCACGGAGATGCGGCGCCGTCCCGGTTCAATGACCAGCGCCTCGACGTTTTCCTGGGTATTCAGGAAAGCGGCCAAACCGGCGACCCAGGAGTCGTCGGGAGCGGATATAGCGGGCGCGGTCGGCATGGCGGAGATGGAACCATTCTTATTTAGAACAATTCTAAAAAAGGTCAAGCATTCACAAGTACCCGTGAGGGCTTTAACTGGAGGATAATTGTGACAAAGGCGCGCCTTTACTTTGGCGGCAAAATCCTTTATATAGGGAATGCTGCCTTTCCCCCCATCCTCTTCGCCCGCCGTCGCGGGTGCGGAGCAAAGGCGGCGTCTCCCACCCTTTCCTTTCCATCCGCCTTTCATGGCTGACACGCCGATTCTCTCCTTCCAGGCCTTTGGACAAACCGATTGCGGCCTGATGCGCGAGCACAACGAGGATGCCTTCCTCACGCTGCCGCGCCATGCCTTTTTTGCCGTGGCTGACGGCCTCGGCGGCCTGCCTGAAGGTGGGCTGGCCAGCACTCTTGCCGTCGAATGCCTGCACAAATGGTTCGAGGCCCCGGGCCGAAACGGCCGGCTCGATCTGAAAAACCTCTTTAATCTCGCGAACCAGCGCGTGCACGACGAAGGTCGGCTGGTGAGCAGCGACATCGGCATCGGCACGACGCTCACCGCCTTCCGCCTCGGTCGCGGGCAGATTGAAGTTGGGCATGTCGGCGACAGCGGTCTCTACCTTTTCCGGCCAGGCCAGCCGCTCAAACGGCTCACCACCGACCACACCATGGCCGAGGAAATGCGCGCCCGTCTCCGCCCCGGCGACAACATGTATATCCCCGATTACTATACCCACACCCTGACGCGCTGCATTGGGCAGTCCGGCGAAATCGAAGTGGATACCTTCACCGAACCCGTCCACAAGGGTGACCGCCTGCTCCTGTATACGGACGGCGTTACGAAAGTTTTCCATGAAGAAGAATTAAATTACGAAGCCACCATCGCCGAAAGTCCGGAGAAGTTGGTCATGCGCCTGATCAAGCTCGGCAACGAACGCGGCGGGCCAGACAATCTGACGGCCGTGGCAGTGTTTTTGTAAAGGGAAGGCGATTGAAGCGATTGAGGCGATGAAGGTGACAGAGGGTTTGCAAAATGCTGGGGGCTGATTTCCGGGTTCCGCATTACCTTTTGTGTTTTTTGAGTATTGTTGCATTGACATATTGCGGTCCACTTAAAGTCTCAATCGCCTCAGTCGCCTCAGTCGCCTCGATCGCCTCAATCGCCTCAGTCGCCTCAGTCGTCTTCTTCAATGAACTTCCTCCTGGTCACGCCCTTCGGCGACATTGAGCCGTTTCTGGCGCTGGGGACCGCGCTGCGCGCCGCGGGTCATGGCGCCACTTTGGTCGCCGAATCACGGCACCAAACCGTCGCCGCCCAGGCGCAATTGGCCTTCGCGTCGTTGCCTAATTCCGAAATTGGCCCAGGTGCCCATGGCACAACGACCGCAACCGATGAGGTGCAAGAGCTGGAAATGCTTTACCGCCAATTGGCACCCTGCCTGGGGGAATTCCTCCGCACCACCCTGGCCCGCCTGCCGGAGCATGATGTGCTGGTGTATTCGCGCGTGTTCCCGTTTTTGCATGGCGCCGCCAGGCAGGCCGGCCGCAAAAGCGCCGCGCTGGTTTTTTGCCCGGGAACGGTGCCGTCAGTTGAAAAAGGGCCCGAACATTCGCCCCCGGTGCCAGCCTGGGCGCCAAAATTCTACCGCCATCACCGCAATACCCGTTCCTGGATGGCGGAACAAAATTCTCTGGATGAAGTGGTAAACCATGCCACTGCGTCCACCCTGAAATCTCTGGGGCTGGAACCGTTCGCCGGGTTCCTTTTCAATCCGGCGGACCGCGCCTTGGTGGCCATTTCGTCCGCATTGTTTCCACCACTTGGACCCTGGCCAAAAAAATATGCCGGCACCGGTTTCTTGCGCTGGGACGCACCGGTGGACGAACACACCGCCGATCTGGCGCCGGTGGTGAAGTCCGAGCAGACCGGTCAACCGCTGCCCGTAATCGCCTTGGAATCGCTGAAGGAAGATCTCCCGGGCTTGCTGGCGATTTGGCCGCGGGCGGCGCCACTCGTGGTACTCGCCCCTGACGCCGGCGTCGTCGCCGATCCACAGCGACCGGAAATCCTGTTCGTCCACGAGGTGCCCCGCGAATTATTGTTCTCCCTTGCGACCGTGGTGATCCATGACGGCGGACCGGGTGCCACGGCGGCGGCCCTGCATGCCGGCCGGCCGCAAATTATTATTCCGCAACGAACCGATCAATTCCACTGGGCGCGTGCCACGGAAAAGCTTGGCGTGACCAAAATCTTGCCTGGGGCGGGCTGGGCGGCCGCCCTGCCCGCCGCCATCGCTGAAGTCTTGCGCGACATCACCCTGCCGCGCCGCGCCGTGGAATGCGCCACTCTCATCCGCGCCGAAAACGGCGCCGCGCTGGCCGTCCGCGAACTGGAAAAGCTGTAAAGGAGCCACCACTATTTCCACGGTTCGCCCATCTCTTTTTCGCCCCATTCCTCCCGTTGCCGATTTGCCTCCACCCCCTCCAGGCTGCCTACAATTTCGCGCTCAACTCAATCGCCACCGGGCAATGGTCGGAGCCCATGACCTCCGGCCAGATTACGGCCTTGCTCACCTGCTTGGCCAGAGGCGTCGAAACGAGGAAGTAATCAATACGCCACCCAATGTTCCGGGCGCGGGCGCCCATTCGGTACGTCCACCACGAATAATGGCCTTTTTCCCCCGGATGTTTTTGGCGGAAGACATCCACGAAGCCGGCATTTAATAAATCCGTAAAGCCCGCGCGCTCCTCGTCGGTGAAGCCCGCGTTGCGGCGGTTGGACGCCGGATTGGCCAAATCAATTTCCTCGTGCGCGCAGTTGAAATCGCCGCAAACCACCACTGGTTTTTCGCGCGCCAAGTCAGTGAGAAATTTTCGGAACGCCGGGTCCCATTCCTTTTGGCGGTAGGGCAGGCGCAATAATTCGCGCTGCGAATTGGGCACATAGACGTTCACCAGCCAGTAATCGGCAAACTCCGCCGCCAGGATCCTGCCCTCGAGGGGATGAGTCTGCTTGCCGGGAAAATCGCGCAGCACCCGCTTGGGCTTCACCCGGGACAAAATCGCCGTGCCCGAATAACCTGGCTTGACGGCGTGATGCCAGAATTGATGCTCAAAGGGCAGCGCCAGCGCGGGCACATGCGCCTCCGACAATTTTATCTCCTGCAAACACAAAACGTCCGGCGCGCGCCGATCAATAAAGTCCAGCAACCCCTTGCCGAGCACGGAGCGGAGGCCGTTGACGTTCCAGGAGACGAGGGTGGGCATGAGGTAATTTATGCAATTCGCATTATGAATGATGAAACGGCAAGGCAATTCGCCATGCGGCCTTGGGCTCCGTCATTTTCATGGAGTTATTTGCCTTTCTTGTGCCCGCGCAACAATGCCTTCGTTCGTTGAAAAGTTTCCGCCGGGTTGATGGGCGTGCCCAGCGGCCCGTAACGCAGCGCGAGCAGATTCTGGCGCACGATCTCCCATTGCGCGCGTTCCGCTCCCGGGAGCTCGGCTGCAAGCGCCTGCCACGCGGGCAGAAACCGCCGCAACCAGCGCCCGGCATCCACCCGCACGGGCGCGAGCCGGCGACCCCGCCCCGGCAGCAACCACCCGCTGAGGCGCAACCAGGCATTGCGCAATTGCGTCCGCCGCCACCATGCCAGCAAAAGCGCCAGCAGCGCGGACGACAAGGTCACGTAACGCAAGGTGGTCGCCGGCCCGGTAAACCAGCCCTTGAATTCATCCCAGCCATTCTTGAGCCATTGCCCAAAGGTCGTCGCAAAACTCCGGCCGTAATCGCCGACTTGTTGCGCCAATTCCTCCTGATCGGTTTGGTCGAAATTAATCACCCGGCGGTACCAAATCATGCGCAGATTGTCCAAAAATGCGCTCCACCCGCTCTCCTGCACGATGCCCGCATTGGCCACACCGGGCCCCAAATCCGCCAGGGTGAACTCCGCGCCCGGGGACGGATCCCAGCGCTCCCACGCGCTTTTCTCGCGATCGAAAACCTCCGCCCAGGCGTGGGCAAAATTTTGCCGCACCAAATAATACGGCTGGCTCGCGCTGGTATTGAGGGACGCGCCCTTGTAGCCGGCGACCACCCGCGCCGGGTACCCGGCGGCACGGGCCAGCAGCACAAACGACCCGGCGTAAAATTCACACCAGCCGGCGCTGTGGGGCGTATTCAGCCAGCGCACCAGTACGTCGTCGCCGTTCTTTTCCTTGCCGGTCAAATCCATGTCCATTGAGGCCATGTGGTTCTCCGCCAGATGCTTCACCACCGCCGCAAGATAGTCGTCGCGGGGCACGGCGCCGGGGCTGATGCCCCGGGCTTGGGCGACGGAACCGAGAATTTGGTCTTTGAGATTGTCAATCGTCTCCCGGTCGCGGGTTTTCTCGCCAGGATTCTTCGGGTCGTAAGGCAGGCCGAAACAGGTGAAGGGATAGGCCACGGTGACTTTCTGGCGGCGGCGTTCGTCCACCGCGGCCAGTGACCACACCTCGTCACTTAACCCCAGTTCATTGCGGGCGGCAGGGATGAATTTGCCAAAATCCATCTCCTGCACTTCGTAACCCATGGCTTTGGACGACGGCAGCTCGGTGCGGAAGATTTTCACCTCTTCATTCGGCCAAAAGGACTGCGAGGTGCTGAACGTGAGGGTGTCAAACGCCCCAAGCACCGGCAGGTATTCGCTGACATTGCCTTCGAGGTAAAACTTCCAAGTGCCCGGCTCGAATTGGGACCGGGCCAGTTCCGCGTCGCTTTCCTGATGGTGCGCATTGGACGGATAGCGGATGGCCTTGGGAAATTCATTGCGTTGCAAGAGGCTCGAAAGGTGGAAGCCGTTATCCTTGTATTCGTCGAGCACAATCATCCGCCAATAGGGTGGCGAGATGAAATTGACGTGGCCCGGCACGTCCACCCGCAGGACAATGGAATTGTCCGAGGCGATGCCGTTGGCGGCATTGTAGTGGATGTCGTCATGAAATCCCGCCACGCCCTTGACGCCCGCAAAACTAAACGATTGCTCGAACTGATACCGCGGAATCGAAATAAAGATCACGGTGCTTACCGCCACCAACCCGGCGAACAGCGCGCCGGATAACAGCAATTGCCGCAGATCCACCGCCTGCCGCACATGGCGCAAAAACCTGGGCCAGTGAAAATTTTTCCAGTCCTCCGGCCGTAGCGCCCGGCCGGCGTCGCGTTGCAGCAGATTCATCACGAACAGCAGCGCCATCGTCACCACGGTGAAAATCAAAATTTGCAAACCGAACAGCAGCGAGAGCGTCAACACGCCCGAGAGCACAATAATGAACAGGCACAACAGGATGAGCTGCCAGTCTTCACGCACGCGGCGGTACTCGAGCGCGCGCGACACTGCGAGCAGCGACACCAGCAACACCAGCCCCGACATGATGTCGAACTGCGTCGCGATAAATTGCGTGAACAGGGCGGCGCCGCCAAAAATCAGCGACCACCGCCGGATCCACGCCGGAATCCGGCCAGGCCACGCCGGAAACGCCAGCGCCGACGCCGCCGTCACCAGGAACAACAGGCGCCAGCCCGTGCCGCCGAAGTCCAGGCCGAACAACGTCCAAAAGGCCAGGAGCACTAGCACCAGGCCGAGAAGCCAGCGAAGCTGGTGTAATTCGTCGCGGCTAAGCCGCACCCGAGAGTTGGCCGCCGAGATAGACATGGACTTGGTGCCGGGAATCCGGCTGGAAAGTTAAGACATCGCTCCCGCCGGGGGCCCGGCTGGCGAGGTGCTCGACCGGTTCGAGCCGGGCGAGCTCGTTGAAGAAGGAATGCAAATCGGCGAGACGCGTCATCTTCTGGGTGGGCCCGCCCTGCACGGTTGCCGCCCGCAACGAGCCTGCGGTGAATAAATCCTCCGCCAAACTGGCGGCAAAAGCACACAGCTTTTCGAACTGGGCCGGCTCGGACCAGAGCGCCGTGGTCGGTTCGACGACCAAATGGTAGCCGGACTTCTGCTCTTCACCAGTCTGACGCACGACCAGTTCGCGCAGGCGGGCACTGGCTTTCCAGTGCACCAGGCGGGGCGCATCGCCCAAGGCGTAGGGCCGCAGGCCCAGCAAATCGGCGCCCGGTCCGGGCCGGCGCTGCACATCCCCCGCCTGCCGCGGCTGACGGCTGTTGGGCGGGCGGAACTCATATTGAATCCGCGCCGGCCACACCAGAATCTCCTGCGCCAAGCGACCACCGGTCATTTTTCGCAGAAACCCAAACGGGAATTGCGATTCAGCGCCGAGCACCTCCACCGTTTCGCGACCGCGGGCGGTGGGCAGAAAAATCCACTCGACCGCCATGTTGCCGCCAGCGTCGAGCCGGTCGGGCAGGTGTTGCGGGGGGACGGGGCCCAAACGCCGCGCCCGGGCGTGAAACAAAAGATTGTAGGTCGGCGTGATTTTCTTCGTGTTCATCAGCTCAAGCCGCACTGGCCCGGGTTCGCCTGCGCGCCAGTGCGCCGGCAGCAGTAACCGCCACCGCACCCCGCGAAAATTAACCCACGACAGCAACCCGCTGAGCACCAGGCTCGACAACATCAGTGACAGCGCCATGAACAAGACGTTGTTGGCGTTGTTATACGCCGCCAGCCCGATGCCGAGCGAAACCACCATGAGGATCGTGCCCGCACGCGTTGGCCGGGTGCGCTGGGTGTCCCCCGGCAGCAGCACCTGCCACAACATCCACCAGGCGGCCGCCGGCCAGTCCCGCCGCGCGGACGTGGTGCCGACGTCAAACCAGGTGCCGGGGGACGACGCGCCCATCATTGGGCTGACAGTGGTTGGTGGATTCATGAAGGAGAATGGAAGATGGAAAATGGAAGATGGAAAAATGAGAGCTAAACCGCGCTTGTTTTTCCGTTTTCCATCTTCCTTTTTCCATCGCAGGGTTGATCAGACCGGCACTGCAATTTTGTCCAAAATCTGCGTCAACATACCCTCGACGATCCGGCGCTCCTCGAGCGAATCCGCCGTGGCCCGCTTCAACCCGAGCCGATGCACGCACACCGGCTTGATGATTTGCTGCACGTCGGATGGGATGACGAACGCGCGCCCGTCGCACAGTGCCGCCGCCTGCGCCGCGAGCTTGATCGCCAGCGTGCCGCGCGTCGAGATGCCCGCCTGGAACTCCGCCTCGGTGCGCGTGGCCGCGACGATTTTCAAAATATACTCCAGCACGGTATCCTCCACAAACACCTGCGGCGCGTATTGCTGGATTTCGACAATTTCCTCGCGGGTGGCCACGGGCGTCAAATCCAGCAGGTCATAATTGCGCCGCACCGTCGCGTTCTGCAGGATGCTCATTTCGGCGGCCGCCGACGGATAACCCATTTGCAGGCGCATGAAAAACCGGTCCATCTGGCTTTCCGGCAGCGGAAATGTGCCCTCGTAATCCACCGGGTTTTGCGTCGCGAATACCATGAACGGCTGGCCGACCGCGTACGCCTGGCCGTCCATCGAGACCTTGCCCCGATCCATGACTTCGAGCAGGGACGACTGCGTCTTGGGCGTGGTGCGGTTGATTTCATCGGCCAGCACGATGTTGGCAAACAGTGGGCCCTTCTTGAAGATGAATTCCTTGAGCTTGTCGTCGTAAATCGAAACGCCGAGCACGTCGCTCGGCAGCAGGTCGCTGGTGAATTGGATGCGGGAAAACTGGCAGTCCACCGACCGCGCCAGGCAATAGGCGAGCGTCGTCTTCCCCAAGCCGGGCAAGTCTTCGAGCAGGAGATGCCCACCGGCGACGAGGGTCGTCAGCACCTGGTCAATCACCTCGTCCTTGCCGAGGATGACGCGGCCGATGTTTTCCTTGATGCGCTGCAACGTCTCGCGGACGCGCGGCGCGGGAATGATGGGCTTGGCGGGTATAGTGCTCATGGATGTCGGCAGTCTTGTAGAAAGCCTATCGCTTCGTCCGCCCCGCTGCAAGTCCGCAGGCAGCGGGTGGGAGTTTCTTGTTTTGAGTTTCGAGTTTTGAGTTGGCTAACTTGCGGCACGGGCATCGTTGAAGCCGGCGTTTGCTCGTTGCCACCACGTTTATCAACCCCGGGCGGACGGGCGGGGGTTCAAAATTGAGCACCGAACCGAAAGCCTTTTCTTGAAAAGGCAGTTGGCAACGGAGGGGGTACGGCCCATATTGGGCTTATGTGCGGATTATCAACAGTGCTCGCTTTCGAGAGCAGCAACGGCGGGGAGCCGTTTCTTGTGATGTTTTTGTTCCTGCTTTTCCTGGCTGGCATGGTCCCGCGGATTCTATCCAAATTACTGCCTCCCCTGGCCAGGGCCCTCGGCCAGTCCGTGCGGGAATTCAAAAAAGCAGCGAACGACGTGGAGCGCAATTTTAAGGACAACCTCCGGGGGCCCCCAAGGCCGCCGCCGGGTGGGCCACCCGGAATGGGTTTCTCGACGCCAGCGGCCGGCCCGCCAGCCAAACCCGCCAAGGCCGCCCGGGTGCTGCACCCGCCGGTCATGTTTCGTTGAATCCCAACCCCTGATTCAGGGGTTTACAGTTGACGGAATCGGGCGCAAATTATCGCCATGAATAGTCCCATCCCAGTGTTGGCGTTTCTCACGATGAACGGAGGGGAGATGTTCTTCGTTATGTTTCTGGGTTTTCTGTTCCTTGGATTTTGGATCAACAACCGTCGCGGCCCACCCGGACCCCCACCCGGCCTTGGTTTTTCCACGCCGGCGGCCCGCCCAACGCCCAAAGCCGCTCCGCGGCCTCCTGCTCCCCGGCCACCGGAGCTGGATCGGTGATTTGGGCTGCGCCCGCATTCAACGGCGCATTTTCCGAATTAGTCCTGCCTTCTGGGGTTGGAAAGCACCTCCCGGGTGGGTCCGGCGGTCCGAACCTCGTGTCGCATCCCTTCACTCTTCGCCCTTCACTCTTCACTCTTCGAGGAACCACCCCTTGATTTAGGGGTTTACAAACGAAGGAATCGGGCGCATATTGAACATCATGAATGTTCCTACACCTGTGGTGGCCTTCCTCAGCATGAACGGCGGGGAGATGTTCTTCATTATGTTCCTCTGCCTGCTGTTCTTCGGGTCGAAGAAGCTGCCCGATTTGGCCAAGGCCATGGGCCAGTCCATCAAGGAGTTTAAAAAAGCCTCCAGTGACGAAGGTGACAAACGATGAACACGTTAACGCCAGCCGTGGGTTTCCTCAGCATGAACGGTGGAGAGATGTTCTTCATCATGTTCCTCTGCCTGCTCTTCTTCGGATCGAAGAAGCTGCCGGACTTGGCCAAAGCGATGGGCCAGTCTGTTCGCGAGTTCAAAAAGGCCGCGAATGACGTCGAGGAGAACTTCCACTCGGCCGTGCGCGAGGAAGAGCGCAAGAAGGCCAGCCCGCCGCCGCCCCCCAGCACTCCGACGCTGCCGCCGCCCGCGCAGTCCAACCCTCCCCCGCCCGTGGAGAAGTTGTAGGGAGGGTCAGCCATGCACCGGACGGGGCGCGGTCACTCGGCAAGGCCGTCAGGTGTTTCCCATCCAGAGGCGCATCTCCGGGAAGAAAAGCGCCCAGAGTTTTTATCCACGAATCCGCATGAACCCTTAGCGCTGTGAACCTTCGTGATCATTCGTGGATGAGCCCATTGTGGCGCGGGCCAAGGCCGTTCCTGTGCCGGTTGGTGCTAGCTCTCCTGCTCGTCCACCCCGCGGCGGCCTACGCTCAAAGCAAGTATTGGACAGATTTGGACGGTCATCGCTACGACGCCACCATTGTCAGTTTCTATGAGGAAAAGGAACTCGTCACCTTCCGGCACATAGACGGGCGGACCTTCACCCTCGCCCTCAATGATTTGGTACCCAACGACCGTGAGGCTGTGCGTTCGTGGCTGCTGAACCAGCCCGATGGCGCTGGTGGCGAACCCCCGCCCACGCAGATGCTTTCGCCCTATGGCCGGTCCTTCGTCTTGGATGAGCCGCGCGTGCTGCGCCTGCGGCCCTTGCAGGACCACGGCTACCTCAGCGCCTATCTGGGCATCCCCCTGACCGTGCGTAATAACCGCAATGGCGTGTTGGACTACGTCAATGTCTATTTCTACGACGATCAGCACAAGCGCATCCAGCCACCATTCCCCAATATTCCCCGCGGCAGCCCACTCATGATTCAGGACGGCAAAACCACCGCTTTTGTCAAGCCGGCTGCCCTCGCCGCCGGCCAGACGTACATGGTTCTCATTCCCATTCGCGATCCGGCGGCGCGCATGGCCGCGTACGCAGTGGTCATTGCCGGCAACGGGCCGCAAAATGCCATCACGGTTTTTCCCAATGGTTCCTGGCGCGATTTTGATTTCCCAGAGCGCCCACTCCTGACTAATGACAAGTATGCCGATTACTCCGGCCAGGAACTGTATGCACGCAACAAGCCCAGTGAGCTCTTCGACATCCTCAATGTGACCCGCTGGCAGGCGAATGCCGGCGACCGCACCCCCGAGCGCGATTACTTCCGTCTTACCCTGCGCATTGACCAGCCGTTTCCCGCCTCCGCCCTCTCCGCCCGCTGGTATGCCTTCGACAAGGACCAAAAGCTCCTCCCTCACGCCGAAGACACTCCTCCCTATGCCCAGGCTGACCGCAAAGACGGCATGTTCATTTTGAATCTATACGGCCAGGGTTCGGCCGCCTTGACCTCCGCCGTCATGCCCACCAAATCTGACGCGCCGGACACCGTGCAGTTGCCCGGTGCCGCTTGGTGGGACAAACCGGAGGTGGAAACTCTGGTGTTTGTCTTTGGCACCGAGACCAAGAAAGTCGCCAAGGTGTTTTCCAAATCAGGCGTAGAGCTAAAGGACTTGCCGGTACCGGAGAAGGAAAGCTTTGGCGGCGCCTCCCCCACCACCCTGCCGATAATTCCCCTGCGGTCCTACTAATGCCGGTGGCGCCGATTCTCCCTTCTGCGCGCTCAGCCGCCATGAAACGAATTTATTCCCTCACCGTTCCGGCGGCTTACCTGATTCTGGCCCTGCGTCTGTCGGCGGCGGAATCGGCGCCCACCGCGCCCGCCTTTCCGCCGGAACCCGCCCCCGCGGTAGTCAAATTAAGTACTGAACAAATTGCCGCGTTTCGCTACTCGGTGGAAAAATCACGACTCGAAGCGGGCCTGCCGGGCCTGGCCGTGGCGCTCGTTCAGCCGGGCCAAATCCTTCTGCTGGATGGCTTCGGCAAACGCTCCGCCGCCTTGGACGCCTCCGTCACCGCCGACACGCGCTTCGCCCTCGGTCCCGCCACGGCGGCGGTCAATTCGCTGCTCCTTGCCCGGCTGGCAGCGCAAAACCAACTCGACCTCGGAGCCCCGGCGCGCCGGTGTTGGGACGAATTCAGACTCGCGGATGCCACAGCCACGCGCACTGTCACCTTGGGCCACTTGCTCGGCATGACCGCCGGGTTGCCCGACCGCGCCGATACTTTTCTAAAGGCGGCGGGGTGCAGTCCCGCCGATTTGTTCGCCATTGCCGGCGAAATTCCCGTCACCGCCCAGCCCGGGCGCGCGTTCAATTACAGCGATGCCAGTGCGGCGCTGGCGGGATACCTCGCCGTGTATGCCGCAAATCAACATCATGCGCCCGCCGCTGGCCTGGCCGCCGGATACGCGGCGCTGGCCAACACCCAACTATTCGAGCCCCTCGGGATGAAACGCGCCACCTACGACGCCCCATCGGCTGCTCCGGGCGACGACGATGCCGTCGGCCACATCCGCGATGGAAAGGGCTCTTGGCAACCCGCGCCCGCCGCAGCGGCGCCCGGTCAGGCGCTGCTGCCCGCTCTCGGCTTGCAGGCGTCGGCCCGTGATGTCGCCGCTTGGCTGCAATGTGAAATCTCCAGCGGCCTTGGCCCGAACGGGCAGCGCTTGCTCGGAGAGGCTGCCGTGCAGGCGCGCTGGCGGCCAGCCGCGGTACTCGACAGCCAGGGTTACGGCCTCGGCTGGGCCCAGCAACATTACCGGGGCGTGGAAATTATCGGCCACATGGGCGAACAGAATCACCAATCGGAACTTGTCGCCATCCTGCCCCAATACCGTACCGCCATCGCGGTACTGACCAACGGCGACGGCCACGACGCGGAAGTGTTTTTGCAGAACGCGCTCCTCAACCTCGCCGATCTCCTGCGCGAAGCAGCAGGGAAGTGACTGGGCGAAAGCGACAAAGGCGATTGAGGCGACTAAAGCGACTGAAGGGTGGAACCATGCTGATTCCTGAATGCTGAATTCTGCACTTCGCCCTCTTCATCTTGGGAATTGTTTAATTGACTTTGTGCGGTCCCCTTAAAACCTCACCACCTCAGTCGCCTCAGTCGCCTCAGTCGCCTCAGTCGCCTCAGTCGCCTCAGTCGCCTCAGTCGCCTCAGTCCCACAGTCCCTCTGTCCCTAGTTTCTCGACACATCCTCATCCTTCAGCGATCCCTGTAATTTCCGCGCGAGTTTCAGCCGCGCGGATTCCGCCCGCAGGTGGCGCAGGAAGCGCGAGTACCGCGCTGCCGTGTCCAATTCCTCCAGCAGACGTTGCTTTTCCAGGGTATCCTGACAGAGCGTAAAAGCGGCCAAATCCAAGAACGCCTCGGGCTCACGCAGCGAACGCAAAAACCGTATCGCATCCGTGCTGACGGGCCCGCCCAACTCGCGCCATTCGCCCAGTTGGTGCAGCAGGGCGAGTCGCTGCCGCCGCAACTCCGCCACCACGGCGCCCGGCTCGCTTATCAGTACATCAATCGCGCAACGCCGGTAGGGATCCTCGCTCAAAATCGCCCGGCAGCGGACGCGCGCCACGCCCTGCAATACCAAGTTTGACGTCCCGTCCGCATTCTCATGGCAGGCGCGGATGACACCCAGCCCGGCAATGGGAAACAGTGGCTCCACCTGGTCCGGGTCCTCGGCACGAAGGGGGTCGAGCCCCGCCACGGCGAACATCCGGTTGCCATTGAGCGCCTCAGCCAGCATCTGCCGGTAGCGCGGCTCGAAAATATATAGCGGCAGCAACGCCTGCGGAAACAACGCGGTGTTGGGCAGCGTCATCACCGGCGTGTGCGCGGGCAAATCAATGGGTTCGCTCATGGTTTTGGCTGCTTGGAAGAATGACCATGAAAAATCGGTGAGGTTGCAATGGAAAACCGTGGATTGATTTTGCCGCACGGCCTGCTTGAAGCATGAACGCGGCCAATTTGAAATTTCCATTCTCTACTGAGTCCGGCTCACTTGTATCCGCCAAAAATGCAATGGCTTCGGCACC
>Ga0265320_10001201_pt1 | contig 19051 bp, 10 predicted proteins | sample 4827metaG_FD_202087 | JGI IMG/M metagenome (GOLD analysis project Ga0265320, IMG submission 202087) | Rhizosphere microbial communities from Carex aquatilis grown in University of Washington, Seatle, WA, United States - 4-8-27 metaG | ecosystem: Host-associated > Plants > Roots > Rhizosphere >...
AGACCGTCGCGAATCGGCGCGTCTTTTATGACTTCACGATCAGTCCGCCCAAGAGTGTGTCGGTGGTATCCCTGAGTCAGGATGGCCGCATTATTGAGCTGCACAACCGGGCGGTAAGGCAGGCGATGCTGGAGCTGGAAAAGTTCGCAGAAACACGGGTGCGGAAATCCGGCCAAAACGGGGACCGGGTGACCGGGAACATTATCGGCGCCGCGTTCCGGCATGACACCAGCCGGGAACTCGATCCGCACCTGCATACGCATTGCGTGGTACTCAATGCTACGTTTGACCCGGTGGAAAACCGCTGGAAGGCGCTTGGGGCGGTGGGCATGTATCGTGCCCAGAAGTTCGCCGAAAACTGCTATTACCACGAATTGGCCAAGGGTCTCCACGGGCTCGGTTACGAGATCGTGAACGACGGCCGCAGCTTTGAAATCAAAGGCGTCTCCGACAGCGTCATCGCCCTGTTCTCAAAGCGGCATCAGCAAATCGCCGCGGAAGCTCAAAAGCGAATGGAGCGCGAGGGATTACGGGGCAACGTCAAGGACCTGCGGGAGCAGGTCGCGCGCGATGAACGGAAGCGGAAGATGAAGGATTCCACGGCAGACCGCTTGCGGCCGTTTTGGGCAAAGCAACTGACGAAGTCGGACCAAGCCGCGCTGGATGCGTTACGGGCGGCCTCACCACGCCACAAAGTCCGCGCTGATGTGGCCGGCATCGTCGCATGGGCGGATGAGCACCTTTTTGAACGGCGCTCCGTGGTGAACGACTACGAATTGATGTCGGCGGCGCTGGCGCGCGGCCGCGGTGAGGATTTCGACCTGGCCATGTTGCGCGAGGCCATCGAAAAGCGCGCCTACATCCGAGAAGACGGTACGCATAAGCTCACCTCGCGGGAGGTGCTGCGCTGCGAACTCGGGATCGTGGTCGCCGCCCATGATGGCCGCGGACGGCATGGGCGACTTAGTCCCGGTTATAGGGCTGCGCCGACCCTATCGCCGGAACAGGCAGTGGCCGTGGAGCAGATTCTCGCCAGCCGGGATTTCATCACGCTGTTTCGCGGCAGCGCAGGCACGGGCAAGAGTTTCACCCTGCGCGAGGTAACGCAGGGACTCCGTGCTGCCGGCCATCCCGTGGTTGTGCTGGCTCCCCAACGCCAGCAAGTCGCCGACCTCTGCGCCGACGGCCTCGCGGCCACAACGCTGTCGCACTGCCTTGAAACCAAAACCCTTCCTTCGCGCGCCGTGGTTCTGGTGGATGAGTCCAGCCAGATTGGCGGGAAGCAATTAGCCGAGCTGGTGGCCTTGGTGAAGGCGCATCATGGCCGGCTTATCCTTTCGGGTGACACCCGGCAGCACGGTGCCGTGCAGGCTTCGGATGCGCTGCGTGCCATCGAAAAGTTCAGCGGTTTGAAGGCGGCGGTGCTGCGGGACATTCGCCGTCAGGACCCGGGGCGGGCTAAATCTGCGGAAGAGCGGGCGTTCGTGGCAGCGTATCGCAAGGCGGTAAAGTCAGCTTCGTCCGGTCGCATCGCCGAGTCGTTTGACGGCTTGGATCGGCTGGGATGTATCCGCGAGGTCGCCTCAGATGGCCGCCGTGCCATGCTGGCCCGGGAATACGTCGCCAGTCTTGATCGCGACGAACGTGCGCTGGTCGTGGCTCAGACTTGGGATGAGGTAAACTCCCTAAACGAAGCGATCCGGGCGGAACTCCAACTGCGCGGACGAATCGGCTCCGACGTCGCATTTAAGACCTACCAGGCGGTCGATCTCGACGAAGCACAGAAGCGGGATGGCCGGTTTTATCAGCCGGGCCAGTTCGCCTACGTGCTCAAACGCTACGGCCGATATGCCAAAGGTGACCTCTGCCCCATCGCCGGGACGAACGAGCGGGGCTTGGTGCTCTTCAAGGATGGCCGGCGCTCAACCATGAGTTACCGCTATACCCACCGACTGACCATTGCCGTCGAGCGGGACACCAACGTCGCCTCCGGCGACCGGCTGCAATTGAAGTTTAATGGCAAATCCAAGGAAGGCCATGCCATCGCCAACGGCGAACTCGTGACGGTGCGCCGTATCGACGCCGATGGTTCGCTGGCGATTGAAGATGACCGCTTCACGGTAAAGACCCTTTCACCGCAACAACGGCTGTTCAATCGCGGCTATGCGGTCACGTCGTATGCTTCCCAGGGCAAGACCGTTGACACCGTACTGGTGGCGGACGCGGGCTGTCGGACTGCGACCAATCGGAACCAGTGGTATGTCTCCGTTTCGCGCGGGCGGAAGAGGGTTATTGTTTTTACAGAGAACAAAGACGCGCTTCGCGCCAGCATCGAGCAAAGCGGTGACCGCAGCCTCGCATTGGAGATGAAACTCTCGGCACCTGACACGTCCAATCGTCAAGGGATGCGCCGCCGCGACCCGGCATGGTCGCACCGGGCGCTGGCCGCGGCCGAGCGAGCTCGTCTGCACGAGGCCGCCACTCGACTTCACCGCCGCAACGCGGTGCGACCCAAAATGACCCTATGAGCACGCTAAAAGAAACTCTCCTACAGCGCAGGACAGCGGAACTGCCGCAGAGTCGATCATTCGATTCGGAAGACACGCCGGGTCGGGCACTCCAGATCCATTCATGGAACGGCGAGACGTGGGTGCTGCCTTGGTCCCATTTTATCGCCGCCCGTCACTTGGGCACCGGCGAAAGCGAGCAACTGGTGCTCTCGTTCACCAATTTTGAAGTCGTGTTGGATGGCGCCCGTCTTCTCTCCCTTCTGCCGGACATTGCCGGGTTCCGCCTCGACTCATTGCGCAGCCTCCCAACTAAATATGAACCCCAGGGCGACGGCTCCGAGCCGTTCATCAAGCGCCTGTCGGTCAGGCCCATTGGCCGGCTTTCCGCCGCTGAAACCGCGGATTTGGTCTGAAAAAAGACGGATTCGTCCAACGACTGTTTCGCCGGAATCAGGTAATATCCCAGCCAATGAATCGTTGGCCTCATCTTTGCCTGGCAGTGATTTCTGCAGGTTTGGCGGTTGCGTTAAGGACGTTCGCTCCGCAGGTCGGACTTTGGCCTCTTTTGGGCTTTGGTTTTTATTCCGCGATGGAATTCCATTCCGCGCTAACGGCCCCACCTCGTTCGCCCACTGTTCTCAAAATGGGGGGCCTGAAATGGAGCATGGACGAATTCTGCCGTGGCTGGCTCATCACGGGCCGGCCCGGTACGGGCAAGACAACCGCCGCCATAAACCGGATGCTTTGGCAGATTACCGAGAATTGTCCGACCTGGGGCGGCGTCTGCGTGGACGACAAGGGTCTCTACTGGGAAACGTTGTCGTCGATGTATCGCCATCTTGGGCGCCAGGACGACCTGATCCTTCTCCAGGTCCGGCCCGAAGGTGCGGGAGCGGGTTGGAAACCGGCGCATACGTTCAACATTCTCGATGATCGCTACCTTCCCGACTCGGCGAAAGCCAAACTCGTCTGCGACGTTGCCGCATCACTCGGCCAGCGCTCTGAGCAGAGCTTTTTCAAAACGCAGGCCCAGATCCAAATTGAATACGCCTTCAAGGCACTGCGCTGCGCCGAATTTCCAGTAACACTCGAAAACACCTATGAATTCATTACCTCCGACAAGCTCCTCCGCGAGGTCCTGGAAATGGTGGAAAAGAGAAATATACCGGAGGCGCAGGCTGTGACAGATCATTTCAAAGACCAAATGCTCGGCCAGCCTGTCGAGCAGTTGGGTGGGGTGAAAACTACGGTCGCAAACTACCTGAAATATTTCACCGATCCGGACATCGCCGCCGTTTTCTGCGCGCCGAAATCAAGCTTTTCATTCGGCGCCGCCATCGATCACGGCAAGGTCATCTGCGTGTCGATTCCGCAGCGTTATCAAGTCGAGCGCCGGTACATCAACACGCTCCTGAAATATGCCTTCTATTCCCACGCCCTACGACGATTCGATAAATCCGACGATGAGCGTGCCCGCGACAATCTCATCATTCTGTGGGCTGATGAGGCGCAAAGGATTGTTACCAGCAGCGACGATGGGATGAGCGACCACAACGTCGTGGACGTGATTCGCGAGGCCCGGGCAACGGTCGTGGCTGCGACGCAGTCCTATACTTCACTCATTCCTCCGATGGGAGATGAGCAAAAGGCCAAAGTGCTGATCGCGAATCTGGCGAATCGAATCACTTTTTGTGCTGCGGACGAAGAATCGGCGAAGATCGCCGCCGACACCCTCGGCAAATACGAGGGGAAGCGCCGCACCGACGGCTATTCCGGTGGGCAGCGCACCTATTCATGGACACCGGAGAACAAGTATTTCGTCGAGCCCCATGAATTCAGAAAACTAAAAAAGTTTCATGCGGTTATTCAGCACTGCGAAGGTCGTTTCAGGAAAATGAAACTGACTCCGATGGGGCCGGACGGCCGAGCCCCATCCTGGTATTGATAACCACGTCGACTCAGCCCATTCAAGCCACGTGCAGCAGATCAGTAAATCTGAACGAATCGGCTGGGCCTCTCAGGAGGGCGATCCATCGCTCCATCATTTCGGTCTTCCTTTTTTTCCCGGCGAAAAAGTCAGCGTCAGTTTTGGTCGGTTGGGGTCGAGCAGTTGGAGCGAGGGCTGGACAGATCGGTTACGGATATTTTTTACGTTCAGCAAGGCATTCGGCTACCTGAAATCCACGGGGGATGGCACTTATGGGTATGGGAGTTGGTGTATGCGGCCGAATGAATTTTGCATCATTCCCCCGAATTTGGAAACCACGCTCGAATGGGCAACTGCAGCAGAACTACTCATCCTTTATATCGACATGACCGGGTTCGCGGGCCGCGACCTATTGCCGCACGATTTTGTAAGTAAAGGGCTTCGACCCCTCGCACAGCGCGACCGCTGCCTTGTCCAGCTGGCCAAAGTGTATTTGGCGGCCTGCCACGAAGTGGACCGGCCCGAGTCTTATTTTTTTGAAGGAGCCGGCATAGCGTTGGCTTCCCGAGCCGTAGCGCAATACTCGTTGCCGAGTAAAACGGGTCCGAAGGCCCGGTCAGGTCTTTCCATTGAGATGATCGACGAAGTGACCAAGCATATCGACGCACACTTGGGCGACGCGATCCTGGCCAAAGATCTGGCACGGCGGGTCGGACTGAGTCCGGACCATTTTGCGCGCAGATTCAAGATCACCACCCACATGGGTCCGAAGCACTTTACCATCAAGCGCCAGATGGAGAATGTTCATGCGCTGCTTAGCACCGGAAAATTCAACGTGACCGAAGCAGGCCGGAAATCCGGGTTTAACGACCTGAGCCATCTGAACCGTTGCTTTCGGAAAGTTTTCGGTTGCTCGCCAAAAGCAGTGCTCAAAAAGGCCTTGGCGTCGGATTTATCCCAATAAAGGCCGGATACGTCCATAGCTTTGTTGGGCCAAGAAGTGTAGGATAGTGCCATCGGATCATGAGCACGATGGAAACCAAGGAATCAACAACCCTCGAAGGCTTTTCGCTGGTGTTACCGCCGCACCTGACGGCGAATTTCGAGAAAGCGGACAACCAGTTGCGAGAATTCTACGGCAAAGGCCCGGGCGTGCCCGCGCTGGTACGGTTTTGGATGGCGTGCAGCACGGCCTCAAAAATCAGAAGGGAATTCGAGCTGGCGGTATTGGACATCAGGAAAAGCAATACCCACTCGGACGGGGACGTTCATTTCGATGAAGACACCCTATAACTTTGCGCGACGCTCGCTCAAACAAGGTCAAGTGCCACTGGCGACCAGCCGCCTTGTTCAAACAATGGCTGGGGAAAAATAGGAGGCAATATGCCGTCACTGAAACAAGCAGTCGCCGATAAAAAGGCGCAGGAACCCACGCTTCGGAGAAACCCGGAGATCGACGCCAAGCTGGATCGGTTTATCCAGGAAAACGCGAAGCTGCACGAGTACTACCAGGGACTCAGCAAAGATGAGCTGATCCGGAAGCAGATGCTCGGAAAGATGCAGCGGAACGAATACGCCAACGGGCGCAACGAGGAGATCAAGGCATGGGTGGAAGAGCACCCCGAAATCAGATCGAAGATCGAGGAGCGCATCCGCAACGTGCCGGCCGCGAACCGTGAACGGGCGTTCCTGAACGCTGCGAAGACGGAAGCCATGAACCGGACGGTGCGACCCGCTGGCAACAGCGTTCGTCCGTAGTTGAGCTGGGTTTCTGGGCGGCGGGCGCTTTAGCGCTCGCCGCCTCTCTTTGGTGATGGGTTGCTGTGTTAGGGATGCGGCGTAATGGCCACTATGGTCAGAACGGGTAGGCCCCGGTGTCTTTAATGGCGAGAGGTTAGTCATCCAGCAAGCCAGCCCAGCGGGTGGGTGATTCACCCGCGTTCGCTCGCGGAAAATTGAATGAGCACCGCACTGGCGTTGTGAGGAGATCGCCAATGAGAAAACTGTCATATGGTTCGCCGCCCTGTCCAAATAGCCACAGACTTGCGCCAGGCAGCGTCGGTATCCGCAGTGAATCCAAAGGCGTGGTGACATCTCGGTTTAGATTGATGGCAATCGTCATCCCGCTCGCTCGCGGATAGCGTTCGGGAAGTCGATCAAGGACGGACTGGATGGTTTGGTCCGGGTTGAGTTCGGCGGGAACGGCTTCCTTCAATTGCACGAACTCGAAACGCTCGGTGCCATCCGGTCGCTGCCAGCGACACACTGCGTCTACCGGACTGTCTTCATCGGGCCATTGGGTAAAGGCCCATCGGTCTTCCGGGCTCATGCACTTTCGGCCAAAGCAGTAGATCGCCGCTTGTCGCATGGTGAGGTAAGGCCGCTGGGGTCTCGTGCGCCAGAGGCGCGACGCCACCGTTGCCGGTCCCATTTGGGCGAAGACTTCCGTCATAGTAGCGAGGATACAGGCTTTCCTCGGACCCATGTAGCTCAGCCCTCGTGCTCGTTCGATCATCATGGGATCTGCAGGCATGTCAGCGTGGCAGGGGATTAGGGTTAGGTCACGATTCGTCGGCGAAAGCTGCTCCCCATCAGGTCGTTCGTGGCCAAGGACCGACGTAATGAACGGTGATAGACCCGTCCGCCTCGACGTTTGCCTTGGCCCAACGGGGACCCTGAGCGGGAAAACTGAAATCCACTCGTCCGCAGACGGTCATGTCAGGAAGCAAAAATTCGGCAATCGCAGGGGTCGCCGTGGGACGGAGCCAGCCGCGGGCCTCGGCGTCTGACTCAAATTCATCGTCATGCACCGAGGCCGTCACGGCCACGCGTCGCCAACGGGTGGTTGAAGTGCCTCGCAATTGCGCGACGAAATCGCGCCAGACCATCGCGGTGGTTTCGGTCGGCCAAGGCTCGTCAATCAAGTCAGCCATGAGCGGATCATCGAGCCACGCTTTCATGCCATCGTAATCCGTGAAAGCTCCGGGAAATTGGTCCAAAGCCATCTGCGCGGCGGTGCGCGAGGCGAGTCCCGCGTGAACGAGAATGGCGACCTGCTGCGAAATACTCCCGGTTTCCAGAGCTGCCGAACAGCGCAAGGGCTCGTCGGAGAAAACGCCCTCGTCATTGGCGCGAGAGCGGACACGAATCGACTCAATTGCCCAAGTCAGGCGATAGACGAAAGCACCTTCAACTATGTCTGAAGCGTTTTCATCCAAGGCCGATAGAATGGCCATCGGCCTGCCCGCGAGCCACCCGGCAAGCAAATCGTGCCAGTTATCGGGCAGGTCATCCGGCACGAATGGCTCAATGGAAAAAACAATGTCTCCAACCTCCTTTAGGGCATTGGTGGCGGCGCGCTGGTCCTGTGCTTCTAGCGCCGCTTCGACCGTCAGGATCAAGGCGTTTAATCGGGTGGATTCCCGGTCGAGCGCTTGTCCGGTTGAGAAGCCGACGCCCGCGAAAAAATATCCTTTGCGTTGGGCTGCGGTGGTGTTCCGCCAGATGAAGGAAGCACGGGAATTCATCAGCCCCAAAACCAATTCTTTCACGTTCTCTTTCAGACGCGCCAATCGGCGCATGAGAAGGGAGTCTCGCAGCATCTCATCCAGCACGTTGGCCACGACCGTTTCGTCGGATTCGAGCTCTCCCAAGAGAGATAGGAGGCTGGTGTCGAGGATCCCTGTTTCACTCTCCCACTGTTCGTCATCGCGAAGCTTGTCCGGCAGGGCCGACCAAAAATCGTGCTGATTGAGGACATACTCCGCAACTTCGTTCCAACTGACGCCCAGGCTGAGACGGAGCTTATTCAACAGTGAGACCACCAATCGGAGAAGGCCGCTCTCTAGTTGGCGTGCCTTGATAGAGGCCCGCAACTTGGCCCACTGTTCTTCTGCCTCCCGGTCGATACAGACACCGATGACCTGCCCATCGTTGTCCACGAAGGCGCGGCCAGCGCGGCCAGCGACGTTGGCGACCTCATCGGAAGGCAACAGCTCAAATTTTTGGGTTCTCTGGTTATATCGACCGAATGCTTGGAAGAGCAGGCAGCTCGCCGACAGATTCAGCCCTTGAGCCAAGGTAGGCGATGCGATGGTGATCTTGAGAATGCCGTCCGCCAGCAGCGCATCCATTTCGCGGAGAAACGGCCGTGGAAGAGACGCATGGTGCACGGCAATGCCGGCCTTGAGGCAGGTAAGCACAGGATGATTGTCCGGCAGCCACTCCTCGCCGACGTGGAGCGCTTTGCTCAATTTAACGGAGTCGATTTCGAGTCCTTCGACGGCCTTTTGTTTTTGCAGCTCTGCAAACCGCTTCGCGAGCGCGCGCACTGATTTTTTCAACGGACAATAGATCAGCACCGTGTGCCCGTCGTTTGCTAGGCGTAGAGCCGCGGCAAGGCAAAGCTCTGCGCTTGACGTTGGGAAATGCTTCTGGCCTCCCCTGGGACCAAGCCACGATTTCGGCTGCACGAAATCCAAGACAAAGCTCTCCTGATCTTCAACCGTGAGTTCGTAGCGGAAGGTTTTCCGGCGGTCGTCAAATCGAATAGAGCCGAACCGCTGGCGAGTGGGACGCCACGCGCCTTTCAGCGGTTCTCCCGCCACTCCGGAGCGCAGCCAAGCAACGAAATCGTCTTCCTGCTCGCCATCGGGCAGCATGGCGGAAAGGCAGACGACGCGGCGGTCCGCTTGGTCAGGTCGGCGGAGAAGGCGTTGCACCAGCACTTCGTATCGCAGGCCGCGGTCGTTTGGGCCAAGCATGTGTCCCTCGTCAAACACGACCAAGCCAACGTCATCGAAAAGCTCCGCATTGTTGCGGAGGGCAAAATCTAGTTTCTCCGGCGTGCAGACGACAATCGGTCGGTTCCCCAATGAATCAACGTCCCCGGACGACGCTCCGGCGCTGCCGTAAAGAGAAGAAACATCGTAGCCTAACGGGCGAAAAGTCGCGCGCAATGTACGTTCAGTCTGCGCAGACAAAGAGCGCAGCGGCGTCACGAAGACGGCTCTTTTTCCAGTCGCCAGACAGCGCAGGATGCAAAGTTCCGCGATTCGGGTTTTGCCCGCACTGGTCGGCAAGGAAGCTACGAGGTCATCTTTTTCATCCATCAAACGAGCCGTGAGGCCGAGCTGGGATGGCCAGAGTTCAACTTCGGCCAGCTTGCGGCTGGCCAAGGCGGCAATAAAAATCGCACGCAGACGATTCCAGTCGCTGCCCGCCTCAGGCTCGAGCGGCAGCAAATGACGGAGACTGTGCTGCCACAGGTCGTCAAGAAGATGGCGGGTGACACGGTTGACCCACCAGTCCGCGACGAAGCCGTTCTGTAAGCAAAAGGACTCGCCATTTTTTAGCCCGGTTTTGGCATCCTCGACATCGCGTGCTGCGCCCATGCGCAAAGCATAGACAAATGATGCGACGGAGCGGAAATAATTTTCCTCCATGGCGAGATGCATCAGGGCGGTTTCGTCCAGGGAATCGTCTTCGTCCTGCAACCGGGCGATTAAGGTTTCGTCGCTGCGTGTCTCCGAAACCATCGCCTCATGGATCGCTTGGTCGATGCGGTCGAACCGGCGCAGAATGAGGTCACCCAACACCTGTTCAATTCGAGTCTGGTGCCGAGAATCCGTTTGATGGGCCTTCTGAAGAACGCTGAATGCACGCGCGGAGAAACTGCCCAAATGATAGGCGACTCCGGCCAATATTTGCAGGAATCCCCGGCCTTCTGCTTCACGGTCGCCATTGCGCACGGAGGCTTCAAAGCATTCGCCGGCAACCTCGAAAGCGCGATCCACGTTTTGTTTCGGTAAAACTTCCTCGGTGTTACCCACCACTTGGCGGGCTTCACGGGCTTCGATGCCCGACTGAAGCAACCCGAATCCCAGAGCGGATAGCTGCTCGTCGAGATTTTCGACTAACGCCGAAGGAGTATACTCAGGAAGCACACCCTCCCGCAGCATATTTGAGCGCGCCAGGCCACGCGCCGTCGCACGCAATTCCTGATTTGCCTCCAAGTCGCGTGCGATTCGGCCTGCAATCCGGCGAAGGTTCGCGCCGTCGGCTTCGTCAGGCACGACTGGCCTCCGTGAACACTCCCTTGATTAGCGCCTGATGTTGGTCGCAATGGACCGCGACCGCGAGCTGTCGAATTCCTTTTGAACGGAGCGGGGTGAGATTGGCTTGCAGCAACGCGGTAGGATCGTTGCCGGAGAAAACAAAGAGTAGATGAGCAAGTTCTCGTGCATCGAGAAGACGGGCGCCGGCCGTTTGCGATTCAATGATGCGGGCAAGTTTCTCTTTTCCCTCTTCGACCAATCGGTCCACGATAAAGGCGATGACGAATGGAGACGGTCTGCCTTTGTTCTTCTTCAATCCAGTGCGGGCACTGACGAGAACAGGGTCCGTCAGGTTCGCGCGGCTCTTGGCCTCGACCTTTAGCAATCCTACGGGATTCGCGGTGAACTTGAATCCTACGGCATCCTCGCCACGCATCGGCAATTCCCTACTGTCTTTCCAGCGAAGCCGAAGCACCGGGACCTCATAGCCCCACTCTTTGCGATTCACATATTCGGTCGCGAGGATTTCACCGAGGTCGCCCGAACGCTGGCGTTTGGATACCGGCAGCACAGTATTGAGTTTGTCCGCGAGTTTTTGCCGACCAAAGATGGCCAGCCACTGTCGGCCCACGTAGTGATCCTTGCACTTTTTCGCGATTGCGGTTTTCGATGAGGCACTCAGGGCCGGCACCGTGAGAACGGACAATTCAACGATCCCGCAGGTTTGGTTTGTCCGGGCGCAAGCGTTCCAAAATGGGGTCATACATGAAGCGAGATTTCCACAGGTTAGCCGAACCGAGGGCTCGGCGCAACGAAACTAGCAGTGGCACTGCCACTATGAGAACGATGGGGTTCGTGGCGTGTCGCTGGTCGAGCCGATAGGGTAGTTGGCAAACTGGATACTTAATCAGTCTCCTTAAAGTATTCCAGCCTGACGAAAGCTGTAAAATCCGAGTCCAGTCGGGTCGGCATTGGCATTGCCGACAACCACATGGTCGAGCAACTCGATGTCGAGGGCCTTGGCCGCCTCCCGGAGCTGCCTTGTGACCTGCACGTCTGCACTTGAAGGTGCCGGGTCTCTGTCTATTTGGAGAGCACCCGGTTGGGGCACCTAAATCTCACTAACCTCTTGGCATGGCATCATCTGCCTAACAGGGTGTGGAGGAGAATCCATTCGTACCAATGTCCACGCGCTTCTTCACCAATTCTGGCGCCAATACCCTGCTGGCCAAGCTGGAGGGGGTCTTTCGTCATAATCCGGACATCGAGCGGTTTGACGCTCTGGTGGGTTATCTGCGCGCATCGGGATACTTCGCGCTACGGCCCCATCTTGAGAAGGTCCCTCACGTCCGAATTCTTGTTGGTATCGACGTCGACGAGATCGTCGCCGATTACCACAAACGTGGACTTCTCTTCCTCGCCGATCCGGCCAAGGCGATGGAGGTTTTTCAGGCGCGATTGAAAGATGACATCCAGCAAGCCGACTACCGCACCGCGGTCGAGGCCGGCATCCTGCAATTTGTGGCAGATGTGGTGTCCGGAAAACTCACGATCCGCGCTCATCCGACCAAACGCCTCCACGCGAAAATCTACATTTTCCATCCGGCCGGTTGGTGTGAGCACAAGCCCGGGGCCGTCATCACGGGTTCCTCAAATCTCACTGCCGCCGGCCTAGGTGCCGCCGAGCAGGCCCGCAACTATGAGTTCAACGTTCTTCTTCACGATTATACCGACGTTAAGTTCGCATCGGACGAGTTCGAGGCCCTCTGGGCTGAATCTGTGGACGTGCTCCCGAAGACCGTACTCGCGGTTCGGGACTCGACCTACCTCACGTCGAACATCACGCCTTACGAACTCTATTTTAAGCTCCTTGCCGAGTATTTCGGCCCGGCCATCGACTACGATCCGAACGCGATTTCTGACCTCCCCGAGGGCTACAAACGACTCAGCTATCAGGCTGATGCGGTGAACTCCGGCTATCGTCTCTTGGAAAAGCACGGCGGCTTCTTCCTCGCCGATGTCGTCGGGTTGGGCAAAACGATCATCGCCGCCCTAATCGCGAAAAAATTCTTTTTCTACAACGGCTTCCCGGATCACCGCTCGAATACGTTGATTGTCTGCCCTCCGGCATTGGTTGAAAATTGGTCGGAGACCCTCGAACGATTCCGGTTAGACAACTTCAAGATCATCACGACGGGTTCACTGCACACGCTCAACAATCCGCAGAAATACGATCTCGTGATCGTGGACGAGGCCCACAAGTTCCGCAACGACACCTCCGAAGCGTTCGACGAACTCCAGCGTATCTGCAAATCCGGCACCCTGCGCAAGCTGCCCGACGGCACCGTGGCCGCCAAGAAAGTAATTCTCGTCTCGGCAACGCCGCTCAACAACGCCCCGCAAGACATCCGGAATCTCCTCTCGCTGTTTCAAGATATCAAGCGGTCCACCCTCAGCGTCGGCAATCTCCAGCATTTTTTTGCCCAGCGTGAGCGCGAATTTCGCGAGGCAAAAAAGGAACCCAACATCGAGGCCGCGCGTCGGGCCGTCGTCGCCATCTACGAGCGCATCCGCACCAAGGTCATTTCAGAAATCATTGTCCGGCGCACCCGCACCGACCTCAACGAAAACGAGGAATACAAACGCGATCTCGAAGAACAGGGCATCACGTTTCCCGAGATTGAGCGCCCGCGCCACCTGCTTTATCCGCTCTCCCCGGAAGTCGAAGCGCTTTTTGATCGCACCATCCAACTCTTGGCTTCCGGCGGCGAAAAAGGCCTCTCCTACAATCGCTACCGGGCGCTCTCATTTCTGCGCGCCGAACTAAAGGAGAAATACCAAAACGCTGACCGCATCTCCTTCCAACTCGCGGTCATCATGCGAACGTTGTTGGTCAAGCGACTCGACAGCTCGTTCTACGCCTTCACCGCCTCGCTCCGACGCTTTCACGACGCCACCCGCGTCATGATTGAAATGTTCGCACGCGGCACCATCTACATAGCACCCAATCTCCCTGTGACTCAGTGCCTCCTCGAAGGCCGTGAAGACGAACTCATCGCCCTCATCGCGGAAAAGCAGGCCAACGATCCGACCATTGAAGTCTGCACACCGACCGATTTTGGCGCCGATCTTCTCACCGGCCTGAAGCGCGACCTCGACCGCATCGCACCCGTCCTCGCGGAATGGGAGCTGGTGGTATCCAGCGGCATCGACCCTAAATTCGACAAGTTCATCCAGCACCTGCGCGGCGACCTGTTCGACCGGGCCATCAATCGCGAAGGTAAGCTCGTCGTCTTCTCCGAATCGAAGGAGACCACCGATTATCTCACGAAGCGACTGTCCATCGCCGGCTTCAATAAAGTGCTTACCATCGACGCGTCTAACCGTGCCGCGCGTCGCGACGACATTCGCGCCAACTTCGACGCCAATTATTCCGGCAAGCGGCGCCACGACTTCGACATTCTCATTTCCACCGAAGTGCTCGCCGAGGGTGTGAATCTCCACCGCTCCAACTTAATCGTAAACTACGACACCCCGTGGAATGCCACGCGCCTCATGCAGCGCATCGGCCGCGTGAACCGTATCGGCTCGGCCGCTCCGCGCGTTTACATCTACAATTTTTACCCAACGTCCCGCGTCGACGACGACATCGAGTTGAAGAAGAAGGCCATCATGAAGCTTCAGGCCTTCCACTCCGCGCTCGGCGAGGACAGCCAAATTTACTCAACCGACGAAGAGGTCGATTCGTTCGGTCTGTTCGAGATCGCGCCCGAGGACAACGAACGTGACGAACGTCTGACGCTACTCATGGAGCTACGCCGTTTCCGGGCAGAGAATCCCGAGCAGTTCCGCCGCATCGCCAAACTTCCCGCCCGGTGCCGCGTGGGACGTGCTGATTCATCCCGGGCGCGCAGCACTGTCGCCTTTATTCGTAACGCTCACCGCGATGCCTTTTACCGGCTTCGTCCCGACTCTGAACCAGAGGAAATCACGTTCACCGAAGCCGCTCGCGAATTTCGTGCACCCGATCCGGCCGAGAAATCCATCCCCCTGCACGGCGACCATCACGCGCAAGTAACCGCTGCCACGGCTGCATTTTCCGATGCAGTCCTGGCCGACGCACTCACTCCGCAAGCCGTGGAGGCCAAGCAAGGCCCCAACGAAAAGCGCGCTCTTTCCTACCTCGACGGCTTTCTCGCCTTCGATTTCGTGAGCGACGACGAGCGTCGCATCATCCGTCTCGCCAAACTTGCCGTCGCCCGTGCCCGCTACGCCAGTCTCCAGCGCGAGATCAACAACCTTCAGCGCGACACTAAGAAAGTGAAGGTCAAGCCGGCCGCGCTCGCCGACAAACTCTTCGACATTCTCAAGAGCTACAAGTTGGAGGAAATGGAAAACCAAGGGGTCGCTTCCCCCGACTCCTTGCCGCGGGTTGAGACCGCGCCCGAAATCATCATAACCGAATCATTCGATACTCCCTCTTGGCTTGGAAGAGGCGCTGCAATCTCGCGGGTGAGTAACGACTATGATCCCCATGCACCCGTGCTGCCGGCGAAGGATTGGAAAGTGTTGGCGCCATGAGCACCCTAAAATCAATTCCCCAGGGGGCCGTGCTTTTAGATACGTGCGCGTGGATCGATGCTTTCGTCCAACCTGAAAAATTAAATCCCGCGATTCGTGCATACCTGGATACCCACCCCGAACTCAAACTTTCGGCCATTAGTCCGTGGGAGGTTGCGATATTGGTGAATAGGAAACGCCTTGAATTGAAGGTTCCAATTGAGACCTGGCTTCAGCTGTCGATTGACGATGCGAATATTGTGTTGGTGCCACTTACCCCTCCTATCGCCCTAGAAAGTGCGACGTTGCCCGGTGATTTTCACAAGGATCCGGCGGATCGGATTATTGTGGCTACTGCTCGCAAGTATAATCTGCCGATTCTGACCTCTGATCAAAAAATACATGACTACGCGCATGTGGACGCGATCCAATCACGATGACGCGTCCTGAGCTACAGTCCTTTCTTCAGTCCCGCTACGACCGCGCTCGTTGGCTCTCGCTACTGCATCACTTGCTGCCCACCGCCAAGCCGTGGCTCGACGCGCAGCCGCGTGAACTCACCGACCCCGCCATCGCCTCGGCCGCGCAGATCGCGCACATTCCGCTCGCAGATAGCCGCAGCGTGGCAGTGCTGGAAGTGCGAGTGACCGGCCAGGTGGACTTGCAGCGCAACCGTGCAGGGCTCCGCAACCTCGTCGCCCGGTTTATTGACAATCAGAAAGCCGATGCGGTCCTCGCCTTCTTCATAGGCGATACGGGTGACTATCGTTTTTCGTTCGTTGCCCGCACAAGTGTTTTTACTGCGGACGGCCAGCTCGAACTCAACCAGACGGCCCCCCGGCGCTACACTTATTTATTTGGCCCCGGTCAGGCCTGCCGCACCGCCGTCGAGCGTTTCGAGCATCTCCGCGCCACCGGCGCCAGCACCACGCTCAAGAACCTGATCGCTGCATTTCAGGTCGAACCGCTCTTCAAGGAATTCTACCGGGAATACGGCCGGGTCTTTGATACCGTTGAAGCGCACATCCGCCCGTCGCTTCCCGAGAAGGAGCCGCTTCGATTGTTTACCCAGCGGCTGTTCAATCGGCTCATGTTCATCGCCTTCGTGGAGCGTAAGGGCTGGCTCCGCTTTGGCACTCGCACGTCCTATCTTGCGGCGCTTTGGGACGACTACACCGCCCAACGTCGCACATCCACCACGCCGGCCAATTTTTATCGCGATCGTCTCGTGCCGCTCTTTTTCGAGGGGCTCAATCAACCTGATCGCGCTCCCGGCGCCAGTGATCCGCGGTTCGGCGCCGTGCCGTATCTTAACGGTGGTCTTTTCGAGCGGGCCGAAGACGGCACCGATGCGCTCGACAAGCTACGTGTCCCCGATGAAGCAGCCGCCGCCATCCTCGACACTGAGAGCGGTCTGTTTTCGCGCTACAACTTCACGGTCGCCGAGAGCACCCCGCTGGAAATTGATGTCGCCGTCGATCCCGAGATGCTTGGCAAAGTGTTCGAGGAACTCGTCACCGGGCGCCACGAACAGGGCAGCTACTACACGCCCAAACCCATCGTTTCGTTCATGGGGCGAGCCGCCATTGTCGAATACCTCGCCGATTGTTGCCCCGCCGAGGCGCGCACCGCGTTGGAAAAATTCGTCCACGATCACGACGCCTCCGCGCTCGCTGACCCCGAGGCCATCCATCGCGCTTTGGTGTCCGTCAAAATTTGTGACCCGGCCTGCGGTTCCGGTGCCTACTTGCTCGGGCTCCTCCACGAGTTGCTCGATTTGCGCACCTGCATCTTTGCCTCGCTAAAGAAGCAGACGCCCGAGACCTCCTACAAACGCCGTTTAGAGATCATCGAAAAGAATCTCTACGGCGTCGATCTCGACCCCTTCGCCGTCAACATCGCCCGCTTGCGCCTCTGGCTTTCGCTCGCGGTCGAGTTCGAGGGTGAGGTGCCGCCTCCGCTCCCTAATCTCGATTTCAAGATCGAGCGCGGCGACGCTCTCGCCGCGCCTGCACCGGAGGACATTTTCCAGCGCCCGGCCGTCGAGGAGTTTCGTGACAAAAAGGCCGCCTACCTCCGTGCCCACGGGGAGGAAAAAAATCGGCTCAAGGCGGAGTTGGAGAAGATTCGCGCCGATCTCGCGCTCTGGCAGCAGGCGGACTTGGCCAGCCACGGCTTCAATTGGGCAGTCGAATTCGCCGAGGTTTTTCTTCCCGAGGAGAGTGACCGCACGCTGCTGGATGGATTCTTGGTGAAGGAAGACGCGCCCGGTCCGATCAAAACAGGCGGCTTCGATATCGTCGTCGCCAATCCGCCCTATGTCCGCATGGAGCTGATTAAGCCGCAGAAGCCCATGCTGCGAAAACGCTTTCCCCACGTCCACGCCGAGCGGGCTGACCTCTACATCTACTTTTACGCCCGCGCCCATGAACTACTCCGGCCGGGTGGTGTCGCGGCGTTCATCTCATCCAATAAATGGCTGCGTGCCGGTTACGGTGAGTCACTGCGCCAGCATTTGCTCGACGCGCAGGCGTTTCGCCTGGTGATGGACTTCGGAGAACTACCAGTTTTCGAGTCAGCTGCGACTGATGCGGCTATCTTCCTTTGGCAAAAGAAAGGGCGAGGTGAAATCGCGACGGCGTGGGCAATGGTAAAGGATCTGCCTCGTTGCTACGCTGAAGGAGTCAGGAAGCATTTTGTCAGTCTTCAAGTCGATGTGCCGGCCGGACAATTCGGAGTAGCAAAGCCTCGATTGGCCACTGGAGCGACCGCCGACCTTAGGGGACGAATGGAGCGCAGCGGAACTCCACTTGCGCAGCTATTGAAGGGGCAAGTTAGCCGTGGCGTTGTCACGGGCCTTAACAGGGCTTTTATCATTGATCAGGCGACTCGCGACCGATTGGTCGATGAAAACAGGGCAGCCGAAGAGATTATCCATCCGCTGCTCGCCGGCGATGATGTGCGCCACTACGAAGTTCACTATCGCGGAACGTATCTAATCTACACGTTTCACGGTATTGATATTGGCCGCTATCCATCGGTTGAACGTTACCTGAAACCATTTCGCTCCTATAAAAACGATGAGGGCAAAGCGGAAGGCCTGGATCATCGGGCGACTGAACAGCCTTGGTTCGAGCTTCAACAGCCTCAGATGGCCTACAGACAATGGTTCGAAGGCACCAAGATTACCTATCCGGAAATCGGAAAAGAAGCGCGATTCGTGATGGAGGAATCGGGCCGCTACTTGAACAACAAGTGCTTTTTCTTGCCGTCTGCAGATTGGTTTATTCTCGGTGTGCTGAATGCATCGCCCGTGTTTTCCTACTTGAAGGAGGTCTGTGCATTATTGGGCGATAAGGATGATGGCGGCCGCCTTGAGTATCGCGCTCAATATCTCGAAACTCTCCCGATTCCAAACGCCAGCATAGCCGACCGAAAACTCGTCGGTGATTTGGCCAAAAAAGCCCAAGCGCTCCACTTACAGCGTCGCTCTTGTAGCGAAAAATTTCTACAAGCATTGGGCGTCGAGCCGGCCGCCAGCACCTCACGCAATCCGCTTGAGCAACCGTGGTCGCTTGCCGCGGACGATTACGCCAAACGCGCTCGCAAAGTCATGGGACGTGCGCCCGACATGAAACTCTACGAGGCCGCCCGCGACGAAACGGCCGCCCTCACCGAACAAATCACCAAGGTTGAAGCCGAGATCGATGCCCGCGTCGCCGCGCTTTACGGCCTCGACGCCGAGGACCAGCGCTGGGCCGCGAAGTCCGCAGAAGTCGATGCCAAGCAGACCATCCTGTTCCAGATTCTCGGCCGGTTGAAGGAGGCGAGTGCGCATTTTTCCCACACTGCCATCCAAGCCGCGGTCAACGACGCCGAGTTGTCGATCAACGACGTTGTGCTGAACGGCTACCTCTCCCATGCGGTCAAGCAGGGGCTCATTCACGACGCGGGTCGCGGCTGGTATTCCCGGCTGGCCGAGCCGGTCACACTGGATG
>Ga0265320_10001202_pt1 | contig 19029 bp, 17 predicted proteins | sample 4827metaG_FD_202087 | JGI IMG/M metagenome (GOLD analysis project Ga0265320, IMG submission 202087) | Rhizosphere microbial communities from Carex aquatilis grown in University of Washington, Seatle, WA, United States - 4-8-27 metaG | ecosystem: Host-associated > Plants > Roots > Rhizosphere >...
AACGAGCAAAATAACGGTGACTGTCCAAAGCATTTCGACACCTGGTCCTTTCAATGCCGCGATCTGCGGCGTTGAAAAGGGACTCAGCAAGGGCCGTGCCTTTGCGGAAGCATGCAGATTTTGCTCTCCGATGGCCGCTCGGACGTCCGTGCGACGACGGGTGTGCGCCGTTCGGTCTCGCCCGCGAGGACAAAGGTGTGCATCGACGTACCGGAGTGCCTCACCGCGTCCTCACTTCGTCGACCCCGCGCGCTTCGCGTCCCCAATTCCCCGGACGCAACCTGTTGCGCGCCACGCAAAAAAGAATCGACCCCGGCTCGTGGTTCCACTCACCGGGGTCCGTCTTTGGTGTTCGGGGGCCCTTCGCCCCCGCGGCTCGCTTCGCGACCGCTCCCCCCGCCGCTTCGCGGGCTCGCTTCGCGAGCGGGTTAGCGACCTAACGTCGCGGGTATCGCTCAGCCGCGGCGGGGTCGATCGCGACGGTCGCCACCGCCGCCACGGCCGCGATCGCGATCGCCGCGAGGACGATCGCCGCCGCCGCCACCACCGCCACCCGTGCTCGGCGGGCGCACTTCCATGCCTTCCGGCACGGGGAGAAGCGCGCGACGGCTCAAACGGATTTTGCCGTCGCGTTCCATGCTGAGGACTTTGACTTCGATCTCGTCGCCCTCTTTGAGGACGTCCTCGACGCGCTCGGTGCGCGTATGGGCGATTTCCGAGACGTGGAGCAACGCTTCGGTGTTCGGGATGATCTCGACGAAGGCGCCGAAGTCGACGATGCGACGGACGGTGCCCTTGTAGACCTTCCCCACCTCGGGCTCTTCGACGAGGCTCTTGATGATCTCGATGGCGCGTTGCACCGCGGCGGCGTTCTCCGACGCGATGGCGACCGTGCCGTCGTCCTCGATGTTGATCGTCGCGCCGGTCTGCTCGGTGATGCCTTTGATGGTCTTGCCGCCCGAGCCGATGACGATGCGGATCTGGTCCGGCCGCACCTTGATGGTGACGATGCGCGGCGCGAACTCGTTGAGCTCCGTGCGCGACGCCGGCAACGTCTCGAGCATCCTCTGCAAGATGTGGAGGCGGCCTTCCTTGGCCTGCTGAAGCGCGTTCTCCAAGATGGAGCGCTCGAGACCCGAGATCTTGATGTCCATCTGGATCGCCGTGATGCCGCGTTCGGTGCCGCAGACCTTGAAGTCCATGTCGCCGAGGTGATCTTCGTCGCCGAGGATGTCGCTCAGGATGGCGAGGCGCTGTTGCTCCTTGATCAGCCCCATGGCGATGCCCGCGACGGGCCGCTTGAGCGGCACGCCGCAATCCATGAGGCTCAAGGTGCCGCCGCACACCGACGCCATCGAGCTCGAGCCGTTCGACTCGAGGATCTCGCTGACGATGCGGATCGTGTAAGGAAATACCTCGTGGGTCGGGAGCATGCGCCGGAGCGCGCGCTCGGCGAGAGCGCCGTGACCGATTTCGCGGCGACCGGGGCCGCGGAGCGGCTTGGTCTCACCGGTGGAGAACGGCGGGAAGTTGTAGTGGAGCATGAACCGCTTCCACGATTCGCCGATGAGGGCGTCGATCTTCTGCTCGTCGGTCGCGGTACCGAGCGTCGTGGTGACGATGGCCTGCGTCTCGCCGCGCTGAAAGAGACCCGAGCCGTGGACGCGCGGCAGAAGCCCGACCTCACAGGAGATCGGCCGCACCGTGCGGGTGTCGCGACCGTCGATGCGCCGTCCGGTGTCGAGCACCAGGTTGCGAACGACGTCCGCCTTGCGGTTCTCGAACTCGTCCTTGATGAGCTTCGCGAGCTTCTCGTACTGCTCGGCGCCGAGCTCGCCGGTCAGCGTCTCGACCATCTTCTTCTTCAACGCGGAGTAAGCGTCGTAGCGCGCCTTCTTGTCGCGAATGACGCACGCTTCGCGGATGCCGCCGTCGACGAGCCCTGCGACGCGTTGCGCGATGTTCTCGGGGATCTTGTCGACGGTGAACTCGCGCTTCGGCTTGCCCACGGCGCCGCGGATGCGCTCGATGAGATCGATGACCGCCTGCCCCTTTTCGTGGGCGTACATGAGGGCGTCGATGATGTCTCCTTCGGTCGCCTCGTCGGCGCCGCCTTCGACCATGACGACCGCGTCTTTGCTCACCGCGACGACGAGCTCGATGTCCGCCGCTTCGGTTTGCTCGAACGTCGGATACGCGACGAATTCGCCGTCGACGCGCGCCACGCGGATGCCCGCGATCGGGCCGTCCCACGGAATGTCGGAGACGTGAAGCGCGGCCGATGCCGCCGTGAGCGCCATCACGTCTGTCTGGTTCGACTTGTCCGTCGACAGCACGGTCGCGATGACCTGGGTGTCCTTGCGAAACCCGTCGGGGAAGAGCGGGCGCAGCGGACGATCGATGAGCCTCGACGTGAGGATCTCGTTCTCGCGGAGCCGACCTTCGCGCTTGAAAAAGCCGCCGGGGATCTTGCCGGCAGCGTACGTTTTTTCCTGGTATTCGCAGGTGAGCGGGAAGAAATCGAGACCCGGACGCTCTTCGGTGGAGACGGCCGTGACGAGCACGACGCTGCCGCCGCAGGTGATTAACGCCGAGCCGTGCGCTTGCTTGGCAAGACGGCCGGTTTCGATGGTCAGCGTCTTGTCGCCGACCACCACGGATTCACGAACAAACATGTTGCTGCGCTCCTCGCGCGTGAGCCGCTTCGTGCGGCTTGACGCCGGACGCGAGCGCGACCTTCAGCCTCGGTTCTCGAACGTGACGAGGCACCGCCCATCGAGGCAGTGCCAGTGGCGTTCACGAAGCGAAGTTGAAGTGTGTCTCGATTCGCATCCGGAGAGTTGAGGGGGAAACTCGCGCTACTTGCGGAGATTGAGCGAGGACACGACCTTGCGGTAACGGTCCACGTTCGAACCCTTCAAGTAGTTCAACAGACGACGCCGCTGGCTGACGAGAGCCAGAAGCCCGCGTCGCGAGTGGTGATCCTTCTTGTGAACCTTGAAGTGCTCGGTCAGGTATTCGATGCGCTGGCTCAAGAGAGCGATCTGCACTTCCGGCGAGCCGGTGTCCGACTCGTGCAGTCGGAACTTGCTGATCACGCCTTGCTTGGCGCCAATTTCCAAAGCCATTTCTTTCTTTCCTAGGGTGATTGGGGTCCGCGAGTATAACCGCGACTCCCCCTCGGTCAATGAACCTCGTCCGGGAGGCGACGCCGCTTTACCCCGAACGGCAACTCAGTGGAAGCACGGTTTTCGCTTGGCTTTTTCCGACGCTTCTCGACCCGGCGATATGCGTGCGCCGATCGGGCTCCGGGTTCCACGAGACCAGGTCACTGGAATCCGACGCGTCCGTCCACGACGGCGCCGCTTTTCTCGTCCCAACAGGGCAAGGTCGGCGCGACCGCGCACGGCTTCTGAGTGCGGAGCCGGGCGATGACCGCGTCGCGAAGCCCTTCGCGGGAAATCGACGCCGGGGCCGATGAAATCGCCAGCCATCCGCCGGCTTCAGTGAGAAACGACGTGGTCACGACGCGATACGTCGCCGATCGATCGAGGGGACGGGCTCCAACGGACACCGTCGCGGTTCCGGAGCCAGCGCAATCGAACACGACCGTCGCGCCCGCGATCTGGACCTGGCTTTCGCGCCCCCGCCCGCACGACGACTCGGCGATTTTCGTGAAAGCACTGGAGAGCGCCGCGCCCGAGGTCTCGAGCGTCGCGACGCGGTCTTCGAACGGGACGACGCGAACCACGTCATCCAGGGTCACGGTGCCGGCCGGGACGTCCGCGCGGATCCCTTCCGTGTTCACCATCGCCAGGTCCGCCCCCGCGCTCTCGAGAAGCGAGTCCGCGACGAAATTGCCGAGCGCGGAGTCGCCTCCTTGCGGAGCTCGGGTCAGGTCCGCCGGAGCAAACGCGAAGGGACTCTCGAACCCTGCCTCTACCAGCGCCTCTTGGTACGGCGCGAGCAACGCCTGGACGTCGGCGCGCGGGGGTACATTTTCGTTCACGGGAACGAGCGAGACCCGGGTACTCGTGACGACGCTCGGCGCGCGAGGATCGGCGCCGGCCCGATCGACAGGAAGATCGGACACGACGAGATCGACGCGGCCGAGATAACGACCGTACGCGCCGGGGTGAACGATGGGCACCCGACGCGGCGTGCAACCGAAACGCGACGCGGTCTCGTCGTCGCAATCATCGACGAGGTTCGGTTCGAGCACGTCGTGCGTGTGTCCTCCGAGCACCACGTCGATCCCGGTCGTTCGCGGAACGAGCGCCGTGTCGAGATCGCTCCCGAGGTGGGAGAGCACGACAATGACGTCCGCTTGGGCGCGGAGCACGCCGACCGCGCCCTGCACGGCTTCCGCGGCCGCACCGATATCGGGTGCCGACGTTGCAAGATGACCCAGACCGACCACCCCGACGGTCACGCCGTCACGCGATCTTGCCACCCAGGGAAGAGCGACCCCGTTCGCGAGCTCCGCAGGAAGATTTGCGGCCAACGCCGGAAAGCGCGCCGACTGCGCGCGAAGATTCGCGAACGCCGCGTCGCCCGCGGTCAGATCATGATTGCCCACGGCCGCAGCGTCGAGGCCGAGCAGATCGAAGGTCTCCATCTCGGGCGTGCCGTGGAACAAAGTGAAGACGGCCGTGCCTTCGAGCAGGTCGCCTGCATCGAGATAGAGCGACCGATCGGCGTGCGCCCGTTCACGGTCGAGCACCGTCGCCAACCGCGCCGCGCCGCCGACTCGCGCCGTGAGCCCCGCGGGACCGAGGCCACGCGCCGCGTCGGCATCGTCGATCTCGAGCGGGGTGTCGAACAGATACGAATGCACGTCTGCCGTGTGAAAGAGCGTGAAATTCCTGCGACCTTCGGGAGCCCCCGCGGAATTCCGAGGCGCACACGCGAGGACGATGAAACCGAGCGACGCGACGTGCAGCAAAGCCGGGCAGCGCACGCCTCCCCTTCGGACCCGCGCGGGGCGAGTTGCCACGAAACGCCACGAGACGGCAACGCGAATTGTAGCCAAGGCGGACCGGCTGGCATAGCTTCCGGACCATGCTCGACGTTGCCTACGACTACGGTTCTTGCGTCAAAAACTCCGAAAAAGTGAGCTGGAAGCTCGACGACGTGATGGGGCCGTCGGCGCGTCTCGATCTCGGCCGTCCGTTCTTGCCGGAGTCGCTTTCGGGCTCGCATCGGTTGACCGGCTTTTCGTCGCCGGAGCGACTCAAGCTGAACCAGATCACCGGCAGCGCGTACCTGAACCTGTTCATCTTCGTCGAGGAGTACATCCTCGCCTTCGCCGTTCAGCAGGCGAACGCCGAGATGTACGGTAACCACGAAGCGATCCGTGCACTCCTTCGCTTCGCGGACGAAGAAGTGAAGCACCAGCAGCTCTTCTCGCGCTACCGCGACGCGTTCGAGCGCGACTTCGGAATGAAGTGCGACGTCCTCGGCGGCGCGAAGGACGTCGCAGGCGTCATTCTCGGCAAGACGCCCCTCGCGGTCACCATCCTCACCTTGCAGCTCGAGCTGATGACGCAGCTCCACTACACGGACAGCGTCCGCGACGCGACCGGCGTCGACCCGCTCTTCGTGAGCCTCCTCAAGCATCACTGGATCGAAGAGTCGCAGCACGCGCGGGTCGACACTTTGGAATTGCAGAAGCTGCTCGGAAAGGCGACGCCCGCCGACGTTTCCCTCGCGTTCGACGAGTACTTCGGGCTGCTCGCGGCGATGGACGGTCTCCTCGCCGAACAGGCGAAGCTCGACGCCGCGACGGCATCACGCGCGTTCGGCCGTACCTTGACGGATGCCGAAACCAAGGACGTGATCGCCGTTCAGCACGCCGCATACCGGAGGACGTTCCTGAGCCTCGGCATGAAAAATCCACAGTTCCTCGGCGTCGTGAAGCAGTTTGCTCCCGAGGTAGTGGCGCGAATCACCGAGCGCGCGACGGAACTGTCGCCGTCTTAGATTTGGGGGCACCCGGCGCGCCGATGTCCGACGCGCACACGACGTGTTTACGCGCGGATCGCGAGACCGAGGCGCTCGCGGAGCAGGCCGTACTCGTCGCTGATCGAGTACGCGAGCACGTCTTTGATCTGCTCGTCCGCCGTCGTCGAACCGGCGAGTGGGAAGCGGCGGATCAAGCCGACCGCGAGCTCGGGATCCCCCGACGCGAGCAAGCCGACTCGGCCCGCGGCGAGCTCGACCGCCTTCGCCCACGACGCGACGCGCGCTCCGATTTCGGCAGCGGGAAGCAATCGCACCAATTCGTCGAGCTCGTTCGCGGCGCGCGGCGACAGGTAGCGCTTCAAGGCGCGGGCAAACAGCTTCGCGTCGCCGTCGAGCCGCTTGAATGGCAGGTCCGCGGCGCCACCGAGCGACAGCGCTGCCTCGGCGAGCGCCGACAACTCGGGCGCGCTCGGAAAGAAGCTCGACGCCCGGTGCTCGGGTCGGAAAGCGGTAAGCTGCCGGCTCCAGAGGAACGCGAGCTCGGGCATGCCGAGCCCACTGCCGAGCGAACGACTGACGACGACCGTGGGCTCCGGCGCCGGAATGACGACGAACGGCGCCTGAAGCGCCGGATCGACGTGGACCCTCGGCACGGGAATGCTGAGAAGCCGAGCCGACCACGCGAGCGTCTTGAGCAACGTCGTCGTGCTCGTGTTCGGGTCTTGCTCCGTCGCGGGATCGGTCGCGACGAGCCGGCGTTTCCGGCGCGCGGTTTCGACGCCGATCTCGACGATGGCCTGGTCGCCGATCGTGTTGAGCAGTCGATCGACGAGCGCGTCGCGCTCGGGGCAAAAGAGCCGCTCGATCCACGGCCCGTCGCCGAGGCAGTCACGCGCCGGAATCAAGCCTTCCGGCCGATGCGCAGAGGCGAGCAGCGACTCGTTCACGTCCGCGGCGCCGAGCGCTTCGAGCGCACACGCGGCGTGCCACGCGGCGTCTGCGCGATGGGTGCGCTGAAAGAGATTCAGCGCGGTGCGATACCCATCGATGCGCCCCGGTTCGGCGCGAAGCCCGACGGAGAGGTGCGCGAGCGCCGCGGCGAACTCGTGCCGCGCCTCGTAGATCTGGGCGAGCCGAAACTGGAGCCCTGCGTTGTCCGGCGCGAGCCCGGCAGCCCGTTCGAGCGACGCGGCCGCGCGGCCCGGCTTTTTCAAGAAATCGCGACAGAGTGCGTCGATCTTCAGCGCGAGCTCGACGGCGACGGTCGCGTCGGACGCTCGCGCGAGCACCGACTCGTAGAGCGTCGTCAGCTCTTCCCACCGCTGCTCTTCGGAGAAGACGTGCGCGATGCGATCGGCCGCGTCCCAGGCGTCCGGATCGACCGCGAGCCGTCGCTGAAGGAGCTCGACCGTCTTCGCTCGATCGCCGCGCGCGAGCGCCAGGTCGGCGGCGGCTTCGAGGGCCGGCGCCAGGTTCGGTTCGAGCTCGAGCGCGGCGTCGAAGTACGCGCGCGCATCGTCGTCGCGTGAGGCGGCACGTAAGGCCGCGCCGATCTTCGCGTACAACGTCGCGTGATGCGGCGTCGGCGCGGCGCCGAGTTGTTCGAGCGCCCGCGCGAGCTCGCCGAGCGCGGCCTCGACGTCGCCCGACGCGAGCATCGTCGCCGCGCGCGTCTCTCGTTCGTCGCCCGACGGTTCGGGGACGCCCATCGGCGGCGGCGCGCTGACGACGCGCGACACTTCGGGCAAGAGGAGCTGAAACGGCACGGTCGACCGGAAAAAGCCGACGGAGGGGATGCGCGAGAACAGCGCCTCTTCGCGGTTCATCGCGGCGAACAGCTCTTCGGGCGACAGGCCGTGCGCGCTCGCGTGCCAGTCGAGGGTCATCGCGAGCAAGCTGGTGAAAGGCGATGGGCCCGCCCCGCGATCGGCGCCGCCCGCGTGCGCGGCGCACAGGTGAATGCCCGATTGCTCCCCCGAGAGGACGTGATTGAACAAGTGCACCATCTCGTCGGAGCGGTGCTCTTCGAAAGCGCTGACGGTGTCGAGAATGACGAACGAGGATCGGGCGCGACTCGAGAGGAGCCGCCGGAGCCGCTGGAGGGACACGGTCGACAGTCGCTCTCCGTCGAGGAGCAACCCCGGAAATCCCTCATCGGATACCGCGGCGTACCCGCTGAAGAAGAACAGCAGAGACTCGATCGGTTCCGGACTACTCGCGAGAAATTGCTCGAGCCCTTCGGAGAAGCCGCGCTCGGCCGCGACCGGCTGGACGGTGAAGGCCGCGTCGGGTTCCGCGAGACGCTGCGAAAACAGCTCCGCCTGTGACGGCGCGTGCGACAGCTCGGGGAGCTTTCCGTTCTTTGCGTACGAAGACGCTGCGATGATCGCCAGTCTCATTGCCCGACCGCATTCTGCCGGATCGCCGCCTAGCGATTCCGGTGCAACGCAAGTAGCACGACTTCTCCGCGTCGCGATCTTAATGGCTCGAAACGACGCGTCGTTCGAACCGTGCACCGAGCGGTACGATGCCGTGAATCGCCGTGAAAGTAGGCGACTTCGCGCGCGTGTGGCGCTCTCTGCTCATTTGCGTGTCGTCATTTGCACGCAGCGACTTGTGCGCACTTAGATCCAATCAGTTCAAAACATTGCGACGAGGATCAACGAGGCGCCTTCGGTTCCGACGCGCGCGAAGTGGTGGTCGCGTTCCCCCCCGCGCGACGTTGCGGCGCGGGTTGGGGGGAACCGGCGCGCGGCACGCGCGACGATGGGGGGCACCCGAAGGGAGCTCAGTCTGCGCCCAACGCGGTCGTATTTTCTTGGGGGAATCGGCGATCGTCGCGACGCCGCCACTCGGCAACACGGGCGAAACATGGACCGCGGTTGTCTTTTTCGCGTGATCGCTCAGCCGGCTCGGATCGACGCAGCGTCGCTCGGCGTCGTGCCGCGTTGGGACGCGCGGCTCGCGCTCGAGTTCGCGCCCCTGGCCGGCGAGACTCGGCTCGTGCGGCGGTCGCATTCGGGTCCGTTGCAGGTCCAGCGGCCGTTCCATCCGGAAGCAGGCGGCGCCGCGCACGTCTACTTGTTGCATCCGCCGGGCGGCCTCGTCGGCGGCGATCGACTCGAGATCGACGTCGTCGCTCGGAACGGCGCGAACGTGCTCCTCACCTCGCCCGCGGCGACCAAGTTTTATCGGAGTCGTGAGCGCGAAGCCGCGCAGCGCGTCGCGCTCCGCGTCGAGAGCGGCGCGAGCGTCGAGTGGTTGCCACAAGAGACGCTCGTGTTCGGCGGAGCGACGGCGCGCTCGGAAGTGGCGATCGACGTCGTATCCGGGGGCCGATTCATCGCGTGGGATATTTCGTGCCTCGGGCGGCCGGCGTCGGGCGACGATTTTTCGACGGGCAGCTATGCCCAGCGACTCGACGTGCGCGTCGACGGCGCGCCGGTCGCCGTCGAACGCGGCGTGTTCGGCGCGGACTCGCTGGTGCGTCACGGCCGCTTCGGACTCCGGGGCCGCGCGGTGTTCGGTACCCTGATCGCGCTTTCGACCGAAATCGCGCTCGCCGACGCCGTTCGCGCCGTGCTGCCGGCATCGACGGAATCCGATCTGTTCGGCGTCACCGCACGACGTCAGGTGCTCGTGTGTCGCTATCTCGGCGACAGCGTCGCACGCGCCAAAGAGGGTTTCGTGCGAGCGTGGTCGACGCTTCGCGGGGCGCTCTTGAATCGCGCGCCCGTGCTTCCTCGAGTCTGGGCCACCTAAGGGAATATTCGATGGATCTTTCGCCGCGTGACAAAGACAAGCTGCTCATTTTCACCGCCGCGCTGCTCGCCGAACGACGGAAAGCGCGCGGACTCAAATTGAACTACCCGGAAGCCGTCGCGTACATCACCGCGGCCATTCTGGAGGGCGCGCGCGACGGCAAGACCGTCACCGAGTTGATGAGTTACGGCGCGGAGCTCCTGACGCGGCAGGACGTCATGGAAGGCGTGCCGGAGATCATCCCCGAAGTGCAGGTCGAAGCGACGTTTCCCGACGGCACGAAGCTCGTCACCGTCCACAATCCGATCCCGTGAGGCGCGACCATGATTCCCGGCGAAGTTTTTCCAGCAGCGGGTGACATCGAGCTGAACGTCGGGCGACCGACGGTCGTCGTGCGCGTCGCGAACACCGGCGATCGACCGATCCAGGTCGGGTCGCACTATCACTTCTTCGAGACCAACTCGGCGCTCTCGTTCGATCGCAAACTATCGTACGGCTTTCGGCTGAACATCGCCGCCGGAACGGCGGTGCGCTTCGAACCTGGGCAGACCCGCGAGGTCGAGCTCGTCGCGTACGCGGGCCTCCGCGAAGTGTACGGATTCCAGGGCAAGGTCCAGGGACCGCTCGAGCCATGACGAAGATATCTCGCTCCGCGTACGCCTCGATGTTCGGGCCGACCGTCGGCGATCGGGTTCGCCTCGCGGACACCGCGCTCTTCATCACGGTGGAAGACGACCGCACCACGTACGGCGAAGAAGTGAAATTCGGCGGCGGCAAGGTCATCCGCGACGGCATGGGGCAAAGCCAGCACGCGAGCGACGAAGCCGTCGATCTGGTGATCACCAACGCGCTCATCCTCGATCACTGGGGCATCGTCAAAGCCGACATCGGCGTGAAGAACGGGCGCATCGACGGCATCGGCAAGGCCGGCAATCCCGACGTGCAGCCGAACGTCGACATCGTGATCGGCCCCGGGACGGAGGTCATCGCCGGCGAAGGACTCATTGCGACCCCGGGCGGCATCGACGCGCACATCCACTTCATCTGCCCTCAGCAAATCGAGCACGCGCTGATGAGCGGCGTCACGACGCTCATCGGCGGCGGCACCGGCCCCGCCGCGGGCACGAACGCGACGACGTGCACGCCGGGCCCCTGGTATTTGCATCGCATGCTCGAGGCGGCCGAGGCGTTCCCGGTGAACCTCGGTTTTCTCGCGAAGGGCAACGCGAGCCTCCCGGCGGCGCTCGAAGAGCAACTCCGCGCGGGCGCGATGGGGTTCAAGCTGCACGAAGATTGGGGCACGACGCCCGCGGCGATCGACAATTGTCTTACCGTCGCCGACAAATACGACGTTCAAGTCGCGATTCACACCGACACGTTGAACGAATCCGGCTTCGTCGAAGACACGTTCCGCGCCATCAAGGGGCGCTCGATCCACGCCTATCACACCGAGGGCGCGGGCGGCGGGCACGCGCCGGACATCATCCGAGCGTGTGGCGAGGCGAACATTTTGCCGTCGTCGACGAACCCGACCCGGCCGTACACGGTGAACACCATCGACGAGCACCTCGACATGCTCATGGTGTGTCATCACCTCGACCCGGACATTCCGGAAGACGTGAGCTTCGCCGAATCGCGCATCCGGCGAGAGACGATCGCGGCCGAGGACATTCTTCACGACCTCGGCGCGTTCAGCATGATCTCGTCGGACTCGCAGGCGATGGGTCGCATCGGCGAAGTGGTGCTCCGCACCTGGCAAACCGCGCACAAGATGAAGACCCAACGCGGCGCGCTCCCCGGCGATAGCGCCGATTCCGACAACGCGCGCGCCAAGCGCTACATCGCCAAATACACGATCAATCCGGCGATCACCCACGGCATCGCGAACGAAGTGGGCTCGCTCGAAGTGGGCAAGCTCGCCGATCTGGTGCTCTGGAACCCGGCGTTCTTCGCGGTGAAGCCGGCGCTCATTCTCAAGGGCGGCATGATCGCCGCCGCGCCGATGGGAGATCCGAACGCGTCCATTCCGACGCCCCAGCCCGTGCACTTCCGGAAGATGTTCGGCGCGTACGGCAAAGCCGTGACGAGTACCAGCGTCACGTTCGTCTCCGGCGCGGCGCTCGAGGCCCACGTCGGTGACGAGCTCGGGCTCCACCGGCGGCTCCTCGCCGTGTCGCGCACGCGACGCGTGACCAAGGCCGACATGGTTCACAACAGCGCCGTGCCGAGAATCGAGGTCGACTCTCAGACGTACGAGGTGCGCGCCGACGGAGTGCTCTTGACCTGCGAGCCCGCCCGCGAGCTCCCCCTCGCCCAGCGCTATTTTTTGTTTTGACCCTGGGAACCGATGCTCGTCATTGAAGCGCTCGAAGAGACGGTCGCCGGAAGTCGCGTCGCGACGAACGGGACGATCTCACGCACCGTGACGCTGCCGTTCGACAAGCGGCGGCTCAGCCGACAACGCCTGCGGCTCGACGACGGCGGTGAAGCGGCATTGTTCCTACCGCGCGGTACCGTGCTCGCCCCCGGTGCAATCCTGGTCGCGACGGACGGCACGCGCGTCCAGGTCGTCGCCGCGCCGGAGCTGGTGTCCCGCGTGCACACCCCAGATCGGCGATTGCTCGCGCGCGCCGCTTACCACCTCGGCAATCGTCACGTGCCGGTTCAGGTCGACTCCGACGCGCTCGCGTACCTGCACGATCACGTCCTCGACGACATGCTCGAGCACCTCGGGCTCACCGTCGAAGCCGTCTCGGCCCCCTTCGAACCCGAATCCGGCGCCTACGGCGCGCACGGCCACGCGACGCACCACGGTCATCCTTCGCATGCGCACGCGCACGGTCATGACGAGCACGCGCACGCGCATGACGCGCACGAGCATGACGCGCACGCGCACGAGCACGAACCGGGGCATCACCACGGAGCGCGCGGCGGCGCGTGACGATGCTCTCCGACGCTCCGCTGCTCCGGTTGCTCGGTCTCTCGAGCCCGGCCTTGCCGATCGGCGCGTTCGCGTATTCGCAGGGGCTCGAATACGCCGCCGAAGCGGGCTGGGTCACCGACGAGGCTTCCGCCGTCGAGTGGATCGCCGGCGTGCTCGCCGAGCCCTTCGCGCACCTCGACCTCGCAATGTTCGCGCGGCTCTACCGGGCGCACGCGAGCGGCGACACGGAACGCGTCCGCACCACGTCGCGCGAGCTTCTTGCCTTTCGCGAATCACGCGAGCTCGAGCAAGAAGACGTCCACCTCGGGCGGGCGATCGCGCGGGTGCTCGTCGGACACGGCGTCGATGCGGCGAAGCCGTACCTCGATTCCGACGACGTGACGGGCGCGTCGCTGTACGCGCTCGGCGCGGCCACTTACGGCATTCCGCTCCGGTCGGCGCTCGTCGGCTACACGTACGCCTGGGCCGAAGCGCAAACCGGCGCGCTCAGCCGGTTGCTCCCGCTCGGCCAGATCGCCGTGCAGCGCATCTTGTGGAAGGTGCTCGACGGGGCACCGGCCGCGATCGACGTCGCGCTCGCTCTCGATGACGACGAAATCGGCGCGTTCGCGCCGTCGTACGCGATGGCGAGCGTGCTCCACGAAACCCAATACACCCGGCTCTTTCGTTCCTGAGGATCCATGACCCAACCTCCCCATGTCCTTCGCGTCGGCATCGGCGGCCCCGTCGGTTCCGGCAAAACGGCGCTCGTCGCGTGGCTCTGCCGCAAAATGCGCGACGAGTTCCGGATGGCCGTCGTCACCAACGACATCTACACGCGCGAAGACGCGGAGTTTCTGATCCGGCACGAGGCGCTCACTCCGGATCGCGTCATCGGCGTCGAGACCGGCGGCTGCCCCCACACCGCGATTCGCGAAGACGCGTCGATCAACCTGACGGCCGTCGACGAGCTCTGCAAAAAGCACAGCCCGCTCGATCTGGTGATCATCGAAAGCGGCGGCGACAACCTCGCCGCAACCTTCAGCCCGGAGCTCTCCGATCTGACGCTCTACGTGATCGACGTCTCGGCCGGCGACAAGATCCCGCGCAAGGGCGGTCCGGGCATCACGCGCAGCGACTTACTCATCATCAACAAGACCGACCTCGCCCCGCATGTCGGCGCGTCGCTCGAAGTGATGGACCGCGACGCCAAGAAAATGCGCGGTGAGCGCCCGTTCCTGTTCACCAACCTGAAGACCGGTGACGGCGTCGACGCCGTGACAGCGTTCGTCGTGAAGCAGGGCTTACTCGGCGTCGCGAGAACGACGCTGCGCTCCTGAGCCGCGTCGCTCGCCAGCCGCCGGCGCGCGGCGCGCTCTCGTGATAGGGCTAAGTCGTGGAGGGTAGTCATGTCCTTAGTTCCTTGTCCTGAGTGCCGCAGACACGTCCGACGCAACGAAGAAATGTGCCCGTTTTGCGCCGCGGCGATAGCCGAACGGCTCGCGGCAATTCCCGAACGCCGCTGGAGCACCGCTCGGCTGGGCCGCGCGGCGCTAATCTCACTGGCCGCCGCCGGCGTCGGGACGATCGACGCGTGCTCGATGGAGACCGCTTACGGCACCGCGATCCTCGCGCCCAGGGAGCCGAGCACAGGCGAGACGGGCGGTTTCGCGTCCACCGGGGGACGACCCCCGATCGACGCGGGCCCGCGAGATGCAGAAGCCGACGGCGACGATGCCACCGGTGGCGGAGGGACGTCCGGGGCGAGCCCCGACTCGGGCCCTCCTCGCCGACCTTGAGCATCGCGATGCACAACGCGAGCGGCGCCGAGAAATCCACTGCACGCCGATCGCCGCGCTAGCGCGTAGTTCCTCGTTGTTTTTTGCCTTTCGGCCATTGGTCCGGAACTTGCGAAGCGCATGCGCGTGGGACCACACCAGCGGAGTCGCAACGTCGCGGCTCGAGTGCGCGTGGCGGGAGCTCGCATGAACCCGAGATTCGGTTGGATGGTGCTGGGTACTCTCGGAATGACCGTTGCGTGCGGGAGCGCGCCGGCCGATCCCGGGACTCAATCGGAAGGGCCGGCGGGCGCGACGAACCTCGCCGGATCCGCCGCCGCTGCCGGAGGACCGGATACATCGGCTCTCATCGGCAAGGCCAAGGAAGCCATCCAGAACGCGACGTTCATCTCGGACCCGCAAGACTATGGGTTGGTGCTGATCGTCAACAACAACGGCTATTGCAGCGGCGTGCTCGTCACGAACTTCTGGGTTCTGACGGCCGGGCACTGCGTCGTGCAAAACGGCTTCAACTTCGTGTTTCAGGAGACGTCGAAGAACAGCGAGGCCACACAGGCGGCGCTTGCCGTGCAGACCGCGGTGTCACCGACTTTCGGCCTCGACGTGGGCCTCCTCAAGCTGAGCGCTCCGTTCTCCATCGGGAGCGTGACGTCGGGCTATCACCTCAACATCTACGGCGGCGACTTCAACGCGGCCGTCGGCGCCCCGCTCGTTTGTCTCGGCTACGGAAATGCCACGCCGTCCGAGACCACGAGCGGAGATCCGAATTTCGGCCGTCCTCAGGGCGCGGTCATGGGCGTCTCGCAGCTCTTGAGTCCGACGGACTACATGGCCAAGCCCTGGAACAACGATGGCCAGCTCATGATGCCCGGAGACTCGGGCGGCCCTTGCTACTACGCCCTCGGCTTCAACGGCTTCTTGCTCCTCGGCATTCAAAACGATCTGTTCGAGCCCGATAACAATCCCGCCGATTGGTACGACTCACAGGCTCGCTCCGACGCTTTCGCGTCGTGGGTGAACGCAACGGCGATCTGATTCAACGCGCGGCGCCCGGTGCGCATGTCGCGTCTCGGGCGCGCGTGAGGAGGAGTGAATATGAAGACGAAATTCGGTGCTATTTTGTTGGGTACTCTCGTTACGACGGCCTGCGGAAGTGCGCCTTCCGATCCGGGCGCGGCATCCGAAGAGCCAGGTGGCGCGCAGACGCTCGCTGCCGAAAGCGGAGATCCGAGCGCGACGAGCCCGATCGGCAAGGTCAAGGAAGATATCCAGAACGCGACGTTCGTCACGAACGAAACTTCGCTCGGCCTGGTGATGCTCGACTCGAATCTCGGTTCGTGCAGCGGCGTGCTGGTGAGAAACAACTGGGTGCTGACGGCCAAGCATTGCCTCCAGGGGATCAACGCCGACTTCGTGATCCAGACGCGCGGCGACGGCACCGAGCCCGAGCAGGCAACGTCGGGGATCGCCGTCGCTCTCCACCCCGATCCGAACACCGACGTCGGGCTCCTGAAACTCGCGACGTCGCTCAGCGTGAACGGCACAACCAGCGGTTACCGGCTCAACATCTATGGCGGCGACTTCAACGCGGCCGTCGGTGCTCCGCTCGCCTGCTTCGGTTACGGTGACGCGAACGCGAACGAGGCCTCGAACGATCCGAACTTCGGGCGTCCTCAGGGCGGCATAATGATAGTCAACGAGCTCCTGAGCGCCACGAACTATCAAGCCGTCCCCGGCACCAGCCCGCCGCAGGTAATGATGCCGGGCGACTCTGGCGGACCTTGCTACTACCTGTTCAGCAGCAGCTTGCTGCTCCTCGGCATTCAGTCGTTGTTGTTCCAACCGGGACCCAATGCCTATGACCAACAGGTGCGCTCCGACGCGTTCGCGTCGTGGGTGAACAGCACGGCAAACTGAACGAACGGTACGTCGGCTAACGGCCCCCGAACCCGCGCTGCGCGGTACTCGTTCGGGGGTCGCACCCCTTAGCGGATCGTGAACCGCTCTGTGTGCGCGTCGCGCCGGTCGGCGTGGTCGATTGACAGCGTCCTTCGGTGCGGGGACGCTTCTTCGTGTGACGAGGCGGAAGCTATTCGGTGCGGTCTTGTTCGCATCGAGCACGGTGTTCGCGTGCGGCAGCGGTGATTCGAATCCTTCGCCGTCGTCGAGCGACGGCGGCGCGGGCACGCCCCTGTCTACCGGCGGAACCGGGAACGAATCCGGCGCGGGCGGCGGTTCGCCGGCGAGCTCCGGAGGCGTCGGCGGCGCGGGCACGCCGGGCACCGGCGTCGGTGGGACGACCGACGGCACTGGCGGCGCGACGTCCGGGGGTTCGTCGGGGTCGACCAGTGGCGGCTCGAGCGGCGCGGCATCCGGCGGCTCATCCGGCTCGAGCGGCGGTGCCAGCGGTGCGGGCGGTGCGACAGAGCCGGAGCCCGATTCGGGATCCGCGAGCACGTGCGCGCCGTCGAGCGACGCCTGTCCGATGTCGAGCGGGCTCGTCCACGCTTGCGAGCAGCGCTTCGCGTTGGGGCTCAACTATGCGTGGCACAACTTCTCGTGCGACTTCGGCGGTCTCTCGGCGTGGAACACCAAGGGCGTCAGTGACGATCCCACGACCGTGGACACCGATCTCGCCGCGATGCACGCGGCCGGCGCGTCCGTCATTCGTTGGTGGGTGTTCCCCGATTTTCGCGGCGACGGCATTTCGTTCGACGCCAACGGCGACCCGAGCGGCATCACCACGACGGCGGTCGCCGACGTCCAGAAGGCCCTCGACCTCGCGAAGAAGAACGACGTGTACCTGGTCTTCACCGTGTTTTCGTTCGACGCGTTCCGACCCGACACCACCGACAGTGGCGTCTTGATCCGAAGCATTGCGCCGATGGTGACGAACGCGACACGACGCGCAAAGGTGATCGAAAATGTGGTCCGTCCCTTGGCGCGCGCGGCGGCCGGTAGTGACGCCGCGTCGCACCTCCTCGGCTGGGACGTCATCAACGAACCCGAGTGGGCGGTGACCGCGACGGGAAATGCCCCCGGTGGACAAGACTTCACGCCGAATTCCGAGCTGACGACGGTCTCGCTCGCCGACATGAAGTCGCTCATCGACGAAACGGCGCAAGCCCTGAAAGCGGAGGCGCCCGATTCGCTCACGAGCGTCGGGTGGGCGGCCGCGAAATGGGCCTGGGCGTTCGACGACGTCACCAACATCGACTTCGATCAGCCGCACATCTACGGGTGGGTCGACCAGTATTGGCCCTACACCAAGAACCCCGCCGATCTCGGCTACGGCAAGAAACCCACCGTCATGGGCGAGTTTTATCTGCAGCCGATGCCCTTCTCCGACGGCGGCGACAACGTCGCGTTCGCGCAGATCCTGAGCTCGTGGTGGGACAACGGCTACGCCGGCGCGTGGGCGTGGCAGTACGCCGACGAATCGCAGAATCTCACACTCCTGCAGTCCTTCAAGACGACGAAGGGCTGTCCCGCGGGCTTCTGATGCGAAGAGCGCACGCCCTCGGAGTCGGCCTCGCCGTGCTCGGCACCGTGTGGTGCCCGTGCGTGTTCCGGAGCGTCTCTCGTGCGCTCGTCGCGAACCACGGAGCGAGCGCCGCTCCGCTCGCGACGGCCTCGCCGCCGAGCGCGGCAACCTCGACCCTTCCTGCTCTTGCCAGTGACGACCCTGCCGTGTTCGCGTCCACGAGCGGGCCCCCGCAAAAACCCGACAACGAATCCGACTACCTGCGCGAGCTCTCACGTCTCCACACCGTCGACAAATCCCGCGCCCTCGCGTTCGCACGACAAGGCGACATCTGGTACTCGAGCACTGGCGCCCTCGCTGAAGCCCGTCATGCGATGGTGGTCACGCTCCTCGTCGACCTCGGCGATATGAGCTCTGCTCGACAAGTGACCCGCGCTCTCATCGCTGCAAGTCCCCGAAGCCCCTATCTGCCGCTGGTCGAAGGCGTGACCGGAATCCATCCGCGTCCGCACGGTCCGAGTTTCGTGCAGTAGCCTGCACATCGGCGGCCAAGCGGGCACCAACTCACCGGTGCCTGCAATCGCGCGCCCTCGAAATGTGTCGGCGAAGTATCGGGCGACACCCGTGCGCGTCATCGAGCCGTTCGGGAATGGTTCGCGGGCCTCAACTGTCTCCGCCAGAGGGTCGCCGCTGTCCCGAGAACGACAAAAACAGCGGCTAGTCTGTTACGGATGATCGGGGACGGGGGTCGGCTATCGCAAGTTCCACTTGCGATAGTCGAGAATGAAGGCAGCGGTGACCGGACCTTGAGCGAACCGGAGCACATTTTTGGCCGTCACCCAGGGGGCCAAAAATGTGCAGACGCCCAGTTCAAGTGGGAACCGCTTGGAGGGCCAGGGGTGGCCCGGGTTGGATCGGTGGTGAAACGCGACACTCGCGAACGCGCGGGTGGGGGAAAAGCAGTGAGTGTCAGAGATTGGCTGAAGTTCGCTTTAGCATTGTTAGTAATTCTTCATCCGGGGCTCTATCGAAAATTGCCTACGCCACACACATAAAGTCGGCGCACCACGCTGGCGCGACGCGATCGACAGCTCATG
>Ga0265320_10001206_pt1 | contig 19007 bp, 16 predicted proteins | sample 4827metaG_FD_202087 | JGI IMG/M metagenome (GOLD analysis project Ga0265320, IMG submission 202087) | Rhizosphere microbial communities from Carex aquatilis grown in University of Washington, Seatle, WA, United States - 4-8-27 metaG | ecosystem: Host-associated > Plants > Roots > Rhizosphere >...
GTCGGATGCCTGACGCCGATCGGCGACGACTTCGCGACGTGGTACCCCGAGCGTGACTGGGCCGGCAAATCGACGATCGTGTTCGTCACCGACGACCGATTCGACGGCGGCAAGGTGCATTCATTTCCCGGCCGCACTCTCGTGAGCTCCCGGAGCGTCCGCGTCTATCGCGGCGGCCGTCCGGTCCGTGTGTTCCACATCGCGCGGCTCGACCGCGACGCGCCCGCGCCGTGAACGTTTACTCCGCGGCGGCGGGCGCCTGTGTACGAAGGCCGGCGGCGCGGATCAGATCGGTGTCGCCGTCGGTGTCGGGGTTCGGCGTGGTGAGGAGCCGATCGCCGTAGAAGATGCTGTTCGCGCCGGCGTAGAGACAGAGGAGCTGCGCCTCGCGCGACAGCTCCGAGCGACCGGCGCTCAGGCGCACGCGGGAGAGCGGCATGAGAATGCGCGCGGTCGCGATCATGCGGACGAGCTCCGTCGGATCGATCGGCGGAAGCGCCTCGAGCGGCGTGCCCTGGACGCGGACGAGCGCGTTCACCGGCACGCTTTCCGGATGCGGATCCAGCGTCGCGAGCTCGACGAGGAGGCCGCACCGATCGTCGACGCTCTCGCCCATGCCGATGATGCCGCCCGAGCACACCGTGATGCCCGCGCGCCGGACGTTGCCGAGCGTACGGAGACGGTCGTCGAAGGTGCGTGTCGAGATGATCGACTTGTAGTGGTTGCGCGACGTGTCGAGGTTGTGGTTGTACGCGTCGAGACCGGCGTCCTTCAGCTTGCGCGCCTGCTCGTCGGTGAGCATGCCGAGCGTGACGCACGCCTCGAGGCCGAGCGACTTCACGCCGCGGATCATGTCGAGCACGCGGTCGAAAGCAGGGCCGTCTTTCACCTCGCGCCAGGCCGCGCCCATGCAGAACCGCGTGGCGCCGGCGTCCTTGGCGCGCTGAGCCGCGGTCATGACGTCATCGAGCTTCAGCATGGCCTCGCCGCGAACCGGCGTGTCGTGGTGCGACGACTGCGGGCAGTACGCGCAATCCTCCGGACAGCCGCCGGTCTTCACGCTGAGCAAGGTGCAGAGCTGGACCTCGTTCTTCGGGTGGTGCACGAGATGCACCGCGCGCGCGCGGTCGACGAGCTCGAACAGCGGCAAATCGTGGATACCCCGCGCTTCGGCGAGGGACCAATCGTGACGGATCGGGACGGACATTTCGCCCGCACAAGTAGCAGAGCCCCGTTTCCGACGCCATCGCGCGGCGTTTCCGCCCGCTCCACGACGTCCCGCCGCCGCCCACGCCGCGATGGGAGCCCTAAATCAAAACCCCATCGCGGCGCGGCCAGTCTCTCTGTCCACGATGCCGTCGCGGACCAAGGCTTTGATATGCATCTCGAAGGTTTGCATGCCGTAGGGATGCTGCCCGCCTTCCATGAGCTCTTTGAGCGGCGGATTGCCCATCGGGCGCTTCACGGTTTCGCGGACGGAGCCGGTCGCGACGAGCACTTCGGCGGCGAGCACCATTCCTTGGCCGTCGGCGCGGGGCAGGAGACGCTGCGCGATGACGCCTTGAAGCGCGTCGCCGATGCGTTCACGGAGCTCTTCGGGGCTCGAGCTCTTGCTCAGCGAGATCATGCGATTCAGGGTGCGCGCGACGTCGGGCGTGTGGAGCGTCGACAAAACGAGATGCCCGGTTTCGGCGGCCTTGAGCGCGATGTCCATCGTGTCCGCGTCGCGGATTTCACCGACGAGCACGGCGTCCGGATCTTGCCGGAGCGCAGCGCGGAGCGCGTCGGAGAACGACTTCGTGTCGAGGCCGAGTTCGCGCTGACTGATGCTGCAACGGTCGTCGGTGTGCAGATATTCGATCGGGTCTTCGATCGTCACGATGTGCCGCGACAGGTGATGGTTCATGTGCCCGATCATCGCGGCGAGCGTGCTGCTCTTGCCACTGCCGGCCGCGCCCACGCAGAGGACGAGGCCGCGGTCTTTTTCGGCGAGGTCCTGGCACGCGCGCGGCGCGCCGAGCTGCTCCAAGGTCGGCACGTCGAACGGGATGAACCGCATGACGATCGCGAGAGTGCCGCGCTGCCGGTACACGTTGACGCGAAAGCGTCCGACGCCGGCGGCTTCGTACGACGCGTCGTGTTCGCAGAGCGACGTGATGCCGCGGAGGACGTCCGCGTCACCGATCAAATGGTGGACGATGGCCTCGGTGTCCTCGGCGCGGATCGGGTCGAGCCGAAAATAGACGAGCTCGCCGCGCACGCGCGCGCCGGGAGGCTGGCCCACTTTGAGGTGAACGTCGCGCGCCCTCGCCGCGATGGCCTTGCCGAGGAGCTGGTGAAAATAGTTCTCCGAGGCATAAGGGCTTCCGCCCGAGGGGTAGCTGCTGCGCTGCATGGTCGCGGCCGTCTCCGCTCTTCAGCGGCTCGCGCGCGCGATCGCAATAGTCATCTTCTGGACGAGATCCTTCGCGACGTCGGGGTCGAGTTTGCCGGCGGGCCACTCGATGCCGAGCCCTTCGTCACTGTCCCGCTTGGGGATGATATGGAAGTGCACGTGCGACACGGCCTGGTGCGCGAGCACGCCGTTGTTTTCGAGGACATTGTACGCCGCGGCGCCCGTTACCTCTTTGACCGCGCGACACAGGCGCGGGAGCACGCGACCGAGGGCTGCCGCCGATTCGTCGGACAGCTCGTCCAGGGTCACGGCAGGTTCCTTCGGAATGACCAAGGTGTGACCCTTGCTGAGCGGGCCGATGTCGAGGAACGCAAGCACGCGGTCGTCTTCGTACACCTTGTAGGCAGGGAGCTCCCCGCGGAGGATTTTCGAAAAAACGGTTTCCGCCATGGCCGGACCAGCCTACCGCGCCCATCCGCCGGCGGCCGCTCCTTCGACCGACCCCGGGTCAGCCGGGAGGCGAGAAACGGCGAAGAGTGGGATTCTGTAAGTGCGAGAACCCCAGGTTTCGCGCTTTGAAGGCCCCCCCCGAAGAGCCCGAGTGACAATCGGGGCGCGGGCCCAATAGAATTCGCAGCAAAGGCCATGGTCTTCGCGGTCCAGTTCTGGGGCGTGCGCGGCAGCATCGCATGCCCGTCGCCGCGCCACGTCGTCTATGGGGGCAACACGAGCTGCCTCGAGGTGGTGGCGGGGGACCACCTCATCGTGCTCGACGCTGGTACTGGGATTCGCGACCTCGGCGATTCATTCAACAAGCGCGACGTGCGCCACGCGCACCTTTTGCTCACGCACGTGCACTGGGACCACATCAACGGGTTTCCGTTCTTTGCGCCCGGCTATCAGACGAACCGCACGTTCGAGATCCGGGCCGCGCACCTCGCCCCGCTCGGCGGCGTGCGTGAAGTGCTCGCGGGACAGATGGGACAGCCCACGTTCCCGGTGCCGCTCGAGACCATGCGCTCGAAGCTCATTTTCGAGGATTTCCACGCTGGCGATACCTTCATGCTCGCGCCGGCGGTGCGCGTCCGAACGGTGTCGCTGAATCACCCGAACGGAGCGACGGGCTATCGTATCGAGTACGGCGGAAAATCGCTCTGCTACGTCACCGACACCGAACACGTGGTCGGCAAGCCGGACGAGAACGTGCTGGCGCTCATCGACGGCGCCGACCTCGTCATCTACGACTCGACGTATACCGACGACGAATTCGAAGCGAAGATCGGCTGGGGGCATTCGACGTGGCAGGAAGCCGTGCGTCTCTGCCGACAGGCTCGGGTCAAACGCCTCGCGATCTTCCACCATGACCCGTCGCACGAAGACCCGTTCATGAGCGAAATCGAGCAACAGGCCCGAGAGATGTGGGACGGCGCGATCGTCGCGCGCGAGGGGATGCGCCTCGAGATCGCCTGAAATGGGGAGCGCCGGCTTGGTCGCCCGGCAAAATTCGCGCTACCCTGGCTAGACCGGGAGACCGGTCGCGGTTGGCCCGCCGACATGAGTCGTGAAGCGCAAGACGAGAAGATCCGGAACCTCGAGCGATTATATAGCGTCGGGATCGCCCTATCCTCGGAACGCAATCGCGACCGACTGCTCGAGACGATCCTCCTCGAAGCCAAGAGCCTCTGCAACGCCGACGGCGGGTCGCTCTACCTGCGTACCGACGACGACCATCTGAAGTTCGTCATCGTCCGCACCGATTCGCTGAAGACGGCGTTCGGCGGGACGACCGGCACGCCGATCGCGCTCCCGCCGATCCCGATGTTCGACGCGCGCACCGGGACGCCGAACAACAAGAACGTCGCGACCGCCGCGGCGCTCCTCAAGCGTAGCGTGAACATCCCCGACGCTTACGACGCCCCGGGGTTCGATTTCTCGGGGACCAAGGCGTTCGACGAGCGCAACAACTACCGCTCGAAGTCCCTGCTCGCGATCCCGCTCGTGAACAGCGAAGGGCGCGTCATCGGCGTCTTGCAGCTCCTGAACGCGACGGATCCGACCACCGGAATGGTCGTCCCCTTCGCCGAAGAGCATCAGCGCATCGTCGAGGCGCTCGCGTCGCAAGCGGGCATCGCGCTCGACAATCAGCTGCTCCTCGACGGACAGCGCGAGCTCCTCGAGAGCTTCATCAAGGCGATCGCATCGGCGATCGACTCCAAGAGCCCGCACACCGGCGCTCACTGCGAACGCGTTCCGATCCTCACCGAGATGCTCGCCCAGGCCGTCTGCGACTCGAAAAGTGGCGCCTACGCCGATTTTCGGCTCGATGACGACGAGTGGTACGAGCTCCGGATCGCCGCCTGGATGCACGATTGCGGCAAGGTGACGACCCCGGTCCACGTGATGGACAAGTCGACCAAACTCGAGGCCCTGTTCGACCGCATCGAGGTGGTGCGCGCCCGCTTCGAGGTGCTGAAGCGCGACGCCGAAATCGCGCACCTCCGCGCGGTCGCCGGGGGCGCCGATGCTGCCGCCTCGGAGCGCGCCCTCGCCGAGACGCGGGCCAAGCTCGACGCCGATCTCGCGTTCCTCGAAAACGCGAACGTCGGCGGAGAATTTCTCGAGCCCGAGAAGCAAAACCTCATCGGCGAGATCGGACGCCGCGAGTACTTTCAGGGCGGCGCGGCGCGGACGCTCCTCACGCGGGACGAGATTCGCAATCTGGCGATCTCGCGCGGCACGCTGAACCCCGAAGAGCGATTGGTGATCAACGCGCACATGGTGCAAACCATCAAGATGCTCGAGGCGCTCCCCTTCCCGCGAAACCTCCGCCGCGTGCCGGAGTACGCGTCCGGGCACCACGAGAAGATGGACGGCACCGGTTATCCGCGCGGCGTCTTCGCAGGCGACATGTCGATCCCCGCGCGCATCATGGCGATCGCCGACGTATTCGAGGCGCTCACCGCGCAGGATCGGCCGTACAAGGGCGCGAAGAAGCTCTCGGAGACGATGCGCATCATGGGGTTCATGAAGCGCGACAACCATCTCGACCCCGATCTGTTCGATCTGTTCATTTCCTCGGGCGTCTATCGCGAGTACGCGAAGCGCTTCTTGCCGGCGGAGCTCGTGGACGAGGTCGACGAGGCGGCGCTCCTCGGCTCGACCCCGAAGCCGTTCAAGTTGCCGGACCCCGAGACGCGGGCCCAGCGGCAAAAGGAGTTTTTGCTCGAGTACCGGTCGAAGGAGCCGGCTCGGCAGAGCATCATGCAACCCGGCAGAAAGAGCCTCTTACCGACTCATCGCCGCCCGCTCACGAATACGTGAGTCGTCACCGGCGGACGTAGCGGGGGGGCTTTGCCCGCTACTCGACGCGAGTCGTCGCAGCGCGCTCGGGTTCGGCTTCTTGGGTTTTCGGGTCGGCCGAGTCGTCGTCGGATTTCTGCCCTGCGTGCGCGTACTTCGGCGGCTCTCCGGGGGCGCTTTCGTCCATCCAGTAGGCCGACTCTTCGCGAACGTCGAGGTGCACGTGCGTCGAGTTCGGGTAGTAGCCGACGCCGACGTCCGAGAGCGAGCGGAGGTAGTCCTTGAGCACGGCGTTCGGCACGCCGGGGATGCTGAAGTCGAAAGCGCGCCCCACCTTGTGCTTCGACTCGACGGCAAACGAGTGCTCGCGATAGCCGGACACGACGCGGATCGGACGGCCGCCGAACGTGTCGCTCACCTTGACGATGAGGTGCAAGAGCCGGTCGTCGATCGAGTGCTCCGAGCCGGTACGCCACGACGCGAGCACGTGCTCGATCGCGTCCCGCGATTTCTCGAGTGTCTTCCCACGACGGTTCAGCACGTACCCTCGGAATTTGCGATTCGGCGATTCGAGCACGATGAACCCGCGGCGCGACGGCGAGTCCGAAAAGTCCTGCCATCGGTTGCCCGCGCCGTGCGGCGACGGGGGAGCGCCGTCGTCGTCTTCGCCGTTCGGAATGACGAGCTCTTGCCCCGGACGGATGTGCGCGCCGTGACGTAGCCGGTTCACGCGGCAGAGTGCGTCCACGCTGATCCGGTAGCGCTTGGCGATCCGGCCCAAGGTTTGCCCCTTGTAGACCTTGTGGATTTTCCGCCCATCGGCGTCGATCGCGCCGAACGAAGCATGGCTCACCGCCGCGAGGCAGAGCGCGAACATCGCCGCCACGAGCGGCCGGACCCTGCGCATCGCCCCGAAGCTAGCAAAGATTTTCGTCTCGGCGCAAACTCGACCGTTCGAGATTGCCTCGAATTTCGGAACGAACGGCGCTATGGCGCCAACTCCGCGATCCGCCGAGGGGTGGGTCGATCAGCCGGGAATCGAATCTTTTCCAACATGTCCGAACGTCGCATCCTCGTCACCAGCGCGCTTCCGTACGCGAACGGCCCGATCCACATCGGCCACCTCGTGGAGTACGTCCAGACCGACGTGTGGGTTCGCTATCAGCGCATGATGGGCCGCCCCGTCGTGTACTTCTGCGCGGACGACACCCACGGCACGGCCATCATGCTGCGCGCTCGTCAAGAGGGGCGCCCCGAAGAGGAACTGATCGCCGCGATGAGCGCGGCTCATCAAGCCGACTTCGCCGGTTTTCAGATCCGCCACGACCATTACGGCAGCACGCACTCCATCGCGAACCGCCGGCTGTGCGAGGAAATCTGGGGTCGCCTCCGGAGTGAAGGGCTCGTCGCCGAACGCGACGTGACGCAGCTCTTCGACACCAAGGAAGGCGTGTTTCTCGCCGATCGATTCGTGAAGGGAACCTGCCCGAATTGCAGCACACCCGATCAATACGGCGATTCTTGCGATCGTTGCGGCACGACGTACACGCCCACCGATCTCGTGGACCCGGTGAGCACGCTGTCGGGAACCCGTCCCGAGATTCGCTCCGCGTCGCACCTCTTCGTGACGATCGAGAAGCTGCACGCCTTTCTCGCCGACTACATCGGCAAGGGCGACCACATCGACTCGGGCGTCGCGAACTATCTCGCCGGACATTTCTTGGCGAAGCCGCTCCGCGATTGGGACGTATCGCGACCCGCGCCCTATTTCGGGTTCGAGATCCCCGATGCCCCTGGGCACTACTGGTACGTGTGGTTCGACGCGCCGATCGGCTACATGGCCGCGACGCGCGAGTGGTGCGATCGCACTGGCGCGTCGTTCGACGCCTTCTGGCGCGGCGACACCGACATCGTGCATTTCATCGGCAAAGACATCGTGTATTTCCACGCGCTGTTCTGGCCCGCGATGCTGAAAGCGTCGGGGTTCACGCTCCCGCACCGCATCAACGTGCACGGCATGCTCACGGTGAACGGGCAAAAAATGTCGAAGTCGAAGGGCACGATGCTCTCGGCGTCGAGTTACCTCGAGCACCTCGATCCGGCGTACCTTCGCTACTATTACGCCAGCAAGCTGAACGGAAAACCGGACGACATCGACCTCGACCTGGCCGAGTTCGCGTCGAAGGTCGACTCGGATCTGGTGAACAAGGTCGCGAATCTCGCGAGCCGTACCGCGAGATTCGTGAAGCGGCTCTCCGCGACGTACCCCGACGACGGCGGGCTCTTCGCCGAAGGCGCGGCGCGCGCGGTCGCCATCGGCGAGGCCTACGAAGCGTGCGACACCGCGCGGGCCACGCGCCTCATCATGGAGCTCGCCGACAGGGCGAACCAATACGTCGACGCCCAGCAACCGTGGGCCCTGAAAAAAGACCCGGCGAAGGTGCGCGAGCTCGAAGACGTGTGCACCGTCACGTTGAACCTGTTCCGTCAGATCGTCGTGTATCTCGCGCCGGTGCTCCCCGGGCTCGCCGAACGCGCGGGCGAGCTCCTCGGCGCGCCGATCCTCCGGTGGTCCGACGCGAACGAGCCGGTGCTCGGCGTCGAGCTCCGTGAATTTCAGCACCTGGTCGCCCGCGTTGACCAGAAGAAGGTCGCGGCGTTTCTCGCGGCGAATGCTCCCGCGCCGGAAGCCGCAGCCGCAGAGTCGACGACCGGTACGACCGACGAAGACGGCGGCGCCCTGGCCGCCGAACCCCTCGCCCCCGAGTGCTCGATCGACGATTTCGGCAAAGTCGATCTACGCGTCGCCAAGATCGTCTCGGCCGAGGCCGTTCCCGAGGCCGATAAGCTCGTGAAGCTCCGCGTGACGCTCGGCGGCGGCGTCGAGCGCACGATCTTCGCCGGGATCAAGGCCCACTACGCGCCCGATGCACTCGTGGGGCGCCTCGTCGTGGTCGTCGCAAACCTGAAGCCGCGGAAAATGCGCTTCGGGTTGAGCGAGGGCATGGTCGTCGCAGCAGGGGGCGCCGGGGAGTCGTTCCTGCTCGCGCCCGACTCCGGCGCGAAGCCGGGCCAGCGCATTCACTGAGCCGCGAAACGACGCGGCGCTCGCACGCGAATGTCGACGCGGTCGTCTAATAGTGTGCGCCAGCGTCGTGCGTCGTGCCCGCGTCGTGGCTCGCGCTCGCACCGGCGTCGCGGGCGAACGTCGGCGCGCCGGCATCGGCGGGCGCGTTCGCCTGAGTAGCGGCGCCCTTCCCGGCGACCTTCTCGTCGTTCTCCTCCGGTTCGCGCTCGTCGTCGGCAGATTCGGTGTGTGACGGCTTCACGGCGGAGCCGGCGTTCAGAATGCCGAGCGGCAACGCGTCGAGCGCCGCGGCGATAGCGCGTTCGTGCGCGCCCCAGTGCGGCGCGCGGCGCTGCCAGGCGTACATCGGCCGGTCACCCGGCGACGAATAGTCGATCCAGTACGTATTTTCGTCGCGAACGTCGAGGTGCACGTGCGTCGAGTTCGGGTAGTAGCCCACGCCGACGTCGTGCAGCGTTCGTAGATAGTCTTTCAGTGCGTCGTTCGGCACGCCCGGAATGCTGAAGTCGCAGGCCTGACCGACCTTGTGCTTCGACCCGGGCGCGTAGGAAAACTCGCGATAGCCGCTCACGAGACGCACCGGTCGCCCGCCGAACTCGTCGCTGACCTTGGCGATGAGCCGGATGAGCCGTTCGTCGATGAGGAGGGTTCGCCCGGTTCGCCACGACGCGAGCGCTTCCGAGAAACTCTTTCGCGTCTCGGGCAAGACCTTGTCTTTCTTGCCGACGAGCAAGCCGCTCCACTTTTTCCCGTGTCCGAACAAAGTGACGAACCCACGGTGCCACGGCTCGTCGGCGTAACGAAGCCACGGCGATTTCGCGAGCTCGCCTGCCGTCGGCTTGTGAGCGCCGTGCTTCGGCTCCTCGCGTTCGCCCTTCGCCCCCTTCTCGTCCGGTTCGTCCTTCGTGCGCTTCGCCGCGGTCGAATCTTTGGTCGGCTTCTCTTCGGGTTCCTTACCCGCGCGCGTCGTCCCTCGCGAAGCCGACGCCTCACGGTCGTGCGTCGGCTTCGACGGCGGCGCGAGACGATTCGTGGCTTCCCTCCGCAAGGCGAAGTGCTGCTCGGGCACGACGTGAGGCGCGCGACGCGGCACTTCGTCGTGACTCGTCGCCCGCCGATGAGCGACGGGCGGAAGCTCGTGCGCGAAACCCCCTGTCGAGGCCAAAGCAATCACTGCCGCCGTGGCCGAAGCGGCCCTCCAAACCGGGGTCATTGACGCGATTCAGCCGACCCAGGACAACTGGGCCAACTAAAGGGACCACGAACCGGAAACCTTGCTCGGTAGAGCGAGATATTTCCGATGCGCGCGCATGGAACGGACGCGAATCGATAAGTCCGTCGTGAAGTGTGCGCCGCGCACACAAATCAAAAGAAGCTACCTGGCTTCTAGCGCCAGCGCGTCACGTGCCACGTTTTCTTGCCGCGACGAATGACGGCGAGCTCGCCGTGCAAGAGGCGATCGCTCGTCAAGCGGTCGTCGGGCTGTGCGCGTTCGCCGTTGACGCTGACCGCGCCGCTCGACAGAAATTCTCGCGCCTCGCGCTTGCTCTTCGCCACCGCGGTCTGCACGAGCAGATCGACGATCGGAACGCCCTCCGCGAGCGACGTGAGCGAGTGATCGCTCGAGGGTGCGCTCGCGAACGCCTCGTCGAGGGTTGTCTTCGACAGCCCCGCGATGTCGCCTGAGAAGAGGGCGCGCGCGGCGGTTTCGGCGTCGAAGCGCGCGTCCGGGCCGTGCACGAGATCGGTGACGTGCGCGGCGAGCGCGCGGTGCGCGACGCGCGCGCCCGGATCGCGTGCGTGCTCCGTGAGCAGCGACACGATCTCGCCCTCGGGAAGCAACGTGAATACCTTCAGGTACTTTTCGATATCGGCGTCCTGGGCGTTCAACCAGAATTGATAGAAGGCGTACGGCGAGGTCGCCTCCGGCGTGAGCCAGATGGCGCCCGATTCGGTCTTGCCGAATTTTCCGCCGTCGGCCTTGGTGATCAGCGGCGCGGTCAGGCCATAGAGCTCCGTCTGCCGCGTGCGACGCACCAGATCGACCCCGGCGACGATGTTGCCCCATTGATCCGAGCCAGCGAGTTGCACCGTGACGCCGAGGGCGTCGTAGAGATGCTGGAAATCGTACGCTTGGAGCAGCATGTAGCTGAACTCCGTGAAGCTGATGCCCTGTTCGCGCTCCTCGAGCCGTCGCCGGATGGAGTCTTTGGCGATCATCATGTTCACCGAGAAGTGCTTGCCGACGTCGCGGAGCGCCTCGATGAACGACAATTTCCCGAGCCAATCGGCGTTGTTCTCGATGCGCGCGGCGGCCGGTCCGGAAAAGTCGAGGAGTCGCTCGAAGATCGAGCGCTGCCCCTCGATGTTCCGGTCGATCTCGTCGCGGGTCCGGAGCTGTCGCTCGGCTTCTTTTCCCGATGGATCCCCGATCATCCCGGTGCCGCCGCCGACGAGCACGATCGGGCGATGCCCGGCGTCCTGGAAGCGGCGGAGCAAGAGCAGCGGAACCAGGTTCCCGATGGTGAGCGAGCTCGACGTCGGATCGAACCCCGCGTAAACGCTCCGCGACGCCTCGGTGGCGTGCTGCCGAAGGCCGCTCGGGTTCGTTTCTTGGTGGATGAGACCGCGGAAGGCGAGATCGTCGAACAGGTCGGGCATCGGTCCGGGGGATCTATACACTAGGCGCGCATGTCTCGCGACGTTGCCGGGCTGCTCGAGCTGGACCGCGCCCACGTCTGGCACCCCTACGCCTCCGGCGTCGATCCGCTCCCGGTGGTGGCGGTGGCGTCCGCGCGAGGCGTGACGCTCCGGCTCGCGGACGGCCGTGAGCTCGTCGATGGAATGTCGTCGTGGTGGGCCGCGATTCACGGTTACGCCGTCCCCGAGCTCGACCGGGCCGTCACCAGTCAGCTCTCGCGCATGGCGCACGTCATGTTCGGAGGCCTCACTCACGAGCCGGCGATTGATCTGGCCACTCGACTGGTCTCATTGACGCCCGAACCGTTGACCAAGGTGTTCTTCGCGGACTCTGGCTCCGTCGCCGTCGAGGTGGCCATCAAGATGGCGCTCCAATACTGGCAGGGGCGCGGAAAGCTCGGCAAAACGAGGCTGCTGACGGTTCGCGGCGGGTATCACGGCGACACGTTCGGCGCGATGAGCGTCTGCGATCCGGTCACCGGGATGCATTCGCTGTTCGCCGGCGTGCTCGCCCAACAATACTTTGCGGAAGCACCCGCGGCCGGCTTCGACGCACCTTGGGACGAGCGCCACATCGACGATTTCCGCGCGCTGATCTCGGCGCACGCGGGCGAGCTCGCCGCGGTGATCCTCGAGCCCATCGTGCAGGGCGCGGGCGGCATGCGGTTTTACTCGCCCGCGTATCTGAATCGAGTCCGCGAGCTCTGCGACGAGCACGGCGTGCTCCTCATTTTCGACGAGATCGCGACGGGGTTCGGGCGCACCGGGCGTCTCTTCGCGCTCGAGCACGCGAACGTGATTCCGGACGTGCTGTGCCTCGGCAAGGCGCTCACCGGCGGATACCTGTCGCTCGCCGCGACCCTGGTCACCGACGACGTTGCGCGTGGCGTGTCGAGCGTCGCGAGCGGCGTGCTCATGCACGGTCCGACGTTCATGGGCAATCCACTGGCCTGCGCGGTCGCGCTCGCGAGCATCGAGCTGCTCCTCGCGTCGCCGTGGCGAGATCGCGTCGCGGGCATTTCGACCGCGCTCCGACGCGATCTCGAACCTTGCCGCACGATGCGGGGCGTTCGCGACGTGCGCGTCCTCGGGGCCATCGGCGTGATCGAGCTCGACGCGCCCGTCGACCTCCGGCGGATGCAAGCAGGCTTCGTCGACCGCGGCGTGTGGCTCCGGCCCTTCGGGAAGCTCGTCTACACCATGCCGCCGTTCGTCATCGACGCCGATGAGCTCCGGCGCGTGACGACGGCCATGTGCGAGGTCGTCTCGGAGCTCGGTTGACGAAGGCCACACGATCGCGTCGCGCGATGTACAATACCGAGGCCAGCCCCCCCGAAGCGACGATGAGCGTCACCGAATCTCAGTTCCGCGCCGCCATGGGCTCGTTCGCCTCCGGCGTCACCGTCATCACGACCATCGACGAAGCGAGGACGCCGTTCGGTCTCACGGCGACGGCGTTCGCCTCGGTTTCGAAGTCGCCCCCTCGATGCCTCATTTGCGTGTCGCACGGCGCGGAGGCGCACCCGATCATCGTCAGAACGCGACGCTTCGCCGTGAACGTCCTATCGACGGAACAAGCCGACCTGTCGCCTCGTTTCGCGACGCACGGCATCGACAAATTCGACGGCATCGATTGGGTCGCCGGCGCCGCCACGGGTTGTCCGATATTCGCGGGCGCGCTCGCCTCCGTGGAGTGCACCGTGGTGTCGTCGCTCTCCGCAGGCGATCACGACATTTTCCTCGGCGCGATCGAGGCGGCGACCGTCCTGTCCGCCGACACGCCGCTCCTCTATTTTCGGGGCGCCTATCGCGAGCTCGATTAGCTACCGCCCATGAGGCCGATGTATTGTCGGATTTCGGCGCGCGCCACGTCGGTGAGGTCGATGAACTGGAAGCCCGTGGCGCGACCGCCGCGCGACGCGCGGCTCCATTGGGCCTTGGCGGAAATGTCGATGACTTTGCCGGAGATGGGCAGCGCGAAGCGAAGCCGAATCACCTCTCCCGTAGAACACGCCTCGTTGGCGACGAGGAGCACGCCGCCTTCGGAGACGTCTTCGACTCTGCCGTCGGTCGCGTTTCCTTTTTCCCGCGCGAGCCGGCAGAGCGTGACGTAGGGCGCGCGCGCATGGACGCGGCGCGTTTCGGGTGCCGCGGCGGGCGGAGCCGCGGCCGCCGGCCCGGCCACCTGCGGGATCGCGACGGACATCGGCTGTCGCACCGACGGGGCACCCGGACGGTCGCGGGCAGCGCCGTGAAGAATGTCGATCGTAGAGAGTCGCTGATCGGTGCATTCGGCGAGCGCCGACGCGAACTGGCCCATCGTCGCCCAACGCTCGGTCGCGTCGCGTCGCAAACTCTTGTGAATGACCTCGGCGAGCTGTTTCGGAACGTCGGCGCGCGCGGTCGTGATCGGCGGCGCATCCGACGCCGAGAGCTTCATGAGGATCTGCCCGATGGGCCCGTCGTACGGGACGGCCCCGGTGAGACACTCGTAGAGCGTGACGCCGAGCGCATACACGTCCGCGCGATGGTCGGCGCCGGGTAGCGATAGAATCGACTCGGGTGCCATGTATTCGGGCGTTCCGAGGATGGCGCCGTTCTGGGTCAACTTGGTGTCGACGGTGTCCTTCGCGTCCGCGAGCTTCGCCGTGCCGAAGTCGAGGAGCCGGATTTGGTTGGCGAGGTCGCGGGTGATGACGACGTTGCTCGGCTTCACGTCGCGGTGAACGATCCCCGCCGCGTGCACCGCGGCGAGGCCTGCCGCGAGATCCACGCCGATCTTCACGACCTCCATCGTCTCCAGCCGACCGCGCGCGGCGATGAGCCCGGAGAGCGTGCGTCCCTCCAGGAGATCCATTGCGATGAACGGAACACCATCGGCGTCACCGCCGTCGACGACGTCGACGATCGCCGGATGCCTGACTCGGGAGAGCGCCTGCATCTCGCGCCGGAGACGCGCAAAGAGCGTCTCTTTCATGTCCGTGTCGAGGTGCGGGAGCTTCAGCGCGATCGATCGATTGATGTGGATGTGCTCGGCGGCGAATACGGCCGCCGCGCCACCCTCCCCGAGCAACCGACGAAGCCGGTACCTTCCGGCCCACATCGCTCCGATGCGAAGGCGCGGATCTCGCGACTCGTCGGGAGCGTCCGCCACCGGCTCCGGCGTCGTTTTCGTCTTCCCGACCGGCGGTTGCACCACCCATTAGCCTAGATGGCGGCACTTGATTCAGCAAACCGAATCTCGGTGCGTGATCGCCCGGGAGCCGCTGTAGGCGCCACGGCGCTCGGGCAGCGCGCCTACGAAATGCGGCGGCGGCCACAGGTGCGGCAATTGCCGTCACTCGGTTTCGAGGAGGTCGGCGAACCGGACGGCGAACGCGCGCGAGAGCGCCGCCTCGATTTCCCGCGCGGTCGTCATGTCGAACGTCTCTTTGACCACCGCCTCGGCCTCGACGAGGTCCACCCGGCCGATCGCCTCCTTCACCTCGGCGATCGCCGACGCCTCCATGCTGAGCTCGCGAATTCCCATCCCGATGAGCAAGACCGCGGCGAGCGGATCGCTCGCCATTGCGCCACACACCGACACCGGACGGTCGCGTCGATGACCCGCGTCGATGACCAAGCGGATCAGCCGAAGGATGGCCGGATGAAACGGCGTTGCCAGGTTGGCGAGCGTGCGGCTCGTCCGATCGACGGCGAGCGCGTACTGGACGAGATCGTTCGTGCCGATGCTGAGAAACTCTGCCTTTACCGCGAGTTCGTTCGCGAGGATCGCCGCCGAGGGCACCTCCACCATGATCCCGAGTGGGATGTGCGGCGCGCGCGGCAAGCCCGCATCGTCGACGGAGCGAATCGCCTCGTCGAGGAGACGCCGCACGCTATCGAGCTCTTCGACCGACGCGATCATCGGGACCATGATGCGCATCGTGCCGTGCGCCGACGCCCGAGTCATCGCGCGAAGATGCGCGAGAAACAGATCGGGGCGCGACAGGGCGAGCCGCACCGCGCGAAGGCCGAGCGCCGGATTCATTTCCGGAGGCGCCTTGAACGCCGACACGAATTTGTCGCCGCCGATATCGAAGGTCCGGAGCGTCACCGGTAGAGGCGCGATCGTCTCGACGACGTTTTTGTACACGGCATACTGCTCGTCCTCCGTCGGGAGCTGCGCGCGATCGACGTACAGAAACTCCGTGCGATAGAGCCCGATGCCCTGGGCCCCCTCGAACTGGGCGATGTGGGCTTCGGCGGGGAGCTCGATGTTCGCTCTGATGTCGATGGGGACGCCGCACTTCGTCGTGCACGGTCGATCGCGCCACGCTTGCCGGTCGCGGGAGATCGCCATCTGCCGCTCGGCGCGCGCCGACGCCGCGGAGAGGATTTCCCGCGTCGGCGAGATCGTGATGCGGCCGCGGTAGCCGTCGACCACGACGCGGTCTTCGCTGCCGACTTGCGTGAGCAACCCGGCGACCCCTACGACGGCGGGGATTTCGAGGGCGCGCGCGAGAATGGCGGTGTGCGACGTCCGGGTTCCGACCTCGGTGACGATGGCGAGCACGCGATCACGCGCGAGCGCGGCCGTCTCGGCCGGCGACAGGTCGCGAGCCACGACGATGCACGGTTCCTTGATCTCCGGCAGCGAAACGACGCTCCGGCCGCGGCCGCCGAAGCCGCGCTGGACCAGATCGGCGATGAACTCGATGTCGTGACTTCGTTCGGCGAGGTAGGGGTCGCCGCCGCTAGTGAGCTGCTCGGCGAGCTCGTCGGTGGCGACTTCGACCGCCCATTCGGCGCACAAGAGTCCAATTTCGATGTGTCGCTCGACCTCGTCGCGCAAGAGCTCGTCGTTGAGCATCAGCTTGTACGCTTCGAGGATCGACGCTTCGGCACGCCCGAAGCGTCGCGCAGCGCCGTCGGTCACCTCGGAGAGCCCTTGGACCGCGTGCTCCACCGCGGCGTCGAAGCGCGCGAGCTCTTCGTCGGCCTGGTGTTTTTTCACGTGACGGCGAACGACGCCGGGACGCCGGGTGTCGATGACCAGCGCTCGCCCGATGGCGAGGCCCGGTGATCCGGCAATCCCTTCGAGGACGACGGAGGGCGTCTCCGTGCGCCCTGGGCGTCGCTCGCGCGGCGTCACGCTATTCCTCTTCTCCGAATCTCGCGTCGATGAGGTCGCCGATCGCGCGCACCGCGTCCTCCGATCCTTCGCCGTCGGCGTCGATCGAGAGCTCGGTACCCTTGGCCCCGCAGAGCAATAGAAGCCCCATCACGCTCTTCGCGTTGACCGATTGATCTCCGTGTCCGACGGAGACGTCGCAAGCGTAGCGCGACGCGACTTGAGCAAGTTTCGCAGCCGCCCGAGCGTGGAGCCCGAGCTTGTTCTTCACCAAAAATGTTCCGTGGGCGTTACTCATCCGGTGCGATTCACTCCTTTCCCCAAGCCTCCGATGAAGCTTTCCCCTGTGGTCGATGCTGGCGGATCGCGATCGATGTCGCGATGAAACACGTCGATGCCGAGTCCCGTCTTTTCGGCGAGGGCTGCCCCGAGAGTCTCGGCGAAAACCACCGAGCGGTGCCGGCCGCCCGTGCACCCTAGAGCCACCGTAAGATAGCTTTTGCCCTCGCGCTCGTATCGCGGGAGCGAAAATTCCAATAGGTCCGACGCCTTGGCCAGGAACGTGCGCGCGTCTTCGCTGCCGAGGACGTAGTCGCGAACCATCGGATCGCGCCCCGAGAGCGGCCGCAGCGCGGAGACGAAGAAGGGGTTCGGCAAGAACCGGACGTCGAGCATGACGTCCGCGTCGACGGGCGGCCCGTACTTGAAGCCGAACGACAGGAACTTCGTGCTCATTCGCGCGGTTCGACCCGCACCCGGACCGTAGTGCTCGAGGATACGACGACGGAGGTCGTGGACGCTGAGCTCCGTGGTGTCGATGACCTGCTTCGCGCGCGCCCGGAGCGGCGCAAGCCGCTCGCGTTCGAGCCGGATCCCGTCCAAGACGGCGATCGACGGGGTGCTCTCGGCAATGGCGTAGCTCGCCGGATGAGGTCGCCGCGTGCTCGAGAAGCGGCGCAAGAGCGCTTCGTCGGCGGCGTCGAGGAACAGAATGTCGACGTCGCGCCGCCCGGGAACTCGCACCGACTCGATCATCTCCGCGGCGCGATCGAGAAAACTCCGGACCCGGACGTCGATGCCCATCGCGACGCGCTGTACGCCGCCCGCGGCGCACGCGGCGAGCGTCTCCGCCATGACGGGCACCGGCATATTGTCGATGCAGAAGAAGCCCAGATCTTCGAGGGCGTGAAGGACCGTGGACTTGCCGGCGCCGCTCAACCCTGTGACGATCACGACGAGATCGCTCTCCGAAGTCACGGCTTTCCCTTGTCGAACGTGCGCGGCGGAGGCGGCCCCCCGCTCTCGAAGAGGGTGCGCGTCGCCGTCGGGCGCACCGGGTGCGGCGCCGGAGCGACGATCGCCGCCATCGACCCGCTCTCGTTTGGTCGACGTACGAGACTCTGATCGATGCGATTCACGAACGCGTTGGACGAGTCGGTACCCGACACGCGAAGCAGCTCGTTCCGCGCCGCCATTTCGATGATCGAGCTCGTGTTCCGGCCGGGACGAACGATGAGCACGACCTCGCGCACGGGCACGGTCAAGATCTCGCGGGTGCGACCGTCGACGCCGAGCCGGTCGATGGCCTCGTCGGCGGTGCGTTCCTCGAGCTGCACCACGAGATCGACGCGCTTCCGCTCGCGAATGGCGGTGATCCCGAAGAGCTCCTTCACGTCGAGGATGCCGAGCCCCCTCACTTCGATATGGTGACGGAGAAGCGCCGCGGCTTGGCCGAACACCATTCCCGGCGGCTGATAGTCGCAGTCGACCACGTCGTCCGCGACGAGGCGATGACCGCGCTGCACGAGATCGAGCGCACATTCGCTCTTGCCGATCCCGCTCTTGCCGAGCAAGAGCACCCCGATCTCGAACACGTCGACGAGAACGCCGTGAATGCGCGTGCGCGGCGCGAGGCGATCGTCGAGGTACCCGTGCAACGTCGAGATCGCCGTGGACGTCTCCTCGCGGCTCACGACGACCGGCGTCGACGAGCGGTTGGCGGCTTCGATGAACGGCGGAGGAACACGGACTCCGCGGGTCACGAGCACCAGCGCGGGATTCAGTGAAAATAGGTGCGCGGCCGCCTCGATCTGCTGCTCGGGAGCGAGCGCTTCGATGTACGACAGCTCCGTCTTGCCGAGGATCTGGACGCGCTCCGGAACCAGGCCGTGCGTGTGTCCGACGAGAACGAGCCCCGACTTTTGAATGCGCGGATGCCGGATGAGCCGCCCGACCCCGTTTTCGCCCGCGACGAGCTCCGTCGCGAGCGTAAATTCGGGATCCGCGAGGAGCTCACGGATCGAAATCCCGGGGCGACTCGATGGCGGGCCCGCTCTTTCCGACATGGGTCACCCGAGCTGCAGCTCGCGCGACTCGATCACGTGGAACGCTTCCGCGGCAGTCTGTGCGCC
>Ga0265320_10001208_pt1 | contig 18969 bp, 9 predicted proteins | sample 4827metaG_FD_202087 | JGI IMG/M metagenome (GOLD analysis project Ga0265320, IMG submission 202087) | Rhizosphere microbial communities from Carex aquatilis grown in University of Washington, Seatle, WA, United States - 4-8-27 metaG | ecosystem: Host-associated > Plants > Roots > Rhizosphere >...
CGACCTGAAGCTGGTGGTGATGTCGGCGACGCTCGACGGCGGCCCGGTCGCTCGCCTGATGGGCGACGTGCCGGTGGTGACCAGCCAGGGAAGGGCCTTTCCGGTGGAAACCCGCTTCCTGACCCGGCCCGAGCCCCGCGCCTTCGTCGATGCGGTGGCTTCGGCCGTGATCCGGGCCCTGGACGAGGAGACCGGCGACGTACTGGTCTTCCTGCCGGGCGCCGGCGAGATCCGCCGGGTGGAAAGCCTGCTGGCCGATCATCCGGCGGCGCGGGGCGTGCTGGTCGCGCCGCTCTACGGCGACTTGTCCCAGGAGGCGCAGGACGCCGCCATCCGCCCGCGCAAGGACGGCGGGCGCAAGGTGGTGCTGGCCACCGGCATCGCCGAGACCTCGCTGACCATCGAGGGCGTGCGGGTGGTGGTGGATGGCGGGCGCATGCGGGTGGCGCGCTTCGACCCCGGCTCGGGCATGACCCGGCTGGTCACCTTGGCCGTATCCCGCGCCGGCGCCGATCAGCGCCGGGGGCGCGCCGGGCGGCTGGGGCCGGGTGTGTGCTACCGCCTGTGGTCCGAGGCCGACGACCGCGCCCTGCTGGCCTTCACCTCGCCCGAGATGGTCGAAGCCGACCTCGCCCCCCTGGCCCTCGACCTCGCCCAATGGGGCGTTACCCAGGCCGAGACCCTGGCCTGGCTCGATCCGCCGCCCGCCGCCCATCTGGCCCAGGCGCGAGAGTTGCTGACCGAATTGGGGGCGCTGGACGGTGCCTTGCGCATCACCCCTCACGGCAAGGCCATGGTGCGGCTCGGCCAGCATCCGCGCCTCGCCCACATGGTGCTGAAGGGGCGCGAACTCGGCCTGGGCGGGCTGGCGGCCGACCTCGCCGCCTTGCTGGAGGAGCGCGACGTGCTGCGCACCGGGCGCGATGCGCGGGATTCCGACATCCGTCTGCGTCTCGACGCCCTGCGCGGCGAGGAACGGGGGCTGCCGGTGGACAGGGGCGCCCTGGCCCGTGCCCGCCAGTCGGCCCGCGAAGCCCGCCGCCGCCTGGGCCTCAGGGCGGGCGAGCAGATGGGTGACCGGGGCGATGCCGGGCTGCTGCTGGCCTTCGCCTATCCCGACCGCATTGCCCGGCGGCGGCCGGGGGGCGAGCCGCGCTACGCCATGACCGGCGGCGGCGGGGCGGTGTTTCCCGCCCACGAGCCCCTGGCCGCCGAGGAATGGCTGGTCCTGGCCGAGACCGACGGCGATCGCCGCGAGGCCCGTATCTTCCTGGCGGCGCCCCTGACCCTGGCGGAGATCGAGGCGCAGTTCGAAGGCGATATCCGCGCCGAGACCGTCTGCCGCTGGGATGGGCGCGACGAGGTGGTGCAGGCCCGTGCCCGCCGGGTGCTGTGGTCGCTGGTCCTGGAGGACAAGCCCTTGAAATCCGCCGATCCCGAGGCGCTGGCCGCCGCCATGGCCGGGGGGGTGCGGCAGATGGGGCTGGCCGCGCTGCCCTGGACGCCCGAGCTGGAGCGGCTGTGCCGCCGTGTCGCCTTCGTGCGCGGGCTGGAGCCCGAGGGGGAGTGGCCCGATTTGTCCGAGGCGGCGCTGCTGGCCGGGCTGGGGGAATGGCTGGTGCCTTACCTCGCCGGCATCACGCGACGCGCCCATCTGACCCGGCTCGATCTGGGGGCGGCACTCTCCGGCCTGCTGTCCTGGGAGCAGAAGAAGCGCCTGGACGATCTGGCTCCCACCCATGTGGAGGTGCCGTCCGGCTCGCGCGTTCCCATCGATTATTCCGGCGAGGTGCCGGTGCTGGCGGTGCGGCTGCAGGAGATGTTCGCCTGTGCCGAGACGCCGCGCATCGGCGGCGGCAAGGTGGCGCTGCTGCTCCATCTGCTGTCGCCGGCCCGCCGCCCCATGCAGGTCACCCGCGATCTCGCCAGCTTCTGGGCCAACGCCTACAGGCAGGTCAAGGCCGACCTCAAGGGCCAGTATCCCAAGCACTGGTGGCCCGACGACCCCATGCAGGCCGAACCCACGGCGCGGATCAAGCCGAGGAAGTGATTACCGCTTCCTCGCGCCCAGCACCGTCACCAGCATGGTGACGATGAACGCCGCGATGGCCACCGCGTTGCCCAGGCCACCCCACTGGCGGACGGCATGGACGTCGATCAGGTCGCCCACGACGCGCAGCCCCAGCGAGGCGTGCAGCAGGAACAGCGGCAGGTAGAACACCGGCTTGTAGGGAACCGCCACCCGCAGCACGGCGGGCAGGATGACGGGGGCATGGCCGTACACCATGGCGAAGACGAAGCCGACGAACAGGGAATGCAGGGCGGCATCGTAGAGTACGCCGGTGGCGCCCGGCACCAATCGGGTCATCATCAGGCCGGCGGCCAGCGCCCAGAAATAGCCGGACAGCAGGCATATGGCCACATAGCGGGTCAGGCCGGGCTGGCGGATGGTGCGGCGCACCACGTCGTTGACCAGCGACCACAGGGTCAGCAGGGCGAGGCCCAGGCCGAATAGTATCCAGGACCCCAGCACCATGCCGGCCAGCAGCAGGAGCAGGGGAGGGAACAGGGTGGGGGTGCGCCAGCGCCAGGGCGGCAGAAAACGGGACAGTTCCAGGCGCTCACCGGCGATGGTCAGCACCAGGAAGGCGGCCCACAGCGGCACCGCGTCGGCGGCGTTGCCGCCCGCCAGCCACAGCAGATTACCCGCCGCCCAGGTCAGGCCGCCCAGGCCCAGCACCGTGGTGAACACCTCGCGCTGACGAATGATCACGGCAAGGCTCATGGCGGCGAAGGTCAGGCTGCCGAACAGCAGCAGGATGGCGCCGCCCTGGGGATAACCGGCGATCAGCAGCATGCCGCCCAGCGCGGTGGCCAGCGGCGAGCCGTAGCCCCACAGCTTGCCCAGGGCGACGGCGCGTTCCAGCCCGATCACCGTGCCGAAGAAGCCGCAGATCATCAGCGGCCCGTGCACCAGCATCAGCTCGGCGCCGCCCACCGGCCAGCCCATGCGGCCCTCGCCGGCGACGATGCCGGCCACCAGGGAGACGGCCCCGGCCATCAGCAGGGGCAGGCGCCGTGCGGTAAGGCTGATCATCCCGGCCAGCCCATGATGGACTTGGCCGAGGCCGACATGCGCGACGGCTCCCAGAAGGGGGAATCGAGCACTTCGACGCTGACCGGCAATTCGTCCTTGGCGGCGGCGCGCACCACCCGTTCGGATTCGTCGCTGAGATAGGCGCTCTGCGGACAGGCCGGGGTGGTCATGATCAGGTCCACATAGATGCCCTCCGGGGCGATCCGCACCTTTTCCACCAGTCCCAGGTCGACGATGTTGACGCCCACGTCGGGGTCGATGACCTGACGCAGGGCTTCGAGGATGTCGTCTTCGGTGATCATGGACTCGGCCTTCCTCTTGTCGCTGTTCCGGACAGCGCTGGCGCTTCCGGGATGACGGGGGAAAGATTACCGGCCTTCGCGCGATCCGGGCATGATGGCGGTCAAGCCGGCAGGACCACGTGGAAGGCGCTGCCCTCGCCCGAATTGGACTCGACCCAGACCTTGCCGCCGGCCCGCTCGACGATCTTCTTGACGATGGCCAGTCCGATGCCGGTGCCCTCGAACTTGTCGCGGGTGTGCAGGCGCTGGAAGATGCCGAAGATGCGCTCGGAAAACTGCGGGTCGATGCCCATGCCGTTGTCGGTGACCGACACCACCCAGCCGTTGTCCTCCCTGGTCGCCGCGACGCGGACGATGGGGGTGCGTTCGGGGTGGCGGTATTTCAGGGCGTTGCCGATCAGGTTCTGGAACAGTCGCACCATGTCGTCGCGAACCAGGGGAAGGACCGGCATGCCGGGGGTCCGTTCCACCTGGGCGCCGGATTCGATGATGGTGGTGCGCAGATTGGCGATGGCCTCGTCGACGACGTCGCCCAGGTTGACCGTCTCCACCGGCAGGGAGCGGTGGCCGATGCGCGAGAACTCCAGCAGATCGATGATCAGCCGGTCCATGCGCTTGGCGCCCTCGCGGGCATAGGCGATGTAGTCGCGGGCGTCGTCGTCCATGGCCGGGCCGTAGCGGCGCTCCAGCAGCGATACGAAGCTGGCCACCTGACGCAGCGGTTCGCGCAGATCGTGGCTGGCCACATAGGCGAACTGCTCGAGATCGGCGTTGGAGCGCGACAGTTCGGTGGCCTGATTGGTCAGCGCCTGTTCGGCGGCCAGACGCTCGCTGATGTCGCGGAACACCAGCACGGCCCCCTTGACGACGTTTTCGTCCATGATGCCGGTGACGATGAACTCCACCGGAAAGCTGGAGCCGTTGAGCCGCCAGAAGGTCTCTCCCTGCACCTCGCGGGTCTCGCCGTCGCTCAGGGTGTGGGCGACCGGGCATTGGTCGCCGGGATAATCGCTGCCGTCGGCCCGGCTGTGGTGGTTGGTGACGTGCAGGTTCTGGCCGGTGGGGTCCTCATGGTCCCAGCCCAGCATGACGCGGGCGGCGGGATTCATGAAGGTGACCCGCCCGGCGGCATTGACGCCGCAAATCCCCTCGCCCGCCTTGGAGAGGATCAGTTCGGCCTCGTGCCGGGCCTGCTCGGTGGCTTTCTGGGCCTTTTCCTCCGCCTTCATGGAGCGCAGCAGCACCAGGGTCAGCAGGCCGATGGCCATGGAGACCAGGCCGGCGATGGCCACCAGGGTGGCGGTCTCGCGGCGCCAGGGCGCCAGCAGATCGTCGATGCCGGCGGTGACGATGACGATCAGCGGATAGTCGCGCAGCCGCTGGAACGACACGATCCGCTCCTTGCCGTCGATGAACTGGCTGGACGAGCGGAAGACGCCCTTGAGCGACAGGGCGTAATTCTCCTTGAAGGACGGGGTGTCGGCGATGTTGAGGCCGATCACGTGATCTTCCTGCGGCACCCGGAACAAGAAGGTGCCGTCGGCCCTGAGGATGGCGATGGAGCCGGAGGGCTTGATGCGCTCGGCCTCGAAGGTCTTGGCGATGCGGTCCAGTTCGATGGCGGCGAACAGCACGGTGGTGTCGGCGCCGCCCTTGTCCACCGGGACGGAGACCGGAATGCCCCACTTGCCGGTCACCCGGCTGATCAGCGGGTTGCCGATGAAGAAGCCTCGGGTCTCCATGCGGCTTTGCGCCTTGACGTAGTCGCGGTCGGACACGTCGGCCAGCGCCTTGGGGCCGCGCCGGGGGATGTAATGCAGGCCGCCCGAACGGGTCACCATGCGGATATCCAGCATGCCGTCCGACATGTGGCGCAGGCGATCCACCAGGGCGATGAACGAGGGCGAGTCGCCGGGGTCCAACTGGGGATGCTCGGCCAGCCAGTGATTGCTGACCATCAGCGAGGTCTCGGCGTGCCGGAACAGCCGCAGCGTCTGTTCCTCGGCCGCCGTGGTCAACTGCTCGAGGATCACGGTGCTCGAGACGATGACGCTCTTGCGCTGCGACCACGACCAGTAGGCGACGAATCCCCACAGCACCAGGAGCATGGCTCCCAGCAATCCCACCAAAATCCGGCGGTTGGAGGGGCGGAGATTCACCGGCCCGGCGCCTAGCGGCTTTCCTGGAAGCGCACCGGCTCGCCCGAGGCCGAGCCCAGCAACTGGCCGTCGCGCATGACCGTCTGGCCGCGCACGATGGTGGCGACCGGCCAGCCGGTGACCTTCTGCCCGTCGAACGGCGTCCAGCCGCAACGGCTTTCGATCCAATCGTTGGTGATGATGCGCTCGGCCTTCATGTCCACGATTGTGAAGTCGGCGTCGTAACCCACCGCGATGCGGCCCTTGCCGGTAATGTTATAAATCCGGGCCGGGCCGGCGCTGGTCAGGTCCACCAGACGCTCCAGGCTGAGGCGGCCCTGCTTGACGTGGTCGAGCATCAGGGGCACCAGGGTCTGTACCCCGGTCATGCCCGACGGGCTGGCGGGATAGGGCTTGTCCTTCTCCTCGCGGGTGTGGGGCGCGTGGTCCGAGCCCAGCACGTCGACGGTCCCGTCGGCGATGGCCTTCCACAGGGCGTCGCGGTGGCGTGCGCCGCGGATGGGCGGGTTCATCTGGGCATAGGTGCCCAGGCGCTCGTAGCATTCGGGCGCCGCCAGGGTCAGGTGCTGCGGCGTGGTCTCCACCGTGGCGATATCCTTGTGCCCGGCCAGGAACTCCATTTCCTCGGCGGTGGTGACGTGCAGCACGTGGACGCGCCGCCCGGCCTTCTCGGCCAGATTGATCAGCCGCGTGCTGGCCATCAGGGCTGTCTCCACGTCGCGCCACTGGTGGTGGACGCGGGGATGCGCTCCTTCCTCGGCCACATGCTTGCGCTCGATCAGCCTTCCCTCATCCTCGCAATGGACGGCGATGCGGCGGAATCCCTCGGCCAGGACCCGGCCCAGCGTCTCGTCGTCGGCCACCAGCAGGTTGCCGGTGGAAGACCCCATGAACACCTTGATGCCGGCGCAGCCGGGGATGCGCTCCCACTCGGCCAGATGGGAGATGTTGTCCGAGGCGGCGCCGATGAAGAAGGCGTGGTCCACCCAGGCGCGGCCCCTGGCGCGCGCCAGCTTGTCGCGGATGGCGTCGGCGGTGGTGGTGGACGGCTTGGTGTTGGGCATCTCGAAGATGGCGACCACACCGCCCTGGGCGGCGGCGCGGGTGCTGCTCTCCAGATCTTCCTTGTGCTCCAGGCCCGGCTCGCGGAAATGCACCTGGGTGTCGATCACGCCGGGCAGCACGGTCAGGCCGCGCACATCCACCTCCTCGGCCGCCGAGGCGCCCAACAGGTCGCCGATGGCCCGGATGCGGCCGTCGCTTACCGCGATATTGGTGCGCAGCGTGCCGTTGGGCGTCACGGCGGTACCATTGCGCAGGATCAGGTCGAAGGTCTGGGCCATGGCACTCTCCAATCAGGTAACCGGGGGGGATTATATCCTTTCCGCCAACTCGGAAAAGGTATCACCACTGGGAATTCGTCCAAGGATGTGCCGCTGGTGCCACAGGGCATAGAACAGCAGGGTCCAGCAGGCGAAGCCGGTCTCCTTGCCGACGTTGCGGAACAGGGCCTCCACCGCGCCGGGGCGGCAGATTTCCGCGATGCCCGGCTGGCGGGCCACCAGTTGGCCGATATCCGGCCGGGCCTTGATCCACTCGCCCACCGGCACGGTGAAGCCGCGCTTCTTCTCGAAGGGCCGGGCGGCGGGAAGCGCCGTCTCCAGCCAGCGGCGCAGCAGCCACTTGCCCAATCCCTTCCTGACCTTGAGGTGGTCGGGCAGGCGGAAGGCGAAGGCCGCCACCACCGGATCGAGGAACGGCACGCGTCCCTCGATGCCGTTGGCCATCAGGCAGCGGTCGGCCTTGGTCAGCAGATCGTTGGGCAGCCAGTCGGCGCAATCGACCGCCTGGGCCACCTGCAGGCGCGAGCGGCCATGCATGGCCTCGGCCCGCTCGGCCGTCTTCATGCCGTGGCGCCAGTGCTCGGTGATGCCGTCGCGCAGCACGTCCAGCCCGTCAAAGGTGCCGGAACGCCGCATAAGCTTGGTCAGCGGCCAGGGGCGCATGGCGTGGCGATAGCGGCCATAGCCGCCGAACAACTCGTCGCCACCCTCGCCCGACAGGATGACCTTGACCTGCTTCCTGGCCTCCTGGGCCAGCTTGAAGGTGGGCAGGCAGGCGTAATCGGCCGCCGGATCGTCCATGGCGGCGGCGACCTGGGGCAGCAACTGCCAGAAATCCGCCTCGCCGAACTCCACCTCCACATGGTGGGCGCCCACCGCGCGGGCCAGCTCGCGGGCATGGGCGCGTTCGTCGTGCACCCTGGTGCCGGGAAAGCCGGCGGTGAAGGCCAACACGCCCCTGGGGTTGAGCCGGGCCATCAGGGCCAGCACCACCGACGAATCGATGCCGCCCGACAGGAACATGCCGTAGGGCACGTCCGAGCGCTGGTGCATCTCCACCGATTCGGTCAGCACGTCGTCCAATTCGTCCAGCAGGCGGTCCAGGCTGCCCTCCACCGGGCCGCCGGCCGGAAGCGCGGGCAGGCGGCGGCTTTCGGTGACGCAGCCGGCCTCGGCCACCACCGTCTCGCCGGGGGCGAGGCGACGGATGCCCTTGAAGATGGTCCGGGTGCCGGTGGTGAACTGCAGTTGCAGCAGCTCGGCCAGGGCGGCGGAATCCACCTCGGGCTTGGCCTGTCCGGCGGCGATCAGGGCCTGGGGCTCGGAGGCGAAGGCCAGGCCCCCGTCCTTTGCCAGGGGGGCACCTTCCACCAGATAGAGCGGCTTGATGCCGAACGGATCGCGGCTGAGGATCAGCTTCTCGGCGGCGGTATCGTGGATGGCGATGGCGTACATGCCGCGCAGGGAGCGGGCGAAGGCCGGCCCCTGGTGGCGATAGAGGTGCAGCGGCGGCTCGCAATCCGATCCGGTGACGAAGGCCTGCCCCGCCATGTCGGATTTGAGTTCCAGGTAATTGTAGACCTCGCCGTTGGCCACGATAGCGTTGCCCTGGCCGTCCAGGATGGGTTGTTTGCCGCCCTCCAGGTCGATGATCGACAGGCGGTTCTGCACCAGCCCCACATTGCCGTGCACATGGCGGCCGCGCCCGTCGGGGCCGCGATGGGCCAGGGCATCGGACAGCTTGTCCAGCACCGCCTCTTCCGGCGTGGCGTTGACGGTCATCACTCCGGCGATGCCGCACATCAGCGTTTCACCTTGTCGAAGAACTCCAGGTAGCGCGCCACCACGGCGGCTTCCGTGAACTGGCGCTCGTAGGCGGCGCGGCCCGCATCGGCCAGGGCGCGGGCGGTATCGGGTTCGGTCAGCAGGCGGCGGATGGCGGCGGAAAGGGCCTGCTCGTCGTTGACCGGTACCAGCAGGCCGTCGCTTCCGTCGGTGATCAGTTGCTTCGGCCCCTGGGAGGCGCAGGCGATCACCGGCCGGGCGGCGGCCCAGGCCTCGATCACCACATTGCCCAGGGGCTCGTGGCGCGAGGGGCAGACGAACAGGTCGCCGGTGGCGTACAGCGCCGCCACGTCGTCGCGCCAGCCCAGGAAGCGCACGCGGGGCTTGACCGACAGATGGGCGGCCAGGGCTTCCAACTCGGCGCGCTGGGGGCCTTCGCCGGCGATCCACAGATAGCAGTCGTGAAGGGGCTCCACCGCCTTGAGCAGCACGTCGAAGGCCTTGTTGGGATGCAGCCGGCCCATGGCGACGATCAGCGGGGCGCCGGGCGGGGTGTCGAACGAGGCGCGCGATACCGGCGCGGTGCCCAGGGTGTCGGCGACGAAATTGGGGACGTAGTGGACCTGCCCGGCCGGGCGGCCCTGGGCGATGATCCAGTCGCGGATATCCGGGGTGTTGCCGATCAGGTGGTCGCACTGGCGGTAGTATTTGAGATCGTAATAGCCGCCCAGGCGGCCCACCGTCACATGGGGGCCCTTGGGGACGAAGCGGGATGCCCGGTTCATCCAGGTCAGCACGATGTCGGGTTGGAAGTCCTTGACCTCGCGGCGAAAGCGCCAGTGGGTGACGAGGTCCAGCGCGCCGCCGAACGGCGCCTCGACCACCTCCAAGCCCTGGCCGCGCAGCAGGGCGGCACGCTTGGGATTGTCGCGGATCAGCAGGCGCTGGGTGACTCCGGCGCGGGCCAGGGCGGGAGCCAGGCGCTCGAAGAACGCCTCGGCGCCGCCATGGGGGGCGCCGGCCATGGCCTGCAGCAGCCGGATCATTTCAGCCAGCCTTCCAGGGTGGCGGCGACGCCGTCCCAGGTGCGGGTCTTCCACAGGGCGCGGGCTTCTGTCCCCATGGCTTGTCCGACCGACCGGTCGGTCAGCAGCATGGCGGCCAGATTGGCGAAGGCCTCGTCGTCGGGGGCGGCATAGCCGGTGACGCCGTCGACGATGCGCTCGGGGGCGGCGCCCAGGGGACGGATCACCGCCGGGCAGCCGGCCGCCTGACTTTCCATCAGGGTGAAGCACCCCATGTCGTCGGCATGGCCGGGGAACAGGTGGACGCTGGCCTCGCGCAGCGCTTCGCCCATCAGGTAGTCGCCCTGGGGACGGTGGACGGAGACGCCGTGGATTCGGGCCTCCATGACCTTGGCGGCCAGGGGGCGCAGCGCCTCGTCGATGGCCGTTCCCTCGGCGGCGGCGGCCAGGGTCATGGAATGGATGTGCAATTCGGCATTGGGAACGCGGGGGTGAATCTTCGCCACCCAGAGGTCCACCAGCCAGTCCAGACCGTGGGCGGGATGGGTGGTGACGATGGCGCGCGGCGGGTCCTGGGGGCGCGGCTCGCCGTTCGAGTAATCGGAGCGCACCGCCATGGGCAGCAGCCCGGCGGCCAGACCCTTGGCGGTGATATCCCGGGCCTGGGCCTCTGCCACGAGCAGCAGCAGCGGCTTGTGGTTGTCGAGCATGGCCTTGGCGGCGGGGCGCTCCAGCATGCGGCCGGGGCCGGTGTGCCAGAACACCCGCCGGCCGGCATGGCGGACGAATTCCAGCAGGGAGGGCTTGCGGAAGGCGATCAGCACGTCGGTGCGCAGCGGCTTCCTGCCCTCGAAGGTCTCCCACTGGGCGTTCTCGATATACATGCCCCAGCGGCAGCGGTTGAACACCTGCACGGTGTGGCCCAGCCGCGCCAGGGCGCCGGGCAGCGAGGCGAAGGCCTTCTCCGCTCCGCCCAGCGGGCGCGAGGCGGCGGAATAGCCGTCGAAGGGAATGGAATCGTCCACCAGGGTGATATGCATCGTGGGAATCTTATAAGACGGCCGGTGGGGCTTGTCATCCCGGCTGGTTTGACCCACCCTTTGTCCTGAAGGTTGCCAGAGAGGATTTGACTGATGAGCGACAAGGTCTTCGTGCGTCTGGAACAGCGTGCCGTGCTCGAGGTGGGGGGCGAGGACCGCCGCGCCTTCCTGCAGGGGTTGGTCTCCAACGACATGAACAAGGTGGCGGGCGACCGGGCCGTGTTCACCGCCCTGCTGACCCCGCAGGGCAAGTTCCTCTACGACCTGTTCGTGGTGGAACTTGGCGACGTCTTCCTGGTCGAGGCCGAGGCGGCGCGCATCGAGGAGTTGCGCAAGAAGCTCTCCATGTACAAGCTGCGCTCCAAGGTGACGGTGGCCGTGGCGGCCAACATGGCGGTGTTCGCCGTGCTGGGCGAGGGGGCGGCTTCGGCCTTCGATCTGCCCAACGAGGCGGGTGTCGCCACCGAATTCGCCGGCGGCAGCGTCTTCGTCGACCCCCGTCTGGCCGGGGCCGGCCTGCGTGCCCTGCTGCCCGCCGATGGCGGTCCCCGGGTGCTGGAGGCCAACGACTTCAAGCCGGCGCCGTTCGCGGTGTGGGACGAGGCGCGCATCCACCTCGGCCTGCCCGACGGTTCGCGCGATCTCGAGGTGGACAAGGCCATCCTGCTGGAAAACGGCTTCGAGGAGCTGAACGGCGTCGACTTCAGCAAGGGTTGCTACATGGGCCAGGAACTGACGGCGCGCACCAAGTATCGCGGCCTGATCAGGAAGCGGCTGATGCCGGTGGAGATCGATGGCCCGGCGCCCGCGCCCGGCACCCCGATCCTGCTGGGCGAGGCGGAAGCCGGCGAAATGCGCTCGGCTTGCGGCACCGTGGGACTGGCCCTGGTGCGCCTGGAACAGTTCCGCGCCCAAGGCGGAGCCGGACTGGCGGCCGGCGGAGCCGGGCTGATCGCCGCCAAGCCCAAATGGGCGGTGTTCCCCGAAGGTGAGTGAGACGACCATGGAGGAACTGGCCCGCCGGGTGACCCCCCTGACGGTGTTGCCCGACATCAGCGAAGCGGTCGAGATGTATCTCGCCCTGGGCTTCGAACCGGTGGACAGCGGCGATGCCGGCTGCGTCGGCCTGCGCGCCGGGCACAGCTACCAGTTGCTGGCCACCAAGGCCTTCATGGAGCGCCAGTTCAGCCCCTGGACCGTGGCGGTCCTGCTCAACCGCACGACGCCCTATATCTACGTCGCCTCGCTGGACGAGGCGAAGTCGCGGCTGTCGCCCCTGGCCGCCATCGTCGAGCAATCGCCGGTACGCGACGGGGTCCGCGAGGCGGTGATCGACGCCGACGGCCAGTATCTTCTCCTGGCCGAGAAGGTCGGCGTGGAGGAGTAAGGGCTTTAAGCCACCGCCGACTGCATGGCGGCGATCTGCTCGGGCGTCATGGCGGCGATCTGCGTGCTGGTGAAAGCGTCGATCTGGATGGCGTTCAGCGCCTCGATCTGCGTGGTGGAGAGCGCTCCCACATTGGTGGTCGACAGCCCCGCCACCTGGGTGGTGGTCAGGCCGCCCAACTGGTTGGGCGACAGGGCTGCCATCTCGGAGGTGCTGAGATTGCTGGCCTGGGTCGGCGTCAGCGCCCCTACCTGGGTGGCCGACAGGGCGGCGAACTGGGTGTTGGTCAGAGCCTGCAACTGACCGCCGGTCAGGTTGGTCACCTGCACGGTGCTGAGCGAGCGGATCTGGGTGACGGACAGGGCCTGGACCTGGGTGGTGGTCAGCGCACGGATCTGCACGCGGGTCAGCGCCCCCAACTGCTCGCTGTCCATCTGGGCGATCTGGGCGGTCGTCAGGCCGGCGACCTCGGTCGGGGTCAGCGCGGCGATCTGCTCTCCGGCAAGCGCGTAGAACTGGGTCGAGTTGAGGCTCCCCAACTGCTCGATGCTCAGGCCGACGATGCCGGTGGGCGACAGGGCGTTGATCTGGGACGGCGTCAGCGCCCCGATCTGGGTGGTGGACAGAGCCGCCACTTCGGTGGCGGTCAAGCCCCAGATGCCGAGTTGCGACAGCGAGGAAATCTGCTTGGTGGTCAGCGCCGAGATCTGGGTGGTGCTGAGCGAGGCGATGCCGCTGGCCGACAGGCCGCCCAACTGGGTGGTGGTCAGGGCGTCGATCTCGGTGGCGGTCAGGCCGCTCACCTGGGTGGTGGTCAGCGACCCTATCTGGGTGACGGTCACCGCCTGCAACTGGGTGGTGGTCAGCGCCCCCAGCTGGGTCTCGGTCAGGCCGCCGATGCCGGTGCTGGAAAGCGAGCTGATCTGGGTGGTGGACAGGCCGCGCAACTGGGTGACGCTCAGCGAGCCGATGCCGGTGGCGGTCATGCCCGCCAACTGGGTGGCGGCCAGCGAGGCCACCTGGGTGGTGGACAGGCCGGCGATCTGGCTGGCGGACAGCGCGCCCATCTGCGGTCCGGTCAGGCTGCGCAATTGGGTGGTGGACAGCGCCGCCACCTGAGTGGACGACAGGCCGGTCACCGCCGTGGTGGCAAGCGCCGCCATCTGGGTGGCGCCCAGGCCGAGAATCTGGGTCAGCGACAGGCCGGCCAACTGACTCGGGGTCAGGCCGAACAGGCCGGTATTGGACAGGGCGGTGAGCGAGGTGGTGGACAGGCTGGCCAGTTGGGACCCCGACAGGGCGCCGACGCCCACGGAGCTCAGCCCGCCCAACTGCGAGGTGGACAGCCCGGCCAGGTCGGTGGAGGACAGCCCCTGAATCTGGTCGGTGCCCAGAGCCGCCATCTGGACCGGGGTCAGGCCATGCAGCTGGGTGACGGACAGGGCGTCCATCTGCTGGGCCGACAGGCTGGACAGGGCGGTGGTGGTCAGCGCGGCCAGATGGCTCACCGACAGTCCGCCCATCTGGGTGGTGGACAGGCCGTCGATCTGGGTGACGCCCAGCCCGGCCACCGCCGTCACCGACAGGGCGGCGATCTGGGTGGCGGTCATGGCTCCGATCTGGGTCTCGTTCAACTCGTCCACCTGGCTGTCCAGGAATCCGCGGATCTGGGTGATGGTCAGCGCCCCGATATCCGTGGTGCTGAGGTCCCTTACCGCGGCTTCGGACAACTGGCCGATCTGGGTGGCCGACATGCCGCGCAACTGGGTGGTGGTCATGGCGTCGATCTGGGTGGCGGTCAGGCCTCCCAGCCCGCCCGACGACAGGGCGGCGATCTGGGTGGCGGTCAGTCCGCTCACCTGGGTAGTGGTCAGGGCCGCCGTCTGGGTGCCGCCCAGGCCCGACAACTGGGTGGTGGACAGCGAGGCGAAGGCGGTGCCGGTCAACCCGGCCACCTGGGTGGCGGTCAGTCCCCCCATCTGGTTGACGGTCAGCGCGCGTAGCTGGGTGTTGGACAGCGCCGCCATCTGGCCGGCCGAAAGGCCGGACAAGGTCGCCTGGGTCAGCCCCGCCACCTGGGTGGTGGTGAGTGCCGCCACCTGGGTGGTGCTCAGCCTGGCGCTCTGGTCGCCGGTCAGGCCGCTCAGCGCCGAGACGGACAGGGCGCGCAACTGGGTGACCGACAGGGCGGCGAGCTGGGTGGTGGACAGGGACGCCACCTGGGTGGCTCTCAGTCCGGTCATCTGGGTGGCGGTCAGCGTGGTGACCGCCGTGGTGGCCAACCCGCCGACCTGGGTCGGGCTCAGGGCTCCCACCTGGGTGGCGGACAGCGCGCTCAGTTGGGTGGTGGACAGCTGCGCCAGTTCCGTGGTGGGCAGACCGGACACTCCGGTCGCCGACAGCGAGCGAATCTGGGTGATGGACAGGACGGCGAGCTGGGTCGAGTTCAGGGCGCCCAACTGGGTTCCGGCCAACCCGCTCATCTGGGTGGGGGTCAGGACCGCCAGGCTGGTGGTGGACAGCCCGGAGAACTGGGCGGAGTCCAGCGCTCCCAACTGGACGGTGCCCAGGCTGCGGACCTGGGTGGCCGACAGGGCGCCCAACTGGCCGCTGGTCAGCCCGCTCATCTGGTCGGCGCTCAGCACGCCCACCTGGGTGCTGGTGAGCGACGCCATCTGGGTGTTGGACAATCCGTCGATGCCGGCCTCGGACAGTGCCGCCACCTGGGCGGTCGACAGGGCGCGCAATTGGGTGGTGCTGAGGCTGCTGACCTGCGCCGCCGACAGCCCGTCGATGGCCGACGCGGCGATGGCGGCGATCTGGGTGGCGGCCAGCGAGGCCAGTTGGGTGGTGGCCAGGGCGCTGAGCTGGTCCTCGCTCAGCCCGGCGATCTGGGTGGCGGTCATGGCCCGGATGCGGGTTTCGCTGAACACCGCCATCTGGGTGGCCGACAGGCCGCCCACCGCGTTGGCCGACAGCGCCCCCATCTGGGTGGCGGTCATGCCGGTAAGCGTGGTGGTGGACAACGCTCCCACCTGATTGGCGTTGAGGCCGCCCAATTGGGTGATGGTCAGGGCGCCAAGCTCGGCGGCGGTCAGCCCGGCGACCTGGTCGGGGGTCAGGGCGCCCACCTGGCCGGCGCTCCAGGCCCGCAACTGGACGGTGGAGAGCGATTCGATCTGGGTGGCGGAAAGGCCGGAAATGCCCGAGGCGGACAGGGCCGCCATCTGGGTGATGGAGAAGGCCCCCAACTGGGTGGTGGTCAGGTTGACGACGGTATCCGGAGACAGTCCCTGCATCTGGGTGGTGGACAGTCCTGCCAACTGGGTGTTGGTCAGCCCCGTCACCTGGTCGGCGCCCAGAACCGCCAGCTGGGTGGCGCCCAGGCCGCGCAGTTGCGTGGCCGTCAGCGCACCCAGGGTGGTGGTGCCCAGGGCGGCCACCTGATCCAGGCTCAGGCCGCCGACCTGCGTGGGGCTCAGGGCCTTGATCTGGGTATCGCTCATGGAGGCGATCTGGGTGTTGCTCAGGCCCCCGATGGTCACGGCGCTCAGCGAACCGACCTGGGCCGCGGAGAAGGCGGCGACCTGCCCGGTGGACAGGGATGCCATCTGGTCGGCGGTCAGGCCGCGCAACTGGGTGGTGGACAGCAGCGTCATATCGTTGGACGACAACCCGTCCAGCCCGTCCTCGGACAGGGCGGCGATCTGGGTGGCCGACAGGGCCTTGATCTGGGTATCGGTCAGCGCGGTGACCTGGGTGGCGTTGAGCCCGGCCAGGGCTGTGGTGCCCAGCGCGGTGATCTGGGTGGCCGACAGGGCGGCCAATTGCCCGGTGGTCAGCGCCAGGGTCTGGACATCGGTCAGGCCGGCCACCTGGGTCACCGACAGAGCCCGGATACGGGTCTCGCCCAGGGTGGCCATCTGGGTCTCGGTCAGCCCGCTCATGGCGGTGGCCGACAGCGCTCCCATCTGGGTGGCGGTCAGGCCGTCCAGCGTGGTGGTGGTGACGGCCCCCATCTGGTCGGCGGTCAGGCCGGACAACTGGGTGATGGTCAGGGAGGACAACTCGGCCGAGGTCAGACTCTGCACCTGGTCGGCGGTCAGCCATCCCACCTGGGTGGCCGACAGGGTCCGCATCTGGGCCGAGGACATTTGGGCGATCTGGCTCGGGGTCAGGCCGCCGATGCCGGCGGCGGACAACCATCCCACCTGGGTGACGCTCAACCGGCCGATGTCCAGATTGGCGACGACATTGCTGTTCAACACGCGCATCTGGGTGGTGGACAGGGCCGCCACCTGGGTGGCGGTAAGGGCGGTTACCTGATCGGTTCCCAGTCCGGCCAGCTGCGCCGGGCCGAGGGCGCGGATCTGGGTGACGGTCAGGGCGGCGATGGTGGCGCTGTCCAGCCCTCCCACCTGATCGACGCTCAGGGCCGCGATCTGGCTGGTGCTCAGCGCGGCCAGCTGGGCCGGGTTCAGCCCGGAGATACCGGTGGTGGTCAGGCCGCCGAGGGCGCTGGTGCTCAGCGCCGCCACCTGGGTGGCGGTCAGTGCCCCCAATTGATTGGAATCCAGGCTGGCAGCCTGACTCGAGGTCAGGCCACGGATCTGGGAGACCGACAGGAAGGCCAGTTCGTCGTAATCCAGCCCGTCCAGGCCGTCGTCGGACAGGGCGCTGATCTGGGTGGCGGAGAGCGCCCGCAACTGGGTGGTGCCCAACCCGCCGACCAGGGCGCTGGACAGGCCCGACAGGGCGGTGCGGCTGAGGCCGGTCACCTGGGTGGCGGTCAGAAATCCCATCTGCGACGGACCCAGCGCCTCCAACTGAGTGACGCCCAGGCCGCCGATCTGGGCCGGGGTCAGGGCCGACAGCTGGGTCTGGTTCAGGCCGCCGACCTGGGTCGGGGTCAGGCTGGCCAACTGGGCGGCGGACAGGCCGCGCAACTGGGTGATCGACAGCTCGCCGATCTCGCCGGAATCCAGGCGGGACAGTTGGGCGGCGGTCAGCCCGGCCAGTTGAGTGGGGGTCAGGCCGGCCAGTTGGGTGACGCTGAGGGCAGCCACCTGGGTTTCGGTCAATCCGGCGATGCCGCCCGACGACAGCGCGGCGATGCTGGTGGCGTTCAACCCTTCGATCTGACTTTGGGTCATGGCGCCGACCTGGGTGGCCGTCATGCCGCCCAACTGGGTGCGGCTGAGGGCCGACAGCACGGTCAGCGACAGGTTGGACACCTGATCGGGGCTGAAGCCGGCGATCTGGGTGGTGGACAGCACCCGAAGCTGGGTGGTCGACAGGGATTCGATCTGGCTGCTGGTCAGGCCGGTGACGCCGGTGGTCGACAGCGAGGCCAGTTGGGTGAAGCTCAGCAGCCCGATCTGAGTGGTGGCAAGCTCGGCCAGGGTGGCGGCGCCCAGGCCGCGGATCTGGGTGGCGGTCAGCGCCGAGATCTCGGTACTGGTCAGGCTCTGCAACTGGTCGGCGTTCAGCGCCCCCAACTGGACAGAGCTCAGGGCGCGGATCTGGTTGATGGACAGTTCCGCCACCTGTTCGTTGCCGAGGGCCGCCATCTGGGTCTCGGTCAGCCCGGCCACCTGGGTGACGGTCAGCGCCCCCATCTGGGCGGCGGAAAGGCCGGCCACCTGGGCCTCGGTCAGGGCGCGCAGGGTGGGGACGCCCAGCGCCGCGATCTGGGATGGGGCCAGCGCCCCCATCTGGGCATCGGACAGCAGGGCGATATTGGTGGCGGTCAGCGCCCGTATCTGGCCGCTGCTCAGCGCCGCGATGGCGGCGGGCGACAGGGCGGCCACCGCCGTATCCGCCAGGCTCGATATCTGGGTGGCGCTCAGGGCGCGGATCTGGGTGACCGGCATCTCGCCCAACTGGGTGGGGGTCAGGCCCGCCAGTTGCGTCTGGCGCAAGGCCGTCACCTGGGTCTGCGACAGGCCGAAGAACTGGTCGTTGCTGAGCTGGCCGATCTGGGTGGCAGTCAGGCCGCCGACCTGGGACGTGGTCAGGCTGGCCAGGGTGCTCGGGGTCAGCGCGGCCAGCGCCTCGGCGGACAGCGCCGCCACCTGGGTCGCCTGCAGCCCCTTCAGTTGCGTGCTGGAGAGATGACTTATCTGATCTGCGGTCAGGGCGGCGACCACGTTGACGCCCAGCCCGGAGATCTGGATGGTGGTCAGTGCCGTGACCTGGGCCTCGCTCAGCAGGGGAACCCGATCCTGGGACAGCCCCAGCAGCCCGGTGGTGGTCAGGGCGCGGAACTGGGTGGCGTCGAGCGATGCGAACTGCTCGTCGGTGAAGGCGTGGATGTGGCCGGCGGTGAGGCCGCCCAACTGGGTGGTGCTGAGCCGGTCCAGGGTGGTTTCGCTCAGGGCGGCGAGCTGGTCGATGCTCAGGCCGCCGATCTGCAGGGGCGACAGCGCCGCCAGTCGGGAATCCGACATGCTCTCGATGACCTCGACCGACAATCCCTTGATCTGGGTCGGAGTCAGCGCCGCCATCTGGGTGAGGGTCAGCCCGGCGATCTGAGTGGGGGTCAGTTCGGCGATCTGCGTCGGGGACAGGCCGCGGAGCTGGGTGAGGTTCAGGGCGCCCAACTGGTCGGGGCTCATGAGGTCGATCTGGTCGTTGGCCAACCCGGCGATCTGGGTGATGTTGAACCCGGCCATCTGAGTGGGCGTCAGCGTGGCGATCTGGGTGGGGCTGAACGCGGCGATCTGGGTGGGAGCCAGCGCTCCCAATTGGGTCTGACTCAGCGCTCCCAACTGCTCGGCGCTCAACTGGACCATCTGAAATTCGGTCAGACCGCGCAATGTCGAGGTGGTC
>Ga0265320_10001209_pt1 | contig 18962 bp, 11 predicted proteins | sample 4827metaG_FD_202087 | JGI IMG/M metagenome (GOLD analysis project Ga0265320, IMG submission 202087) | Rhizosphere microbial communities from Carex aquatilis grown in University of Washington, Seatle, WA, United States - 4-8-27 metaG | ecosystem: Host-associated > Plants > Roots > Rhizosphere >...
GGACCGTCCTGACCCTCCCGGGCACGGGATCGGAGGCAAACGGCGCGTCGGTCATCAGCCGCCGCTCGATCCGGGAGAAGCTCGCGTTCATCAGCCCCCTTGTCTACCCGAGGTTCTCGGTCCTCGACCCCGAGACCACCTTCACGCTTCCCGAGCGCCAGATCGCGAACGGCGTCGCCGACGCGTTCACCCATGTCATCGAGCAGTACATGACGTACCCGGCCAACGCCGCGGTCCAGGACCGCTTTGCCGAGTCGGTGATGTGCGTTCTGGCCGAGGAGGGCCACAAGTCGGTCAAGAACCCGGCCGATTACGACGCACGGGCCAACGTGGTCTGGGCGGCCACCTGGGCCCTGCAGGGGGTCATCGGGGCGGGCGTCCCCCAGGACTGGGCCAGCCACACGATCGGCCACGAGCTGACCGCGCTGCACGGGATCGACCATGCCAGGACCCTGGCCATCGTCGTCCCGAGCCTCCTCGAGGTCCAGCGCGCGACCAAGGGCGCCAAGCTCCTCCAGTACGCGGAGCGCGTCTGGGGAATCCGCGACGGTTCCGAGCGCGCCCGCATCGACGCGGCCATCGGGAGGACCCGGGCCTTTTACGAGTCCCTCGGGCTTCGCACGCACCTGGCCGACTATGGCGTGAAGCCGGAGGCGGCCGCAGAGGTGGCCGGCAAGCTTAGGGCGCGGGGCGTCCTCAAGATGGGGGAGCGGGGCGACATCACGCCCGACGTCGTCGAGAGAATCCTGAGGCAGGCGGCCTAGGGGGCGCCCTCCTCACGGCAGGCGCCTGGCCGGTTCCGAGTCCCAGAACTCATAGCGGGCGCGGTTCCCGTCAGGGGCCGGCGCCGCTTTGACATCGAGGTGCATGACCTGGAAGCCGCCCGCCCTGTCGTACGCGGGCCACGCCGGCACCCCGTCCCCGTTCGGGTTGCCGGTCTTGGCGAAATTCGTCCAGTAGGTCTCCATTGTCTCGGACAGCCTCCAGTCCTCGGGCTGCGACGAGACGTCCTTCTTCGACGCGAGCGCGCCGAACACGTAGACGATCTCGCTCGCGTGAACCGCGCCGACGTCGGCGCCGGTCGCGGGGGCGCCGTTGACCACGGTCCCCGCGGCAACGGGAACCGCCCTGTCGAACTGGTACCTGAACACGGGCGACCCTCCCGTCCCAAGCTGCATCTCGATCCACTTCCACGTCGAGCCCGCGATGAACTGGTCCCCTGCGAGGTCGCCGGCCGACCGGACTGCCTCCTCGTCGGTTCCGGCAGGGTAATGCCTGAGGACGTCGCCTGCCGCGTCCCCGTATTTTGCGCGGACGTCCTCCGCGAAGCTTTTCGCGGTGGGCCGCTTGCTCCCGAAGGTGCTGTACACCCTTGTCTCGTCGGCGTTCCAACCCGCCAGGAGCGGCACGTGGCTCTGCTGTCCCCCTTCGAAGATGGCGTCTGCGTCCCGTGGGAGCACATACCCGTCGACGACCGGCCCCATGTGGAAGTCCCTGGCGTCCAGCGCGGCCTTTAGGAGCCGGTCGGCGGGAATGGCCCTGAGCTCGGCGGCCGACCTGGCGCCCAGGGAGGAGGCGAAGGCGGATCCGGCCTGCTCCGCCGCCGAAAGGGCGTGCATGCGCCCGGGCACCCGCCTCAGTCCGAGGATGGCGCCGCTCTCGCCAATCGCCTTCTGGAAGAGGCCCTGCGCCCTCGGCGACGCCATGAGCGCGCTGACCGAGAAGGACCCGGCGGATTCGCCGAAGATCGTGACGTTCCCAGGGTCGCCGCCGAAGGCCGCGATGTTCCTCTGCACCCATTGCAGGGCCGCAATCTGGTCCATGAGGCCGTAGTTGCCCGATCCGTGGCCCGACTCCCTGCTGAGGTCCGGGTGGGAGAAGAACCCGAATACGCCCAGCCTGTAGTTCATGCTGACGACGACCACGCCCTTCCGGGTCAGGTCCCCGCCATCCTGGCGCGGCTCGGACGAGGATCCCGCCTGCAGGCCCCCGCCGTAGATCCACACCATGACCGGCAGCCGGTCGTTCGCGCCCCCGGCGGGTGTCCAGACGTTCAGATAGAGGCAATCCTCGCTCGGCCCCTTGTCGCGGAAAATCATGTCCGAAAAGATCGCGCCCTGCATCGGCCTCGGCCCGAACTCGGTGGCCTTCCGGACGCCGTCCCATGGCGCGACCGGCCGGGGCTCCGTCCATCGGAGGTCGCCCACCGGCGGGGCGGCAAACGGGATCCCCTCAAACACGCGGACTCCCGGCCGCGTCCCGGCCATCCCTTCCAGGATCCCGGAGTCGATGCGCACCTGGTTGTCGGCGGACGCGCTTCTTGGAAGCGCCATGGCAAGCAGCAGAAAGGCTATTGCGGTTCCAAGCGACGTCGTTCGGGTATGCATGGGGTTGGCCTCTGGCTTCAATCGGGGGTGGACTCGGGCGGGCCGCGGAGGGCCCGCTCGGGTTGCGCGGGGCCCGGGCACCCCGGCGCGACCGGCAGCAGAACCCGGGGCGCCGGGGAGTGTCAACCGCCTGCTGCCGCCGTCAGGAGATCACCCATTCGCCATTCTTGACCGAGAACGTCACCGTGGACCCCTCGGCGACGCTGCCGGAGATGAGCCCGCGCGCGAGGCGCGTCTCGATCTGGCGCTGGAGGTAGCGCTTGAGGGGCCGCGCGCCGAACACCGGGTCGTAGCCCTTCTCGGCGGCCCATTCCCGCGCCTTCTTGTCGAGCGCCACGGTCACGCGGCGGTCCGCGAGCCGTCGGTTCAGGTCGGCGAGCAGCAGGTCCACGATGGAGCCGATCTCCTCAAGCGTGAGCGGCTTGAACAGGATGGTCTCGTCGATCCGGTTCAGGAACTCGGGCCTGAAGGAGGCGCGAAGCTCGGCCATGACGCTTTCCCGGACGCTCTCGGGGATGGTGTCCCCCACGACTCCCTCGAGGAGGAATCGCGAGCCTATGTTCGACGTCATGATGACGATGGTGTTCTTGAAGTCGACCGTGCGGCCCTGCGCGTCCGTGATCCGTCCGTCGTCCAGCACCTGGAGCAGCACGTTGAAGACGTCCGGATGCGCCTTCTCAACCTCGTCGAAGAGGACGACCGCATAGGGCTTTCGCCTTATCGCCTCCGTCAGCTGGCCGCCCTCGTCATAGCCCACGTAGCCAGGGGGGGCCCCGATCATCCTCGAGACCGCGTGCTTCTCCATGTACTCGGACATGTCGATCCGCACGATCGCGGACTCCGTGTCAAAAAGGGTCTCGGCAAGCGCCTTCGCGAGCTCCGTCTTGCCGACGCCCGTCGGCCCGAGGAACAGGAAGCTGCCGACCGGCCGGCGCGGGTCCTTGATCCCGCTGCGCGCCCGGAGGATGGCCTCCGTGACCAGGGTCACGGCCTCGTCCTGCCCGATGACGCGCTTGTGCAGCGTCTCCTCAAGCCTGAGAAGCTTCTCCTTGTCCCCCTCCAATAGCCTCGTGACAGGGACCCCCGTCCACTTGGCGACGATCTCGGCTATCTCCTCCCCTGAGACCTCCTCCTTGAATAGGGTCGTGGTCTTCCCCGCCTTCTCGACCTTCTTCAGCTCGGCCTCGAGCTGGGGAATCTTTCCGTGGCGCAGCTCGGCGACCTTGTTGAGGTCGTAGGCCCGCTCGGCCTTGTCCATGTCGAGCCGCGTGGCCTCGATCTCCTCCCTCAGCTTCCGGACGCGGTCGATCGAGGCCTTCTCCCTGTCCCACTGCAGCTTGAGTGCCTTGGCCTTCTCGCGGACCTCGGCGAGCTCCTTGCGAAGCACGCCAAGCCTCTGCTTGCTGGCGTCATCCTTCTCCTTCGAGAGCGCGGTCTCCTCGATCTCCAGCTGGAGCGACCGCCTTGTCAGCTCGTCAAGCTCCTGCGGCATCGAGTCCATCTCGGTGCGGATCATGGCGCACGCCTCGTCCACGAGGTCGATCGCCTTGTCCGGAAGGAAACGGTCGGATATGTAGCGGTTCGAGAGGATGACCGCGTTCACGAGGGCGTTGTCCTGGATTCTGACGCCGTGGTGCAGCTCAAAGCGCTCCTTCAGCCCGCGGAGTATGGAGATCGCATCCTCGACGCTCGGCTGCTCCACGACGATGGGCTGGAAGCGGCGCTCGAGCGCCGCGTCCTTCTCGACGTGCTTGCGGTACTCGTCCAGGGTCGTGGCACCGATGCAGTGGAGCTCCCCCCGCGCAAGCATCGGCTTGAGCAGGTTGCCGGCGTCCATGGCGCCCTCGACCTTGCCCGCGCCGACGATCAGGTGCAGCTCGTCGATGAAGAGGATGACGCGGCCGTCCGACTGCTTGACCTCGTTCAGGACGGCCTTCAGGCGCTCCTCGAATTCGCCGCGGTACTTCGCCCCGGCCACGAGCGCACCCATGTCGAGCGCGAAGATCGCCGTGTCCTTGAGGCCCTCGGGCACGTCGCCGCGCAGGATCCTCTGGGCCAGGCCCTCGACGATCGCCGTCTTGCCGACCCCCGGCTCGCCGATCAGGACCGGGTTGTTCTTGGTCTTGCGCGACAGGATCCGGATCGTCCGGCGGATCTCGTCGTCGCGGCCGATGACCGGGTCGAGCTTGCCCTTCCTCGCCCTGTCGACCAGGTCCACGCCGTACTTCTCAAGGGCCTGGTAGGTCGCCTCGGGGTTGTCCGTCGTGACCCTCTGGCTTCCGCGGACCTCCTTCAGGGCGCCCAGCAGCTTGGCGCGGTCCAGCCCGAAGCTCTTGAAGAGCTTCTTCATGGCCTCGGGCCGGCCGAGGTCGATCAGCGCAAGGAAGAGGTGCTCGACGCTCACAAACTCGTCCTTCAGCGACTTCGCCTCCTTCTCGGCCCTGGTGAGAACGTCGTTCACGGCCTGGGTCACGTAGATCTTCGAGGTGTCGACGCTCCCGGTCACCTTCGGAACCCGGTCGAGCTCCCGGTCGACGGCCAGCTGCAGCGCGCTCGTGGACAGCCCCATCTTCTCGATGATGCCCGGAATCAGCCCGTTCTCCTGGCCCAGGAGCGCCGAAAGGAGGTGCCACGTGTCGACCTCGTTGTGGTTGAGGCGGCGAGCGACCGCCTGTGCGTCGGTCACCGCCTGGCGCGACATCTGGGTGAGATTGTTGGAATCCATTCAGGTTCCCTGTTGCAGGGTGCGCGCCAACGGAGCGCACGGCGCCCAAGGACGGGTGTTGCAAACGGGATTGTGTCATTGACAGCCAAATCGGCACACTTGTTGCGCGACACGGGTCAATTTTGGCGCACGGGGCCCGCCGCGGTGGCGCCTCGCCAGCCGGCCAGGCGGTCCTCAGGTTTTGGTTCACAGCCGGAAGAAAAGGGGGCACCCTTGCCCCAGCCACCCCCCGACCATGAACGCCATCCCCGCGTCCGCCCGGCCAACACGCCATGATTAAAGAGCTCATCGGGCTCCTGGGGAAGCCCAACGTCCTGATTGAGCGCGAGGACCTGATCCCCTATTCCTTCGACGCCACGGCGGCCCTGAGGCGGACGCCGCGGGTCGTCGTCTTCCCCAGGACCGCGGCCGAGGTTTCGGCCGTGCTCAGGCTCGCCCGCAGGCACAGGGCCCCCGTTGTCGCGCGCGGGAGCGGCACCGGGCTGAGCGGGGGAAGCGTCCCGGTCGAGGGCGCCGTCGTCCTGTGCCTCGTCAAGATGGACAGGCTCGTCGAGCTCGACGCCCGGAATTTCACGCTGCGCGCGCAGGCCGGGGTCCTCACGCAGGCGATCTTTGACGCGGCCGACGCCGCGGGCCTCTTCTACCCCCCGGATCCCGGCTCCATGAAGGTGTCGACGATCGGCGGCAACGTGGCGGAGAACTCCGGCGGGCTGCGCGGCCTCAAGTATGGCGTCACGCGTGACTACGTGATGGGACTCGAGGTCGTGCTTGCCAATGGCGAGGTATGCGTCCTCGGCAACAAGTGCGTGAAGGACGTCGCGGGCTACAGCCTGAAGGACCTCTTCATCGGCAGCGAGGGCACGCTTGGCATCGTGACGGAGGTGCTCCTGAGGCTGCTGCCGAAGCCGGCAGCCCGGCAGACGCTCCTCGCCACCTATTCCCGGATGGACGCGGCGGCCGAGACGGTGTCGGCCATCATCGCGGCGGGAATCATCCCCTGCACCCTCGAGTTCCTGGACTCAAAGACGATCCGCTGCGTCGAGGACTTCGCGCACGCGGGGCTTCCCCTGGACGCCGACGCGCTCCTTCTCATCGAGGCGGACGGCCATCCCGCGGCGGTTGCGGACGACGCGGCGCGCATCCGGGACCTCTGCGAGAGGAACGGGGCGACCTCGGTGCGGCTCGCGGCCGACGCCGCGGAGGCCGCCCGGCTCGCGACCGCAAGGCGGAGCGCGTTCAGCGCGCTCGCCCGGATGCGGCCGACGACGATCCTCGAGGACGCCACCGTGCCGCGAAGCGAGCTGGCCAAGATGATCCGGTTCATCCAGGAGACCGGCGCAAGGCACCGCCTGGAAATCGCGACCTTCGGGCACTTCGGCGACGGCAACCTCCATCCGACATTCCTGACGAACGAGCGGGACGCGGACGAGATGCTCCGCGTCGAGGCCGCGATGAAGGAGATCTTCGCGCACGCCCTGTCCCTCGGCGGCACCATCACCGGCGAGCACGGCGTCGGGCTCGCGAAGAAGGCCTTCCTCAAGGGGCAGTTCGGCGACGCCAGCTACGGCCTGCTGAAGACGGTCAAGCGGGCCCTGGATCCGGAGAACCTCCTCAATCCCGGGAAGATCTTCGACCTGTGACCGCAAACGTCGATCTGGCGATGATCCGCTCGTGGCTGGGCCACGCCTCCATCGAGACCACCAACGCCTACGTTGAGATCGATCTGGAGATGAAGCGGAAGACACTCGCATCGGCCGAGATGATTCTGCCCAAACCGAAGACGCCGCCGTCATCGTGGCGCGCGAACAAGGACGTCCTAAGCTGGCTTTCCAGTCTGTAGGGAGTATGGAAGATAAATACCACTAATACAGGGACTACGTAAATCCACGCAGTTTCTATTATGGAAGCTTGTGATTCGCTGCTAAAGCGTCGTTACACTGACTGTCTCATCCCTATCCGACAATTTCTGTCCATATCCCACTAGTGCGTCTAGGTATTCAGACGAACGTTGTTACAACGACGCCTAGGCTAAAACGAATAAACATCCCACTAAATCTCCAGCCACTTTGCTGAATAATAGAGACAGCTTCCGCCTGCTAACGGAAGCCGTCGAAGACTACGCTATCTTCTTGCTCGATGCCGGCGGGCATGTCGTCAGTTGGAATGTTGGAGCAGAGCGCATCAAGGGCTATCGCGCTCAGGAGATCATCGGCAAGTATTTCTCTGTCTTTTACCCGCCCGAGGCCGTCCAGCGCGGCGTGCCCGAACAGGAACTGAACGTCGCCGCCAAAGACGAGCGGTTTGAGGGTGAAGGCTGGCGCGTTCGGAAAGACGGAAAGCTATTCCGGGCCAAGGTCGTCATCAAAGCGCTGCGCGACAAGGATGGCACAATGCGGGGGTTTTCAAACGTGACCCACGATCTTAGCGAGCGCAAACGGGCGGAGGAGGAGGCCATGCGCATGGTGACCGTGGTGAGAGACTCGAACGATGCGATCACGATCCAGGATTTTGCGGGAAAGATCATCGCCTGGAACCATGGCGCCGAGATGATGTTCGGCTACAGCGAGCAGGAGGCGCTCAAGATGGAGATTTGGCAGCTCGCCCCCGAAGACAAAGCGGCAGAGCAAAAGGATTTCATGCGCCGGCTGTTTGCGGGCGAAACGATCACCTCCTTTGAGACCCAACGGCTGACCAAAGACGGGCGCATTCTCGATGTGTGGCTCACGGTAACGAAACTGATGGACGATGCCGGAAAGCCGATTGGTATTGCGTCCACCGAGCGCGACATCACCGAGCGCAAGAACGCCGAGCGCCAGATCCGCGAGCAAAACGAAATTCTCTTCAACTTGCACGAAGGCCTGATGATCGTGGATCTGGCCAACAAAATCACTCTGTGGAACCGCGCGGCCGAAAGGATCATCGGCCGGACCCAGGGCGAGGCGCTCGGCCGCGACCCTATTGAGGTGCTCGGTATTGATGATCGTGACGCCATTTCCACGATCCGCACAGCTGTAGCGCAGGTAGGATTTTGGAACGGGGAGCTGAAGGCGACAACCCGCGACGGCCGCAAGATAATCCTAGAAGGCCACATCACGTTCGTCCGCGACGATTCAGATCGGCCCCGCGCCCGCCTCAATCTTTTCTTCGACATTACGGAACAAAAGCTCATCGAGGAGAAATTCATTCACGTCCAGCGCCTAGAGAGCATCGGAATGCTGGCCGGCGGCATCGCGCACGACTTGAACAACATTCTGGCGCCGATGCTCATGGCTGCCGGTTTGTTGAAGGACAAGCTCACCGAGCCGCGTGAACTGGCCATCTTAACCATGATCGAACAAGGAGCGCAGCGCGGTGCTGCGATCATCCGGCAGCTGCTGACATTCAGCCGCGGGGTTGAGAGCGCGAAGGGAAATGTGCAGTTGCGGCACTTGATAAGCGAAATGCTAAATATCATCCGGGAAACATTCCCGCGTGACATCGATCTCGACTCCAAAGTGCCCGTCGATCTCTGGGTCGTCAAAGCCGACCCGAATCAGCTCCACCAAGTGTTGATGAACTTGTGCGTGAACGCACGCGACGCCATGCCAAATGGGGGCAGGCTCTCGCTAACCGCCGCAAACACGCGTCTGACCGAAGAGCACGCAAACCTGAACCCGCTGGCAAAGCCCGGCCGCTATGTCGTGGTGACGGTGGCCGACACCGGCAGCGGCATTCCGAAGGAAATCATCGACCGCATCTTCGAGCCCTTCTTCACGACCAAGGATGCCGGGAAAGGGACCGGCCTTGGCCTCTCGACAGTGATAGGCATTGTCAAGAACCACAGCGGTTTTGTGACGGTTTATAGCGAGCCTGTAAGAGGAAGTCAGTTCAATGTCTATCTGCCCGTAGCTGATGAACCGCATGCCGAACCGGAGAAAACCTCGGTGAGCGCGCCCAGCGGCCACGGTGAACTTGTCCTGCTGGTGGATGATGAAGCTTCCATTCGCGAAACAACCAGGCAAATGCTGGAAGCGCACGGGTATCGTGTTATTACGGCCGCCAACGGAGCGGCGGCATTGCAAATATTTGTCCAGTATCGCGATGCCGTGCAGCTCGTTTTGACAGACATGATGATGCCAACGATGGACGGCGCTCACTTAATTCGATCGCTGCGAATCCTCGAACCGAGCGTAAAAGTGGTTGCGATGAGCGGACTCAATAATGCCTTCCTCCCCGAGGAACTTGACGCATTGGGCATCCAGGAGGTCGTGGCCAAGCCCTGCGATGACATTCAGCTTCTTCAGGCCATGCAGCATTCGTTAACGATCACATGAAGATGACTGAGGCCGAAAGCTGTTGGAATCCTGCGGGAATTGCCTAGTACATCAGAAACGGTGGATAGACGGTGGTTTTTTGAGCTGTTCAGGTTCGCGTCGACGGAATTTCGGATCATCACGTTCGCGCAGGCTGGTTTGTTCCTAGGAAGAGTAGGCAGGAGCGCCTGTCGACGGCTTGTCCGTCTACCGGCTCCTGCCTACTCTTCCTAGCTATGTGCAGCGATCGCCCGTCTATTTCATTCTCAACACGAGGGGACACTGCCGTCGCGCTTCACATAATTCGGCACGCAACGTAACACACGCACCCGAGCGGCTGTCCTTTGCCGTCCGCCGCCGACACGGCCCTGACGCGTCAGCTGTGCGACGCTGGCAAGATCCTCGGCATCGGGCTGACCGACCACCTGATCATCGGAGCCCCCGACAGCGACCCCAGCGGCAGCGGCTGGTACTCCTTCCGCAACGCGGGGCTCCTGTGAACCCGGCCTCCGCTCTCCCATTATGCTCGCGCTGGGACGGGCGAGATGGGGCGATATCCGGCCCAAGCGAAAGGTTGCTGGGAATGGCGACCCCAGATACATTCGCCCTAATGAACAGCCTGCAGGAACGGGGCAAACCGATGGCGGCGGGATCAACCGCGATTTGCGGCTTCAGGGCCGTTGCCATGCAATTGCCATGAAATCCTCCCTCGGAGGCCTGCTTCGAGATCTGCAACTCCTTCCTGTTGTGGACCAGTGCATGCACTGCGGGCTCTGCCTTCCCGCCTGCCCCACGTACCTCGAGACCGGCCGCGAGCGAAACTCGCCCCGGGGACGGATCTCCCTCATGCGGGCCATCGCCGACGGCGAGCTTGGCGCGACCCGGGCGTTCGCGGACGAGATGTCGTACTGCCTCGGATGCCTCGCGTGCACGACGGCGTGCCCCGCGGGCGTCGACTATGGGACGCTCTTCGAGGCCGCCCGCGCGGAGGCCGAGCTCAGCGGCGCTTCCTCGGGTCTCGCGCGCTCGTTCCTCCGCTTCTATACGCTGCGATTCCTCCTTCTGCGTCCGTGGGCCCTGCGCCTCCAGGGCAGGCTCCTCTGGCTCTACGAGGCGAGCCGGCTGCGAGAGCTGCTGCGCAGGTCGGGGATCTTCGCGCTCCTGCCGCGGGGAATCAGCGAACTCGAGCGCCAGGCGTTTCCGGTCCGGCGGAGGTTCTCGGACGAGATCATCGCGCCGCTCGAGATGCCGCGCGGCGGGACCCGGCACAGGGTGGCGGTCCTGACCGGATGCATCCAGGACATCGCGTTCTCGGACGTGAACCGGGCGACGGTCGACGTGCTCCTTGCCAATGGCTGCGAGGTGACGACGACGCGCAGGCAGTCGTGCTGCGGATCGCTGCACGTCCACAACGGCGACCTCGAGACGGCGAGGGCGCTGGCCCGGCGCCAGCTCGACTCGATGGATCCCGGCTCCTACGACGCGATCATCTCGAACTCGGCGGGATGCGGCTCCCACCTGAAGCGCTATGGGCACCTCCTCGCCGATGAGCCGGCGTACGCCGGGCGGGCCGCCGCCTGGTCGTCCAAGGTGCGCGACATCTCGGAATGGCTTGTTGAGATCGGATTCAGGCGACCGGTTCCTCCCGCCGCGGGGGCGTCTCCGGTTTCCGTCACCTACCACGAGGCCTGCCACCTCTGCCACGGCCAGAAGATCACCTCCCAGCCCCGCGAGATCCTCCGCTCGATCCCGGGCGTGGAGCTCCGTGAATGCCCGGAGGCGACGGTGTGCTGCGGAAGCGCCGGCGTCTATTCCCTCACCCAGCCCGAGACCGCGAAATGGCTTCGAAGCCGGAAGGTGGCGCACATCCGGTCCACCGGGGCGGCCATTGTCGCCACGGCGAATCCAGGCTGCCAGCTTCAGATACAGAACGGATTTGCGGGCGGAGAACGCGACGCGGCGCCGCAGCCCCGGGTCGTGCACCCGGTCGTCCTGCTTGCCGAGGCGTACCGGGCTCAGGACCAGCGCCGGAGCGCATGACAGGCACGCGGCGCGGTTCGCCGGCAATCTTTCCCGCCTTTCCCAATAGCCTTGATTAGACAGGCGGCCTGGGGCAAAAAGCCGTTCCCCTTGTCGGACGCTTAGCTCAGCTGGTTAGAGCACGTGCATCACACGCACGGGGTCACAGGTTCGAATCCTGTAGCGTCCACCATCTTCTTTAAACTATTCTTGTATATCTTGATACGCTAGTCAGTTCCCGTAGGAACTCTTTGATTACGAGGTAGGGGCCTGTCCGTTTCTCAACAGGTGCGCAAAAAGCCTCTTGAAAGTAAATATTGCTTTTCAAGACGTCTTGACTAACGTCATTCGATGAAGTTCACCTGGGATTCCAGGAAGGAGGCCGCAAACATTGCAAAACACGAAGTACGCTTTTCTGAGGCCCAACACGCATTCGACGACCTGAATGCGATAGTGGCATTCGATGAAGCGCACAGTCCGCGCGGAGATCACGAGCTTCGCTGGTGGCTTCTGGGAAAGGTTGAAAACCGCGTAATGTTGGTCCGCTATACTCACCGGTCCGGTGGAGTCGTCCGCATCATCGGTGCAGGATACTGGGAAAAGGGAGCTAAACTCTATGAACAAGAAAATCAAAATCTCTGAAAAGCCTCAATTCAACAGCGCTGGCTATCAGATTGACATCAAGGATCTGAATGGCGAACCACTGCCCGATCTTGGAAAGCTTGAATTTCGGCCGCTTAGGCACGGAGGTGCGCGGGTTGGCGCGGGGCGTAAGTCGTCGGGACGCAAAGCTGTTCTTCTGCGTCTTAGCCCAAAGGTCATAGCCACGCTCCGAAAGGAAGCCGAACGTAACCACAAAACGCTTTCTGATGTTGCTGAAGCGCGCCTTGCACACGCCTAGAACCGGCACCCAGATTGCTTACCCCTTCCCTTATCTGGTGCGACGGCCCTCAGAGGGCCGCAACCAAACAGCAACCAACCGTTACGCTCCCTCTGGGAAGCTGGACTCCTGTAGCGTCCACCATTCCTGTTCCCCTCCTCCGCCTAATCAAGCCGGCCCCCTAGAATCCAATGAAAATCTCCGTGGTCGGCATCGCCGGCGTCTCGTTGGGGATACACAAAGTCAAGGACTCCCGCCTGGACCAGGCCGACAAGCTGGTCAAGGCGGACAAGAAGGTCTATGCCCACGTGGACGTCGTCGGAGAAGGCGAGGCCCTGACGGCCGATGCAATCGTGGCGTCGCCGGAGGGCCGCCTCGAGCTGGTCATCCGGGACCTGGAGCTCGCGGAGACCCGCCTGGAGCGCAATCCGCCCGAGGCGGAAAAGGCGATGTTCCAGAAGGTCAAGGCATGCCTGGAGGCCGATCAAGACGTCTCCAAGGCCGGATTGACGCCGGAGGAATCGCAGGCCGTGGACGCGCACGCCTTCTTCACCACAAAGCCGGTTGTCGTGGCCGAGGCGCCGGATGTGGAAAGATTCGACGACTTCCTGGTCCGCGTCGTGAGCGAGGCCGGCTACATCAGCTTCCTGACCGTGGGCGGCTCTGAGAACCGGGCGTGGCTCGTCAGGAAGGGCTCGACCGCGGCCGAAGCCGGCGGCGCGATCCACACCGACATTCACAAGGGCTTCATTCGCGCCGAGATCATCGGTTTTGCCGACTTCCTCACGGCGGGTGGCGAGACCCAGGCGAAGCACGCGAACAAGCTGCGCATTGAGACCAAGGCCTACGTCATGCAGGATTATGACCTCGTGAATTTCCGCTTCAACAAGTGACCCGCCGCCGCGGCTCGCCAACCCGCCTGCTTCACTCCGGAGACCAAACAGCAACCGGGCATTCAAGGCAGAGGGCCGATGAGCCTGCGGGCGTGCGGATGTGGTTGCCTGTGCTTGTCCCAAACGTTCCTCTGGGCCCGCCGATCCATGATCCCCCACCGTTGGTTGTTTGTTTGAGCCTTCTTGGATAGGGATCATCCGCCAGATGAAGAGAGTTCCCACAACCCCGCGGCTGCCGATGACCGAGAAGCCCGCTCTCTGGGTGGCGCTCGCCGGGGTCATGTTGTTTCTCCGGGTGCCCGACTGGTTCGTGAGGCCCCGGCTGTGGGCTGAGGACGGCAACCAGTTCTTTCTCGCAGCCCATCGCGACGGGGCTTCCGCCCTCCTGCTTCCCTTCGCCGGATATCTCCACCTTGTTCCCCGCCTGATCGCGTGGCTGGGCGAGCGGGTCGACCCATGCCTCATCCCGGCTGTCTACGTCTACTCTTCGTTTGCGTTCACGCTGTTCGTCGTCGCGCGCGTCTTCTCGTCCCGCCTCGATCTCCCCGGCAAGCCGCTGATCGCCCTCGCCATCGTCGCTGTGCCCCATACGAACGAAGTCTACCTCAATCTGGCCGACCTCCAGTGGATCGCGGCGCTTTCCCTGGTTCTGACCCTCTTGCTCCGTGATCCGGGCGATGCCTTGGACTGGGTCGGAGACCTCGTCGTCCTGTTCCTCGCGGGTCTGACGGGACCCTTCAGCGTGCTTCTCCTTCCCTTTTTCGTGTTCCGGGCCCTTTGCCGCTCGACCCGGGCTTCATGGGTGATCCTCCTGCTCGCGCTTTCTACGGCGCTTGTCCAGGGATGGCTGATCTACAGCAACCCTCTCGTGATGCCTCCAGACTTTCCTCGCGGGCCGTTCGAGCTTCGCAACCTGGCGGCCGTGCTTTCCTCGCGCGTTCTATTGGCGCTATTTGGCGCACAATGCTGGGCCTATCGCGTCAGCCGGGCCTTTGTCCTCGTCGCCGGCGCGGTCGGCTTCGCCGCGATCGCGCGATTGGCATTCCTGAAGGATGGGTTCCGGAAGGAGCGAGTCTGCATGCTGTTGATTGGCCTGGCTATTGTCGTATCGAGCGTCGCGAGAATAAGGGACGACTTGTGGGATTACAGGGACATGATCAACGGCGACAGGTATTTCTACATTCCAAGGATCCTGGCTATCTGGCTTGTCTCGAGCTGCCTCCTTAGGGTTGGCAAACGGAGCTATCCTTTGGCTCTGTCCGCGGCGGCTGCGGGCCTGTTCGCGGTTTCCATGGTCCCGTATGTCGAGGCTCCCGATTTCACGCGACACCATGTCGAGCGAGGCTATTTCGAATGGCATATCTATTGCGACCGGCTGCGCGCGGGGCAAGAAGTCGAGATTCAGGTTAGCCCGGGATGGAAATTCATCGTCCCTTCCCGCCCGCTAGGAAAATGATTCGATCGTCCAACGAGCTGCTGTCCTATCGGCTCGAATCGCACGGCGTCCGCCATGGAAGGCGGCCAGCCCAGGTCATGGGACCTCGTAGACCTCGACGAGGGCGATTCCGGAGATTCCGTTCTTGTCTGTGATGACAGGAGTGTAGGTTCCGGCGTTCAGACTGGCGATCAAGGCGGAATCCTTGGAGTTCGCGACCAGTGCGAACGCGTTGACAGCGTTTTCCGCGGCGATGATCGCCGCGCCGCTGCCCACATACCAGTCGTCGTTGGAAGCAAACGCCGGGCCGCCGAGCGTGTGCAGGTCGAGCAGCGGATCGGGCAGCACCACGCCGGCCCGCAGGTTGACGGGATCGAACGGCGTCAGGGACGGGCCCACGGCCCGAATCAGAGCGACGCGCGGGCCGGAACCGGCGACCACGAACCCGGCAATCAAAGACTGCGCGCCGGTCTGCACCTGAGCACGGGTGGAGATATTGATCAGGCGCGACGCCGCCGACGTGTCCAGGTCGTAGATCTCCACGAGGGCAACGCCGGAGGTGCCGTTCTTGCCGGTGACGAGGGCCGTGTAGGCGCCAGGCGGAAGCGTGACGATCATGGCGGCGTCCCTGCTGCCCGCCGGCAGGGCGAAGGCGCCCGCATTGGCGGCCGCCGCGGCGATGACGGGATCGCCGCCCCAATCGTCGCTCGAGAGAAGCACCGTCCCGTCCGACTTTGTGACCTCGAGCATGGGGTCGGCCAGCACGACCCCGGCGCCCAGGCCCACCGGGTCGAAACCCGTGAGCGTGGGTCCGACCGCGCGGATGAGGAGCGTCTTCGCACCCGAGCCACCGACGACAAAGCCGGCGATCAGGGTGCCTGCTCCCGTGCCGACCTGGGCGCGTGTGGAAAGGTTGATCAGCGTCGAGGATGGAGGCACAAAGGCCCGGGCGCTCACCGTGAGGGCCGCCGCGCTGGTCATGGTAGTGCCTCCCTGGGCGTTGCGGACCGCCACCGAGTAGCTTCCCGAGTCAGCCGGTGTCACTCCCTGCAGCGCGATCTCGGCCCCCGTGGCTCCCGCAATGTCCGCCCCGTCCTTCCGCCATTGGTAGCTGAGCGCGCTCGAGTCTGTCGCGAGCACAGAGAACACGACGCGCGCCCCCGTGCCGACGGTGGAGGACGCCGGCTGGATGAGGATGAGCGGCACGATCACGACGTTCAAGACGGCCGAATTCGACGTGACGCTGGGGCCCGCCGCGCTGCTGACAACGCACCGGAAATGGTCGCCGTCCATCGACGCGGTGGCTCCCGTCACCGTCAGCGTGCCCGTGGTCGCGCCCGCGTAGGCCGCGCCGTTGCCCAGGTCGCTCCACGCCTGGCTCCCGGCGGCCTGCCGCTGCCACTGGTAGGACAGCGGGGTCGCGCCGATGGCCACGACGGTGAACGTCGCCGTGCCGTTCGAAAGGACCGTCTGTCCACTGAGGGTCTCCGTCCGCGTGTTCTGGCCCGCCAGGATCAGCTCGATGCCCGTTCCCGCAGGGTCGAGGTTCCTCGAGTACTGCATGCGCGTGGCGTTGTTCCAGTGCTCGTGCGTGCCCAGGCTTCCCACGGGCAGGCCGGAATTGTCCGGATCGTAGAGGATCCCGGCCGGCCAGTTGCCCGAGTCCGCGGCCTGGTGCAGGTAGTCGTCCACCGCCGGCATCTGCACGTAGGTGCCCGCCGCGGGAACGCGGTCCGCCGTGAACTCCGAGCGGAGGAAGTCGTAGCCGACCGACTCGATCGCCACCGGGTCCAGGGACGCAAAGACGGAGGCCGAGTAGCCGTTGTCAAACGGCGGCATCTGCCACTTGAGCGGGACGTCGAGCTCATAGTCCGTGGCCCAGAGCGCATCCATCAGGAAGAGGAGGTTCTTCCCCCCGAGCAGGGAGTGGCCCATGATGTCGACCTGGACGCGGTACAGGCCGTACGTGCCCCGGGTCACATCCGGAGCCTCGGAGGGGGCGACCAGGCCGCCGTGCAGGTGGGAGGCGTCCAACCGGGTCTGTGATCCGAAATGATTCTTCGCGAACATCGTCATTCCCGCCCGCTTGTGCCCTTTGAGCATCGGGATGTTGATCAGGTATTCCGCGTCATCGAAGACGGTGTAGAGATAGTCCTGGTAGACGGGATCCGCCCCGGGGTCCGTCCGCAGGATCGCCCCCCGGTCGGAGTAGTGGATCACGGCGGTCGTGCTGGGCACGACGGACTCCCGGCCGAGCCTGGTGTAGCCCCCGTTGTCGAGATAGTGGACATTCGGGAATTCCCCGTGCCAGACATTGTACAGGTGCTTGTAGATGTGCTTCAGGGGATCGCCGACGTAGATGTCGCCCTGATTCACGCCGACGACGTTGACGAGCTGCCGGAGCACCGAGAGCACGGGCCCCATCGACGTCTCGGAAATGAACGCGTCGGGGGTGAGGTCGGCCGTGTTGAAGTTCCCGGCCCACGAGCTGGTGGCGTTGATCTTGATGAAGACCTTCTCGCCGCTGGAGTAGCCGACGGGGCCCTTTCCCCGGGCCGCGTTGTGGAACCTGAAGATCGCATCCCACGCCGTGGCGTCGCTGTTCCTTCCGGCCAGATTCCGCAGCGCAATCGACACCATGCCGTCAATGACGGCCTGGTTGTTGTTCTCCCTCAGGAACCAGCCGTGGCCGGGGGCGTCGACGACGCAGTTCTGGTTGACGGCGGCGGGATCGTGGACCCAGACCACCCTGCCCGGGAAGATGCCCTTGGCCGCTCCGATCGGCTGGTTCGCGGCGATTGACGCGGTCGCAAACACCGGCCCGGCGGGGTCGGCGGCCACGGCGGCGGCCGCGAATCCGGCGGCGACAAGCGCCGCGACGACGCGTGCACCGCAACTTTGAATGAGCTTCATCGGGTTTGGGAGGGTTGCGGCCGCCTGTCGGGAACGATCGCGCGCACCGCCAGTTCGGCATGCCAATTGTAGCCAAGCCGGCCCTTCCCGGCTCCGCGTTTTTTGGACGAAGACCGGCATATTTTGCAGGCTGAACGCGTCCGCGGGAACGGGCTTCCGCCTGAACCGAGTGCCCCGGAACCTCTGGATCCGGTCACGAACCTGCCGGCGCACGCCCGGATTCCGCCAGGCAAAAGCCTCTATGACGCCCGGGAACCCCTTGACTGACAGCCAGAAGCAGGCACCCGTGTCAGGACCTGGGTCCGCGGAATCACGGATTGACGGCGGCCGGAGCGTGGCTGGCCGGGCGGCCGCTGAGGTCGGCCAGGTGATCCATCACCGTGACGACAGGGCCCGGGCTCCCGTCGGCGTTCCACGCCTCCCACTCGGGCGCCCAGTACATGACCCCGACCCCGCGCGGCGCCCTCTTCACCGTGTTCACGATGTCGGCCATGAACTGCAGCCTCCCTTGGGGCGTCTCCGGCCAGAGCATGCACTTGTTGTCCGGAATCCTCGACTTCCCGTAGCCGGTTTCGACGACGAGAAAATCCTTTCTGTAGCGCTCGGCGCACCTGTTCATGTTCTCCCAGAGCTGGTCCAGCGTGCCGTGGCCCCACTCTGGGTAGAAACTCTGGGCGATGATGTCATACCTGACGCCCTGTCCGTCGAGGTGATCAAGGAACCACTGCGTGACTGCCCAGTTCGCTCCCTTGTCGATGTGAATCGCGATCCGCGGCGGCGTGTCCCCGGCCGCCCTAAGGACGCCCCGGATGCCGGCCTTCAGCACCCGCCCAAGGCGGTCCCACTGCCTCGCCTCGTCATAGGGTTCCGGCGGGTTGTACTGCGTCGAACCGGGGACCTTGAGCTGCGCCAGCGGCCATAGCGTGCCGCGGGTGATTTCGTTGCCGACCTGCACCCAGTCCGGCATCGCCCCCGCGTCCTTCAGGCGCTTGATCGTGTCGTAGGAGTAGGACTCAACCTGCCGCTCGAGGCCGCCGATATCAAGGCCCCTCCATGCGACCGGTATCTCCTGGTGCTGGGGGTCCGCCCACGTGTCGGACAGATGGATGCACAGCAGAAACGTCGCTCCCGCGTCCTTGATGCGCCTTGCCAGCGGGATCGCGGCCTCGAGGGTGTTTTCCGGGGCGTTCCTGACAGGCGAAACAAACACCCTCACCCGGAAGGCCGTCCAGCCGTGGCTCTTGAGGATCGTCATCTCGTCACCCGGGACGCCGTTGTCCTGGTAGGCGCGGCCGCCGGCGGGGCCGCGGCGCCACGGGGAGTCCAGCGCCGAGATGTCCGCGCCCAGGACGAACCCGGGTGGGCGGCCCTTGGCCGCCGCCCCTGCGGCGGCGTGCGAACCCGCCCCTCCTCCCTGG
>Ga0265320_10001210_pt1 | contig 18956 bp, 17 predicted proteins | sample 4827metaG_FD_202087 | JGI IMG/M metagenome (GOLD analysis project Ga0265320, IMG submission 202087) | Rhizosphere microbial communities from Carex aquatilis grown in University of Washington, Seatle, WA, United States - 4-8-27 metaG | ecosystem: Host-associated > Plants > Roots > Rhizosphere >...
CCCCGATGGCGCACTACGATGAAGTTGCGGCCAACCAAAAGGACGCCGTGTTGACGTCGCTGCCGGTGTTGCTGGCGCTGATCGTCTGCCTGATTCCGACCACCATCGGGGGCCTGCTCAGCGCGATCGGTATCGCCGGAATCGACCGCCTGATGCGACGCAATGTGCTGGCCACGTCCGGCCGGGCCGTCGAGGCCGCCGGCGACATCGATGTGCTCCTGCTCGACAAGACCGGCACCATCACGCTCGGCAATCGCATGGCGACGGAGTTTGTCCCGGCGCCTGGAGTTGAATTGAAGGCCCTGGCAGATGCCGCCCAGCTCGCCTCACTGGCCGACGAGACGCCCGAAGGTCGCAGTATCGTGACGCTCGCCAAGGACAAATTCAACCTGCGCGGCCGCGAAATGGCTGAGCCGCATGCGACCTTTGTGCCGTTTACCGCGCAAACGCGCATGAGCGGGGTCGATCTGGACGGTCGTCACATCCGCAAGGGCGCGGCCGAGAGCGTCAAGGCCTGGGTCATTTCACAAGGCGGCACGTATCCCGCGGAAGTTGCGGCTGAGGTTGACAAGATCTCGCGCGCCGGCGGCACGCCACTCGTCGTGGCGGAGAACAACCGCGTGCTCGGGGTCATTCTTCTGAAAGACATCGTCAAGGGCGGCATCAAGGAGCGGTTTGAACAGCTCCGCGCGATGGGCATCCGCACGATAATGATCACGGGTGACAATCCCCTCACGGCCGCCGCCATCGCCGCTGAAGCCGGGGTGGACGATTTCATCGCCCAGGCCAAACCCGAGGACAAGCTCGCCCGCATCCGTCAGGAACAGGAAGGTGGCAAGCTGATCGCGATGATCGGCGACGGCACCAATGATGCGCCGTCGCTCGCGCAGGCAGACGTAGGTGTGGCGATGAACACCGGCACACAGGCCGCGCGCGAGGCGGGCAACATGGTCGATCTCGACAGCAACCCGACGAAGCTCATCGAAGTCGTCGAGATCGGGAAGCAGCTCCTCATGACACGCGGCGCGCTGACGACGTTCAGCATCGCGAACGACGTCTCGAAGTATTTCGCGATCCTGCCGGCGATGTTCGGCCTGCTCTACGCGACGGAAAAAGGCGGCTACGGTCCGCTGCAAGCCTACAACATCATGTTCCTGCACTCGCCGGAAAGCGCGATCCTTAGCGCGGTCATCTTCAATGCGCTCATTATTGTCGCGCTCATTCCGCTGGCGCTGCGCGGAGTGAAATATCGGCCGCTTGGCGCAAAGGTAATCCTCCGGAATAACATGCTCGTTTACGGGATCGGCGGCATTCTCGTGCCATTCGTGTTCATCAAACTAATCGACGTGGGTCTTGTTGCCGTCCACCTGGCACCCTGATTTTTCGCGCGGCCAACCTTAAAGGAAACACCATGATCAAACTCATCTTCCAGTCGATCCGACAGACCCTCGTTTGGACGGTCGTGTGCGGCATGCTCTATCCGGTGGGGATCACTCTGATCGCGCAACTGGCCTTCCCCGAGCAGGCCAACGGCAGCCTCGTGATGCGCGATGGCAAGCTTGTCGGCTCGGCCCTGCTCGCCCAGCAATTTACCGGGGCCGGGTATTTCTGGCCACGGCCCTCGGCCGCAACCTACGGCACCGGGCCGACGGGAATTGCCGGTTCCAGCGGCAGCAACCTCGGACCGACGAGCGCCCAGCTCCAGACCAATGTGCGCAACAACGCCAAGTCATTGCGCGATGCGCACAAACTTTCCCCGGACGCACCGGTGCCGGCAGACCTGGTTTACGCTTCCGCCAGCGGTATCGATCCGCACATCAGTCCCGAGGCGGCGCGTTTCCAGATTGCCCGCGTCGCCGTTGCGCGCGGGATTAACGCCGACCAGGTCAGGGTACTCGTGGAGAAATTCGTTGAGCCGCCGCAATGGGGATTCCTCGGCGAGGCGAGAGTCAACGTGCTCCTGTTGAATCTGGCGCTGGATGCAGCGGGCACGAAGAAATCCGGTTGAGAAAACGTGCCGCCGATCAGTCCCGCCAGTGAAACCCCATCCCAAAGTGCTGATTGTAGACGATGATCCGGCGATCGGGCGCATGTTGGGCATCTTTCTGGAGCGCGAACGATACAAGGTGCTCTGGGGCCGAAATGGCGAGAGCGGCTTGAGACAGGCGGTGGAAAGCCGGCCGGATGTGATCATACTGGACCTCGACTTACCGGACACCGACGGTTTCGCGGTGCTTGCGGCCCTGCGGGAATGGAACAAAGCACCGGTACTGATTCTCTCGGGGCGTACGGGCGTTGCCGACAAGGTCCGGGCACTCGACGCCGGGGCGAACGATTATTTGGTCAAGCCATTTGCGCTGGAGGAACTGGCGGTCCGGCTGCGTGTGCTCCAGCGCGATGAACCCTCAACGGATGACGGTCCGTTGCTGATTACCGGGGCAGTGAGGATCGACATGGCCACGCACACGGTGACCGTCAGCGGCTGCCCGCTCAAACTCACGCCGACCGAGGAAGCCGTATTGTTGGTTCTTGCCCAGCACGCGGGCAAACTTGTGCCACGCGGTCGTCTGCTTCGCAGCGTTTGGGGAACCGATGCCGCGACAAAGAATAATGACCTACACGTCCACATCGCCCGATTGCGCCGGAAGTTGGAAGAACTCGGCGAAAGCGATCTCATCCGAGAGGACGGGAGCCTGGGTTACAGTCTGGCGCTGGTGACTGGCCATGAATATGCCGCTCTCAAAACTGACTTGTGACCAGTTCGGCCTAAAGGCCGCCCGGATGTTGCTGCCGCTCGATCTCGCGGCGTGCCCGCTGGAAATCTTTCCCCTGGCAAATGGCTTCGCCAGGCCGTTTGATGGGGAGATCATTCTCCTGCATGTCTTGGATTGCCGGACAAACGGGACGGGACGCGACGCCCAAGCAATGCAATGTTTGGAACGAATACGGGATGACTATCTGCGCCCCACGGTCGAGGCTTCGTTCCGGCTGCGGATCGGGACTCCCCACGAGGAAATTCTCGCGGAAGCCAAGACCACCAATGTCGACCTGATCCTCCTGCCGACTTTTGCCCCATCGATCTGGAGACGGCTGACGGGCGCTTATTATGGAGAGACGGCACGGAACCTGATTGCCGGAGCATCGTGCCGGGTGTTTGTGGTCGACGTCCGGGGGCGTTTCAACTGTTTCCGCCAGTGGGCAAAGGGGGAGCTTTGCGGACAATGGGCGGCATGATTGAAAGCGAAGCTGGCTTGGCACTTCTGCGCGGCGGTACGGCCGTCGTGGCGCCGCCACTGGCGGATGTCGGGTGTTGCCATGAGATCCCGGAACACTACGGCAGCATTGAACCCTCGGCCGAGCCCCAGCTCCGCCTCGGGCAGGTTTTGGATGGCCGGTTTCTGGTCAGCGCTCTCATCAATCGCGGTGGCATGGCGACCGTTTATCGGGCCGAAGACCTGCGGAATCGACGGCGGAATGTGGCCATCAAAGTGCCGCTGAGAAACGTTGAAAGCGATCCCGTCGGCTTCGCGCGATTTCGCCATGAGGAAGAGGTCGGACTCAGGCTCTCCCACCCATTCCTCCTGAAGTTCCATCCGGTGGCGGGAAAGAAATGCCGGCCGTATATCGTGACTGAATTTCTGCGGGGTTGCTCGCTCGCCCACCTTGGACACGACACGCGGCCGTTCTCCGAGGCGGACGCATTAAAAATCTGCAGTCTTGTTTGCGAGGCGGTGGATTACCTGCACGGCCAGGGCATCATTCACCGCGATCTCAAGCCGTCGAACATCATGATTTGCTGCGACCACACGCTGCGGGTGACGGATTTCGGGCTCGCCTCCCCGCCCATCCGGCAGCGGAGTGTCCTGGCCAAGCTGACAACCATCTTCGGCGCGCCCGAATACATGGCGCCTGAGCAGGTGGAAAACGGGCCGATCGACGAACGGACGGACATCTATGCCTTGGGGGTGATTCTCTACGAATTGCTGACAGGCCAGGTTCCCTTTCAAGAGGAGGATCCATGGGAGTCGGCTTTCAAACGGACAACCGGTGATCCAATTGCACCCCGCGCGCTGAACCCCGCGCTTTCGCTTCAGGCCGAGGAAATCGTGCTGCATGCCCTGCAACGCAATCCAGCCGACCGGTATCCAAGCATGGCGGCGTTCAAGGCGGATCTCATTGAGCCGATGCGTGTCCCGGTGACTGGCTATTGCAAACGGCTCCGGGCGCCCCGATGGAAGCTGAGCTTTCAAGGGACGCCAGTGCTCGCGGGCCTGTTGCTCGGCCTCGGCGGCGTTCTGTTCCTCGTCATCTTGTTCTTGGTCCTTTGCATTCGATGAATCCTGCCAACCATGAAAACGTGCACTGAAAAATCGTGTTGTTTCGAGTTTTCGTTCCCCCAATTGGACACATTGGCGTCGGTCGAATGCATGGCCGACGAGGTGGTGATTCGAACGTCCCGCAACACGCTTTCGGAAGAGCGCAAGGCGGCGTTTATCCGCGAACTCGCCAGCGAAGGTTTCATTCCCGACCACTGCTGCTGGCTTCATTCCGGCGGCGATTCTATGTCAGGGCGGGTACGCTGGCTGGTCGATCCGGCTTGGTGGATGCCAGATGCCGAAAGCAAGGCCCGCACCTCCCGGTTTATGGTGAAGGTGCTCGCAACCACGGCCCTGCTCTGGGTGATCATGCTGGTGTTGCTGCTGGGCCGGACTGCGCATTGACGCGAATCTGGGTGACACGCTCCGAACAAGTTTCGATGTTTGCCGCACCATGGACCGGCTAACGTTTTTTGGACTCTTTGCGGTCACGGCGATGCTGGTGTGCTACGCCCTGGAAGAACGCAGCCGGTGGTTCGTTCTGGCGTTTGCCGCCGCGTGCGTGCTGGGCTCGGTTTACGGTTTTCTACAGGGCGCCTGGCCCTTCGGTGTCGTCGAGGCTGTCTGGTCGGGTGTTGCCTTGCGCAAATGGTGGCGGTCGGGGGCTGGTGGGAAGAGGCTGGGGTTCCGGGGAGACTGAGCGCGGACGGTGGGGGATTAATAAATCCTTAGCGGTTTCACGGGCCTTAGCTAATTCTTAACGGGCCTTCAGCAGTTCTTAGCGGTTCCTAAGCGCCGGATGGTATAACGGGTGCATTCATCGGTGGGTGTTCACCGACAGCAAACCCTAAACATAAATAACCATGGCTGAAAAAAACACCGCCTCAATGAAGCCCACCCTTGGGCTCACGGGCCTGACGTTCAATGCAATGGCCCTGATTGCCCCCGGGGCTTTTCTCTGGCTGACCTATGAGGAGCAGGCTCTCTACGGTGCCCCGATGGCCGGCGCGGCCATGTGGTTCGGCTTCTTCTTCGCCCTCGTGCTTTGCCTGGCCACGGCGATAAGTTATGCCGAGCTGTCCAAGCTGTATCCCGGCACAGGCTCTTCCTACTTTTACGCTGAGCAGGCGTTTCTGTCCAAAAAGAAGGCGTTCAAGTACGCCCGCGTCATCAAGTTCTTCACCGGCTGGGCGAGCCATCTGTATTACTGGATTTATCCCGGATTGATGGTCGGTGTGACGGCGCTGCTGGGCGGATACCTGGCCTCCCAGTTCTGGCCGGATACTTTCAGCGGTAACTACAACAGTCCGCTGCTCATGATCATCATCTGTATTGTTTTCTCCCTGTTTATTTCCTGGGTCGCCCAACGCGGCGTGGCCGGCTCGACCGGCGTGAACATCGCAATGAATGTCATCCAGATCCTCGCCCTGATGGTCTTTTCCATCATGGCGCTGGGCTATCGGATGAGTCATACAGAGGGGGCGACCGCCATCCACCTTTCCAACGGTACCGCTATCAACTATCAGGTGGATCAGGTTAACGTAACCGACGACAAGGGCGCGCCCGTGCCCGACACCTGGGCCGATGGCTCGGCAAAATTCCAGACCGACGACAAGGGCAAAATCCTCAACCAGACCGACGACAAAGGCGCGCCGGTCCTGGACAAGGACGGCAAACCAGTGCCGCTCGCGGCGATCAAGCAGCAGGATCGTGCCGTGGCCGACGATGACTTGAACAAGGACAAGAACAAAGACGCCGACCTGCTGGCCACGCTTACCGCGATGGGCTTGGCGAGTGGTGATCCGTATCCGTTGTTTCAGAAAGACAAGGACGGCAAGTGGGTCAAGGACAAGGACGGGCACGTCGTCGCCACGCCCTTCACCATCAGCTACACGGAGAAGGACGGCGGCGTCACCGGCACCGCCGGCAGCGCGACGGATCCGTTGACGTTCAACTACCACAGTTCAGCGGCATCGGTCATAGCTCCGCACAATTTCAGCTGGACGTTCGTCCAGGCCTGCATCGCCATCCTCTGCCTGGTTGGCTTTGAATCCGTCTCCTCCATGGCGGAGGAAGCCAAGAATCCCAAGCGGGACGTGGCGCGGGCGATCATTCTCTCCCTCGTCATCCAGGGCGCGGTTTGCTACCTGATCGAATATTTCTGCGCCAATTACTTCCTGAACAATGGCTACACCATGCCCAGCGCGGGCGCCTCCAGCGCGCCAATCGGTGACATGATGAAGATCGTGGGCACGTGGGCTTTTGGCAGCGCCAAGGCGGGCACGGCCTTCATGCTGGTCCAGGCGTTCACGGTGTTCCTGGCCCTCATCGGCACGACGCTTGCCTGCCTCAACACCGGCGCGCGGGTCACCTACGCCATGGGCCGGGACGAGGAAATGGGTGCGCACTTCGGCATGCTGCACGAGAAAAACCTGACGCCACACCGGGCCATCTGGGTGCTGGGCATCATCTCCATCTTTATAGGCATCGTAACCGTGGTGGTATATCTCGGCGGCACAACCCCCGCGGCGCTCGACAAGCACAACATGTGGTATGGCTTCGGGATTTTCTCGCCCGAAACCTACGCCAAGCTGCCAAACACGCTGGTGCTCGTCACCCTGATCAGCAACTTCGGCACGTTCCTGCTCTACATGACAACTTGCGTTGTGGCGATCGTAGCGTTCAGGGAGCACCACAGTTTCCACGGATTCAAACACGTGGTCGTGCCGGTCTTCGGCGTGATTGCCAACTTCCTCTGTATGCTGTTTTACCTGATCGGGCCGCTGCCGGTGGGTGGCTCGAGCCTCGTCGCCGGCATGAGCTACAAGGAGCCCTACATCGCCCTGGCGGTCGTGGCGGTTTGGGGCATCTGGGGCGCAATCTACTTGATGTGGCGCAGCAAGGTTGCCAACAAACCCATTTTAATTTCTGCCCCGGTCCAAACATAGAGAGGTTGGATCAATGGACAGGAGCGGCCCCCGGGTGATGTCGGGGGCCGCACTTCTTTTTCGGTTGTGAAAGTCACCCCTGCACAACTATCCGTCACCGGGCCGGTTCGTGAGATCAACGAGGACTTCATCACGTTCTGGCTGCCCAGCGATGACGCGCAGGCCCGGACTTCGGGCATGGCGTGGATGCTTGCGGACGGGGTGGGCGGGGAAAGCCGGGGTGAACTCGCCAGCCAGCTGGCGGTGACCGCCGCGTTGATTGTGTTCCAGAAGGCGGCGCCCGCCACACCGGTTTCCATCCTGCAGCGGGCGATGTTCGATGCGGCAAGCCAGGCAGTCTACGATACCGCTCAGGCCAGTCCCGAGCAGGGCAAGATGGCCACAACCCTGACCGTCACGGTGTTTCGGGAGAATGCGCTCCACGTCGCGCACGTCGGCGACTCGCGCGTCTATCTGGTGAGGAACGGCCAGATCCGCCGGTTGACCACCGACCATTGCTACGTTGCCTTGTCGGTCAAATTTCGCGTCATGCACGAGCACTGGGCCATGACGAGTCCGATGCGCTCGGTGCTCACCCGCAGTGTCGGGCACGAGCCGATCGCGAAGTTCGATGTTTGCCGCGAGGAGCTGCTCAAGGGCGACATTGTCGTGCAGTGCTCGGACGGGCTCTATGCTTTCGTGGTGGACCAGGAAATCTGCGACATTGCCAGCCACTTTCCGCCGCAGGAGGCTTGTCAGCGCCTGATCGCGCTGGCAGAAAAACGGCAGGTGGATGACAACATCTCCCTGCAGATCATCCGGGTCGACCAGCTCGACCTGATCACCAATTTTCGGGGAACCCTGATTTATAGCGATCCTTCCACCAACAACATGAGCAATGAACTCGAGCCGGGCAGCGTCCTCGACGAACGTTTCGAGCTGACCGAACTCATCAGCCGCAGCGGCATGGCGTGTATTTTCAAGGCCCGGGACCACCAGACCCAGGAGGTTGTGGCGGTGAAGGTGCCGTTGATGCAGTTCGAAAGCGATGTGGCGACCTTCACCCGGTTCCAGCGCGAGGAGGAAATCGGCCGGCAGCTCGACCATCCTTACATCCTCAAGATCATCCCGGTCGATAAACCGAAAAGCCGGCCGTATCTGGTCATGGAATTCCTCCAGGGCCGGACACTCGACAAGGTCATGGAGGCCACCAAACCCCTGCCGGAAAAGGACGCGGCAAAAATTGTCAGCCGCATCTGCGAGGCGCTCGAGCACATGCACCAGCGGAACATCGTGCACCGCGATCTGAAACCGCAGAACATCATGATCTGTGATGACGGCAGCATCCGCATCCTCGACTTCGGCATCGCCAAGGCGGCCCGGATGCGCCGGCTCACCTTCGCCGGTTTCTCGCCGACCATGGGCACGCCCGATTACATGGCGCCCGAGCAGGTCAACGGCCGGCGCGGCGACCACCGCACCGACATCTACAGTCTCGGGGCGATCCTTTACGAGATGGTCACCGGCAAGGTTCCCTTCGAGGGCGAAAGCCCCTACGTGGTGATGAACGTCCGCACGACTGGCGACCCGGTGGCACCGCGCAAGATCAACGAAAAACTGACACCGGTCATGGAGGAGATCGTGCTGCACGCGCTGGCGCGCAATCCGGAGGAGCGCTACGAGAACGCCGCGCAGATGAAGGCCGAACTCGATGACTACGAGATCGTCGAGCTCATTGGCCGCTACCGCACCCTGCAGCCCGTCAAACCGTGGAAGGGCCGGTTTCGCGCCCTGCCATTGATAATATTTTTTGTCGTCCTGCAGGTGATCGGATTTGGCCTGATGCTCTGGTATTTTTCCCGGCACGGGAAACATTGAGCGAGAGGGAGAGTACCTTGCGGGGTCAGTTTTGCGGTTTGCCCGGGCGCGGCAATGGCTGCTAATATATCGATTCCATGACAGTCGCAACCGCCCAGCCCGAGGTCTTGATCATCGACGATGAGATGCAAATCCGCCGTCTGCTGCGACTCACGCTCGAGACGGCCGGCTACCGGGTGCGCGAAGCCGAGGACGGCCAGCTCGGGCTCAACGAGGCGGCCTTGCAGCGGCCCGACGTGGTCATTCTCGACCTGAGCCTGCCCGGCCTGACGGGGATCGACGTGCTCCGCCGGCTGCGGGAGTGGAGTCAGATTCCCGTGCTCATCCTGTCAGTCCGCGGCGAGGACTCCACCAAGATAGCCGCGCTCGACGCGGGCGCGGACGACTACCTTACGAAACCATTCAGCGGCGGAGAACTGCTCGCGCGCATGCGGGTGCTGCTCCGCCGCGCTCAGCCAGCCACTGAGACGAGCATTGTCCGCTTTGGCGGCGTGGAAGTGGACTTTGTCCGGCGCAAGGTCACCAAGGCCGGGGTGGAAGTACACCTCACCGCACGGGAGTACGCCCTCCTGCGGTTGTTGCTGCAGTTTCGTGGCAAGGTCCTGACGCACCGGCAGATTTTGCGCGACCTCTGGGGCCCCAATGCCGAGGAAAACACTCACTACCTGCGCGTTTACATGACGCACCTGCGGCAGAAACTTGAAGAGGATCCGCACGCTCCGGCTTTTCTGAGGACCGAGGCTGGCATCGGCTACCGGCTGGTCGAGGAATAGTGCCAGTGCCTCCGGCAGAACCGGCGCTTTACCACGGGCAACCTTTGGCGGGTTTGGCTATCCGCCAGCGCCAGGTCGTGATGATCGCTCGACTACGACGGAGAGCTCGCCAACCAGATGATGGCGCAAAACACCCCGATGCAACAGAGGACAAAGACAGGCTCCGCCATGGATCGGACGAGCGACTGCTTGGGACCGGAACTGAGCAAAGAGTAATATGTTTTCATGTTCGTATTCTAATTCCGTTCCGCAGGTCCGGGTAGTTAAGAGGAGTCACCAACCCACTAAGAAATCATTAATTCGGCGTTGGAGCCGGGGTGCCTGATGAAGACGCGAGCGGGTTTCTCGCCGGGACAGGTTTAACCGTTGTCTGGTTGCGGCTCGCCATCGGCGCGGCCTGTGAACAACCTGCGCGCAAATAGTTTTTGCGTTCGGGCGCGGCCGCCGCGACCTTGGGCGCATGGCCGAGTCATGCAGCAAAAAGACCCGTTCACCGGACGCCCCACCCATCTCACCGGCTCCCGCCTCCCCGGCGCGGAAGGATGGACCGCTGTTCTGGACGGTCACCGGCAACGACTTCGGGCGCTCGATCAACTGGTCAAAGCGGCGCGGGAATGCGGCATCGGAACAGATAAAGACCTCGATATCGTCCGCCTCGCGGAAGACGAAGTAAGCCTCTTGGAAACCGGCGGCGGCGAATGGGCCGCGCTGGGCGACGCCATCCGCGAATTCCGCCGGCATCTGCCGGTCATTGCCTTTGAGGTTTTCGGCTTCAGTTCAGACGTGGATGATCCCTTTGAAGTGGACAGCGCCCGGTTGCGACGCGTCGGCGGCGGGGTGGAGGCGCTGGCGTTCGTGGACGCGCAGCACTCGGTCTACAAGTTTTTCCTGTTCCGCGAGGGCGGCGATGTCGGGGCGACGTTTGCCTTCCGCCCGGGCGAAAGCGATCTGCTGGAGGCGACCGCCGTGCCCGGCAGCTACCGGAGGCTGCTGGAAAAACTGAGCCTGACGCACCAGTTCGGCATTCCGACGGAAATCACCGGCATCACGCCCGAGGGCATTTTGGTCGCCAAGCAGACCTTTGGCCGGCTGTTGCCGGAAAAGACCGACATGTCCGGCCTCGCCCCGGACAAGCTCATTCCGATTCCCTCGCGATTCCTGCGGGCCGACCGCGACCACCCGCGGCTGGCGTTCCTTGACGGCGTGCCGTGGCTCGTGGCCGACACGCATGACCGCAACGTGGTCGTCGATGAGACCGGAGCGTGGCGGATCATCGACCTCGTGGCCGCGCCGCTGCCGGCGGAGTGGCTTGCGCACCTGGCGCTGTTTCGTGACTGGATTGAGCGCGCCCGCCATGATCCACACGCTGAAATATTTGCCCCGGCGAATGACGATGAGTTGTAGACGCTGGCAATGGGAGCAACAAAAAGGCCGCGATGCGTGGTCGCGGCCGGAAACATTTTCAGCAATGATCAGGCGCCGGGCTTGTTCACTTCAGCGAGGATGGCCTCGGCCTGCTTGTCGGTCGTGCCCTTGTAATCCGTGTAAATGATCTTGCCGTCCTTGATCAGGTAGGCCGAGCGTGAGGCGAATTCACCCATCGCCGGAACCGATTTCGTCGGCACGCCGAAAGCGTTGATCACGGCCTTGTCCGTGTCGGCAATGAGCGTGAAGGGCAGATGGTACTTGTCCTTGAAGGCTTTCTGGGCGGCCACGTCGTCGTGGCTCACGCCGATGACCGCGACGCCTTTCTTGGTGAGCGCCTCGTAGCCGTCGCGCAGCGAGCAGCCCTGTTTGGTGCAACCGGGCGTGTCGGCTTTTGGATAAAAATAAACCAACGTGTAAGTCTGCTTCTTGTACACGTCGGTGAAAGCGAGCTTGTCGCCCGTTTCGGTGACACCGGTGACGGCGGGGGCGGCATCGCCGACCTTGAGCGGTTCGGCGGAGGCTTTGGTGAAGAAAAACATGGCGGCAAGGAGGGGGAGGGCGTGGGTAATTTTCATGGGAACGCCAACCTAGCCAGAACATTTCAGTTGGCAAGGGATGAGAAGTTACACCGTTGCCGCGTGCTCGCGGCCCGGTGTTTGTCCCCGCGCCTGCGCGCGAGGCAAAAAAACCGCCGGGCGACAGGACTGAAACAGTCCGGTTCCGTAAAAGGAAATTTAATGTCGCGAATTTATTTGGCCAAGGAACTCCGGTGACCGCGGTGTGTTCTGCAGGGATGTCACCGCATGCCTGGCAGGCGGTGGCGCCAACAAACCCAACCAAACATGAAACAGAAAATCATCATCAAATCACTCTTGCTCGGTGCGGTCGCTTTCGGCCTGGCCGCCGCCGCGCGGGCTGACGAACCGCGCCCGGTTCCGGCCTCGGGCGCGATGGGCCTGCTCGGCCAGACCTATGCCGGTCTGACTTACAGCTACATCGACCTGAACAACACTTCGGCCCATGCGGACGACTACCACTTTGATTACAACCAGACGCTCAACACCGGGCTCGACGGAGTCTTTTCCTACGATTTGACCCAGACCAACTCGGCCGCCAAGCAGCAGGCGGTCACCGCCGCATTGCGGGCGTTCAGCACCTCCTACGCCTGGGGCAAACCCTACGCTGAGGCCGGTGCGGGTTACTCGTGGGAAAGGGTGGCCGGAGTGAAAGACAACTCACTCATCTGGCTGGCGGCTGTCGGGATGGAATTCCAGGTGGCGCCCGCCGTCACCGTCACTCCATTCATCAAGTATCAAGGCACGCCCGACCTGATCCAAAGAGACCGGTGGAATTTTGGCGCCAAGGCCAACTACTGGGTGAACAGCCAGTGGGCCGTTACGGTCGGGCTTGATCGCGACAACCACGAGAACACCGGCTTCACGGTCGGCACCAATTTCCGTTTCTGATTTCTGCATGGGCAGAGTGTGTGCATGAGCCGCGGCGCAGGGGTGCGCCGCGGCTCTTTATTTGGTGTTTCAGTCCGGGCAATAACCGGAGGGTCGAGGCAGATAATATTCCACCCCACGGCGCCCCGTTCAGCCAGGGGATTATCACCGAACTGGCAGGTTACAGAACTTAAAACAGGCGTTTTTCCTAGGGAAAGTAACCTAATAGGTTACGCCCATAATCGGCGGGAACAAAGAGAGTAATAACGGCGTGGCGTTCTGGCGTGTCAGGCAACAGATGACGCCAGACAGGATCAGCCAGGCGGATGAAACCCGGCGCTGGCACCAACCCACGTCCGGCCCTTGTTGAAATCCACGCCGTGCATCGCCCCCTTGGTCAGCCGGACGAGCTGGTTGACCAGCTTCGGCATGCCGGTGCCGTCGCCGGCGAAAATGAGCCGCACCTCCGCCTTCGCAGGCCCGTCGGGAGTTTCCATCAACGGCGCATAGGCGACCTTGCGCTGCAGCAGCCACTCAGGCGGGTCTGCGAGACCGGCGATCTTTTCCTTCGTCGGTGTGATATCCACGCCGAGCCCGGCGAACGAGTAGAGTGGTTTGAGAACGTAGTTTTCAAGATCCGCTGGAATCTCGCGCAGCTCGCTCACAAAATGACATGGCGGCACGTAAAGGCTTCGCAGGAAGGGCAGCGTGTGCTTGCTGATCCGGAAATACCAGTTGGGGTGGCCGGCCCACTGCACGTCGAGGTCGTCGAAGAAGCTGAACTTTATCGCCGGTTTCTTGCGCAGCAGTTCGTCGAAAATGACGCGATTGAAGATGCGGTGGATCGGCACTTCGCGGCCACCACTGAAGTAAAACAATTGCCGGCCGCGCTTGACAATCTTGGTTACGCACATCGGCCGGACGCCGAGGAAGGCATGGGTGCAGGCGAAATCCACCCGGGTCTTCTGCTGGTCCGGCGTGATCTCGAGCAGCACCGTGTTTTCCGGCAGGCAGTTGCCGATTATTGCGGAGCGGAAGGAGGCGAGGTAGTTTCCCTCGTCGAGTCCGCCAAAGTACGGCGTGAAATCTTCGGGGATCGCGGGGAAGTGTTTCCGGTAGGTGCGTGTCAGCAGCGCCTGCCAGCAGGCGACCGTCGGGAAGCCCTGCAACTCGATCAGCTGCGGCAGCACCTTGCCAGTTGCGTCGTGACAGAGCGCGAAGTCCACCGCGAGAAAGTGCGGCCAGGGAGTCTCGGCCGGCACTTCAAGCCCCTGCGGGATGGCAGTCTTAGCGTGCTTCCGGAATTCCGGCGTCGCAAGCTGCCGGACGATGTCGTCGGAGGCGCGGACCAGTTCGCGGGTAGTAGGCTCGTCGAGGAACAGCGGCGACTCGGCCACGCGGAAATCCACCGGCCAGTAAACCGCCTTGTTCAGCTCCGCCATGAACGCTGTGTAGCGTTGCTCGGTGAACGCGGCGTTGTAGCGCTGGCGGATAACCGGGATCATGATTCGAAGAAATTTGCCCGCGAATTACGCAAATAAACACGAATAAACAGGATGACGGGCTCGGGAATTTTATTCGCATCCATTCGCGTGATTCGCGGGAGAAATAATCAGATTAAAAACTTCCCCTTCGCCATGACCTGTTCGTCGTCGAGCCAGATGTCAAAAAAACGGCCGACACAGTCGATATGCGTCGTGCTCTTCCAAGGCTGGCCGGTGTGCTCGGAATACGGATGGCCGAAGGCGATGTGGATGCCGGGGAGTTTTTCGTCCTGCAAAATGTGGCCGATGATGCGGGTGCAGGCCAGGTTGGTGCCGATGGCGAACTCGCCAACGCGGTCGGAGTTTTCGTCGGTGTGACAGTAGGCGTCGAATTCCTTGAGCAATTCCTTGTTCGCGCAGGCGAGGCCGGCGATACGATTGTCTTTGATGTCGATCGTCAGCGGTGTGGCGCCGATGTCCCCATATTTCTGGCAGAGGTAATCGCCGACCACACCGTCCACTACGAAGCGTCCGTTAGAATTGAAAGGGGAGGTGAAGATTTCACCGCCGGGCAGGTTGCCCCATTTCTCCGGCACGATGAGGCCGGAGGTCTTCACCCACTTCAAATCTGGTGAAAGCTCGGCGACATAGTCGGTGCCGGCGGCGGTTTTGCAGGTGACGCGTTTCGCTCGCCGGCATTTCTGAATGAGTTTTTCCGAGAGACGGTCGACCTCGACGAAGTCGGCGCGCATGCCCTCGACCATGATCTGCTTATTGATGTTCACCATGTGCCCGTGCCGGATGTGGTGCGGGTTGATGACATCCATCATCTGCATGCGGGTGCGGAGTTCGCCGGTCTGGGTGATGCAGGCGTAGATGCTGACCTGGGACTGGGCAAGGTCGTCGAGAATGACGCGGGGCAGGTCGCGGTGCGGGCGCTGGCCGTATTCCTCGAGCACGAAAACGTGGCAGGTTGCGCCGGTTTTCTCGATCTCGGCTACGAGCGCGGCGGCGATCTCGGCGGAAGCCGTGTCCGTGATGAGCGTCATGCGCTCATTCGACTGGAGTTTCAGGCAGACATGGATGGCGTTGGCCGCGCCCATCGACAACGCGGGGTCGAAGGTGGCGGGCAGCGAGGCGGCGTGAGGCATCGGGAAACTGCGGAGTGAGGATGGCGGAGTGCGGAATGCCAGAGCAGGGCGGGAAGCTTGGGAGTCGGATGGTGCGTCAGAGATCAAGGCCGTGGTGGGTTTCGGTTATGATGTAATCGACGACGGCCTTGAGGTCTTTAGTGCGGTTGTAAACTTCCAATTGCCGGTCGGCGCCGGTGCCCTGAGCGAGGATTTGCTGCACGTAGTTGAGTTCCGGCCGGCTGCCGAGGTCATCCACCACGTCGTCAACGAATTCAAGCAGCTCGCCAATGAGGCTGCGGGTCTCGACCTCCTCCTGTTTGCCGAAATCGATCATCTTGCCGCTGATGCCGTAGCGGGAGGCGCGCCAGCGGTTCTCAGCAAGGAGCCGGCTGCGGTAGATGCGGAACCCCAGGTTCTGCCGGTAGAGTTTGTGGAGCTTGGCGATGACGGCCTGCATGATGGCGGCGAGGCAGACGGTTTCGTCGACGCGCATCGGGATGTCGCACACTCGGAACTCCAACGTGTGAAAGAGCGGATGCAGACGGATGTCCCACCAGATTTTTTTGGCATTGTCGATGCAGCCGGTCTTGATGAGCAGGTTGACGTATTCGTCGTGTTCGCCGACCGTCTCGAAGGCGTCGGGGATGCCGGTGCGCGGGAAGCGCTGGAAGACCTGCAGGCGGTAGCTCTTGAAGCCGGTGTCGCGGCCCACCCAGAACGGCGAGTTGGTGGACAGCGCGAAGATGTGCGGCAGGAAATAGCGCGCCGTGTTCATCAACTGGATCGCGGTCTCGCGATCGGGCATGCCAACGTGGACATGGAGGCCGAAGATGAGGTTGGCGCGGGCGACCTGCTGGAGATCCTGCAGGACGACCTGGTAGCGGTCGCCCTTGGAGATTTTCTGGTCAATCCAGTGCGAGAACGGGTGCGTGCCAGCCGCGGCGATGCGCAGGCCGGCTTTTTGCGCGAGCCGGGCCAGGTCGGTGCGGAGGGCGGTCACGGATTTGCGCGCGCCGGCGACATCGGCGCAAATGTCGGTGCCGACCTCGACGACGGACTGGTGCAGCTCAGGCTTGACGCGCTCCTTCAGCACCATCTTGCCCGCCTCAAGGATTTCCTCGATGTGCGATTTCAGCTCACGGGTGACCGGGTCGACGATCTGAAACTCCTCCTCGATGCCGAGGGTGAACTGGGGTTTCTTTTTGGCAGCGCACATGGGGAGAGAAACAGAAGTCAGATATCAGCGCACGGAGAACAGAGGACAGAATGAGATAAAGATGCGCGTGGTGTCATCCTGAGCAACGCGAAGGATCCATCTTTAGGGCGTGAGTTCATGTGGATTCTTCGCTGCGCTCAGAATGACAGACGGTTGTTGGCGGTGAGTTGACGCATGTGTTCATTTCTTCCGGGCCGGCTTGCCTGTGCCGATCGCGCCCTGCACGTAGCCGCCCCACACGGTGTTGTTCTGGTTGGGCGTGTGAGCCTTGGCTTTGCGGACGAGCATCCGGGTCGCGGTCTCCACAACCCACTGGAAGTTTTCCTCACCGACGGATTTCCGGTCGGCGTCGGGCGCAGGATTGCAGAAATCAATCGCGTAAGGCACGCCGCCGCTGACGCCGAACTCAACGGTGTTGAACTCATAACCGAGCGCATGGTTGAGCGTAAGCACGTCGCGCTCGATGCGGGCCAGCAGTTCCGGCGAACCGGGCGGGCGGTCCACGACGTAGCGCAGGTGGTGCGGGTTGCGCGGTTCGTAGGGCATGATGCGGACATCGGTGCCGCCGATGCAGTAGCAGCGGTAGTAGTCGTCGAAGTGCACTTCGGCCTGGAGGAGCATGACGAGCTGGCCGGTCTCGCCATAGGCCTTGAAGAATTCGTCGCGATCGCGGACCTTGTAGACGTTTTTCCAGCCGCCCCCGGAGTGGGGTTTGAAATAGGCCGGCCAGCCGATGTATTCGAAGATGCCCTCCCAATCGAGCGGGTAGGCGAGGTTGGCGAACGATTCGGCGGTACAGTCGGCCGGCTGATCCTTGGAGGGCAGGATGACGGTTTTTGGCACAGCGACACCGAGCTTGGTGGCGAGGCAGTTGTTGAAAAACTTCTCGTCAGCCGACCACCAGAACGGGTTGTTGACGACGGCGGTGCCGTTCAGCACGGCATTCTTCAGATAGGCGCGGTAGAAGGGCACGTCCTGCGAGATGCGGTCGAGGATGACGGCGTAGGGCGTGGGCTCGCCCTGGATGACCTGATTGATGAGGACTTCCTCGGCGGTGATGCCCGGCTCGTTGAGGGTGTTGATGTGCTCGATGAGCGCCGCGGGGAAAGAGCGTTCCTTGCCGTGGAGAATGCCGATCTTTTTCATGAGAGGAATCTGGCGCGGGCCGGGGAAAAAGTGGAGCGGAAACACACCACGAGGATGATAATAGTACGGTTTGGGGCAGCCAGATGACCGCTCCACGACGGGCTTGACGGCGGATAATGCAAAAACCGCTTGGCTTCGCCCGCCGCCACCGGTAGCACCGCGCGGCCCAAGCCGATGCTCCGCCCGCGTTTCCCCATCCCCACCCTCCGCCTTCACTCCCGCTTTTTCTCGCGGGGATTGCGCAATTGCCGCGACGTGGTCGTGTGGCTGCCGCCGGGTTACGGGACATTGCGGCGCCGGCACCCGGTCATCTATTTTCAGGATGGGCAGAATATTTTCGACCCGGCAACGGCGTTCCTCGGCAATGCCTGGCATGCCGGGGAGCGCGCCACGGAGCTTATCCGTGCCCACGAAATTTCGTCGCCCATCATGGTCGGCGTCTACAACACGGGCTTCAACCGGATGAACGAATATGCGCCGACACCCGCCGTGTTCGCGGGCTGGGACGGCGAGCAGAGCCGGAGCACCGGCGACGCCCGGCGCTATGCGCGATTCTTCGTCAATGAGCTCAAGCCGTTCATCGACGCGCGCTACCTCACGCTGCCCGGTCCGCGGCACAACGCCGTGGTCGGTTCCTCGATGGGCGGGCTGGTCTCGCTTTACTTTGCCCTGTGGCACCCGCGGGAATTCGGCCACATCGCCGCGCTGTCGCCGTCAATCTGGTGGGACAACCGGGCCGTCATCCGCGATTTCGCCCGGTTGCGCAAGAAGCCCGCGGTGCGCCTGTGGCTCGACATGGGCACGGTTGAGCCCGGCTGGGAAGCGGTGCAAATCCTGCGCGACACGCTGGTCGGCCGCGGCTGGAGACTGGGCGACGATCTGCATTACCTCGAGGTGGCCGGTGCCGCGCACACGGAGGCGGCTTGGGCCGCGCGCATCGGTGACGTGTTGAAATGGATCGTGGGGCGAGGAAAACAGAGAATTAACCGCGGATAACGCTGATTCCGGCGGATGGATACAATAGAATGACAATCTTCGGGTATCAGTCGGTCATTCGCGTCCATCCGCGTAATCCGCGGTAAAACTCCCTCAGATGTAATACATCTCGGTCGGGTTCTTGGTGGAGAGCTTGTTGAGCGTGTAGCTCTTGGTCTTCTCCATCAGGGTCGCGCTGATCTCGCCCCAGACCTGCTTGAGCCGCCGGCCGCTG
>Ga0265320_10001213_pt1 | contig 18928 bp, 13 predicted proteins | sample 4827metaG_FD_202087 | JGI IMG/M metagenome (GOLD analysis project Ga0265320, IMG submission 202087) | Rhizosphere microbial communities from Carex aquatilis grown in University of Washington, Seatle, WA, United States - 4-8-27 metaG | ecosystem: Host-associated > Plants > Roots > Rhizosphere >...
CTCACCTTCTCCTCCAGTTCCCCTTCACTCGCAAACGTCTCGCATTCCTTTCCCGGCTCGAAATAGCGGCCGATGTTCGCCTGGTATTCCGTCAGTAGAAACGTGCCGAGGCCGGTGGCTTCGATCATGCGCATGTTGCCGGTTTCACCCTTGGCCAGGTCGATCCCGATATTGAGCGCGATTCGGCTGCCCTTGATGATCCGGTGCATGTCCTCGCCCCAGCGGGTGCCGAAATTGTGCATGCCAACGCCGGCGGGCACGATCTCGGGCTCGGCGGTGCGGAGGAAATAGCCGAGGGAAAAATCGCATTCATGCCGCAGGCGCGCCTTGGCGAGTGAGTTCAGGTAGGCCGTTCGCGTGCGATGCTCCGAACTGATGCTGCCGATAAATGACACGTCCCAGAGCTTGCCGTCATCGGGCAATTCTTCACGCAGGTTGTCGGGAAACCCGGGGGTGATGAATTCCGCCCGGCGCGCCCCGCACGCCAGTGCGGCGGCGAACGTCGGGGAGAAATTGGAAAGGATCAGGTCGAAGCCGCGCCAGTCGGTGCCGGCTGGAATCGCGGCGGCTTTCCAGGCCAGCACCAGGCGCGGACGATAGTCGAGCAAGTCAAGGAACCGGCGGTCGAAAAAAACGGGCTCGGTGACATAGACGATGTCCGGCCTGTAGGCATTGATCTGCCTCGCCGCGATCTCGTGCCGCCAATGGCCGGGGCGGTCCAGCGTGACGCCCTGCTCGGCGAGCCATTGCCGCTGCGTCGGTTCGCAATCGGCGAAGATCATCCGGCATTCGATTCCCAAGGCGGGAAGGTAGCGGGCGAACATGTGCACGATGCTGTAGCCGTCTTGCACCAGCGCGGCATTTTGCTCCGCATAGGGCCGGGTCGCAATGCCCGGATAGCGGACGTAGAATTCCTCGACGTATTCGCTGTAGGTCGACAGCAGTTGCAGGAATTTCATCGCAGGAGGTTCTCCGGGTCCGATCGCTCAACAAACAGGCGTTCCCAGAGGGCGAGGCCAAGGCTGATTTCAATGCGCCCGGCGAGGATGGGATCCGGCGTCGGGGCGCCGGATCCGGTGGCCAGATGCAGGGCCGCTTCCCGCCACTCCGCGCCATTCCAGTGCGGGCTCGCGAGCCAGCTCGGATGCTCGACGATCGCGGCGATGAGTCCCTTGAGTGCAGGGTTGCGCCATCCGTCGAGGCCTGCACCGGGGGCCGTTGCCCGGCAGCGCAGGCGCACGGTGTCGGGCATAAGCCCGTCCATCGCATCGCGCAGCACCCGTTCGGTCATGCCGCCACCAAATTTGCTCCCGGCCGGCAGGGCGTGTGCCAGGGTGACCAGCCGCCAGTCCATGAAAGGCATTCGGACCTGCACGCCATGGGCCATCGCGCATCGGTCCAGATTCCGCAACCGGGCGGGCCAGCGGCTGGCGTGAAAATCGCGATAGAGATGGTCGTTCGTCTGCGCCATCGGCCAATCAAGCTGGTACAATGCGCCGCCCAGCAGAGCGTCGCCACCATGGCCCTCGAGTGTCAGCCCGATCCCTTTACTGCGGAGCTCTCCGTAAAGCCCGAATAAGGAGCCGGCGGGGGCACCGCCGGCTTCCTCGCAGCTCCAGACTGATGCCACCGCCCGACGAGCGGCATCCACACCAGTTAGTCGCCACCGGCTGGTCGACCCGCCGAAGTCACGGGCGACTTCGTCCATCACGGCCTTCATCCCGGGTGTGGTTTCGGGAAATTCAGCCAGCAGCGTCCGGGTCCGGCGTACAGCCTTAGCCTTGCCGGCTGCGTCATCCCCGCGCGCAACATGGGCCAGCGTGCATGCGATCGTGCTCGAATCCATGCTGCCGGTCAGGCAGGTGCCGATGGGAATCGTTCCGGCCTGCCGAATCCGCACGGCGTCGACCAGCAGTTCGCGGAATCGGGCCACCTGGTCCTCGTAGCGGGGAGGCACTGCCGGAAGCTGGTCCCGGGTTTCCCACCAGCGGCGCATATGCGCGGTGCCATCGGCCGCGATGAGAAGCGTATGGCCGGCCGGCACCCTTTTGACCCCGGTCATGAGGGTGTCGACGATTGCACCCTCGTCGGTTTCGGCGCCCGCGAGCAGGGCGGGTACGAGGTCCGCGTTGAGGGCGGGACGAAAATCCTTGAGTGCCAGGAACGCCTTCAGTTCGGAAGCGAAGGCGAAACATGCCGGCGTATGATAGTAGTGGAGCGGCTTGGAGCCGAAGCGATCGCGCGCAAGGAAAAGACGCCTTTCCTGCCGGTCCCAAATTGCGAACGCCCACACGCCGTTAAACCGGGCCAGACAGGCTGCACCCCACTGGGCGTGCGCCGCCAGAACCAGTTCGGCGTCTGTCGGCGTGCGGAAGACATAGCCCATGGCACGCAGTTCCCGGCTCAATTCGGGCGAATTGTAGATCTCTCCGTCAAAGGTAATCCAATAGCGGTAGGGGGTGAGCGACGCCTGTTCGCAGCCGGACCGACCCAGGGCTGCGATTCGGCCGCGCCATCGGTCTGCCCCGGCGACCGCCTGTGAGTCTTCAAAAGGGATCGGACCGCGGCCGCTCCGGCCGTGTCGTAGGAAATTCAGCTGGCGGTGACCCAGGCCGACGGAAGCGTCGAGCAACAACCCGCGCCCGTCCGGACCGCGATGGGCCAGGGCATCGGTGAAACGCCCGAGCTCGTCGCGTTCAACGGGGGCTTTGAATTGGAACAGGCCGGCGATCCCGCACATGGTCGATCAGGACGTGTCCCCGGCCGAAGGGGGTTTGAGGCGGGAATTCACCGAAGAGCCCGGGCGGATTGCAAACATCGCTCCCTAGCCGGCATGTTTGGAGAAGAACGCCCGGATCTCCTCCACGACGAAGTCGACCTGGGTGGGAGTGATTTCCGGGTACAACGGCAGCGACAGGAGCTGCGACTGATGTGTGTGTGCATGGGGGAAATCCGCGGGCTGGTGCGCCAATCTGCGGTAGGCGGGAAGGAACGGCAGCGCGGTGGGATAGTTGATCTGGGTCTGAATGCCCTGCGCAGAGAGATGGGTGCGCAATGCGTCGCGATAACGGGTCCGCACGGCGTAGATGTGGTAGACGTGGTCGCGACCGGGCCCGACGGCTGGCAGAACAAGGTCACCGATTCCGGCAAGTTTCTCGTTATAGTCCCGTGCGAGGGCCTGCCGCGCCTGGGTCCAGCCAACGAGATGCGGGAGTTTCACGTTCAATACGGCGGCCTGCAGGCCGTCGAGCCGGCTGTTGATGCCCTCGATCTCATGGTCACCTTTCCTTCGGCCCCCATGCCGGGCAAACATCGCCGAGAAATCAGCGAGCCGGTCGTCGTTGGTGACGAGGCAGCCGGCGTCTCCCATGGCGCCGAGGTTCTTGCCGGGATAAAACGAGAAGGTGGCGATGGCGCCAAAGGTGCCGACCGGTCGCCCGCGATACCGGGCAAGGTGTGCCTGGGCGCAATCTTCCACCACCCAGAGCCGGTGCTTTTGGGCGAGGGCCATGATTGCGTCCATGTCTGCCGTTTGGCCGTAGAGGTGGACGGGCACGAGGCCCTTGGTCCGCGGCGTGATTTTTTTTGCCACGTCGGCGGGATCCAGGGTGTAGGTGACGGCATCGGTGTCCGCGAATACCACCCGGCCGCCGGCCTGCGTGATCGTCTCGGAGGTTGCGATCCATGAGTGGGCGGACGTGATGACCTCGTCGCCGGCCTGGAGGTCAAGGGCGCGGAAGGCGATGTAGAGCGCGTCGGTGCCGTTGGCGCAAGACACGCAGTGTTTCACGCCGATCGTCTGGGCGAAGGCGCGTTCGAAAATTTCGACCTCGGGTCCGCGGATGAAGGCGGAGTCGCGCACGGTCTGCGCGATGGCCTCGTCGACGCCAGCCTTGATCGTCAGGTACTGCGCGTGGAGGTCATTGTACGGCACGCGCATGCCGGCGGAGGAGACCGGCAGGTGCGGCAGGACGGGTGGGAGACTGGGCATCGGGAGAGTGAAAGTGAAAGAGATGGCGAAAGTGAATGGAAATCCGTTCCCATCAGCCGGTCGGCGGCAAAGCTGTTTCCGGCGGGGCCAACCGCCGGTTTGCCCGGCTTGCATCCCCGCAACCCTGGTCTACGGCGAAAAAAATCCAGCTTTGCGCCGCTTATGTTTTCGCGAGGCACCGCAGGAGACGGGCGGGATTGCCGGCATAGATGCCAGGCTGGGTAATGTCCCGCGTCACCACCGCGCCGGCGCCGATCACGACGTCGTTGCAGATGCTTACGGGCAGGATCGTGGCGTTCGAGCCGATCGAAACCCGATGGCCAATGCGGGTGGATTTCCAAGCTGCACGATTTCCGCCGGCGGGCCGGCCCTCCTTGAACAGGTCATTGATGAACATGACGCCGTGGCCGATGAAGCAGTCATCTCCCACATTGACCAATTCGCAGATGAACGAATGGGATTGGACGCGGCAGCGCCGTCCGATGACCGCGTCGCGCTGGATCTCGACGAAAGGCCCGACGAAAGAATCATCGCCGATTGCGCAGCCATAGAGATTGGCCGGCTCGATCACCGAGACATTGGTTCCGAAGGTGACACCAGTGATGGCGATCTTCTTTATGTTGGGCTGGTCCATGGTTCTCGTGATTGGGGCAGCGTCGCGCCGCAGGTCAGGGATATCCGGGCGGACGGGGGAGTGAAGGGGAAAGTGCATCGGCTGCCGCGACTGGCTTCGATCCTTGGCGCCGTGGAATGCCGCTCGACTTTGCCGGTCTTCCGGCCTTATCCCACGGTTCCAACCATGGGCCAAGTCCTCAAGCTCTACCGGCGGATTGATGCCGCCTCCGCCTGGATCCTTGCCCTCCTGGGCCGTTTCTCGCACCTGACCGTTGCCCGGATCCTCGCCTTGTTCACCGGGCTGGCATGGCTGATCGTCATGGTCGTGATTAAGATTCACCTGATCGATACCGGGACCCTCACAAGTGACATCGCGTATTATCAGAACATGCTCTACAATACCGGCTGGTCGGTGTCGAAGGGGTCGTTTTACTTCCTGTTCAGCGTGCACGATGTGATGGCGCATGGGAGCTATACGTTCCTGAACGAGCACTTTTCACCGACCCTTGCCCTGCTCTCACCGGTCTTCCGGGTCTTCCCTTATCCCTGGCTCCTCAGCGTGCTTCAGCCCGGATTCCTCCTGGTAGCGGCTTGGGGACTTTTCCGGCTCACGCAGAGGTTGCTTGACGTGAACGGGGCGGCACCGGGTTTCGGCTTGTTGCCCGCGCTGGTCGCCGCCACTTACCTTTTCAACTACTCGAACGTCTCGGCGACGGTCGACGTCATGTATGGCTTTCACCACGACAGCCTCATTCCGCCCTTGCTTGTCTGGGCGATCGTTGGTGTTGCCGAAGGACGCTGGCGATTGGCCTTGGTGCTGTTCGTCCTCTTTCTTGGCCTAAAGGAAAATCTCCCCATCATCTCGGCGTCCGGCCTTGGATTCTGCCTGGTCACCAATTGCGTGGTGCCAAGGAAAAAGGCCCTGATCGGGCTGGCGCTTTGCGGAGCCTTTTTTGCCGGCTGCTATTGGATGGAATTCCGGACCCACAACCGGCATGTGGGAATCATCTATCGATTCTTCAATCCCGAGATCATTGATCAAGTGCTTGATCGGCCTTTCAAATGGCCGATCGTGACGAATTTCTGGCCCGGGCTGCTGGCGCCGCCCTTTGCACTGCCGGCCCTGGCGGATTTGTGCCTTCAGGTAGTTGGAGACACCACCGAACTCGACTGGCACAGTTATGCGCTGATGTCGTTCGGAATGCTGGCGACGGTCTGGGCCTTTGTGAAGGTGCTGTCTCTGACCAAGCGGTGGACCGTGCTGCCGCTGACCGCCTACGTGGCCTTGGCGAGCCTGATGGCGGGACCCATGATCGAGCAAGGAGTGACATCCTGCACACTGATCTGGCGTGCCGCATTCCAAGTGCCACGGCTTGTCGACCGGGCCGCCCTCGCCGAAGTCTCCGCACCCGTCCCGAGGGACGCCAAGCTGAGCACATCGTCCGACCTCCTGGTCTTTTTTTCCGACCGGCATCAGTTGCTCTGGCCGGAATCGGCCTCGTTGTCCGAATACGTCCTGGTCAACCATCGTGACAAGCAGGACAACCGGTTTAAGGCGGAAGGGTTTGCCCGGACGGCGGTCGGCAAGGACAAGGCGAACGAGTATTTTTACTCGAACCTGGATGTAATTCTCCGCGGACTCGATTACGATGAGGTGCTCTACGCCTACATGGACCGAAAAACCGCGGCCGGTGACGCCGTGATATTGCGGTCCAACGGAAGCCTCGTTCTCTACAAATTGCTCCGGGGGCGGTGAGCCTAGGTCAGCATCCCCGCGACACTACGGATGCGGAACGGGGAATCCCAAGGGGCGACGGCCATACCTCTTCAGGTTGATCTCGTAATTTGCATGGTTGGCGTGGTCGTAAAAGCGATAAAACGCATTCTCCGAAATGCCCAGAGGATCGTTGAGCACGGGCCCGAACAGAATGCAGGCATTTCCGGCAAGCAACAGGCCGATGAGCGTGAGGATGCCGCATTTGGCCGGCAGGCGAAGGGAGGGCAGGTGCTGGTACCAGCGGGCGCAGAACCAAAGAAGGGCGGGAAAGACAGGTTGATAGAGCCGGGCGATCCAGGTGCCGCGCATCTGCCATGGATTCACGTAGTCGGGTGCCAGATTGTTGAAGAGAAACAACGCGAGTCCGGCCAGCAGCAGCGCCACCTCGGCGCGATGCGGCCGGATCCTTGACGTGACGCTATTCAACGCGACCACGGTGATGGAGATCAGCGGCAGGAACAGGAAGTTCGCCCCGAATAAAACGTCCAGCGCGACATCCGGAACCGGGCGTAGTACCAGCCGCCACCGGTCGAAATCACTGATATTGGCATAGGACCAGAAGATTGCGCCGAAGGCGGACGAGTTGCTGTTCAACAGGCTGAGGCCGAAGTGGTATTTGAGGATGAGCGTCCAGACGATGACGGGAATCGCCTGCAGGAGGACGGAAACCATGGCGGCGACCCAGCGTTTGCGCCACAGCAGCAGCAGCACCGTCGCCGGCATGAAGAAGACAAAGAACTCATAGCCCAGGTTTGCGATTCCCATCAGCAGCGAGCCGGCGATCACGGGTCGCCAGCCCGGATCCTCGGCGATGGCGACGAGCGCCAGCATCAACAGCAGGCTGCCGGGAACAATTAGGGCGTAGAAATACGGCAGCCCCGCCCAGTAACCCGCACCAGGATAAAGGGCGAGCAGCCAGGCGCCAAAGACCGCCCCGCGTTCGCCGACACGGCGACGCAGGGAGCGGACAAACAGGATGAAGGCCGCCACGTTGAAAACGAGGCTGGCCAATGTTCCGCCCACTTCCCACCCGGCGGCCTTCATGAACGGGTAGGCCATCACGTTGTAAAGGATGCGGCGGAGGAGCAGGCCGTTGTCCCACGTTGAGCGATCCTGTCCATCCACGAAATTAAACAACGCGCGAAAATGAACATGGTCGGGATTGTAGAGGTAGCCGCTTCCCCGGGCGACGTGGGGAATGGCGGTGTTTGCATAGGGCGTCAGTGTACCGGTCGAAAAATACAGGCCGCCGAGAAACAGCAGAGTCGCCCCCCAGAAATGCCAGCGCCAGCGCCCGGATCGGCCACGCTCCGGCGGGACCCCTGCGACGCTTGGGACGGCGGATCTACCCGTCCCGTACAATCCGGCCACCGCCAGGATGAAAACGGCGAGTGCCGTGCGGCCGATGACATGATCGTAGAGGAGCGGATAGGAGACCGAATAGCTGTGTCCGTTCGTTCGGGGATCGGTGCCGTCCGGGGTAGAGAAGATGATCCGGCCGGGTTCATGCGCCCAGTTGCTTTGGCCGACACTGCGGACGATTTCAGCCATGATGGGCGCACCCGCCAGCATCACCTCATCTTGGTAGATCCGGGTGCGGCTGCGGCTCGCGTAGGGCCCGTCCGGCTCGCTGCGATCGAAGTCAAAGACGTAGGTCAACGGAAATCCGGGCACATCCTGCCGGATTTGCTCCTTTTCCACCGTGACCTCGATCACCGGCGAAATATCCATCACGTAGTTGTGGAAGACGAGGACGAGGGCGATGAACGCGACCACCGCGAGGCCGAGCTGCAGCAGGAACCGGCGCATCGCTGCTCGGTCGCTCACGGCCTTCCCTCCGGAGGCCGGCGCGCGGCCAGGAGATTGAGGTAGCCCTTTCGGCCGAGGGACGCTGCCAGCCGCTCGATCGCGCCATCGTCCAACTCGGTTCCGGCGGACGGATCAAATATGCGAAACCCGATGCCGCGCAAAAAACCGATCAATTCCCGATAGGTCGAGCCGGCCCGCACATATCCGAGCGGCGAAAACTCGAAATACACGTGGACGCCGGCATTTTCCTTCAGAGTTAGCTCCATACCGCGCAGGACCTCGAGCTCCCAGCCTTGGACGTCGATCTTCACCAGGTCCACCGCCAGGCCGGGCAGGAACCAGTCGAGGCACACGACCTCGACCGCCACGCCTCGCCGGAAAAGTGAGCCCTCGCTTTCCCCCAGGTGGTTGTCACCGGAATTGAGCACCGATCGATGAAGGGTAAGCGTGGCCGGCGATGATCCGAGTGCGAGGTTGTGGACCTCGACCATGTCAGCGTGATTGAGCCTGATATTCTGCTGCAACGCGGCAAAGAGATCGGGGTCGGGCTCGAAGGCGATCACGCGGCCGGTCGGACCTGCGCGCCGGCCCATGAGGATGGAATACAGGCCGAGATTGGCGCCGATATCGAGGACCCGCGTGCCGGGCCGGATTTGCATCTGGAAAAAATCCCGCTCAGTCCGCCCCATCAGGCCCAGCCGGTGCAGGCGCAGGTAAAGCCAGCGCTCAAAAGTGGGGGAGAACATCCGCTGTTCCCAGACGGTACAGCCCTGCTTCCACCAGGGCGCGTGATTGAAGGCCGTGGCGGACCAGTCAAGGGCGCGGAATAATGGATTCATGGAGGACTGCAATGGGAGGGGAGGGCAGGAGACATCAGTGGAAGAATGATCGGGAGTGAAGGGGAAACCGGCAGCGATTCGGCAACGCCGAAAAGCCGGGTCGAACCTGGGCGGGACCGTGCACGGCCCTTCGTTTCATCTGGCAGCACGGACCGGAGCCCAGATTTCGAACGTCGCGCCAGTGAAGGGTGATGACATCGGCGGGGTGATGAGCCGGTAATCCGTGGGGAAGTTCACACCCGCCTTCCGCAGGTACGGCAGGAAGGTATTCCAGTCGGTCTCGACACTATTGCGCACGATGAAGGCGCGATGAAGACGCGCCGGTTCGATGAAACGCAGCCGCATGAGGTCGAGCTCGTAGTTGCGCAGGTCGCCCTGAAAGTACCACGGATGCCCCGGCGAAGCGCCGCCCATGGCGAAAACGAATCCGGGCAGGTTAAAGAAAACGAGCAAATCGTCGCCCGGGCGAAAGCCGTGTGCCAGCAGGATCCGGCGGCTGGTAACGACAAACTCGTGCGCTTCCGGAGTCAGCCGGAGATTGGAGGGCGGGAAACCTATGGGCGTCGGCACCGCCAGATCCACCCGGGAAACTCCCATCCGGTACGGCTGGAGCCAGTACCCCTGATAGAATTGGCCGGCGGCAACGGCGGCCAACAGGAGCAGACCGAGGCGGCTCGGCCAGGATGTCCGCCAGACGCGATCGATTTCCGCCAGCAGCCACGCGGCGACAACGAACCAGGGCGCGAGCTGATAGAGGGTATTGAGATGAAGGGCGTTGTTGGTGCCGAATGCCCCGATGTAGGGCAAAAGAAACAAGAATCCTGCGGCGGGTAGGACGCACCAGCGGCCGGGAGTGCATGTTGCACCGGCCCCGCGCACGGACCATCGTGAGGTGGCAGCCAGCAATAGGAACAACAGCAAGGTGCCGAGAAAAAAAGATGCGCTGGAGGGACCGGCCGCGGAATAGTATTCGAGCACATTGATCAGCCAGACCAGTACGCCCAGTGACCAAAGGCCGGTGATCGCTGCCGCGGCCTGCTGGCAACGCGGCCAGCGGCGGAGTGCGGCAACCGCCGCCATGCCCGGCACGGCGACCGCCCAGACGGGCAGGAAGAACACGAGCGTCTTCGCGTACACTTCGGCGATCTCCCCGCCGTAGCGTCGAATCTCCCTGGCCGCATATCCGCCGTCGACGATAGCTCCGAAGGTGCCCGCGATCCCCGCGCGCCATTGGGTGAAATTCTGAAAAACGGTGAAATAGGCCAGCGCCGTGACCACCAAGCAGGCCAGCAGCGCGCTGAGGAACGAGGCCTTCTGACCGAGACCTTGCCGGTTCGTTAATAGGAAAAACAGGCAACCGACGATCGCCAGTGGAACGCTGGAGCTGAACTTGATGAAGAAATCAAGTCCCGCAAATACGCCGAAGCCCGCGAGAGCCAGCCAGGTGCCGGGGTCAAAATATTTGCCTGTGGGCTCACGGGCGCAGGCACTCAGCAGAAAGCCGGTGGCGACGAGCAGGCAGAAGGCGTTTTGAAAGTTGTAGGACAACGCGGCCGGGGAAATGCCGTAGCCGAGAAACGAGGCGACCAGGGTGGAGCAGAGGGCGAACTGCCCGCGCTCCCGGTCGGGCAGCAACTCGGGAGCGAAGCGCCGCACGAAGCGCCGGACGCCGCGCAGAAAAATGAGCGTGCCGCCCGCCGTGGCAAACAGCGTGCAAACGCGCATGGCCACGATGTTGTGTCCGAGGAGTGAGAAAATTTTGCCTCCGAAGAGGTAATAGGACGTCTGGTTGTCCGAAACATTCTCCGGATGGACGAAGCTGAGGTAATAGTTGCCCTCGTCCGTGAAATCGAAGCCGCCCAAAGTGCCGGCGAGGAAGATCGCCACCACGACCATCAGGCCCAGCTGGAGCACGAGTCGCGGAACCGCGGAGATGGAGGTTGCCAGGCGACGCTTCATGGGATCGAAACGATACGGGCGGCATGAGTCATCGGACCAAGCCGGCATTGCCCGATTACCCGGGCCGGCAGAGGAAACGAGGCTTCTTTGCCGGATCCGCTCACGGTGTGCTTGGACCGGAACCGATTGGCGAGCGGGCGGCGCCGAGGTTGGCATAACCCGACCGGTCCAGAGAAGCGGCCAGGTGTGCGATCGCTGCGTCGTCGAGCTGAGACCCGGTCACCGGATCGAAGATGCGAAACCCGAGGTCCCGCATGCCGGGGCGGAAATAGGCTCCCAGAAATCTGCGCTCAACCCTGCCCATGAATCCCAGCCGGTGTATCCGTTGATAAAGCCAGCGCTCAAACGTGGGCGAAATCATGCATTGGCCCCAGACTTGGCTTTGGCCCTTCCAAATCGGCAGCCCATTGAATGCCGCGGCCGAGCGGTCAATGGCGTGAAGCACAGGATTCATGGCGAAACAACGACCACGGTGAAAGTGAGAGTGAAAGGGCCAGAACTGAGGATAAGTGTGAAGGGCAAAGTATTCAGGTGGAGACGAATGTGGGCAGTCACTCGTTTTGGTGCAGCGAAGTCTGCGATCCCGGAATCGGATAGGGAATGTGACGACTCGGAGATTCCGCTATTCCCGCGGAATCAATGGCCGAAACCCGGAATCCACTTGCGCTCATTTGCCTTCGTCCAAGATTTCGCCTCAAATTGCGTAAAGCCGCCGGGGGATCCGCCCGGCGGTTCGTCATTTGGTCACTTTCGGGCTACGACCAGATTGCCGCCTTGCTTCCTGAATGCCCTGGGTGATCCGTGGCTGTAGCGGTGATTCTCACCGGCCGTCCGTGCGTACAGGCCGTCGTCGCGAAGTACACCCAAACGTCGGCCTGCAACACGGCCGCGCCTTGCTCAAGCGGGCGGTCGTCTTCCGCATGCAGGGCGACCCTGACCGACATGACGCCGGCATCGTCGGAGACCATGACTCTGATTGGATCCCCGATTGCTCCATGATATCCGCTGAGGTCGATGGAATCGACCGCCGGCGGAACCAGGAAATCCGTGATGATCACCTGGCGCAGCGGAAGGTGCCTGGCCTGGGCGATGGTCTCGTATTTTAACCGCAGGATGGGATCCGCGGAAGCGATGGCGGCAAATTCCGAGGCGAGCCGAAATTGCCTGCGCACCTGTAATTGCGCCGCGGATGGGGCGGCGGTGACCCGGGGGCGGCGGCAGATGACGGTGCGATCACCGACTCGGCGGTAAACCCAGTTGTCGATCACGCCACTGATCGCGGTGAGGGCGCTGTTAAGTTTAGACTTGGCCATGACCGGACCCTCCTTGGGATATTACGACCATCGGAGCCTGTTTCCCGACGCTCCATCCCTCGGACCTTCCGGCCTTCCGGCCGCCAGCAGAGGCCGAGGTAGCTTCGGGGAAGGGTCGGGGAAGCTTTTGAGAAGCTTCGGGAAGCCATTTGGAGTCCCTATTCACGATTTGAGAGACACAGCAGCCCCTGACCGCGATGCAACGGGTCAGGTGATTATTCTCATTCGCTAACATATCCTGTCCTTTCGTTTAGATTCACCCGGACCGGGAGCGGCTACCTGCCGCCCCTTTGCAGGTGCGGGAAGAATCTAGCCGATCGCGCCCCGTGATCGTTAATCGGTTATTCCGATGCTGGCCATCGGCGCAGCCGATGGTCACGGGCGACTGGCAGCCTGCTTATACCGGCGCCTGGTAGTGTATCAGTTTGCCGCTTTCACCGGCGGTTGAGGTAGGCTGCGAGCTTGCTCGCGCTCGGGGATAAAGCGCCTGCAAGCAGGCAGCCTGCTTATCCCGGCGCCTCAATAACGTGAGCGCCTCCAGCACTAAGAAATATGCCGAAGTAGCAGAAATCAGAGGAACGGCTGAGTCAGTAGCAGTCTGGCAGAGGTAAGCGCGAGCGCGAGAATAGGCGTCTTAAGCGACCCTGGTGAGCGTGTGCCGATCCGGCGGTGGAGCGTGGTGAACAAGCTGCGGGATGCGGATCACGCCTGGAATGAAAATTATTGCGCCGACAGTTTCTCGGTTCTTTCTGCGCTTGTGGCTTCATCCCGCGGTCGCAGTCCGATCTATCTGCCAAATCTAAATGGGATTCGTTTCATTGCCGCAGCGATGGTGTTCCTGGACCATGTGGAATGGACCAAGCAGATGGGAGGGCAGCCAAGCTATAACAGCTCCGCCTTCATGTCGAATAATGGGGCGCTCGGGGTGAGTTTATTTTTCGTCCTCAGCGGATTTTTGATCACTTACCTGCTCATCGTCGAAAAGGGGCGCGCCGGGGTTATTTCAGTCCGAGATTTCTATGTGCGCCGGATGCTGCGGATTTGGCCGCTCTATTTCCTGACGGTGCTGTTGGCCTTTTTTATCTTGCCTTGGTTTATCTCCATTCCGGGTTGGGACGTGAGTTTCACGGGGCCCAATTTTTGGGTGCGCCTGCTCCTTTTCGTGGGGATGGTGCCCAATCTGGCATACGTGTGTTATCCGCTGGTGCCCTTTGCCGCCCAGCTTTGGACAGTTGGGGTTGAGGAGCAGTTCTATTTAGTCTGGCCGTTTGTCTGCCGTAGCTCGACCCGGCGACTCCCTGTGGTGATGTTGGCAATTTTACTCGCGGCGGTGACCGCACGAACCCTTTGTTACCAAGCGAACGCTCATTGGGGCGGGCCTTTCTGGCAGGCTGCCGCCAACTTTGCGTGGTGCTTTCGGGTGCAATGCATGGCGATCGGCGGCTTGGCGGCATGGCTGGTGCACTATGGCAATGCGCGGGTGCTTGGGGTGCTATTCGACCGGCGATTACAGGTGGCGATGCTCGTGCTGGCAGTCGGCGTCCATCTGTTTTCGGCAAATTTTTTCGGCTCGTTACAAATCGAAGTCATGTCGGTCATATTCGCGCTCATCATCCTGGATGCCGCTGCCAACCCAGCCACGCTCGTCCGGCTTGAGTACGGTCCGTTGCCTTACCTGGGACGGATCTCCTACGGCATTTACGTTTACCAAATCCTGGCGATTCGCGTGAGTTTTCTCGTCATTGACCGTTGGGTGGGGTTCGCCAATCCAGTCCATCGCTTTGGATCGATGTATGTCGTGAGTGCGCTGCTCACCGTCGGATTGGCGGCGGTTTCCTACCACTTTCTCGAGCGGCCGTTTCTCCGCTTGAAAGCGGGCTTCTCGGTGGTGCCATCTGCCCCGTAACCGAGTTTTCCGGCCGGGCTACGGGTTTCGTCCCGACGCAACGATGGCGGAGATCCGGTCCATGAGACGCCCGGCGGCGGCCTCCGTGGAAAAATGCCGTTCAACGTACTTCCGTCCGGCGAGACCGGCGCGAAGCCGTTCATCGCGCGATGGGACCAGGCGCTCAAGTTGCCGGCAAACTTCCTCAGCGGTGCGGGCTTGGCAAACCGGCGAGGGTTCACCAACCGCGGGATCAAAGATTTCCGGTCGCGCATTGGCGATCAAGGGCCGTCCGGTCGCCATGGCTTCGAGGCCGCCCATCGCCACAACGCCATCGGCAAGCTGGTCAAAAATGATATCGGCCCCTTTATATTCGTCCCGGACCTGCGACTGCGCGAGTTCCTTGAGCCAGGTCACTTGATCGGCAATGCCCAGTTCGTGCGCCAGCTGCTCGGTCTCGGCGACATGACGTCCTTTGCGCGCCAGCCGAATGTCGAGCCGGACCTGATGTTTTTTCCAGAACAGGGCCAAACCGCGAATCATAAGATCGGAACCTTTGTAATCGAGGGCGACAAGACCGCTGCCGGGCTCGTTTTTCCAAGTCAGGCGGGCCAGGCAGAAAATCCGCACCGGGGAGTTCTGCGGCGGAGGAAAGTATGGGTTGAGCGGCAAATCCGCCATGAGAAGGAAAACCCGACGTGCATCAGATACTCCGATTTCGTCGAGCAGGCGGTCTCCATCCGGGATCAAGCCGCGGGCAAAATAGGTCACAAGACGGGCGTTTGCGATGCCCGACCGTTGTGGGCTGGTCAGCCAGGCCCGAATCAACCCAGATGGAAAGAGCCAGCGGCAAGCCACGCTTATCCAGCGAGGCCGCTGGATAAGCTGGGGCTTGAGCGTGTCGATCTTGGCGGGATCGGCAAAGACCCCGAGGTCTGAGCCGGTCAGCAACGCTACGTACGGAATGCGCAGGCCACCGGCGAGTGCCGGACCTTCCTCGTTGAGTACCGCGAAGTCGCAGCCATTTAGCAACGACCAGACGCGACTGCGGCCGCTGCCGGGGACCAGGAAATGCCAGCGCAGGCGAGAACTGAGGTCATGGATCCATGGTGGGTAGGGCAGGGTGATGTGGTCATACCGGAATTCAGGCCGGTTCAGGGCATCGCGACTGGAGATAATGAACAGCACTTCATGCCCCAGTTTCTGCAGGGCCAGTGCCAGCATGAAAGGGTAGTTATTGGCGTTGCCGTAAAAGCCGACTTTCATCGTTTTAGCAATGGATGGGCGGCCCTGAGCGGCGATTGGCTGATGGGGCTCATCGATTTGCGGAGGCGCGCCAAGCCCAGATAAAGTCCGCGGCTTGCGGCCCGGTATGGAAAAGAAGGTCTAGGATCGAGACGGCATGATCAAAGGGAGGATAGAACTGCGAATACTCCGGATAACCCGCGTAGTCTTTCCAGATGAGTTCGATACCCTCGGCTGCAAAGCGCGCCGGATCGAGGTAGTTTCTGGCCGCCGGCCCTGAGATATACGTCGTTGCGTCCACTGCCTTGAGTAGATCCAGCACCCTCTCTTCCTTCCTGCTTTTAAGGTTAAACTCCCGTGAATCGATGAACGTGGTCTTAATCTGGAGGAAATCCGTGGCGATCGATTGGATCAAATATTGATTTAGCTCCGAAAGCGTCTGCCATTTTCTCCCCAAGTACACCGATTCCAGGAAAGGGGCGTAGCGCGCAAAATGAGGCGCCGCCTCGTAGTGTCCCGTGATTAAACGCCAGTGTTTGCCAGCCCAGCCGTTGGCGGGTAGGGTCACCTCGCAAATTAACCGGTGTTCGCTGGTCCCGACGGGGATGGTCAGCCATTCGGAGCCGCGGGGAGTCTTGAGCTTATTCCGATTGCGCCAGTCGTTCTTGGTGTATTGCAGGTCGTCGTGAAAGATGAACAGGTCCGCGTCGTGGATCAGGTCGAAGTATCCCTTCCATGGTAGGTAGTTCGACTGGTTGATGACGACTTTCACGCTGGGCGCGAGGCTTGGCTTCAGGGCGGGGCGCCCGCTTACGACGACTTGCTCTGCACGCCCTCGACAAGGTCGGCATAGCTCAGGCCCTCGCCGGGCCAGCGGGTCGTGCGCCAATCGGGGCATTGCTCGCAGAACTTTTGATTGCAGAAATTATTCGTCAAGTGGGCGTCGCGCAGCCGGCGATAGAATTCTCCCTGCCAGGTCTCCCGAATCGTGGTATGGTTGTAGTCAATGATGGAGGAGGCGTGGATCCAGTCTTGGGGACAGAAGGCGAGTTGGCCGGTCGGGGTGAGCAGAATGCGCTCCCACGGATAAAGACAGGGACGACGTGGTTCTTCAGGCGCCGCGGCTCGCAGGAGGCCGGCGATTCGAGTGGAAGAATTGGCGTTCGTATGAAGCCGCCGCACGACGACTTGATGTGCGCCGGAGCCGCGCCAAAAGGCCTCGAACTCGGGAATCTCCGCGCTGTTCTGCGGCTGTTCGATGAAGCTGACCACGACCTTGGTTTGACTGGTTGCTTTCCGAACTTGCGCCAGCAGGCGTAGCACGTTGGCACGAGTGACCCCCAGGTCGCCATTGACGCGAATTTGGGCGTAGGTCTCCGGGCGAAAGGCGTCCAGGCTAATGTCCACTAGGTTGACCCCTGTCTCGAGCAGGCGCTCGACGCGCGCCTCGTTCAGCAGCGTGCCATTGGTGGTGAGGGTTACGATGGTGCCCGAGTGCTGGGTGGCATAGCGCAGCATCCCGAAAATGTGCGGATTCAGCAATGGCTCCCCGTTGCCGGAATATCGGATGTACTGCGTGATGCCGCGGCCGTGATCACGCACCTCGTCCACCATCTTTTGATTAAGCTCGGGGCCCAGCATCCGGGCCCGGTAGTGCTCGGACTTCTTGAATTCAGGATGGGTGCAATGAGAGCAGGCCAGATTGCAGACCTCGGTGGTGTCGGCGACAACCTGAGACGGGAATTCAGACTTCAGCCGGCCGTAAAATCCGTAGGTGGGTGCCATGATCGGATTATTCGCGGCCGGCCAGAATCTCAGCAAGGCAATCCATGACCTGCCGCGCGTCCGCCGGGGTGACCCGCGGGCCGATTGGCAGGGTGACGATTGCCCGCGCGACTTCCTCGACCCCGGGCAACGGCTCAGGTCGTCGCCCCTTTCGGCCGTATAGCGGCATCGTGTGCAACGGCGCGTAGTGAATGGTTACGCCGAGGTTGCGGGCGCGCATAGCGAGGATAAATTGCTCGCGATCCAGCCGCAGGCGGCTCCAGGGAAACTGCACCGTGAACAGATGCCGGGCATGACGGTCGGCTGTGCACTCCGCCTGCAGCCGCACCGGGAACGGCAGTTTTTTCAGGCGGCGGGCATAGACATCCGCCACCTTCCGGCGCCGCCGGGCGAATTCCTTCTGGCGCTTTAGCTGCACCCGGCCGAGCGTCGCCTGCAGATCCGTAAAGTTCATCTTAAATCCTAACTCGGTGAGCTGATTCGAAATCAGGATCGTCTTCGGGTGACTGAATCGCTTCCAAGCGTCCAGCGGCAGGGCGTGCTGACGCAAAGAACGAACGCGGTCGGCCGCAGCATTGTCGCTCAGGGCAATCGCGCCGCCTTCGGCGGTTGAAAGATTCTTATTTGCGTAAAAGCTGAAACAAACGGCGTTACCCGATGCGCCCACCATGCGGCCGTCGGGATATTTTCCTCCGAGGGCGTGGGCTGCGTCTTCCACGATCCGCACTCGCGCGGGCAGGGCCCTCCTGAGAGCTGCAATATCTATGGCGAGTCCACCATAATGGACCACGACCACCGCCTTGGTCCGAGAGGTGAGCTGTCGACGCACGAGGGCAGGGGTCAGACAGAGGGTATCGGGATCGATGTCACAGAACACCGGGTGGGCCCCGGCGTAGAGCGCCGCATTGGCCGTGCTACACCAGGTGAGCGAGGGCACGATGACCTCGTCACCAGGGCCGACACCGCTCACCAGTAGCGAAAGATGCAAGGCCGACGTGCAGGAGTTCACGGTCACGACGTGAGGCACCCCGAGGTAGGCGGCGAGCTCCTGCTCAAAGGCGATGACCTCGGGTCCCATGCCCACCCAACCTGAGCGCAGTACACGGGTGACCGCCGCTATCTCCTCCACGGAAAAATCGGGGCGGCCGAACGCCAAGTAGTCGGAGCGGACGGCAGCCTTGGCGGACGGGAGGCGGGAGGGCATTCGGGTTACGGCATGGGGGCCGGCCGGGGATGTCAATCCGACGCGTGGTGGCGAAAAACCTCCCACAGCTGGATTGTACCGCCGGCGAGCACATTCGGAATACTCAAGCCCAGCAGCAGCCACGAAAACGCCACCCCGGATTCCGGGTTCAGCCCAAAGGCGGTGAAAATGCTCGCGGAAAAGACGTCGCGCACACCGACCCCGGAGACACTGACCGGCAGGGCCAGCAGGACCGATAGCATGGGGTAGAAGACGGCCGCAAACCAGATGCTAGCCGGGATCGCCAGCGCGTGCATCACCATCCAGAAAGACACCGCATTGAGGAAATGGATTGCCAGGCTTAGAAGGGCTGCCGCTAGCAGTACCGAGCCGTGTCCCTCGTAGGTGCCGATCGCTGCCAGTGCCCGATCAGCCCAACTCCGCAGTACCGCACTCGGGAAACGCTTCGCTGCCTTGCGGAACCACGCCGCGCCGCGCGGTTGGCAGATGGCTATACCGGCGGTGAG
>Ga0265320_10001215_pt1 | contig 18916 bp, 18 predicted proteins | sample 4827metaG_FD_202087 | JGI IMG/M metagenome (GOLD analysis project Ga0265320, IMG submission 202087) | Rhizosphere microbial communities from Carex aquatilis grown in University of Washington, Seatle, WA, United States - 4-8-27 metaG | ecosystem: Host-associated > Plants > Roots > Rhizosphere >...
GCCCGCAACCACGCCGCGATAATCTCCGGTCCGACGCCGGCCGGGTCGCCGCAAGTGAGCGCGAGTGGTGCGGAAGTGGACATGAGTAAATAAAATCAAGAAACGAATTAACGCTCAACTTTTAACGCTCAACGCTTAACGTTTAAGTTCGGAAGCCAATAATCTCCCGGCAAAGGTTTTGGCCGCTAGTTTACTTGAGTGTTAAACGATAAGCGTTAAACGTTGAGCGTTGAGCGTTCCAAATAAGCTTAACCTCCATCCGCGTTGCTTTCAGTTTGCGCCACAATAGTTGGCCGCAAAAAGCCACGTTTGCCGGCGGCGAAGAAGGCGAGGAATTTTTTCCCGTAGTCGGATTTGGCCCGCGCCTCGGCGGCGGCGGCATTCGCGCGCGGCGCACCACCCTGGTAGACGGCTTTATAAAGAAGTTTCAATTCGGCGAGCGTGGTGGCGTCGCAGCCGCGGCGCTTGAGGCCGACGACGTTGAACCCGTGCAGTTCGTTGCGTTCGGTGGCGAGCGTGAAGGGCGGGATGTCCAGCCCGATGCGCGCATTGCCGCTGACCATGACGCCCTCGCCGATGCGGATGAATTGGTGAAAAACTGTGCCGCCGCTGAGAAAGCTGCCCTCGCCGACCTCGATATGCCCGGCCAACAGCGCGCCGTTGGCCATCACAACTTTCGCGCCCACCCTGCAATCATGCCCGACGTGGCTGTTGCCCATGAGCAGCGCGCCCGCGCCGATTTCGGTGAAGCCGCCGGGCTTGGTCGCGCGATGCGCGGTCGCGCCCTCGCGCAGCACGGTGCCGTCACCGAGGCGCACGCCGCTGGGCGTGGCGGGGTCGAACTTGAAATCCTGCGGATCGCCGCCGACCACCGCAAAACTGTCCAGCCACACCTTGCGCCCGAGGATCGAGCCGCGCCGCACGATGGTATGCGCCGCCAGCACACTGTCCTCGCCGATTTCCACGCCTTCCTCGACAATGGCATACGGCCCGACGCGGACGTTCGCGCCGAGTTTCGCGGTGGGGTGGATGATGGCGGTCGGGTGAATCATGAAAATCGCCGAGGATGGCTATCTTTTGGGCCGGGCAAAGCGCTCGGTTTCGAACAACTCGCCCTGGGGGGATTTGACCATGTCGTAAATTTTCAGGAGCCGGATCATTTGCAGTACGTCCGACTTCTGGTAGCTGAGGTTGGTTTCGACCTTGTGGAGGAGGTTTTCGAGGATGGACGGGAAGGTGAGGATGGCGTCGACGCCGTGCTCCTGCAACTGTTTGATGCTCTCGCTGCGGAGCGGGTCGTTGGCCGGCAAACTCGGCAGCACCAATACGCGCATAAGGCCCTCTTTGCTCGCCTCGGTCTCGACCGCCGGGTCTTCATAGCCGCTGAAAAATTCGTTGGCCACGTCAATGACCTCCTTGCGCAGAAAGTCATGAATTTTCGAGCCGCTCTTGAGCATCGACGGCGTCAACCGCGACGTATGCCAGCCCATGACCGCGACGATGGCGCGGCGAATCAGGGGCAGGTCGTTGGCGAAGAGTTGAAAACCGGGCTTGAATTCGGATGGTTTCCAGCCGGGGTTTTGCACGAACAAATCAATCTCCTCCGCGTCGCGCTTGCGGCGCGAGTGGACCTGGTATTTGTTGAGCTGGCGGACGAGAAAGCCGTTCAGTTCGAAATACTCGCGCACCAGATTTTCGTCGAAGCCGGCCATGGATAGTGTTGCAAGGAGGTTTCGCGGCTAGGCCGCGCCGGCTTTGCGCCAGAGGTCGCGGATGGTTTTTTCGGGCACGTTATCCACGGTTTCGGCCTGGCCGATGGCGCGCAGGGCGACGAAGCGCAATTTTCCATCGCGCGCCTTTTTATCCAGTTTCATCGCCGCGATTAATTTAATCGCCGAAAGTCTTTTGCGCAGGCGCACGGGCAGGCCGCAGGCCCGCACCGTGCGTTCGATGCGCGCCACATCGCCCGCGGGTAGCCAACCGAGTTTGTGCGAGAGTCGCGCCGCGAGCACAAGGCCGAGGCCCACGGCCTCGCCGTGCAGGTATTGGCCGTAACCGGCGGTGTTTTCAAGCGCGTGCGCGAACGTGTGGCCGAGGTTCAGCAGCGCGCGCCCGCCACTGGGCCGCAACTCGCGCTCATCGTTGCCGACAATCGCGGCCTTGATGGCGCAGCATTCGCCGATGAGCGAGGGCAGGTTGGGATGGTCCCAGCGCCACTCCGGCGTGTGCTCGATTTGGCGGAAGAGGTCCGCGTCGGCCAGCAGGCCATATTTGATGACCTCGGCGAGGCCGGCGGAAAATTCGCGCTCGGGCAAGGTACGCAAAAACGCCGTGTCCACAATCACCGCCTCCGGTTGCCAGAATGCGCCCACGAGGTTTTTCCCCGCGCGCAGGTTGACGCCCGTCTTGCCGCCCACGGAGCTGTCCACCATCGCGAGCAAAGTCGTCGGCGCATGGTAAAGCGCGACGCCGCGCAGGTAAGTCGCCGCGGCGAAGCCCGCCAAGTCGCCAATCACGCCGCCGCCGATGGCAAACACGACGCTGCGCCGATCCAGCCCCTGCGCCGCCATCCAGTCCAGCACGCGGCCATATTGGGCGAGGGACTTCGTGCGTTCGCCGCCGCGCAGCAGCAATGGCTGCTCGCCCATGGCCACGACGCGCTTGAGCATTTCCGGCTGCTGGCGCGCGATGATGTGGTCGGCCATGACCGCCACGCGTCGCCCGTCCGCGCGCAACCGACCCGTCACCTCGCTGAAAATGTCCCACAAGTCCGTGCCGATATAAACGGGATAGCTCCGCTCGGCGAGGTCCACCTGAAGGATTTCCGTCATGGGTAGGGGCCAGACTAGCCATTGCCCGCGCCGATGAAAAGCGCGAAAGGAGGCGGCCCATCCGCCCTTGACCCCGCCCGCACCGCGTGCGATGCTGGGCGATTGCAGAACCGCCGCCGCCATGTTGCTGGTCATAGATAACTTCGATTCCTTCACCTACAACCTCGTCCAATACTACGGGCAGCTCGGGGTGGAGCAGCGCGTCTTCCGCAACAACGCCATCACGGTGGCCGAGGCCCTGGCGCTCAATCCTGACCGCGTTTTGCTTTCGCCCGGCCCGTGTTCGCCCAGCGAGGCCGGCGTGTCGCTCGACATCATCGGTGCCTTCGCGGGCAAGAAACCCATTTTCGGCGTGTGCCTCGGCCATCAGGCGGTCGGCCAGTATTTCGGCGGCAAGGTGGTGCGGGCCGACCGGCTGATGCACGGCAAAATTTCGCCCATCCGCCATCACAACAGCGACGTCTTTCGCGGCATGCCCAACCCCTTCTCCGCCACGCGCTACCACTCGCTGCTCGTCGAGCGCGCCACGCTGCCCGACTGCCTAGAAATCACCGCCGACACCGCCGAGGGCGAAATCATGGGCCTGCGCCACAAAACGCTCCCCATCTACGGCGTGCAGTTCCACCCCGAGTCCTACGCCACGCAGGGCGGAATTGAAATCCTTAAGAATTTTCTCAAACTTTAACGGGCAAACTTTTTTGACGAAATATACACAATTTGTTCAGGCAAATGCTCGGGCCAATTCGGTAAATTCTGTTAATTCTCTCCGCAATCCGGCTTCTTACTTCTAAATTCTAACTTCTTAATTTCCTGATGAACTGCCCGAAGTGCAACCACGAGGACTCCAAGGTGCTGGATACCCGCACCGGGCGGGAGAACCGTTCCATCCGCCGCCGCCGCCAATGCCTCGCCTGCGGGCACCGCTTCACCACGCTCGAGGAAACCGTGCGCGAGGGCTTTCTGGTGATTAAGAAGGACGGTCGGCGCGAGGACTTCGACCACGCCAAAATCTTGAACAGCCTGCGCAAGGCGACCGAAAAGCGCCCCATCGAGGCCGAGCGGCTCGAACTGCTCGTCACCGAAGTCACCGACGCGCTGGAAAAGGAATACGATGTGGAAGTGCCCAGCCGCGCGATTGGCGAGCACCTCATGGCGCGCCTCAAGCAAATCGACCAAATTGCCTACGTGCGCTTCGCCTGCGTCTACAAGGATTTCAAAGACATCAGCGCCCTCGCCGAGGAAATCAAAGCGCTCAAGACGGCGCTCGAGTAGAGACAAGGCTATGCCCACTTGTTGCCATATCTTTAAGAGTGGGTAGATACCTGAAATCGACCGCGATTAGGTCTTCGCGGATAACTATTTTGAGGGCAAGGAGTTCCCCCGCTTTTCTTTTCTGCTCCGGAGACATACTGGGCCAGCCGTCATAGAGTTCTCTGGCGTCGGCCATGACTACTGGCTGGCTGGCGAGACATGCTTGGCCGCGTTTTCCGGCGAGAGTAGGTAGGCGGCCAAGTGTTCACGGAAGATCGAGTCCATATCCACTGCGGGAATTTTGTTGGTGCATTTCTTGCAAACATATTTCGGGTGGTGGATTTGACATACATTTTATGCCCGCAGTGGCGGGTGAGAATCCCGGAAAATGGATGAGCGCCTTTGCGTCCCAGCCGGGGTTTCTGAGGGTAACTTTGTATATAAGTCCCAAATTTACTAATAGCAGTTACGTCATTTGCCTAAAGCTCAAAAGACTCAAGCACAGGCTTATGACCCGCTTGCAAAGATATTTCCGATTCGTGGATAGCGAGAGCGCGATCTGATTGACCAAACTTCTTAATAACTTTTAGCCATGGTATGCACGCTACATCCCTTGTTGTTCTGCCGGACGTAACAATGGCAATTTTCGTTTTTAATGCGACCTGATAGAGCCGATGGAGGATTATTTTCATGATGGCTGGGAACGGGTTAAAAAAATAGAAAACCGTGCCATCAGATAGATCCACATTGAGAACATTCTCATTAATAAGCTCCACATTAGTCAGTTTGGCATTTCGAGCAGCTTGTTGTATGGCTTTGACCCGCTCACTAACCAGCTCTACGCCTTTAAACCTAATTTGTGGAAACAAGCTGGCGCCGTAGAGTAACACCCTGCCATGACCGCATCCCAAGTCGTAAACAGTTGCTCCATCACCAAGGGCAAGATTTGCATATGTTCTTCTTATTTTTTCAAAGCTTGATTGAGTGTTTTGCTTTGGCCATTTTCTACAGATTGACTTTTCGTATTTGTAAATAGGTATGGAATCCTCAATTTCGTCATATTCAATACCAAACAGCTGATCGACAGTTTCATCATCAATGGCCTCAGTTGATTGGTGCAGTGATCTTATTCTTGCGGCTATGTGGGCCGGTTTTTGATTTGGCGTTTTAATTTTCTTGATGCTCCCATTTATATGCACCTTAAAAGTCGGGATCGGGAACTTCTCGTGCAGTTCATCGAGGGTTGCCAAATCCAATTCCACAAATCTTCCCAATTTTTTCCCGCGAGAGAGGATAAAATCCGCAAATCCCATCGGGAATTGCTCGGTGTTGGCTTTGAGCTTGGCAATTTCAAATTTTTCCGGTGGGAATTGTTGGGAAAGCTCTTTTTGGACAGTTTCGTTTACAAATATAAAACCACCCTCAATTTTCCCATGTTTGAGCACGAACTCAACATAGCCCTTTGGCCTTCCTGCCGTAGAAGCCTTGAGTTGGATAATGTCGTACTGAAGCATAATATGAAAACGCTAGTTAGGGCGCAGGTGCTTTGTCTACGACTTTTTGAAGGGACGTTTGCTGGGCCGGGGTAAGGCCAGGCAGGTTGCTTAATGCGTTTTGGGCAGCGGCAGCGGCAGCGGCGGGGTTGATGCTCGACCATTGTCCGGCAAGTTTAACGACCTGAGTGTTGCGGGTTGTCTCATTGCCGAGAGAAGTCGCCCAGTTAAAGGCAACCGCTGGGTCGTTATTGCCAATGCTTGATATGAGTTGGGTGACCGCGCTATCGCGTGCGCTGCCTTGGGGGAGGGTTCCGATCCATTGAGTGGCCGCCGGGGGGTCTTGGCTCAGCCAGCTTTTGGCGACATCTGCAGTGGCGGTGTTGAGATTGCTATCTTGCGGTAAGTTTTGCAGTGCGGCTGCGGCTTGGGCGGGTTGTTGGTTGGCCCAGGCAGCGATGACATTGACCTGGGCTTGACCAACATTACGGCCAGATAATTGCTGGATATCGCTCCAGGCGGTTTGGGGGTCACTCTTGGCAATAGTAGTGATGGCCGCGACTAAAGCAGAACTTTGCGCGTTACCCGGAGGCAGGTCTTGCGCCCATGCAAGCGCAGCTTGAGGATTAGAATTACCCCAGGTGTTGACCACTTGGGTGACTATGGTGCTGAATGACGGATCGGTGGCGAGATTTTGTTGGATGTAGGAGGCCGCCCCCGCTGGGTCGTCGTTAGTCCAAATTTTAAGGACATTCGAAAAGGCTGAATTGCGCACGGTCATATTGTCTGTTGACAGCGATTGCACCCACTGCATTGCCGCTTGAACATTTTGTCCTGCCAAATCCATGGCAAGCTCTGGAGCAACTTGGCTGATGACATTGGGGTCGGGAATCTGGGCGAGCGCGGCGGTAGCCGCAACAGGATCCGTCTGGCCCATTTGCGTGAGAGCAATTTGCGCGGCGCGATCAAACTCCCCGCCAGTGAGGTTTTTATCGGCCCAGGTTAGTAATCCAGCGGAATCTGTTTGCGCCCAATTTGTTGCGACGTCAAAAATGAGGCTGTCACGGTTTGGATTGTTAGGAATCTGCATGATCTCATCGGCCGCGGAATTGGGGTCCTGCTCGCTCATGGCCAAGATGACCGAATGAATGGCGTCAGATTTCTGTTGACCGGCGGGCAAGGCATTAGCCCATGACAACGCACCCGCGGAATCTTGCTCGGCCCAGGCGGCGGCCACACCCTGCAACGCTTGGTCCTGTGCGTAACTGGGCGGTAGCTTGAGCGCGGCGACTGCCGCCAAGGACGGATCATGGTTGGCCCATTCACTAAAGACATCTTTATACATGAACTCGCTCATCTGCTCACTTGTTTGATTGCGCAAAGCTGCAAGTGCTGCTGACGGATCCTGATCAATCAGGCTCATTAGGGCTTGCTTACGCGACATATAACGCAAGTCATCCGCGGGCAGTTGGGAAACCGCAGCGAGGGCAGCCTGCGGGTCTTTGGCGGACCAAGCATCAAAAGCGGTGACTGCAAATTTCATCCTCGTATAAGGAGCATGCAGGCTTTTCAACGAAGCCAAGGCGGCACTGGGGTTCAATTCCACTAATCGGGCCAGCAGGATGGAAATATTTTTCTCGTTTTCCCCGGTAATAGACTGCTTCGTCAGATTAGCGATCAGACTTTGCAATGTTTTAGCGTCGAGCCTGGAGGCCAAATCGAGCAAGTCGCGTTCACGGTTATTTCCTGCGGATGTGCGCAGAATTTTGGCTAGGTCGGCTTGGGCCTCGGTTAGTTTAGCGGCGGGCGTTTTGGCCGCTGTACTATGCCCAATGACTGCATTTTTGGTGAAATTGAACTTTATCCAAGCAGGAGAATACCAACCTGCGGCAAAGGCCGCCACGAGTAAGATAACTTGCACCGCAATTGCCTTTCGGCGTCGACGACTGGGGCTGGTTTGCATTGCCGGGATAAAAAATAGATTCAAGGCTGAGGCGCTTTGCCCATGACTTTTTGTAGGGCAGTTTGCTGGGCTGGGGTAAGGTTAGTGAGGTTACCAAGTGCGTTTTGTGCCGCGGTGGCGGCAGCGGCAGGATTGATATTCGACCATTGCCCGGCGAGTTTAACAACCTGAGTGTTGCGGGTCGTTTCATTGCTGATGGTGTTCGCCCAGTTGAAGGCAGCAGCCGGGTCGTTTTTACCCACAGTGGTAATTATCTGGTTGACCGCGGCGTCCCGGGCGGAGCCTTGGGGTAGCGTGTTTATCCATTGGGAGGCGGCGTTGGGGTCTTGACTTAGCCAGTTCTTGGCTACATCGCCAGTGGCGGTGTCGAGGGTTTTTCCACCAGGAAGATTAGCGAGGGCCGCTGCGGCCTGCGCAGGTTGCTGGTTGGCCCAGGCATTGATAACGTTGACCATGGCTGTGTTGCCACTACTGCCGGATAATTGCTGGGCGTCAGTCCAAGCGGTTTGGGGGTCAAACTTGGCGAGTTGGGTAAGGGCGGCATTGACGGCGCCATTTTGCGCACTGCCGGAAGGAAGATTTTCCGCCCAGTTCAGCGCCGCTTGCGGGTCGGAGTTTCCCCAAAAATTAACGACCTGGGTGGCGAGGACGTTGAGAGATGGATCACTGGCGAGATTTTGTTGGATGTAGGCCGCCGCTGCATCCGGGGCGGTGTAGCTCCAGGTGAGGAGGACATTGGAGATGGCCAAATTACGCTGGGTCGCGTTGTCAGTGGGCAAGGACTGCGCCCAGGCCAGCGCAGCATTCACGTCTTGTGCCGCCCAAGTCACTGCGAGTTGCCCTACGGCCGTTTTGACGACGTTGGGGTCAGAAATCTGAGCAAGGGCGGAGGCAGCGGCGGCGGGGTCGGTCTGCCCCATAAATTTCAACGCTTTTTGCGCAGCGTTGACATAGGAATTACCCGTGAGATTTCCAGTGGCCCAAGCCAGCAACCCGGTGGGGTCGGCTTGTGCCCAATTAGAGGAGATCTGAGTGAGCATGAAATCGCGCATGGGTCCGCCGGGCAGTTGGGTGGTGTAATTGGCAGCGGATGCGGGATCCTGTTGGCTTAGACCTATAATGGCGTTGTCGAGGACCTCATCCTTTGTCGGGCCATCAGGCAGAGAATGAGCCCATGCAAATGCGCCCGTGGGGTCTTGCTGGGCCCAAGCCTTGGCGACACCGTTCAACGCCGCATCGCGCAAAATATTTGGCGGCAGGCTCAGGGCGGCAGCGGCGGTGGTAGACGGATCAAGGTTGGTCAATTCACTGAACATGTTGACGTAAAGTTCCGAGGAAGATCTATCTATGGGTTGGCTGAACAATGCCGAAAGAGCAGATTTTGGATCTCGAACCATCATGTTTTCGAGGATGGCCTGAAGCGAATATTCGCTGTTGTAACCTCCAGGCAGTTGGGAGATCGCCGCCAGGGCCCCCGCAGGGTCGGTGCTGGACCAGGTGTCAAAGATCCCGACCGCTAATTGCCCTCTTTCTCTCAAATCGCGGATGCTTTTTAACGAGTCCAAAGCGGCTTGAGGATCCGATGCAGCCAATTGAGCCGCCAAAATAGATAACGCCTGTTTATTATTCCCAACATTGGGATGTGCTACCAGATCGGCCAGGGTCAGTTTAAGCGCATCAGGGTCGAGGCTGGCAGCCAGGGAAAGCAAGCCGCGCTCGCGGTTATACTGTCCTCGCATGTTGAGTATTTTGGCGAGGTCGGCTTGAGCTTGGGCCAGATTTCTCGCAGTGGGACGGGTGAAGGCGGACGCGGGAGTTTTAGTGGAAGCACTACGAGATGTAGAAACACTCTTCGCAGGCAAAGCGACCGCACTATCCTCCAAGCAAGCTGACCAATAACGGGCACCGACAAAAGTTGCTGCCAGCAGCACAATTTGCAAAACAGAAAATAGACGGCGGCTTATGACGGTGCTGGTGGCCATCGCAAAAAATCTAATCAATACATTCCCAAAAAACAACACCAAGCGTTCTTGGGACACAAAAAACCCACAAGCCAACTCACCTCAAACCCCTCCCGACACTTTTCCTCTCACTGTTCGCAAACTATTCCTAGAGAGGCCGTTTAGCTAAAGGCAAAAGATAGCTACCTGGCTTGCGGCTGAGTATCTGCACTGGGGTAAGAAAGTAACTATTGCTCTGCTTTGTCCATGCGTCGAGCAAGCTGCCTTTACTCTTAGTTCCGACCCCGATAGAATTCATGGTTGGCATGACCATCGCGGCACCAGTGGCTACACCAAAACCAGTTAGAAACTTGCGGCGAGAAACAGAAGATTTTTTCATGGTAGAATAAATGGTTGGTTTGTTAATGATGCTACATGGATGTCAAGCAACGGCACTACTGTGGCCAAAAACAATGCTGTTGTGGGATGAAACCTTAAGGGCATGGCTAGGATGCAGTTCGTCAGCTTCGACGTGTTCACTGCGGAAGCCGGCTGGCCTCCAGCCAGCCTCAGTGGCGACCGAGCAATCCATGAATTCCCCGCCATGAATGGTGCGCATATCATGCCCCCCCGCCAGCCACCTAACACTATCAGCCCCACCCTTAAATCCATCCAACACGCCCATATCCATGCCTTTATCATTGACCCAGTACACGACGTTGCTGGTTTTCGGATCAATATCCAACTCCACGTGAATCGGTTTGTCAATTGCTACGGCTATCGGCTGCATATGTCTGACTGTGCCCGGACCGTAATGCATAAACACAACACTTAAACCATCGCGCGACCTGGTTATTGAAACCACAACCATATAGCCACGCTTAGAAGAAAGCCCTACGCTGACGTCACTCTGGCTGGGGTTTTCAGGTATAATTGCATCGGGCTGCCAGCGGAAAGATGCATTTGTCAAATTCGGGTGATTGTATGAAATCAAAGCCCGTGACACGTTTAATTTGGAAGATGGGTTATCGTTTTTCATAGATATAATTAAGTTTGTTTTATATGGCAATTACGATGGGCGGCATGCGTACATTAACAATCGCATACAGAATTGATTATAGTTGGACAGGTTGGATTCGGGCAATCTGGCAAGTCGCATTTACATTTATTCGTGCCCTGCGCTCCATTAACACAACACGTTTTGAATGTTTTGTAACAATCGCATTTAGTACCCGATGTACGACCAATACAATTATTATAATCTGCCGCACAACCGCAACATTCGCTGCCGGAAGAAGACATGATAAATTCACCAATTTCCAACTCGACCTTGTCGAGCCAGCTTCGCACAGACGAAACCCTCTTCCTTGATGATCTATTCCGTAATTTTGTCTTTGGAGAGCGTGAGCGTTTTTTCATTGGAATTTTCGAATTGAGGGGTTATGGGACGCAAAAGCTTCGAATAGCGTAAACGTATATGCAAAATCTGTTTTGTCAAAAAAATATGTGTTGATGTCGTTTTTAAGTAGCAACCCTAATGCTATTTTGGCTCGCACAATGGCTATTTATCTGGATTGCCATGAATTTTACCCCCATATGCATGCGTCGTATTTACTGAATTTCGAGATCACGTTGATGGCGGCTGCATTTTTAATTTTCGCGAATGACGGACCGCCGAAAATTGGCTTTAAATACTATCTTACAGTCCGCTAGAAACCACCGCAAAAAGCATTAGCCAAATTTGACTCATAAGAAATTCTTCTCTCCCGGTTGCTTTCTTAAGAATTTGTCTTTTAAGGCTCAATTAGAATATCTGGCTTGACGCCCGATTGCCTGCTCGGCTTCTGATACTTTGCTTCAACACTTTGCCGCCGGCTGCTTTCAGGTGACAATTCTCTGTCCGCTACGGACGCCTGCTGGTTGGGTCTGGTGGACGATATTCTTAACCTATAAGGTAACCCCCGCTAATTGCCGTTATGACCGTTCAAAAGAAATTTGACCTAAAGGGATATTTTGATCGGGTGGTGCTTATCAATCTGAAGCGCCGGCCCGACCGATTAGCTCAGGTTACTAAGGCCTTGCGCGAATGCCAGTGGCCCTTCAAACAACCCGAAATATTCGAGGCGGTGGACGGCCTGGATTTACCGCCCCCGTCTGGCTGGAAACGTGGCTTGGGCGCTTGGGGATGCCTCAAATCGCATCAACAAGTGATGCGCAAGGCTATCGCGGACGGCGTCAAAAGCCTTTTAATCCTCGAAGATGATGTCTGTTTCGCCGATGACTTTCGAATGGATGTGGAGAAGTTTCTGCGGCGTGTTCCCGCTGATTGGGACCAGCTTATGCTTGGTGGCCAACACTTTGCCAAATATCATGGCAAGCCAAAGTTGGTTAAACCCGGTGTCTACCGTTGTCCGGACTGTGAACGCCGCCATTGCTATGCTACTCGCAGGGAATTTATGGTCAAACTGTGTAAACGTTGGCAAGGTGGGGGAAAGTTTAAAGGAAATGCCAATGGTGACCATATCATGGGGCGCGATCCGGAAATGCAGTTAGCACACAAAGTCTATGCACCACAGTTCTTCCTCGCGGGTCAGGAGGCCAACCAATCCGACATATCCGGGACACTGCTGCCAAGAAAGTTTTGGAATCCCCCTGGCCCGGGTTTATCTGTCATCAATCTCCACGCGCCGCGATCCGTTGCCGCCGCCCTCCTCGGTCATGGATTCTACACAGGATATTTTGTCCCCGGTGAAACACTCGGCAGCAAGTTAGAAAAAGTCTTTAATGAAACAGAAAACGATCCCGCAGTTCGCGAACAAAAGCTCCGCAGCTGGATCAAACTGATGCAATGGGAGATTTGCGGTGACGCAAATTTCGTCTGTACAGTCTGGCACCCCGAGGCGACACCTAAGTTGGTAAAGGCAGCCTCCCTATGGACGGTTTATGAAGTTCACGCCAAAGGTGTCAGAGACGCCCTTAAACAACTTCCACGCAAACTAATAAAACTGTTACGCTAGTCTTTAGATTAGGATGAGTAACTTTGGTGAAGGCCCAGCGCTTAGCGCTAAGATTTGTAAAATAAAGTGGTTAGTCAAATAGCAAATGACCATCCAAGGATAAAGTATGTATAAAGGTTGATTCCAGATTGGAAATATGCATTTTTTGAATTATGAATCTTAAAAAAGTGTTTTTTCTAGGTGGCGACCACTTTAGGCCCGCAGTTAAAGTCCGTTGTGTCGATATTGCCACCCGTCTGGGCTGCGCCATTAAGACGGGAGTAAAGTATGCCGCAGAGGTACCGGAGCAATATTCCGTCTATGTTTGTGTCAAGCCTACCCTGCTGGAACCTGGCGAGCTGCACAAATTGGCCAAGCGCGGAAAGGTCGTCTGGGACGTCGTCGATTATTTTCCGCCGAAGGCAGATGTTGAAGTTTACCTGACAAGTACCACACTGGCTCGTGACGTGTACAGCTACTATGGGAAGGTCGCAATGATTCCTCACCATCATTGCAATTTTGAAGGCACACCCAATCCATTGGGCACTCGCCAGCCAGTATGGATCGGCTCATCAGAATGGTTCCCGCGTTTACGCGGTTTTGAATTTCCAACGTATTTTTCGAATCACATGTCGCGCGAAGAGGTCGTAAGTATCTACCGGCAAATGGGCATCGGGCTGAATTTACGCGGCACAAGTAATTTACTGCTGAATCCCCCAACGGCCTATGGGTTATCTAACGCAAGCGCAAGCAAATTGCGCGGAACACGCAAAAAAATGCATGATGCGCACCTGGTGCTATCTTCGGGAATAAAGTTGATAAACTGCATGGGCTTCGGCATCCCATCCATCTCAAGTGATGAACCTGCGTATCACGATTTTGGCGCGGACTGCACAATTTTCACCAATATAAAAAATTGCGCGAAGTGGGTTCGTGCGCTGCAACACGACGATGATCTGTATATGGACTTGAGAAAAAAATGCCTAAGGAAGGCGGGCAGATTTCATATTGATGCCATTATTGGGAAATACAAGAAGCTGCTTCACTCGCTCTAAAGGCGACATGCACTTTGTCGGTATCAAAATTGGAATAAATCCTTATGGGTTGCAATGGATTCTGTGAGAGAGCAACTGTATAAAATAAGTGTTCGGTCGATAAGATCAAAAATTTCCCCACGGCGGGACAGCAACGGCCCATTTTTGTTGTCCACGAGGTTTTGTCCATAACGGCGCTTGGAGCACCCATGCTGGTTTTGGGCTTGCGCATGAGCTTCGTACTAACCGAATTTGATTAGCTGGGGTCGACGCCATTTTTGAACGATGTCAAACAAAACTCCGACGCAAAATTGTATTTGGCCGTTTTTTGTGTCTAGGCTTACGCTTAAGGATTCTTTGCTGCTTTTGCAATCTCCCTTTAGCTTTTTCCTCATGCCTAAGAGTTAAGAACGGACAAATGCTTGCTTGTGCACCGGCCTTTTCATCGAGTGTAAAATCATGCAAATTGAGATTAGTTTGATGTTCGCTAAATTTTATCCCATCAATCTTTTCTCCTGAAAAATAATGCTTTTGCCAAGTCTTTGAAAGTTTCTCTTTGGGCAATGTTTTTAACATCTCCAAGAATGATTGGCGACTTTGACGCCATTCGTTGAACGCTTTATTTAACGTGTTGTCACTCGAAAGAGGCTGAATTTGAACCCGGAATTTCTCAAGCTGATTCCGTTGCTGAGGAGCTACCATACAAACAGGCTCCTCAGCTGCCCATGATATCCATTTGTTTTTTCTAGTAAATTTCCAGTTCATGGTAAACGTGGCGACAGCCCAATCTGTTTCGACGATTCCTTCAAGAGCATAAATGCCGTCCTTAGGGTGGTTTGACGGGCCTTTCACGAGCAAATTAAATCCGGGAGAAGTTCTGAATAAGTATGGCATTTGCCATGTCAAAATGCCTTGACCGAAATGGCTGCTGACACCTGAGACGGGTTCTTCATCCAATGATTCAATCACGACGGAGGACAGTTCATTGCCGCCATCCCAGATAGCGCGCAATGGGCGATTGTTTAGGACAAACCACCCTGCTTGATTGGCAATCAGTAAAGGCAAACAACGATAGGCGAACCGCTCTGGGGTATTATCCATCCAGTCTCGGCTTTTAGCAGCCTTTTGCAGTCGCATGGATGCACCGCCTAGTTTGTAGGCTGTCAGAGAATATTTGCTAGCATTTGTGCGTAGCGGCTTATTCATGACAGAAGGATTTTCGCTAAAAAGGATGATTCAAGCAAAATAATAAAACGTGTTTTAATTATTAAATTTTGACTCTTTGCAACATCTCGGTCAAGTAGTAAAGCATGTCAAAGTTCTCGTTCAACTGCAAAGCGGGTGCTAGCATGCCGACGAGTCCCCCCGCCAAAGAAGCCAGGTTTCAGGGAGCAAAGTTAGGCCGACGATTCGACAATGGCACTGAGTTGTCTGGGGGGAGGGCAAAAGGTTGCGTTGGCACGTCCTTTTCACCGATCTTGTGGAAGGGAAAATGGCCATGCTTATTTCGCATCGGCTTTCAACTGTTCGAACGGCAGATTTAATTCTTCTACTTGAGCAACGTAAAATGGCAGAGAGCGGAACGCATGCGCAAGTGGTTAAAAAGTACGGTAAATATGCAGACCCGTTTAACATCCAAGCAAATACTTTTAAATAGCGGCAACCCGAATGGCGGCCCATTACCCAGCAATCGGTGGAAAAGCGGCCGGCCTTCTGCCGCATCCATCATTCGCTCCGCGTCACTCCCGCTATGGCGGCTGGCGTCACCGACCACGCTTGGAAGCTAGGGGAAGTGATTGCCTTGCTCGACAAAACGAGCGAAGAAAAGGCCGCGAAAGCGGCTATCTGCCCACGAATTGCAAGTCTTTTCAAACCGAAGCCAATTCAAAATGCGTCAATACTCGTAGGCCAGATCGCCTGATCCGATTAAAGCAATCTTTGCCTCCTGCAAATGGCCATTTAAGCAGCCTGATATCCTCGAAGCTGTTGATAGCCGCTAGCGACTGAATCATATCCGGGACGCGGGCAATCGGGCTTAAGAGAAGCTAACGCCCATTGCCATTTCTATTGATGATTGCTCGTCAATTTAACCTGAGAACGGCGAACATATTTTTGTAATTAATTGACGTTCAATAATTAATCGCAAATGGCAAAAAGTGGGGCTAACCCCACGCCTAGGGAAGTGTTTGGTGAATAACTTTCCCTTTTAATCGGGGCGGTTGTGTGACAATGCTGGGAGGCGTCCATTCTTCATGCCTGCCGCGACCGAACCGCCCCCGCCCCTGCGCGCCCTCCACACCTTGTTGAGCGCTGCCGTCGGCGCCGACGCCGATTTGGCGCGCCAAGTACAAGCCGCGGTGGATTTCACGCTCGAAAACGCCGCGCCCGGCGGCCCCGACGCCGCCACCCTCGGCCAGGCCGCCGAGGCGTTGCTCGGACTCTTTCGGCGCGACGGCCGCACGCCCGCGTTCACGCACCTCGATTTGCGCGCGCAGGAATGGGAGCCGCTGTGGATTCGCGAGCGCGTGCTCGCCTCGCTCCGTCCGCTCGCCGGCTACCGCGAGGGGATTTTGCTCACCACCGGCCTGCGCCGCCTCGCCTGCCCGCCGAGTCGTCGTTGGACGGCCCGCGCGCGCCAGCGCTACCAATCCGCCATCGCCTACATCCAGGAAACCGCCGCCGCACACGCCGCCCCGACCACGCGGCTGCACCTGCTATTTTTGTAAAAGACGCTCGCAAAATCTTTCTTCGCCTTTCCGATTTTCTGGTGTAATTTGCCCCCATGCCGGACAAGACCATCTTCCAGCGCATCATCGCCCGCGAAATCCCCAGCACATGCGTTTACGAGGACGATGTGTGCTACGCCTTTCGCGACATCAACCCGCAGGCGCCGACGCACATCCTCATTGTGCCGAAAAAACTGATTGTGCGCCTCAACGATGCCAGCCCGGCGGACCAGTCGCTGCTCGGCCATTTGCTGCTGACGGCGGCACGCATCGCCCGCGATTTGAACCTGGGCCGCGGTTATCGCGTGGTCATCAACAGTGGTGCCGACGGCGGCGAGACGGTGCCGCATTTGCACCTCCACCTGCTCGCGGGCCGTTCGTTGCGCTGGCCCCCGGGCTGAGCATTCACCGCGCCTCAAATCGGCCGTCGGCGCGTTTGACCACGAGACGTTTTAATTCCAGCAACAACAACGAGGCCGCGACGCGCGCGCTGGGCAGTTCAGTTTTGGTGGCGAGTTCGTCGGGATGCGCGGGCTGGCCACCGGTGAGCAGGGCAAAGATGCGCCGGGCATCCTCGCCGAGGGCGGCCAGAATCTCCGCGCTCGCGGGCGTGGCGAGCGGCGCGGCCTGGTCCATGCGGATATCCAGCTGGCCGGTGAATTTCCACTCCTCGAGAATATCCTCGATGCCGGTGAGCAACTTCGCCTCGCCTTCGCGAATAAGTTTGTGGCAGCCGCGCGACGATACTTGGTCGATGCGCCCCGGCACGGCAAAAACTTCGCGCCCATAATCCACCGCCTGGCGCGCGGTGATCATGCTGCCGCCGTTGACGTCGGATTCGACCACGATGGTCGCGCGGCTGATGCCGGCGATGAGCCGGTTGCGCATGGGGAAGGTCTGCTTGTCCGCGCCGCGCCCGAGGGGGAATTCGCTGAACACCGCGCCTTGTGCGGCGATGCGTCGGAATAAATCGAGATGCTCCGGCGGATAAACGATGTCCACCCCGCAGCCGAGCACGACGGCGGTTTTGCCGCCGGCTTCGAGCGCGCCCTCATGCGCCGCGAGGTCGATGCCGCGCGCGCCGCCGCTCACGACCCAGAAGCCCAGCCGCGCCAAATCCCCGGCGAGGCGCTTCGCCACCGCCAGGCCGTAGAGCGTCGAGCGCCGACTGCCAACGATGGCGGCGGCGCGGTCCGCGCCGGAATATTCGCCCAAGCAATACAGGCCCGCGGGCGGGTCGGAAATTTCGCGCAGCAGGGCGGGGTAGCCCGGTTCGTCGAACGTCACAAATTTTCCGCCGAGCTTTGCGAGCGAGGCTTCCTCCTTCGCCAAATCAAAATGGTCGCGCCAGCCGGTGATGGTTTCGGCGATGACCGGGCCAACGCGTTCGACGCGTTTCAATTCGCTGCCGGACGCCGCGAGCGCGCGGGCCGGGTCGCCGTCGAAGGCGGCGAGCAGCCGGCGCGTGGTGATGGGGCCGATGTTCGGCAGGGCGTTGAGGACCATCAGCGCCTGGCGGGGAGTGAGGGCGGCGTCCATGTCAGCAACCCCATTCGTCGCGCAGCGCCTCGGGCATGAACGCGGCCAGTTCGGCGGAGAGCGCCGCCGTTTCACCGCGGGAGCGCGCGAGTGCGTCGGCCGCGAGGCCGTGCCAGATGACGCCGCGCGCGGCGGCCAGCATCGGCTCGCCCGCGCGTTGCGCCACCAGCGCGGCGATGATGCCCGCAAGTACGTCGCCACTGCCGCCGCGCGCGAGGACCGGCCCGCCGAGCGTGGCGCACCAGGTCCGCGCGCCGTCGCAAATGCGGGTGACCGGGCCTTTAAGCACGGTAATCACTTTGAATTTTCGGCAAAATTCCGCGAGATCGGCGTTATCGCCCGCCAGGCGCGCGTATTCGCCCACATGCGGTGTGAGAATCACCGGCCCAAAATTTTCCGGTCGTTCAAACATCGCCTGCAGCACTTTTGGCATCAAGGCGTCGGCGTCGAGTACGAGCGGCAGCGGGCAGGTCTTGACGAACAGCGGCAGCATATTCTGCGTGGCCATCCCGCGCCCGAGGCCCGAGCCGGCCAGCACGGCGGTGGCGCGTGTTTGCAAATCGCGCACCATGCCAAAAGTCGCGCCGCCATGACCGCCGTCCATTTCCTCCGGGCACGCCCGCCACATCGCCTCGGGCCGCGCGGCGGCAAAGGCGGCGGCGTGGGTGTAGGGCGTGAGCGCGGTGATCAGGCCGACGCCCGCGCGCAACGCGCCGAGCACATTGAGCATCTGCGCCCCCGGATAGGCGCGCGAGCCGGCGACAACGACGAGGTGGCCATATGCGCGCTTGTCACCCTCGGCGGCGCGCAAGCGCCCCATTGATTTTAAAATTTCCGGACGCAAAATATCCTCCGCGAACGCGCGGGGGCCGTCGTAATCATTTTCGAAAAAGCCGAGGTCAAGATAGCGGATGCGGCCCACCCACGGCGCGTTGGCCGGGTCGAAGAGCGGCTTTTTCGCGATGCCGGTGGCATAGGTGAAGTCGGCGCGAAAGGCGAGGTCGTCCGACTCATCACCCACGCCGCTGGGCATATCCACCGCGACATGCAACCCCGTTGTCCCGGGCGCATCGTTGACCGCGGAGATGAGCGCGCGCGCGGCGGCGGGCAGCGGCGGGCGGAAGCCCATGCCGTAAAGTCCGG
>Ga0265320_10001219_pt1 | contig 18898 bp, 16 predicted proteins | sample 4827metaG_FD_202087 | JGI IMG/M metagenome (GOLD analysis project Ga0265320, IMG submission 202087) | Rhizosphere microbial communities from Carex aquatilis grown in University of Washington, Seatle, WA, United States - 4-8-27 metaG | ecosystem: Host-associated > Plants > Roots > Rhizosphere >...
GGCGCCGACATTGCAGAGCACGACGGTTCCGGGCGCGATCTGCTGCGGCAGGGTCTTCAGCGCCAGGCGCATCTCGCGCGCGCCGATCGCGCCCAGCTCCGGATCGGTCTCGAAGGCGAGAACCACTCCCGGCGCATAAAACCAATCCAGCGGCAGGACGTCGATGCTGCGCGCCGGCTTGCCTTCGCAGCGCGGTCCATAGTGCAGCGGCGCATCGATATGGGTCGCGCTGTGCGAGGTCAGCGTCACGGTTTCCATCGAGATGGCGTAGCCGTCCGGGAAATCCGCCCGCGTCAAGCCGTGGCTCGCGCCCAGCACCGCGGCGCCGGCCTCGTGCGAGAGGACGTCGATCCGAACGCGCACAGGCTCGCCCGCATTGGCGCTCACCGGCTGGCTGAGATCGACGATTCTCATGGCGTCGCGCGCCCCGCGTTCAGATCCTCGCGCAGCGCCGACCAGCCCTGCGCTCCGCCGCCCGCCAGCGCGAACAGGCAGCCGCGCAACAGCGGCGACACGTGCGGGTCGACGGCCATCGCCGGCTGAAAGAGCGCCGCTTCGCGGTCGCGGTCGACTTGGGCGCGGATGCGGCCGTGCGCGTCGATGCGCTTGACGAAGGCGGGGTAGGAGTGAAATTCCGGCCGCCGCAGCGAGATGGACTCCGCGCACAACCGCGCCGCCTCGTGTCCGGTTTCGAGCGCGAAGCTCAGACCGTCCGTCAAAAAGGGATCGCGGAATCCGAGCGCGTCGCCCACCCGCAGCAGTCGATCGCCCTCGATGGGCGAATGCGCGGATTCGCAATTCTTCACCGGAAGAACCGGCAAGACGCGGTCGGCGCCGTCGATCAAGGCCGTGAGGAACGGGCAGCGGCCCAACGCATCCCAATAGACCTCGTCGATCGCGCCGCCGACGACGGCCGCATAGATCGAGATGCCCACGCAGATGCGGTTCTCGTTGATCGGCAGCGCATAGCCGAAGCCGCCGTCGATGGCGACGATCGCGATCTCGTCCAGATCGAAACCGCCGGGCCGTTCGAAGTGCGAGAACGCGCCGACGCGGCGATCCAGAACGCCCTGCCCCGTCTGCGTCTCTCGATTCTTCATGCTGACGGGATTTTTGCCCGACGCGTCGATCGCGAAGGCGCCGTCATGGCGCTCGCCCCCGGCCGACACCTGGACGCCGTCGTCGCGCAGGTCGATATCCTCGACCCGGGCGTCGGCGAATTTCGCGCCCGCCGCGGCGGCGGCCTTGCGCAGGTCCGTATCCAGCCGGTTGCGATCGACCGCGCCGAACGAGCCCTCCAGCGCGACGCGAAGCCGGATACGCCCGTTGCTCCCCACGAAACGCGCGCGCGCCGGCGTGCTTTCGGGCATCGGCAACCCGAAGGAGGCCAGCAAGGCCGCGGCCTCCGGATAAAGCGTCTCGACGAGCTTGGTGCCGGCAAACCGGTTGGCCTCGAACACGAGCGTGTCGATCCCGCGCCGCGCCAAGCCGATCGCCGCCATGGACCCGGCCGGGCCGCCCCCGATGACGAGAACGCGCTGGTTCATGGCATCAACCCGGTCCGCGCGCGAAGCGCTCCAGGATCCGCGATAGACGCGCCTCGAGCTGGCCCGCATAGGTCTCCAGCCGTTCGCGATGCGCGTCGCCGGATTCGGGCAAGGCCGGATCGAGCGCGATGCGCCGCGCGGCGACGAGGACGCATTCTCCATCGACGGATTCCACGCCCCAGGAACCGGACTGATAGCTCAGCGGCCTGGGCGGATTGGGGCAGAAGAAATCGATGCGGTTCGCGTCGGTGCGAAAGCGCACGACGTCCATCGCGACGTCGTCGCCGCTCCAGTCCAGGACGATCCGCGCGATCTGGTGCACGCCGTCGTCATAGCGGACGTCGAACGAGCGTATCGCATCCCAGCGCGCGTCCCACTCGGCCCCCGACCAGATCGCGTTCATCGCGCCGCTCGGATCGATCGCCAGGGGATGCTGGACGCGGATGTCGCGCATCTTACGCCGCCCCGCCCGACAGGAGTCGATCGAAGGCCACGAGGTTCTTTTCGAGCAAGGATTTCAGCAGCGCGCCGGCCGCGTCGCCGCCGGCGGGGTCCGAGGTCTCATAGACCCGTTCCGCCACGACCTGCGTTCCCGTGCCGGACGGCGCGAAACGCCATTCGCCGCGCATCACGCGGAAGCCCGGCGGCGGCACGAACTGGCAGAGTTCGACCTTCGCGAAGGGCACGCCGATGCGCACGCCGCGCACGGTTTCGCGCGCGCCGTCCTTATCGACGACCATGGTGAAGCACTGATGGACGCCGTCGTCATAGTCGGCGCCGGCATCGACGATGTTGGACAGCGCGCGCGGCCAATTCTCGAGGCCCCAATAGGCCCCGTAGACAGCCTCTGGGCTCGCCTCGAACGCCCGCTCGACGGAAACGGTGCGGCTCATGGGGTCGCCCCGCTCTCCAGATTGTTCTTCCAACGCTCCAGCGCGACGCGGGCGTGCTCGGTGAGCCAGCCGCGGACGCGTTCGGGTGTCGCGATCCCGTCCAGCGACGGGAATAGCCGCGCCGCCGCATCCGACAGCCGCCACTCGTGCCGTGTGGAAAGCAGCGTGAGATCGCCGTCGAGCGGCTGGAGAATCCATTCGCCGCAATGGTGGCGCAGGAACGCCGGCGGCGAGGGCTGGAAGAAGCGGATGCGCCCCGGCTCGCAGCGGCGGACCGAGCGCACGGCGATGCGGCCGCCGGCGCCGCCGTCGATCTCCATGTCGAATTCCTGATAGCGCCCGTCGTCGTAGTGCATCGCGATGCCGAGCACGTGCGGCAGCTTTTGCGGCCAGGCGGCGGCGTCGTGCAGCGCTTCATAGACCGCTTCGAGCGGCGCGCGGATCGTCGTGTCCTCGCAAAGCGCATAGTCGAAATCGCCGATCGCCGCCTGCTGCGCGGTCTTGCGCGCCAGCAGAATGGCGAGGTCGCCCACCGTCATGTCGCGGGTCAGTTCGCCGTCGGCCAGCTTCACCGAGAAGATCCGCTCGAAATCCACCGTGGCGCAGACGAGCTCCTGGGAATCCATCTGCAAATCGTCGCCCAGCTGCTTTTCGGGCTCGGCGCCCTCGACGTCCATCTCCGCCAGGACATCCACGATCTTCGCGAACATCGTCATCGTCAGCTCCGGTTCTGCGCTTGCCACTCGCCCAGCCAATAGGCGCGCGTCTGCGCGCTCAGCTCGACCATGGGGATGTTCATCGACCAATTCGGTTCGTGGAGGGCGTCCGTGTCCGCCCAGAACCGCGGATTGAAGAACTCCAGCAGCACGTTCGAATGCCATTCCATGCCGAGCTCGGTGAGGCGCATCTCCCGCGCGTCCACCGTGACCAGCCCCTTCTCGACCAGCCGCTCCACGATAGGTCCGAAGTCACCGAGAAATTCGGTACCGTAGCGCGCGCGGTAGGCCGCGAACGCCACGACGAAGAACAGCAGCGTGAAGATGATGTAGCGCTCGCGCTCGATCCGCGCGTCCATGCGGTCGCCGATGGCCGACACCAGGAACTCGCCGCGATCGACATGGGCGATGTAGTCCGCGACGTCCTTGCCCGTACCGAGCCGGTAGCCGTCGAAATAGCTGTAGGCACCGGGGCCGATCGCGAGCGCGTCGGTATAGATCTTCCAGCTCCATTCGTTGTAGCGGTTTTCGAAGCCCGGCTTGGCGAAGTGATCGACCATGTATTGGGCATAGCCGTGCGACGCTGCGATCCGCGCGACGTCCCGCTTCATCTCGCGCACGGCCGGCGCATCGGGGTGGCTGGCCGGCTGCACCTTTCCCGCCTGGATCAGCCGCGCCTGGGGCGTTTCGGGATGGATGCGATAGAGATAGATCGTGAAATGCGGGATATCGAGCGCGACCATCGTCTCCAGATCGCGCCGCCACACATCGGGCGTGTGCTCCGGCATGTTGAACATCAGATCCATCTGGATGTTGCGGAAGCCACGCGCCTGGAACGCGCGGATGACGCGGATGCTCTCCTCCGCGGCGTGCGGCGAGCCGACGACGCGCAGGACTTCGGGCTGGAAGGATTGGACGCCCAGACTGAGCCGCGTGATCCGCGACCCCGCGACATAGGCGATCTTCTCCTCGTCGAAGTCGCGCGCATTGCCTTCGAGCGTGAAGCAGTAGCCGTCGGCCACGTTGAAATTCGCGAACACCGCGTCGACGATGCGGCGCAGGTTCTCGGTCTTCAGAAGCGATCCGGTTCCGCCGCCCAGATAGATCGCGCGCAGGCGCCCGGTGCGCCATTTGCGATAGCGCGCCCAATGGGCGATGTCCTTGACCAGCGCATCGACATAACGGTCCTCCTCGCCGGTCCGGTCGCCCTTCGCCAGCACCTCGACGAAATAGGGACAGGCCTTGCAGCGCACCCGGCAGAAGGGAACGCTGAGATAGAGGACGAAATCGTCGCCCTCGCCGTCCATGTCGAGAGCGTCGACGACGAAGCGATGCCCCTTGTCGTTCCGCCGCATCGCCGGCGGATAGAGGATGAACGGCAGATAGCATTTGCGCGGATAGGGATCGGCAGGATGGATCGGAAGAAGGGCGTTCATGGCGCGGCCTCCAGCATCGCGGTCCGCGACGCGGCGGGCGGCGGGACCATTTCCGACAAGATGAGTTCGAAATCCTGCCGCTCGATCTCGAACAGGCCGAGGCGGAAGCGGTAGCCCCAGCTGTCGCGCCCGGCCGTGAACGACATTTCCTGCAGCAGCGGCCGGATCGAGGTGCTGTCGGCATTGAAATAGAAGACATCGCGCCGGTAGGCCGAGAACTCAGGCGACACCTGGACGAGATAGATCCGCTCGTCCTTGACGGTGCCGATGGCCGTGAACCTTTGGCAGCGCGCCTTGCCGCCCATGGTCTGACTCGGCGAGTAGTAGACGATGCCGTCGCCGGCCCGCATGCGCCGCAAGTGCTTGCGCTTGCCGTGGCAGACCTGGGCAAAGCCGCCCTGCCGGGCGAGCTGAACGTGGTCCTGGCACGCCACCGCGCACCAATATCTTCGCGTGCCGCCGCCGCTTCGTTTCCCGGTCATCGTTTGGTGTTCGCTCACATCGATCGCGTTCGAACGGCCCAGCCTGCCCCGCCCCGGACGGGCCGTCGCGATGCCCAGGGCCGCGGAAACGCCGCTCACTGCGCCGTGGCGGCGCCGCGATCGACGTTTCCAACGGACCCGGATACGCGCAGGCACGCGACGGCTCGGCCAAAGGCCATGGCCGGCTAGGCGATGTTCCTGTGCCTGCTGACGAACTCTTGATTGGTCGGAGCTTCGGCCAAAGCTTTCGTGGAATCGATGATGCCCTGGGCCCATTCCGGCCAAAAGACCTTGTGGAAGGTCTTCACGGCTTCCGGATTGATGTTGGCGCGCATCGTCTGCGTGACGATCGAGCCGCCCTTGGTCGGCGACACGGTGCGCTCGGTCTCGATCGTTCCGAATTCGAGCTTGGCGACGTCGGTGAAGACGCCGTCCTTCGCCTTGGTCACCTGGATGGTGACCTCATGGCCATCGACGGGCTTGAGCGAATAGCTGGTCCCGGACTTCGCGGTGGAAGAGGCGCGCACGCTTTCCAGACGCTTGTCCCATTTCGGCCAATCGGCGTGATTGATCAGGACCGCCCAGACTTCGTCGGGGTCGGACTCGGAAAACGCGGAGTGAGTGACGGTGAGTGTCATGGTTAGCCTTCCTTGAAGATGTTGGAGAAAAAGACTGATACACATTCACGCTTCACTACGAATGTGACATTGATTAACCATACTATTCTCCAAAATCAACCATTTTAATTTGTCACATTTGCCACATGACTTTGTGTTTATTGTATTCGTGAAATACAAAATTTTGTATGTCGCCGCGAACGTCCGTCAAGACAAAGACTCCGGCCGCAGTCCTTCAACCTGCTTTCGCCGGATCCGCACGGGTCGGCACGCGCCAACGCTCCGCCGGCCGGGCGGTTTCGCGGCACGTTGCGATATCGAGTTCAGGCTCATTTTGCCGCGAACACTTATGAAGACTTCAACTAATAAATATTGAGTCGACTTTTCTCTCTGTTATTGTATTCCAGAACTTGAACTGCAAAGACGAAAGGCGCGAGACATGGCCACCTTGAATCCCGCGATCGGAACGATCGTCCTCTATGTGCACAACATGCCCGCCTCCAGGACCTTCTATGCCGACACGCTCGAGTTTCCGATTTCACGCGAAGAGGACGGGTACATCGAATTCGCCATGACCGGCATCGTGCTGGGGCTGATGCCATGCGATGCCGCCTCGCAGCTGACCGGGTTGCGGCCACCGAGCGTGCGGGCGGCGCCGCACCTGTCGCTGTCGCTCGGCGAAGTGAGCGACGTCGACGCGGCCTATCAGGATCTCGTCAAGAAGGGCGTGAAGTTCGTGCGACCGCCCGTCACGCAGCCCTGGGGCCAGCGCACCACGCATTTCGAGGACCTGGACGGCAATCTCTGGGAGGTCTTCACCTGGATCAAGACGCAATAGAAGCGGCGCTCAGAGGTCGAGCGCCCGCTTGACCTCGCGCTGGAACCAGCCCACCCCCACCTCGTGCTTGGGAGACAGGCGTCCCGTCGTATAGACGCCCGCGTCGAGATTGCGCTGCACCGCCTGGGTGATGGCGATGTCCTCGGCGGTCGTGATTTCCGACGCCGCGATGGAGCGTTCCATGACCGCGCGCTCGATCCCGTCCACGAAGAAATACAGATAGTCGATCCTGGTATGCGTCGCCGAGAGCGGCCACATGCGCTCCATCAGGATCCCGTCGGCATAGACGTTCACGCCCAGGCACGGCCAGGCCCAGGCCCACAATCCGCCGACCGGCGAGTCGTCGTGCGGCGGCGCGCGATGGAAGACGATGGGCGCCGCCAGCTCGACCTCGTAGCGCGTCGCATCGACCACCGAATTCAGAAACGGATGCACCAGCGCGATGTGATAGCCCTCGAGGTAATTCTCGACATAGGTCTTCCAATTGCAGGCCATGTCGTGCGTCGTGCGCCGCTCGAGCCGCATCGCGCCCAGATCCAGATGCGCGGTCTTCGCGATCAGGGGCGCCAACGCCGTGTGCAAAGCGTCCGCCCTCTCGTCCATGTTGACGAACACGAAGCCGCGCCAGCTTTCGCATTTGAGCGGCATGAGCGCGTAGTCGCGCGGATCGAAGCCGGTCGCCGGCCCGAAGTCGCGCGCCGACGCCAGCCTTCCGTCCAGCGCGTAGCGCCAGCCATGATAGCGGCAGACGAGCTGGCCCTCGCATTTGCCGTGGCCGTCGTCGGCGAGCGGGCCGGCGCGGTGGCGGCAGACATTGTGAAACGCGCGGATCACGCCGTTCTCGCCGCGCACCACGATGATGGGATAGCCGGCCGCCATCGTCGCGACATACGCGCCCTGGGACGCCAGCTGGCTTTCATGCGCGATGAGCAGCCAGGACTTGGCGAAGATGTTTCGCCGCTCCGTTTCGTAGACCTCGCGATCGCTGTAAAGGCGGGCGGGAAGCGTTTCGGGCGCGAGCATCTGGGTCATGGGCGGGATTTGTATCGCATCCGGATCGGGTTTGCGAAGCGTGCGGGCCGCCGCCGCGTCTGCTTGTTAACCACCCAACCCGCCGAGCAGGACGTATTTGGTTTCGAGATAATCCTCGATGCCGTATTTGCTGCCTTCGCGGCCGATGCCGGATTCCTTCATGCCGCCGAACGGCGCGACTTCGGTGGAGATCAGACCCTCGTTGATCCCGACGATGCCGTATTCGAGAGCATCCGCGACGCGCATCACGCGGCCCACATCGCGGGCGTAGAAGTAGGCGGCGAGACCGTAGGGCGTCGCATTGGCGATGCGGATCGCGTCGGCCTCGTCGGTGAAGCGGAACAGAGTCGCGACCGGTCCGAAGATTTCTTCGCGCGCGATGGCCATGTCGGGCCGAACCTCGGTGACGACGGTGGGCTCGAAGAACGAGCCGCCGCTCGCATGGCGGCGACCGCCGATGATCGCCCTGGCGCCCTTGCCGGTCGCGTCGGCAAGCAGTCGCTCGACCTTCTCCACCGCTTGGGCGTTGATCAGCGGGCCCTGCGTCACGCCGTCGTCGAAGCCGTTGCCGACCTTCAACGCGGCGACGCGCGCGCGCAGCTTCTGCGCGAACGCGTCGTAGACCTTGTCCTGCACCAAAAACCGATTGGCGCAGACGCAGGTCTGGCCCATGTTGCGGTACTTGGACAACATCGCGCCGTCGGCCGCCGCATCGAGATCGGCGTCGTCGAACACGATGAACGGCGCGTTGCCGCCCAATTCGAGCGACACTTTTTTCACGGTCGTGGCGCATTGCGCCATGAGCTGCTTGCCGACCGCCGTCGAGCCCGTGAAGGAGAATTTGCGCACCAGGGGGTTCTGCGTGAGGACGCGGCCGACCGCCGCCGCCTTTGTCGCGGTGACGACGTTGAAGACGCCGGGCGGAATCCCGGCGCGGTGCGCCAGTTCGGCCAGCGCCAGCGCCGACAGCGGCGTTTCCTCCGACGGCTTGATGACGAAGGTGCAGCCCGCGGCCAGCGCCGGCGCCGCCTTGCGCGTGATCATCGCATTGGGGAAATTCCACGGCGTGATCGCCGCCACCACGCCGACCGGCTCCTTGAACACCAGCACGCGCTTGCCGGCGGAAAAGGTCGGGATCACGTCGCCATAGATGCGCTTGCCCTCTTCGGCGAACCATTCGATGAACGACGCGCCATAAGCGATCTCGCCGCGGCTCTCCGCCAGCGGTTTGCCCTGCTCGGCGGTCATCAGCCGCGCCAAATCCTCTTGGTTCGCCAGGATGAGTTCGAACCATTTGCGCATCAGGACGGCGCGTTCCTTGGCCGTCTTGGCGCGCCATTGGGGTAGGGCGCGAGCCGCCTGCGCGATCGCATCGGCGGCGTCGTTCTCGTCGAGATCGGCGATCTCGGCCAGGACCTCTCCCGTCGCCGGATCGGCGACCGCGAAGCGCGCGCGCGCCGGCAGCCACGCCCCACCGATATAGGCATCGCTGCGCAGGAGCGAAGGGTCCGTCAGCTTCATCGCCCATTCACCTGCAGCGAGGTTTCCAGGATGTCGAGACCCTCGTCGATCAGCGCGTCGCTCGCCGTCAGCGGCACCAGGATGCGGATGGTCTCACCATATATGCCGCAGGACAGAAGAACCAGGCCGCCTTCCAGGGCGCGCGCCGTGACCTTCTTGGCCATGTCGGGATCGGGCTCGGCGGTGCCGCGTGTCTTCACCAGATCGAATGCCACCATGGCGCCGGGGCCGCGCACATGCGCGATCGGCGCCAGATCGTTGCGGCGCGAGGCCTGCGTCAGCCGTTCGTGAAGATACGCGCCGATCGCCTCCGCCCGCGCCAGAAGGCCTTCGTCTTCGATGACGTCGAGAACCGCCAGCGCGGCGGCGCAGGAGACCGGCGAGCCGGCATAGGTCCCGCCGAGGCCGCCCGGCTCCGCCGCATCCATGACCGCGGCGCGGCCGATGACGCCCGCCAGCGGAAAGCCGCCGGCCAGCGACTTGGCGATGGTCACCAGATCGGGCTCGACGCCGGAATGCTCGATCGCGAACATCTTGCCCGTACGGGCGAAGCCGGATTGGATTTCGTCGGCGATCAGCAGGATGCCGTTCGCATCGCAAATCTTGCGCAGCGCCGTGAACAACTCGGCGGGCACGGTGTGGAAGCCGCCCTCCCCCTGCACCGGCTCGACGATGATGGCGGCGACGCGCGCCGGATCGACATCGGCCTTGAACAGAAATTGCAGCGCCTTGAGCGAATCCTCGACCGTCACGCCGTAATGCGCGATCGGAAACGGCACGTGGAACACCTCGCTCGGCATGGGGCCGAAGGCGCGCTTGTAGGGCAGAACTTTTCCCGTCAGCGCCATGGTCATCATCGTTCGACCATGAAAGCCGCCGGTGAAGGCGATCACGGCGGAGCGTCCGGTCGCGGCGCGCGCGATCTTGACCGCGTTTTCCGCCGCCTCGGCGCCGGTCGTGAACAGGACGGTCTTCGCGGCACCCCGAAACGGCGCGAGCGCGTTGAGGCGCTCGCACAGCGCGACATAAGGCTCATACGCCATCACCTGGAACGCGGTGTGCGTGTAGGCGTCGAGCTGCGCCTTGACGGCCGTCATCACCTTGGGATGGCGGTGCCCGGTGTTCAAGACCGCGATACCGCCGGCGAAGTCGACATAGCGCTTGCCTTCGATGTCCCAGATTTCGGCGTTTTGCGCCCGCGCGGCGAACACGCCGGTGGCGACGGACACGCCGCGCGGGATCGCGGCGGTGCGGCGGGCAAGCAGGTCTGCGTTGGCACTCATGGTGCGATCCTCACATCGATTGGGAGCGTCATTGTTCCGCGGCGCGGCTGCGCGGCTGCGTGCGGTCGAGCATCCGGGCGGGATAGAGCGCGGCGGCGGCGCTGGCCGCCAGGACGAGCACCGAGACCGTGATCAGAAGCATGTAATTGTCCGCGCCCAAGATGAGTCCGCCGACCAGCGGGCCGGTCGCCAAGCCCATCTTCGAACAGAAACCGGCCATCGCCGCGGTCTGCCCTGTGCGGTCGAACGCGGCGCACATGCCGAGCAAATAAGGAATGACGAAGGCCCAGGTGATCGCGGTGCCGACATTCGCGGCGGCGTAGATCGTCGCCGACCCGCTCCAATAGAACACGGCGTTGCCGACCACCGTCAGCGCCAGCGCGATCGTGAGCGGCACGAAGCGGCCGTACCGCGTGCCGAACATCACGACGAGCAGCGATCCCACGGCGCCGATCCAGGCCGCGATCCCGAGCGTCGGGCTCATGAACGCGATGGAGAGGCCGAAATGGCGGCCCAACTCGATGATGTAGGCGCCCAGCGCCATGTTGCCGGCCTGGAACAGGAACGTCGCCGCGAGCGCCAGGCTCAGCGGAAACCAATCTATGCCCGCGCCGCCCCGCGCCTTGGCGTCGTGCGGCGGCGCGCGCGGATAGTCGTCCAGGAACGGCACCATCGCCAGCGTCACGGCGCTGAACAGCGCCAGCGCGAGAAAAAGGACCGGCGTGCCGAACAGCGGCACCAGGCGCGGCAGCAGCATCACGCCCAGGCCGCCCAGCCCGAACTGCACGACCAGGAGCATGCCGAACACGCGGTCCGGCACGCGGGTGCGCGCGATGACGGAAAAGCCGATCCCGACGAGCATGCCGCCGATCGCGCCATGGAAGAAGCGCGTGCCGATCAGCGGGCCGCTTTGATGAACGAGGGTCGAAAGCAAGTCGACGGCAATCAGCGCGGCGAGCAAGGCAATGGCGGCCGGCCGCCACGCAATGCGCTTGACGAAGAAGATCGAGATCAACGCGCCCAGCGCGGCGCCATAGACGTTGGCGGACGCGACGAAGCCGGCGTCGCGCTGGCTGAAATGCAATCCTTCGACGAGTCCAGAGACCAGCGCGGCCATGATGTTCACGTAGAAAAGCCCGGCGGTCGCCAGAAAGGACAGCAAGACCGCGGCGATCAGCCCGTCCGGCGCGGTGGTGGGAAAGCGGCGGGTGGTCGCGGTCATGCGTTATTTCTCGCAAAAGCTCTTGATGCGGTCGGCCTCTACGGCCGCGCGGGCCCAGGAGAAGGTGCCGCCGTCGCTGAAGTAGTAATAGGTGACGCCGTTCGGCATCAGCGCGACCGCGATACCGCCATAGCCGGACAGAAACGGGATCCATGCCGGCGCCTTGCAGCCCAGCGTGGCGGCCGCGTTCCAGGCCCAGAAGCCGTTGTGATAACGAAAGTCGGCGCTCGACGCGCGCAGGCCCGGGCTCGCGGGATCGCGCTGAAGCGCGGCGTCGAGCATCTTGCGGTCGAGCAGCGGCGTCGACGCGGCGATGAAATTCGCGAGCTTCGCGACGTCGTCGGCGTGCAAGGTCAAACCCCACCCCGTGAAGGGCTGGGCGGCGCGGTCATAGCTGCGCCGCGTCACGTCGATCGGCGGCGCAAGTTCAAGCTGATGCCAGATCGGCGTCAGCACGTCGCGAAAGACGTCGGCGCCGGCACCGGCCTTGCTGCGGTAGAAGGCATTCAGGGCCGTGCCGAGAATATAGGTGTCCGCCGTGTGATAGACCCATTGTGTTCCGGGCGGCGCTTTGCGGGGATAATGGGTGCAGGCGAATTGGATCCGACCGGCGTGATCGGACGCGTCGAAGAAGGGCGCGATGTCGTCGGCGTCCTCGTCGGCCTGGTCGGCCGGCGAATTGAAATGGCCCGACGCCATGTCGAGCAGATTGCCGAGCGTCACGTCCTGCCACGTGCCGGCGGCGGCGCATGCGGGAACGAGCGATGCAACCGTCCGGCTCGCGACACCCGGATAGAGCTGCGACAGACGCATGGTGCCGAGGCCGGCGAAGATCGATTTCGCGAGCGAGTAGGACGGCAGGTCCATGACCTCGCAAAAGGGATAGGGCCCCATCCGCGTCTCGCAGCCGCCGCGATAATTCACGCCATCGAGCACGAGACCATAGGTCGTCATGTCCGCCGGATCGATCTCGGCGGGCGAGCCGAACGCGGCGGGATCGATGCCGGGATGATCTTGCGCCAGCACCGCGATGGGCTTGACCGGCAGGCGCGACGCCACCTCGCGCGCATAGGCCGACGCGATCCGCGCGGCGTCGGGCACGGGCTGCGGCACATACCGCGCCGCCGCGCGGCCCCACAGGTCGAACTTGAAATAGAGGCAGGTCTCGGCGGCGACCTGATAGGCCACGTCGCTGACCGAACCGTCGTTCTTGAACAGGAACGTCAGAACGCCGTTGTGCATGCAGTTCGCGTTTTTCTGCTCGAGCGTGAACGGCAGCGCGGCCCGCGTGTAGCCGGCGTCGCCCGGCTCGTTCCAAACGCGGCCGGGTTCGAGGATGAACTCCCACATGGCATGCGTACTGGCGATCGCACCGCGTTGGACGGGGATCAGGGCGTCGCCCGACTGGACGAAGGCGAAGTCGAATGGCGGCAGGTGATGCCAAGACGGATCGTCGGCGTTCTTGTCATCGTCGCGCAGGACGCGGAAGCCGGCACCCGAACGCTCCTCGCCCAGGATCAGGCGGCCTTCGAACCGGTTGGTCGGCGCCAGCACATGGGCGGGCGGCGTATAGGCCGCCATGGAAACCGCGGCCGGCGCGGCATGCGCATCCAGAAGCGATGCCATGCTCAAGGCCGCGCGCTGGCCGTCCGGACCGGCTGCCGCCACGGAAGCCGCCATGGATCGCGCCGACACTCTTATATTGTCCGCCCAGCAGCTCGCCGCAGGGTTCGCGGAGACCGTGCGCAGGCGCAGGATGACTTTCACCCGATCGGCCATCGCAGGGAGGGTCTGGCCGCCGGCGTGCAGGGTGAGGCCGTCATCCTGACCGGCGCCGACGCGAAATATATCGCTCCAGGTCTGGCCGCCGTCGGCCGACGCATCGGCGATGCAGGCGCCTCCGGGCCCGAGCGCGGACGCGGCAAACGAAACCACGACGGTCACGTCGGCATAGCCCTTGGTGGGAAGTGCCGTCAGCGCGGCGCCGTTCGCCCCGATGCGCAGCGAGATGTTCGTTCCATAGGTGCTGAGCCCGACCTCGCCCTGCCCCATCGCGACCCAGCCGGCGCTGCTGCCGTTCTGGAAATCGGCCGACAGCAGCGTGTCGGCGCGCGCCGGCGCGATGCCGAGCGCGGCCATCGCCGCCATCTCCAGAAGGAATTTTCTCATGGCATCTCGACGCGAACGCCGCCGGAACGCAGCTGCTCGGCGAGCGGCGCCAGCTCGCGCGCATAGTTGCGCCATAGTCCGACCGAGCGGCTGTGGATCGGCTGGCGGACCTGGGCGGCGCTGGCGGTGAGCGACGGGCTTTCGTTGCGCTCGAAGGCGAGACAGGCGTCTTCCCATTCCAGGCCGCAATGGGCGACCATCCGACGCGAAACGGATTCCTGGTTGGCGACGAGGTCTTCGTAGTCAAGATCCAGGAAGCGGCCCGGCAGCACCGCGCGCCAATGCGCCATCAATGTCTCGTAGGCGAGATAGTAGCGACCGAGATCGCCGAGATCGTAGGAAAAGGGATAGGCCATGCGGAACAGCGTCTTGTACATCGCATAGCAGACGTCCATCGGCTGGCGGCGGACATGGACGATCTTGGCGTCGGGCAGCGCCAGCGCGATCAATCCGAGATAGAGGAAATTGATCGGCGTCTTGTCGATGAGATGCGGCGTCGTGCCGTCGAGCGCGCCGATGGCGTCGCCATAGTCCTTGCCCAGCCGCGCGAAATCGAGCGAGGCGGAGCGGCGGATCAGCGTGGTCTTGCCGCCGCCGCCGGCGCCGCGCATCAGCGCCTGCGCGAAATCGCTGGTCTCGCCGACGCTGGCCACGGCGCTGTGCGAACTCAAAATGCGATCGACCAGCGTGGTTCCGCTGCGCGGCAAGCCGAGCACGAAGATCGGCCGCTTGTCGCGGTGGCCGGGTGGCGCGTTCGCGAACACATCCGGCGTGAAGACGCGCGCGATCTCCACCATCGCGGCGATGTCGTCTTCCACGCGGTAGGACAGCATCTTGCGCCGTGCATCGGCGCCGGCTTTCAGATGCGCAAAGGACCGCGCGCTGTCGCCCAGGTCTTCCAGCTCCTTGGCCAGCGCATAGTTGAGCTGGACCGCGCCCATCGGATTGCGCAGCGGGGCCGCCAGAACCCGCTCCAGCTCGGCAACGTGGTTGTCCGTCGGCGTCAGCGTCCGCAGCGTCGAGCGATTGTAATAGGCGTCGTAGTCGGCCGGCGCGATGGCGATGACGTCCGTCAGCAAGGTCTCCGCCTCGCCGAGCCGGCCCAAGGCGATTTTCGCCGTCGCGAGATTGTAGAGATATTGCGGATCGCCCGGCATCAGCGCCGCGGCGCGGGCGTAGCAGCGCTCCGCTTCCACATGGCGATTGGAATGGGTGTAGAGCTGCGCCAGATGCTGCAGCAGCCGCGCGTCGTTCTGTGCGCCGCTTTCCAACTGCGCAAGTGCGGCGAGGCCCCGCGCCACCACGCCGCTTCGCAGCAGGCACTCGGCCAGAAGCAGCGTGGCCCCGGAATGGCGCGCATCGAGCGAATGCGCGCGCTCGGCGGCGGTCAGGGCGGCGGCGACATCGCCCGCCTGCTGATGCGCCCGCCCCAGCAGAATCCAGGCCACGCAATCGGCCGGGCGATCTTGCGTCAGCCGCCGCGCCAGCGCCACGGCCGCCGGGAATTGCCGCCGGCGCAGCAGATCCTCGACCTGCCGATATGCGTCTTCGGGATTGCCCGGCGCGCGTTGCATCGGAACATTCATAGCACTGCCCGGTCACGCGAAAGAACGGGCGGCAACGGCCTGTGCCGCCCGGCCCGATCGTTCACATCTTGTAGTTCAAGGTTATGCCCACCGTCCGCGGCAGCGCCGTCAGCGCCTTCGAACCGTTGCCGTAATAGTTCTGGCCGGGCGAGGTGCCCATATAGGCCTCGGTGTAGACGCCCGAGACGGCATGGGCGTCGAAGATGTTCTTGACCCAGAACATCGCGTCCCAATTGTCGCCGAAGGCCAGGCGCGCCGAGGTGTTCCACAGCGTGTAGCCCGGCAGGTGCGCGTAGAATTTCGGCTCGCCGGTGAACGCCGGCAGGCCGTTGATGAACGACGGCACGAAGTTGAGCGCACAGGTCGAGCACGACAGCGTGTTCTGCATCGACGATTGGTAGTAGCCGTCCAGGTGGAACGTCGTCAGGACGTCGAACAGCGTCGGCACGGTGTAGTCCAACGCCGCGGTCAGCACATGGCGCGGCGCGCCGGGCAGCTGGGCGCCCTTGGCGTTGATGAAATCCAGGCCGTCCGCCGAGTAGAGATCCTTGCCCAAGGTCGCTTCGGTATAGGTGTAGCCGAGTCCGTAATGCAGGCTGTCGCCGACATAGCCGTCGATCTGCGCTTCGATGCCCTTGGATGTCGCGCTACCGGCGTTCTGAACCGCGAAGAAGCCCCAGAACGTCGTCGCGGTGTTGAACTGCGGGTCCTTCCAGTCGACGTAGAAGGCGTCCAGATTGTAGACGATGTCGTTCCACCGCCCCTTCACGCCGAGTTCGTAGTTGACGTTGGTGTCCGGCTTGTAGGTCAGCCAGGCCGGGCTCTCCGCGAAATGGCCGGTGGTCGGCGTGGCGTTCGAGCCGCCGCGGCGATAGCCCTGAGAGACCGTGGCATAGAGCAGGCCGCTATCGTCGAATTTCCACGACGCATTGCCCTTGAACAGGACCTTGCTCCCGCCGACGACGCCCGTCGTGGTCGAGGAGTCGAAGAAGCCCGTGTAGAGCGCGGTTTCCTGATGCACGATCGCGCTGGAGCGGTCGTCGAACCAGCGGAAGCCGCCCGTCACCTGCAGCGCATCGGTGATGTGATAGGTGGCGTCGCCGTAGATCGCCTTCTCCGTGAACTCCTCATGGTGGCGATACAGATAGTCCTGGTCGCTGATCACCGATGCCGCGAAGGCGGGATACGCCGTATCCCACCAGCGCTTGAAGCCGCGCAGGAAGCTGTCCTGCGTGCTGAGGAGTTGCTGGTTCTGGTAATAGCCGCCGAGGATGTATTCCACCGGGCCGCTCGTATCCGACACCAGCCGGACTTCCTCGATGAACGCCTTGTCGCCGTAATGGCGCACGGCCGAGGCCAGCGGCCGCGGATAGTTGTAGTAGAAGTCGTGCAGCCACTCGTTCTGGGCGTAGAAGCCGGTGTTCTCGCTCGTGATCTCGCCGCGGTGGTTGTAGTAGGACGTGCTCGACGTCAGCGTCGCGAAGCCGAGATCGAGATTGGCTTCGAGCGCGCCGAGGTACACGTCGCGCGACGCCGGCTCAAGCTGCGCCGAGCCGATCTCGGAATCCTTGTACGGCACCCCGAAACCGTCCGTGCCCAGCGACATGCCGCGGCGGCCGCCGAACTGGTCGGACTGGATGGTGAAGCTGGCGGTCGCGTCGAAATTGTCCGTCGGCTTCCACAGAAGCGCGGCGCGCGCATAGGTCTGGTGCGCGAAGTCCGCGTCCTTCTTGGTGGTATAAGCCGCGTCGGTCGACAGCACGCCCGACGGCGCCACCGGCACGCCGTTCGCGTCGAGCTGGTAGAGGTTCACGTAATCGGTGACGCCGGGATACTGATTGTGCGTGGCCGTGATGCGCAGGGCCAAGGTGTCGCCCAGCGGGATGTTCACGGTGCCGGTGCCCGACACGCCGACGCCCGACGAGCCGTCGACATTCGAGGCCGAGGCACTGAGCCCGGCGCTGAACACGCCGAGCTCGGGCGCGTTCAGGATATAGCGCACCGTGCCGCCGAGCGCGCCCGAGCCGTAAAGCGTGCCCTGCGGCCCCTTCAGCACTTCGACGCGCGCGATATCGGTCAGGAGGAAGTTGGCGAAAAGCGGCGTGTCGTTGACATAGGTCGAGACGGTTGCCGCCGCCGACACGGCGTAGTCGCCGAGCGCGGAGCTGTCGACGTTCAGGCCGCGGATGCGGATGCCGTTGACGGTGCTGGCGTTGCGGTCGCCGCGATCGACCACCGAAACGCCCGGGATGGAGCGCATCAGCTCGGCCGCGTCGAGGACGTGGTTGTTGGCGATCACGTCGCCGCCGACGGCGCTGATGTTGTACGGCACGTCGAGGATGTTCTCCGGCCGGCGTTCCGCCGTGACGGTCACGGTTTCGATCGCGGCGGCCGGTGAGGCATCCGCCGCCAATGCCGGCGCCGAGAATCCCGCCAGAGCGGTGCCGCCCAGCAATGCGCTGACGAACCGCGATTTCAGAGCCCTGTCCATGGTAATCCCCTTCACTGCTGCCCCCATCCGCGCCCCGGAAAACAACTGCACCGTCCGCCGCGGAGGATCGCGTCCGGCGCACCACTCAGGTTTTCGCCACCTTCAAATCCGTCGTCGCGACGGCCGGTCTCGAACCCTGTTCCGACGCACCGGCCGGCGTCTGCAACGCGCCGAGCGCATCGAGCGTCAGCGACCGGGCGCCCTGCACATAGGCCGGAAACTGCACATCGTTGTCGCGAAAGCTCTTCAGGACCTGGCCCAGGCCGTGCCAGCCGCGTTCGCGCACGCGCGCGAGATAGTCGAAGTCGAACTCGACGGGGAAGATTTCCTGGCCCGTCGTCGCCTGATGCAGCACCTCGCCGCCCGGGCCGCAAACCATGGAGCGGCCGAAGGCCAGCGCGCCGCAGGCGTTCACATTGAAGACGTAGCATTGGTTCATCGCCGCATTGGCGCGAACCATCGCCAGTTCGACGTCGCGATCGATCGTATTGGTCAGCGTCGGGCAAACGACGATGTCGGCGCCCAGCCAGACCAGCGATCGCGTCGTCTCGGGGAACCAGATGTCGTAGCAGATCGACACGCCGATGCGGCCGCGCCCCGGCACATCGAACACCACGAAGCCGTCGCCCGGCGAAACGCCCTTTTCATATGGCAGAAAGGGGAAGATCTTGCGGTAGCGCGCGATCACTTCGCCGTCGGGGCGGATCACCGGCGCCGTGTTGAAGACCTTGTCGCCGCGCTGTTCGTAATAGGAGCCGGGGATCAGCCAAAGACCGGTCTCGCGCGCGACGCGGCCAAAGGCCTGCTCCACGCGCCCGCCGGCCGGCTCGGCATTGGTCAGCGCCGTGCCGTAGGCATTGAGTTCGCCCAGCACCACCATGTCGAGCCACGGAAAGCGCTTCTTGGCGATGCGGATTTCCGCGCACAGCAGATCGACATTGTCGCCGCGGCCAAGCTCCAGTTGCAATCCGGCGATGGCGAATGTTCGCAAAGCAAGCCCCCTTGTCGGATCGACCATGCGAGGGACCGGGGCAATGCGCTAGGACCAGTCTGGCGCCGCCTATT
>Ga0265320_10001221_pt1 | contig 18887 bp, 25 predicted proteins | sample 4827metaG_FD_202087 | JGI IMG/M metagenome (GOLD analysis project Ga0265320, IMG submission 202087) | Rhizosphere microbial communities from Carex aquatilis grown in University of Washington, Seatle, WA, United States - 4-8-27 metaG | ecosystem: Host-associated > Plants > Roots > Rhizosphere >...
TTGGCGGGGACGGCGATGCCGCTCCGATCTTCGACGAGCCTCGAGAGCGGGTAGATTCCCGTCGTGTCGACGTCGGTATGAACCCCGAGGATCGCGCCGTGAACGGCGATGCTCATCACGACCTCCTCGAACGACGTGTTTCCTGCACGCTCGCCGATGCCGTTGACGCATAGCTCGACCTGCCGTGCGCCTGCGCCGATGGCAGCGATGGCGTTGGCGGAAGCCATGCCGAGATCGTTCTGCCCATGGAACGAAAGGACCACGCCTTTCAGCTCAGGGACCGCCTCGCGCAGGTAGCGGAAGAGATCCGCGATGTGCTCCGGAAGCGCATAGCCGACCGTGTCGGGGATGTTGATTGTCGTCGCGCCTGCGCGGACCGCGGTGCGGACGAGCTCTGCGAGAAAAGGCCGATCGGCGCGCGTCGCATCCATCGGCGAGAACTCGACGTCGCTCACCGCGTGGCGCGCCCGGGCGATCATGGCCGCGGCGAGCTCGAGCACCTCCGCGTGGGTTCGGCGCAGCTGGTGCTCGAGCTGCACGTCGCTCGCGTTCACGAACACGTGGACGCGCGGTCGCGCCGCGCCCACGAGCGCTTCGGCCGCTGCGTCGATGTCGCCGGCGATGCACCGAGCGAGGGCGCATATGCTCGCCGTGCGGACGCGCTGCGCGACCGCGTGAACCGCCCGCCATTCGATCGGCGAGGCGGCCGGAAAGCCCGCTTCGATGACGTCGACACGCATCGCCGCGAGCTGTTCGGCGATGTCGAGCTTGTCGCGCTCGGAGAAGAGGACGCCGGCGGATTGCTCGCCGTCACGCAAGGTGGTGTCGAAAACTGTGACTCGGTCGGACATGGCGGCTCCTGCTTACGAATGCGGGGCTCGGCAACGCGGCATCGCGATCGGAGAAACGGTGGGTAGGGGGCCGGTGGGTTCTACGACGGACTATGTAGCCCTACCCGCTGCGATCGGCGAGCCGGGGTAATTCTTCAATCGTGCGAAGCTCGGGCGCCGCTTTCGGGACTGCGCTCGAGAGCGGTGGATCGTCATGTGCGGGACCCTCCGGACCCTGTGGAAAACCACTGAACAAGGCGTGCACCTCGATGGGACTAGCTGTCGACTGCTTGTGGGGAGCGGCTGTTCACTAGCCGCCTTTCGTGCAGCCGCCAAGAAGGCTCCGCCGAAGGGGGACGAGTGGGCCCTCTCGCGCGATTCCCTTCCTTCCTGCTTCGGTCTGGGGGAGGCCGACTGGGCCCCAATGACGCCCGGTTCGGAAGGAGCGGGCGAGCGGTTGACGGGGCGGGAAAAGCACCAAGGGTGGTAGGCTTTTGTTTTGACGCCCCAAGATATTGGGGGTAGAAGCTCGAGCCTGGGCTTCGTTCCCTGCCCGTCGCCGAAAGCGGCGTCGGGGTCTCGTGGCGTAGGGGGGGAAAGGGTCCTACACGGTAGAGCTCCGGGGGAGAAGGTTGCACACGCAGCCAGCGAGGCCGCGTGAACGAGGAGGCATTTTGTGCGTGACTGAACGGATGCGGGGTCAGGGCTAGACAGTTAGTTCAGAGGAACGCGCGTGGAGGCTGATCATGGCATACTCGACCGACTTTGGCGGGAACGGGGCGACACACCTGAAGGCGCGCAACGAGCACAAGGCGGCGGACAAGGTAGACAAGGAGAACGTGACGGCGAGCCGAACGCACACGCGCGATAAGAGCGGGAAGCGGGCGAGCGGCGCCAAACCCGCCGCCGCCCCACTCGGCGTCCGCATCGAGCGCCGCTTCTCCACGGCGGGAGCCGACCCCCTTGACGCCGTCGTCTACGAGCGCCGCTCGAGCACGATCACGAACCAGGACGGAAGCGTCGTCTTCAAGATGGACGGGGCCGAAGTTCCCGCGAGTTGGAGTCAGCTGGCGACCGACATCCTCATCTCGAAGTACTTCCGCAAGGCAGGGCTCCACGGCGACAAGGACAAGGGGGAAACGAGCGTTCGCCAGGTCGTGCACCGCCTCGCGCACACGATTCGCCGAGCCGCCGACGACTTTGGCGGCTACTTCGCCACCAAAGCGGACGCCGACGCCTTCGAGGCCGAGCTTGCCTTCTTGCTGGTGAACCAGCACGGCGCCTTCAACTCGCCCGTATGGTTCAACCTCGGGCTCTGGCACGAGTACGGCATCGCCGGCTCGGGCGGCAATTGGGCATGGGACTTCGACGCCGCCGGCGTCGCCGAGACCGAGGTCGCCTACGAGCGCCCGCAGTGCTCCGCGTGCTTCATCCAGGCGGTCAAAGACGACCTGATGTCGATTTACGACCTGGTGAAGTCCGAGGCGCGCCTTTTCAAGTACGGGTCGGGCACGGGGTCGAACTTCAGCACCATCCGCGGCAAACAAGAAAAGCTCTCCGGAGGCGGCACGTCGTCGGGGCTCATGTCATTTCTCGAAGTCTTCGATCGTGCGGCGGGGGCGACCAAGAGCGGCGGCACGACGCGGCGCGCGGCCAAGATGGTTTGCCTCGACGTGGATCACCCCGAGATCGCGGACTTCGTCGAATGGAAAGTACGCGAAGAGAAAAAGGCGCACGCGCTCATCGCCGCCGGCTACGCCGCCGACTTCAACGGCGACGCGTACCACACCATCAGCGGGCAGAACTCGAACAACAGCGTGCGCGTCACCGACGAGTTCGTGCGCGCGGTGCTTGCCGGCGGCAAGTGGCAAACGCGATTTCGCACGACCGGCGAAGTCTGCGACACCTACGAGGCGAAGGACCTCTGGCGCAAGATCGCAGAGGCAGCGTGGGGGTGCGCCGACCCTGGAGTGCAGTACGACTCGACGATCAACCGCTGGCATACCTGCCCGAACTCGGGGCGCATCAATGCCTCCAATCCGTGCTCCGAGTACATGTTCCTCGACGATACGGCGTGCAACCTCTCGAGCGTGAACCTCACGAAGTTTCTTCGCGAGGACAGCACGTTTGACGTCGATGGCTATCGCCACGCGTGCCGCATCTTCTTCATCGCGCAGGAGATCCTCGTCGATCTTTCGAGCTATCCCACCGCGAGCATCGCGCACAACAGCCACGACTACCGCCCCTTGGGCCTCGGCTACGCGAACCTCGGCAGCCTTCTGATGTCGCTCGGGGTCCCGTACGATAGCCGCGACGGGCGCGCGATCGCAGCAGCGCTGACGGCGATCATGTGCGGACAGGCGTATAAGACGAGCGCCGAGATGGCCGCTTCGAAGTCACCGTTCGAGGGCTACGCGAAGAACCGAGAACCGATGCTTCGCGTCATGCGGATGCACCGCGACGCGGCCTACGACATCGACCGCGACGCCACGCCGGTCGAGCTCTACCGCGCGGCGTGCGACGACTGGGACGCGGCGGTGCGCCTCGGCGAGACGCACGGCTATCGCAACGCGCAGGCGACGGTGCTCGCTCCGACGGGCACGATCGGCCTGCTCATGGACTGTGACACGACGGGCATCGAGCCGGACTTCGCGCTCGTGAAGTTCAAGAAGCTCGCCGGTGGCGGATACTTCAAGATCGTCAACCAGACCGTACCTCGCGCGCTGCGCCGCCTCGGGTACACGGAGCGAGAAGCTCAGGAGATCGTGGCCTACGTCTCCGGTAGCAATACGCTTCTCGGCGCGCCCCACGTGAACCGGCGCACGCTCCGAGAAAAGGGACTCACCGACGGAGAGCTCGACAAAGTCGAGGGTGCGATCCGCGGGGTGTTCGACCTCGACGGCTCGTTTGCGGCGTGGGTGCTCGGCGAGGCGGCGTACGAGCGGTTGGGCGCGACCAAAGACGTGCGGTCGCGCAAGGGGTTCTCCCTCCTCGAGCACATGGGCTTCTCGAGGGCCCAGATCGACGAGGCGCAAGACGCGATCATCGGTCGCATGACGATCGAGGGGGCGCCGCACCTTCGGACGGAGCACTACCCGGTGTTCGATTGCGCGAACCGTTGCGGCAAGCACGGCCAGCGATTTCTCGCTGCGATGTCGCACGTTCGGATGATGGCGGCCGTCCAGCCGTTCTTGAGCGGCGCCATCTCGAAGACCGTCAACTTGCCGAACGACGCGACCGTCGACGAAGTGCAGTCGATTTACGAGCAGGGGTGGCGGCTCGGGCTCAAAGCGGTCGCCCTCTACCGCGACGGATGCAAGGCGAGCCAGCCGCTCTCGTCGACCGGCGACGAAAAGACCAAGGAAAAGCGCGAGCCCCTGCTCGCCCCCATGCCGCTAACGACCGAGGCGACGCAGCAGCTCACGCTCCCGATCGCGCCGAACACGCGACTGTACGGGCAGCGCGCGCGGCTGCCGAAGAAGCGGCACGGGTTCACGCAAGAGGCTCGCGTCGGCGGGCACAAGATATTCCTTCGAACCGGCGAATACGACGACGGTCAGCTCGGCGAAATCTTCATCGACATGCACAAGGAAGGGGCCGCCTTCCGGTCGCTGATGAACTGCTTTGCGATGAGCGTCAGCGTCGGCCTTCAATATGGCGTGCCGCTCCAGACCTACGTCGATCAGTTCACCTTCACGCGCTTCGAGCCGCAGGGACCGGTCGAGGGGCACCCGTACGTGAAGTTCGCGACTTCGATCGTCGACTTCATTTTCCGCACGCTCGGCGTCGAGTACTTGCATCGGCACGACCTGGCGCACATCAAGCCTGAGGACTCGGCGCCGGTGGACACGACGCCGGTTCATTTGCTGTCGCCCACGCAGCCCCCGCAGGCGCGCTCGATGGACAGCGCGCCGCTGCCGCACACGCGTGAGGCGCTCGCACGCAGCGCGGCGATGAGCGAGACGCTCGGTGATAGCGCTGGCGCCTCGCCGCTCGACGCGCAGCTCGACACCATGATGGGCGACGCACCGGTCTGCGACGTATGCGGGCATATCACGGTGCGAAACGGCGCCTGCTACAAATGCCTCAACTGCGGCAACTCGATGGGGTGCTCGTAGGCAAACGCGTTGAATTGCTTGGGTTCTTCGTCGTCGCTGCGCGGACCGTTTTGGCGCTGGGACGATTCGAGGGACGATTCAAGCGGACGCGCGGAAGCCCGGGGGAACACTCCCGGGCGCTCCGGTAACGCCAGGGTGAGAACCGCGACGGCGCGCGCCATCGTCTCCATGCTCCGGCCCATGTAGTGGCGCTCGGTCACGCTCTTGGCCGCGTGCCCGTCGAGCATGCCGACCACTTCGGACGGGACCCCGCAATCGCCGAGCAGCCGTGAGAACGTGCGGCGGGTCGCGTGGAACGTGAACGGGAAGCGCTCCCCGTCGGGGGCCACGAATTCGCGTGGGAGCTTGGCCGCCTCGAGGTCACGGCGGAGAATGTTCGCGTCCCTCGGACGCCCCGCTTCGCCGTCGATGGCGGGGAACACGGCATCCTCGTCGGTGCGGGCGCGGCCGAAGTGCTCGGCCCACCCCGCGTCACGCCACCACGTGAGCCACGAGAGCGCCGCCGGATGCAGGGGCACGTCGCGCTTGCTGCTCCGCGTCTTGGGGGTCCCGGTCGACGCGAGCTCTCCCGCGACGCGTGCCAGGGTCCGTTGCTGGGCGACCCGCAGGTGCGGCACGGGCGCGCTCGCCATCACATGCGCGAACGTCAGGCCCCGGAGCTCGCCGGCACGGAGCCCGGTCAAGAGCGCCACGAGGTAGAGCCCGAAGCGATCGTGAGGCAGGGTGGCGAGACCGAGCAGCTGTTCGCATTCGGCGCGCGTCCAGCACACGATGTCTTCGGGGTCCGGCGCGTGGACGGTCGGGAGCATGGCCCGCACGTCTTCGTGCTTCATCGGGTTGGTGTCGAGGCGGATCCATCCCTCGGCGCGCGCGTCACTGAGAAAGCGGGTCAGCGCGATCGCGTTGTTGCGCACGCTCGACGCGGAAAGCTCCCCGCAGAGCTCTCGCACCCATGCGCGCAGCACGGGGACGGTCAAGGCGGAGACAGCGAGCTTGCCAAGGGCCGGCTTGCCTCGCGACGTCCACCCCGACTTGTACGCGGTGCGTGTGCCCGGTTTCAGGTGAACGTCGCTGTCGAGCAACGCGAACCAGCGATCCTCCAAGTCTTCGAGCGTGACCTTGGGCGCAACGGCCCGATCGACGCCTACGAACTTCGCCTTGCTGGCCAGCTTCGCCCGCTTGGCCGCCAGCCGCTTCGCCGCGCGCTTGTCCTCCGGCGTGTTCTTCAAGTCGGGCCGTTCGAGGTCGAGCCACACGCGGCGCGTTCCGCCGTCTTCCTTGCGGACCGTGAGCCGCGCCCACCAGCGCGGCGGCTTGCCCCGATACTCAACCGTCCCGCTAGCTGTGCGACTCATTGTCGTCGCTTCCCGTCAAACACGCCCTTGATAACTGCCATATGAGCTCGGCCCACCGAGTCTGCCCGGTCACGAAAAAACGCTGATGCGCGGTGGCCCACCATTTTCACAACTCCGCGCTCAAACAAGTCTGGTCGCAGAACACTTTCGACGCGTGGCCGCAACCGGTCGGCTTCTGGGTTCACGAACAAGACACACCGCAAGGAGATGTTATTTCGAAGCCCAGCGGCGAGTAGATATTTGAAATGTGTGTCCGTTGCCGGGATGGAGAACCCGACGATTATGACTCGCGTCGCTTGTTCGATAGCAGCAACCGCCGCGTCCCAAACCCCATCCAGCCCGCCATCAAATTTCTTATGCCAGGTCGGTGGTATAAGGGCCACCCGCTCACTATTGTCTCTTACTGCCGCGTAGCTCTCGCGAGCGGAAAACGGCGACGCATGAAAGGCATTTTCGCTGGTCTGCACACCCCAGTTGACGGATCCATGCATCTTGAGGACTGGCAGTATCGGCTCTTGGGTCACCGGTTCCATGTGCCCACTCAGTCTATAATCGCATGTGACGCCAATCGTCTTGAGAGCGTCCTCGAGAATGGTGTCGTAGTTGAAGGTGATCACGGTGTTCCTGGCGTTCGCGGAAGGCTCCGTGAGCAGGCCGCTCATCATTGCTGCGTAAAACTCGTACGGGGCCCACTGCACCCGCGTGGGTTCGGTCCCCGAACGGCGGTTTGCGAACATCGTGGTACCTTCGACCATCTGAGTAATAATCACGGATTCTGGTGACGGCGGTTGCGTTCGGCAGTAGTCGATCGTTGCAGCAATCGCGGTCGTAACGTATTCGGCGGTACGGCCCCCCGGCGTGGCCGATGCGAGGCTGAAAAGCTCCTCGATGTCTTCGACATTCAGCCGCACACGGTCGGATGCCGCAGCCGCTTCCTTTCGAAACAGAAGCACCTCCCGTACTGCATCGGCCTCAGCCTTGCGGTTGGCCTTTTCCAGCCAAGCGAGGGAGTCTCGTAGGGCGTCCAGAAAGCCCGTAATCCCCGGGATACCGGCCTCCATCGAGAAGCCTGCGCCCAGAATATACACGTTGTGGTCTGTCTCGACATGAACTGCAGCCCGTTCCATCTTTGGCCTCATCAGGCACCGCGTCACGGTGCGATCCCGTTATGGCCGTGGGCCACATCGGGATTTCGGCCTTACGTATCGTCACGCATGGTCATCGCGCTCCCCCTCCCCGGGACGCGGAGGCACGGCTCTGCTTTTACTGTCCGCCGTCGACTGGGGACGCCGCGGGCGGCGGAATCTCCGTGCCTGTCGCGCTAGTGTTGGCGACGCCTCGGTACTTGCCGTCCGGGCCGAACGTGAGCGCAAGGGACACGCTCCCCGCGTTCGTTCCGCCATAGCCGGTATGACCGTACACCCACGAGAGGTACGTCACATCGCCCGTAGCGCTCATGTACATCGGCGGCCCGAAGATGGCCTCGGCGTCGGCTCGCGTGGAGACCCCGACGATCAGCTTCTTCGTGTCCTCGAAGTGAATCTCGCGGCCGACTGTCGCTCCGCACGCGGACAATATCAGCGCGACCATTGCTCCCCTCATCCACATCATCTTGGCCTCCTCAGGCAGAGCATAGCGCTGCGACCGGGTTGGCACATGTGCCACTTGCCCGGTTTCGGCCTTGTTTACGTCGTGGGGGCGCCCTTCGACGTTGCGTCGAGCTGTCGCGCGATCGCCATGCAAACCGCTTCGACTCGCCCGACGGCTGCGAGCAGCCCGAGAAACTCGCTGGCCACATACAAGCCAGCCTTGCCTTGCGGGATGACGAGCTCCTGCCCGGTCGGCGGTTCGATGGCGTCGGGCGTCGTCGGGGGCGCGCTCGGGGGCACAAAATCGCGGAGCTCCGTCCACGCGGACCAGATGCCCGCGAGCGCCTCGGTGATGGAGTGGTGCTGCTCGTCGGTTGCGTCGGCGATGGTGTCTTCTTGCGCGTCGCCGGTCTCGACGTCGGCCACGAAGCCGATCGCGTCGTCCAAGTGAACGATAGCGCACGCCGTCCAGCGGCTGAAACCCGCGTCGGACAGTCCGCGACGGCCTAGGGTGACTTTGGGAAAATTGGCTAGATTGTTGGGCATCGTGATCCTCGGGTCTGTTCTGAGGGTTGCGGTCTGCTCCCCGGCCGTTGACGCGGCGCGGGGGGCGCTATTCATCGCTTCTTCGGCGTTGCTCTTGTCTTGTGGGAAACCTTTTCCGGCTCCCCCGTGGCCGTCCGGTGCATGTCTCGGATCGTCTGGCGCAAAAGATCAGATGCCGTGAGCCCACGCCCCTCGGCGAGGGTGCGCAGCATCCGCTCTTCTTCGTCTGAAAGCATCATGTTGAACCGGTAGTTTCGTTCGCTCGGTGGCATGCGTACGGTTTATATATGGCGTAGCAGCCCAGCGGTCAACCCTGCCGCCTCGATTTCTCGTTCGACGCTTGACCTGGGCGCTTATGGTGCGACCCTGGCGCCCTCTTCACTCGGAGGGGTCCAATGCGCCTGCGTGAGATTCAACAGCTACTAGCTCTGCACATCAAAGACCTCGCGCGGGAGCCAGTTCCGGCACCGCTACCGGACCGCACCAACGGCCTGCTGTTCAAGGACATGCACGCGTATCGCCGTGCCGTTGACGCGATCGCAGAGGTGCCGGCCCTTCAGGAGACCGCCCAGCACGTTTTGCGGCAGCCCCTGATGCGTGACGCTCGGGAGCAGATCTTGACAGCACCGGACCTTGGGCAGCAGCTTCTGGCGGCGGCGGTGGCACTGCAGACGCGGGCACATGTCCTACTCGATCTGCTAAACGCCACAGTGCCCAAAGCACTAGAAACAGACGTCTCCGTACTGCTTCCTGATACCAAAAGCTTGTCAGAGCTTCAGGAGCTTGTGGTGCTTCTCAAGGATTACGCCTCATTATTCGACGGACTCCCTGTTGGCCAGGATGACGAGCGCGTGGAACCGATTGAATTCTCCGGGTTCGATCTCGGCTCTTCATGGGTCGTTCTGAGCGCGCTCAAGATCTCCGTTGTTAAGCTGATAGGACTGGCGTGGCGGTATTCTCAGCTTCTGCTTGTTGAGCGCAGACGAGAGCTGGCGACGGCCCGTTTGCTCGAAGCAGTCGCATCCGACTCCGAAGATGTCGCGCACCACAACAAGATCGCGAGGCGTGCCTTGCGGAGGTTATGCGCTGAGAAAATGCGGGACTCTGCAGCGAAAAAGGCCAACAATGAGGACATTAACAGAATGGCAGTGATCGTCTCGAAAGGCGAGAACCTATTGACCCGACGAATGCAAATGGTGCCGAGTCTGACCGCTCCCCAAGAAACGAAAGATGCGTTCCCCCCGCCGGAGCTGCCCGCAAAGTCAGATCTCGAGAAGCTACTGCCGGAGGCCACGGACTTGGCGATAAAGCTGCTCACGTCTGGCGAGGAAGACTCGTAGTGCCCATTTTCGTCTCGACAATCGCTTTCAACTCAGGCAGTGCAACGTTGATGAAAGAGGTTGCGTCAACAATCCACTCTCGCGCCAGCTTGAGCTCCGTTTCCAAATTATCGATTCGTGAGTGAAGGCATACGACGCAAGAATCTGCAGCCGAACCTAGGCCGTGCGCGCACGGTGTGCTCTTGTGCATGTCGGTATCCCGCGCGTGAGCCGCATTCGTCGCCGCAATGTTCGGGTCGACCGTGAAGACTGAGAGGGAGCGGCTCATGGTGTCCCTGGCCTCGGAGGGGGATCGTCGATCCACTTCACCCCCGACGCGAGTACGCGCGCCGCTTCACGCTGGCCGAGGGGGTCTAGCTTTAGCGTGGGCGTGTCCGCGCGTGTGGGTTCGGGGCTCGGGTCCGAGGTTGGCACCGCGTCCAATCGCGAGCTTCGGCGTGGGCTTGTCTCGCCGCGGGGTCGGATCGCACCAGCCGCGATGAGCTGCTCGCGGGGGCTCACCGGCCGACCTTGGCGAGCGGGGCGATTGACTCGTCTCGCGAGAGAAGCCGCGCGACGCTCCGCGCTTCCTGAACCGCGCGAACACTCGCGTCTTTGGAAAGCGCGTGGCCTTCGGCGGCGAGGGGGGCGCTGCGCGCTTTGGCGACAGCGAGCAGGCTGATGTCGCCCGACGCCTTGCGGAGACTCTCCGTCACAAGCGCCTTCGCGGGGTCGTTTCCGGCGGCGCTGAGCTCGATCATCACTTGCCCCAGCAGCCTCGCGAGCGCCGCCACGTCGCCATCCGACGCCGCGGCTACCACGTCATCGTATAGATCTTCGGAAATGCGGTCTTTGAGCGCCGCAAGCACGAGGGGATTGATCAAATCATACGTGCCGTCCTGGCTGTCGGACGTTGCATCTTGGTCGGGCGACACACGCGCCGTCCCAATTTTCGAAGACGACGGAAACCCTAGAGTCGCTGGCGAACCGCTCGACCCTCCGCCGGTGTCCTTGCTCATGCGTTTCATGTTTTCGAACCATGCGTGCTTCCATGACGATGACATTGGAATACCTCTATCTTTCTTTGATTGTGGGTTGCGAGTGAATGGGGCTGGTCAGGGCACGTGCGTCGTTCCGCCGGTGACCACAATCTGCCAGCCATTGGCCAGCAGTTGCGGCACGAAAGAGGCCGGCACCTGAATTTGATTGGTCCCGGCGATTGGATAGAACGTCCCCGCCGGGCCGCAGTTGATTGATGAGACCTGCGAACCGTCTGCGGGCTGGACTGTAACGAGTGTATTTCCTGAGGGCATATGCGTTACCTCGTTTCTTTCGTTTGGATTGTAGCAGCCACTTCGGCGAATGCCGTGTAAATCAAGGCGTCGGCAAGTTCAGCGGCGCGCTCTTGCCGCCAGTTTCTGGAATCCGTAGATAAGGACAATCGGCCGTAGTGCAGTAGGCCAGCAAGAAGGCGTTTCGCGAGCACCAGCATGACGCGCTTCTCGTCTGCGCCGAGCTCGGACCAAACTAAGAAAAACTCGTGCTCGGTTGTCATGAGTGCACCTCGGGCCTGCGTCGTAGCGCCATGACTCTGCACTGCCTGTCGATCGCCAGGATGTTCGCCAGCCTTCGCCGAGCTTCGGGATACGAGCCATCGCCGAGCCATCTTGACTCGAGCGCAAGGCCCTCGTTTAGCAGCGCGTCGAGCACCGCGTCTGCCTGCGTCGCGCGTGCGGTCATGCGGCCTCGAAGCCCATCGCGATGAGGTCCGCCACGTCGGACGCGAGCGCAGAAATATGGCCGTTCTCTACGGCGTAGTAGCGGCCTGACACCGATGAGATGTGGGAGCTGCCGGCGAAGCGCGGGGCGACGCGGAGTGTCACTTGAACGGGGGGAGGCTCGACGGTCGCGGCAGAGATCTGCGGGGCGCGCTCGGCCGGGGAGCCGTACCGTTCACGCATCCACGTGAGAAACCCGGGCTCAGGGGTTTCCAGCTGCGACAGGCACAAGACAACGCTCGGCGCATAGTCCGCATGCCGGCCGTCGGCGGAAACGGCCATGGTGATCGTGAAGCTGTTGGCGCCCGACGTCACGCGTCGACGAACCGCGAGAAGGTCGGAGCGCACTTGCGGATCGCGCGGTAGCTCGACACCATCATCTAGAAGTCTCGTATGCGTTCCCTCGTAGCGCTCGAGCCTTTGCGATGATGTCGGCTTGTCGACCACGACGTCGATCCCCAACTGCGTGCGCGACGCAATGCTGGCCAGCGACTCGCCGTGGAATTGGTCCGTCCAGACTCGCCGAACGCGGTACGCGGCGCAGATGCCAGCAATAGAACGCAGCACCGCCGCGGGGTCCAACGGCTTGCTCCCCTTGGGAGAACGCCATTCGCGAGCCAGTACAATCGAAGCCTTGCGCCGGCCGTCGACTACGCGCAGCCCACCGATCGCAAACGTCCACGCGTTGCGCCCGAGGGACGGATCCATCGCCGCCACGTATTCGACGCCGGTTTCGGGAGCCACGTTGCCCACGGTCGCGCGCTGCGCCCGGTCCAGGAGAGCGGCGTCGAAAAGCGACTCCTCGCTGCCCTCGGTCGGGACGGCGCCGTACTCACGAAGATGCTTGATAGGGTCGCGCTCTAGCTTGCGCGTCTGCTCCTCGGTGATCGACGGATTCGCAATCCACGACGCAGCCTGCCCCGCCAACTGGTCCGCCGTGTCGCCCGCATGCCAGTTCTCGTAGAAGTGCCCCAGCGTCGCGAGCGGCGACGAGAACATGCGCCCGCGAGCCGTCGGATGCGTGACGGACATCGCCTTGACGGACGCGATGATCTCGCCCGCGGGGTCCGCGCCCTGGTCGTCCCACTTGGCCGCTTCGTCCGCCGTCCAGCCGATGCACCGCCAGCCGCTCACCGCACCGACGCGGCAGGCAAGCACCTTGAAGCCCCGGGGGAGCTCGGCGAGCTCTATCGTGTCGCCGGCCCGGGTGAACGCCACGTGCAATATGCGCAAATACGATTCGATGATCGCGAGGGTCTTGGCCGCTTCATCGCGGTTCTCGCTGATATGTGTGAAGTAGTGCCGCTCGCCAGGTGGAACACGGAAGTCTCCGGCGAGTACTTCGGCGATTGCCATCAGCGTAGACGTGCGCGACTTGTCGCCGCCGCGACCCACGCACTCCACCATCAGGCGCGCCGTCGGATGCTGGTAGAAGCGCTCAGCCTGACATCGCCAGTACGGCGACAGCGGCGGAACGCCGGAGCGCTCGAGCGTCGTGCTGATGCCGGTGAGGGTCGAGAAGATGCTCACGTCTTGGGCTCCCCCTCGCCGATGGCAGCGAACCGCTGCGCGTAGTCGACGGGCGCGCGGGGTCGGGACTGAGCCTCCTTCGCCGCATGCTCGCGGGCGTAAAGCACATCCATTCTGGCGCTCTCACTGAGCTTGCGGTGCGTCTCGTAGTCGCCGGCCTGGAAGGCCTCCTCGGCGGCCGCCGTCTTCTGCGCGGCGAACTTGATGAAGAGCGATGCCGCTATCCCACAATGGCCGCCACCGAGCGATCGGGCGATCTCGCCGGACAACGCCTTGCGGAGCGTTCGCGCTCGCTTCTGCGACGTCGCGGTCAATGTCGGCGCGTCGATCCGATGGCTCAGATGGGTCCGGCCCTTGTGGCTCTTGCCACCGTCGGCGCCCGCCTCGGACGCGCTCCCGTCGGCCCCCGATGTGAAGCGCCCAGAGTCCCGCTTCTTGACGCCGGCTCGGCCCGCTGGGATTCCCGCGGAGAGCTCGTCGTGGCGAGGCGGTTCCTGGTACTCGCGCCCGTGGGATCGATGCGCCGGCATCAGTGGTGCGCTCCCCAGCCCTCGCCGCTGCGTTGCGCGTCGAAGATTGCGTGAGCGAGGCACGCCAGAACATCGTCGAACAGGGAAGCGATGGCACGGGCCTCGCGATCGCTGATGAGCGCCAGCGTCGCCGGTAGCGTCCCCTCGCCCTTCGACTCCGCCCACGTCATGCGAACGATGAGCCGGCGGTAATCCGCAAGCGCCGACGGAGGCATGTCCGCCGCACCGAGAGGGCTGACATGGCGGTACGCGCCGCGTAGGCGCTCGGACCATCGCTCGTCGGTTGTCGCAAGATGCCGAACGGCCGAGCTGAACTTCTCATAGGCGTAGTACTTGTCTCCCATGGTCAGAGCCGTCCCTTCGAGCGGAGCTCGCGCATGGCACGCCGGACCTCGGCGAGCGCTTGAGTGACCGCTTCGGTCGTCGGGCGCCCCTCTTCGCGACTCAGCCGCTCGAGTACCCGCAAGGCTCGGCTCGCGGTCGCCAGCATCGGCCACGTGCGGGCGGCCAAGGCATCGGCGACAAGCTTGGAGACGCTTGGCGGTAGCGGGGCGCGCAGCTCGGCCGCGGCAATGGCACCCAGAAGGCGCTCAGGCGCGCTTACGTCGAATTGGCTGTCATTCATCGTCCGCGCTCCGAAGTGCGCGCTGGGCGCGACGTGGGCGCGCGCACGACGTGGGGGCGTGGTCGCGGCGTGGCCTCGTGCAGGTCGCAGGCGGCGCACCATCGCTTGACCGCGTCGGCGACGTCGCTTCTCAACATCGGCGAGAGCGAGACGCGGTAGCTCCCGCGTGACGCGGTGACGCGCGTGATCGACAAGGCAGGCGGTCGGCCTGACGCATGCGTGACGAGCTCGAACTTGACTGACGACTGGTCGCGCGGGTGGGTGCTTTCAAAAAGAACTTCTACGGTGGGGGCAACTTCAGCGGGTGTCATGAGGGGCTCCAAAGGTGAGAGAACGTGGGCGCGAGGTCTGGTGACGCTGGAAAGCGCGGCGGAATGGGGGTTTCGCAACGGCCGTTTCGCAAATTGCCGCGCAAGTCCGCGTAGCTATTGCGAAAGTGACGGTTGCCGTACCCGTCAACCCCAAGATCGCGGCGTTTTTGTGGGTCGCCGCGGGCTTTCCGGGGGTCAAAGCGCCAGGGCTTTGGGCCCCGCTGACAGCCCTCTCCGGACGCCTCCCCCCTTAGGCAGCGCTCGGTCTGGCGAAGTGGTCTTGGTCTAACCGTTGAGCTGGGTGTGTTGGTATGTTGCGTCGGTGTGTTGCCAACACACCGGTTTGCAAACACACCCAATCTCGGTGTGTTGCGAACACCAAGGGGTCTGGGGAAAAAACACACCACACACCGGCCGGCGCGTTTGCAACGCTTGAGCTGGGTGTGTTGGACCGCTGCGACGGTCACGACGGCACCCGGAGGCGGTAGAGCACCGACCGATTGAGACCGGGGGTCTTGGTGAGGCGGTCGTCTACGCGTGCGATAGCGGCTCGTGCCGCGGGGTCGCCGCAGAAGGTCAGACCCCTCACCTTGTCGCGTAGGTCGGTCTGATTGATTCCAGGGTTTGCGCCAACGATCCGTAGGACTGCGGTGTCGATCGCTTCGGCCTCCGAGCGTGCCTCAGCCTTCCGCGCCTGCCGACGGGGGGTGTCGAGCAGCGCACCTTGCTTCGCCCCTTCGATGGTCTCCAAGTCGCTTGCGTCGACGGGCACCAGTGCTCCGCCGTTGTCGTGGTCTCGGCGCAAGACGACCGGGTCGGGCTTCGCGGCGTAGTTCGACTTAGTGACGTAGAACGTGACGACCTCGCCGAGCCGCTCTTGCTCCTCCGCCCCGTCGAGCTTCGGTTGTTCGACCGAGAGGGCCGCTTGCCATCGGGCCCCGTCGACGAACGCGCTCGACCCCCGTCCGCTGGACGCGTCGAGCTTGGCGCCGACACCGCGGCTCATCTTGTTTGTGTGGTGGACGTTCAGCAGGCTGCACGACGGAGTCACGATCGACTCCAGCGCCTGAATGAACCGCGTAGCGGCCGCGTTGTCCGTCTCGGCCTCGGGCCCGGCGAAGCGCGATAGCGGGTCGACACCGACGAGCCGAAAGTCACCCGCCTTCACGTAGGCTCGGAGCCACACGAGAAACTCCGTCTCACGCAAGCCCTGCTTGTCGGGCTCCAGAAGGGGCGAGTGCACTCCGGCCAGCGGAAGGACGACGATCGCGCCGGGGTCCGGTCCCCGCGCATGGCTCGCCCGCGTCGCATGATAGATGCGGCGCCGAGCTTCTTCGGCATCTTCCTCGCCGAGGATGAGGAGCCCGCGGCCCGGGGTTGGCACGTCGAAGGCGCCTAAGAAGGGCGTGCCCGTCGTGACCGACACGACGGCCTGACAGAGCAACATCGTCTTGCTCACGCCACCTTCGCCGATGATTTGTCCGACCTTGCCGAGAGGGAACACTCCGCGCGACTTCGGGTGTCGCCTGTCTCGCAGGAGCCAGGAACGTTTTGGGGGCGCTTCCGCGTACCAATCCGGAGGCACTTCGCACAACTGCGGAGGAGCCCACGGCGGCACATTCGCCTTCGCGTCTTTCACCGCTTCGCGCTCACGCTCTGCCTGCTTTTCGCGAAAGTCTGCATACGGATATACTTCCGGCCCCGAGGCGTCCGCGGCGTCGTTATCCGGTTCGAAGTCGCAAGCAAACGGGGCATCGTCGTAGGCGATAGCCATTATCCGGCCCTCCGCATACTTGCCAGTTGCCGAATAGCCACTTGATTGCGCTCTCTACTCATCGCCTGATCGGCCTTCCACTTCGCCTTGCTCGGAAGCACCTCGACGACGTCTCTCCACGTCCTCGATGCGCAATGCGCGTGACTGCATCGAAACCCGCCGAGCGTCCGGCCCGAGGCACGCGCGAAGAGCACGGTGCTCGAATCGTTGCCGTCGCCTCGTCCGTCGGAATGCTCGTGCAACCAGGGGCATCGCGCGTTTCTCCGCCCGTCCGCATGCGCGTCGCCGAGCCAGCCCGCTGCTTGAAACGCTGCCCCTAGCCAACTGTCGCGCGCGTCAATCCCGCTCGAAGGGAGCGCCGTCGTCGGCCGCGCCGTCACGCACGCGAGCCATGCGTCCGGCAGATCGGCGATTGGCACGTCGAGCAGGTGCGCTCCGGCGTCCCATCGATATCCCGGCGTCGCCGGCGCGAGCACGTAGCCCTCGTGCTTGGCTTCGACGCCCGGGCCCGGATTGCGGTAGCCGGTGCCTACGCTGTCCTTGAAGTAGTAGTGTTCCCCGCCCCTCTGCGTGAGGGCGCGCGGCGTGTCCGGCAGTCTCCCGAGCCTCGCTTCGAGCTCCCCGAACGTGCAGTCAGGCTTGTACGTGTCGCGGTCAATGACGACGAGCTTGGAGGCGGCGCACGAGACGAAAACGCCCGCGTCGGGCTCCCGCCTGTACCAGATCCGGATCTGCTCCGGATTGTCCGTTGCGTCGAGGTGTCCGTGACGAAGGAAACGCGGATGCGGGAGCTTCGTGCCTGGCTTGGTCGGACCGACGTGCCAGCCGAACCGCTCGATATACGCAATCGCGGATCGCCCGGTGGGTGACAGTTTCACGCGCCCTCCTTCTTCGGGGGGGCAACGCAAAGCGCCGATTCGCGCGCGAGTAGCACGCGCTCGAGCTCCGCGAGCCTGGCCTTCGCTTGCTCGAAAGAAACCCTCGCCGCCGCGCAGTAGAAGACCGCGGTATCGCCGGTAAGAGCGCTAGACGCGCTCAAATTCATCCCGATGGCGCCGAGCAAATCGGGGGCGCTCATCGCGTCCTCGGGAGCAATGAGGTTTGCGCCGGCGATCGCGCAGCGATCTCGAGGCCGCGCCGGAGCGCGAGCCGCGCAGCGTCGTGCCGCGTGATCCCCTTGGCCTTCGCGAGCGCGTCGAGCCCACGCACGAGCGCGGCGTCCAGGCCGATCCAGATCGACTCGCGGGGAACTACCTCGCTCATCGCCGCACCCGAGCGCCCACGTCGGCGAGCGCCTGCGCCGGGCTCCACCCACTGTCTGGCGTGGTCTTCGGCGCCTTCGCCGGTCTGGTCCTTGACCGCGCGAGCGCCTCTTCGACTGCTTCGCGGATGAGCTTTCGCAGCTCTCCCGCGGAGAGGGTAATCACCGCGTCGTCGCCGCGGCGGCTCACGACGTCACCTCGGGGGCATGTTCACCCCGACGTAAATCCGGCTCGGATGGGGCTGGGCCGTCGTCGCTATCGACTCGGACCGTGCGGCGGACATGAGCGCGCCGTGCTCGGCGCGGGGAACGTCCAGCGCGCATGATCGGCCGCGGAGGAACACGCAACGCACGGACGTCAACGGGCGCCGGCAGGGCAGCCTTGCGGCGTGCGCGGAGAACTTGAGCATGCGTCATCGGCCGGATTTCACTGGGCCGGCAACCGATCTGCGCGGCGTAGCTCTTGATCTGGGCTTTCTGGGAGTCCCGGTCGTATGCGCGCCTCGTCTTGGCGTCGCAATGATCTAGCGGCGCGCAGGCGTCAACGGCTGCCTCGATCGTCGCCCGGTATTCGGGGCTGTCCAGATAGGCGATGATTTCTTCGCGGGTGTGCTCGGGCTGTTCGTCCGAGTCGGGCTTGATTTCCCTGTTTGCGTGGACCATGTTTCCTCTGCGTGACCAGGCAGCGGCAGGGAGTAGAGCCCCTGCCGTTTGCTTTTAGAGCCCTCTGCGCGCGAGCACGGTGTCGATGCGCTGGCCCGCCCGCCCGCGTACGGGGAGCCCGGCGAGCCGCTTCAGGAGCGTTCGCTCGTCCACCGCCGCTTCGTCGGCCATCTGCTTGACCGTCTCTTCGTCAAGCCGTCTCTGGCTGTTGTTGCGTGTTGCCTCTTGCGCCATGCGTTTCATCTAGCCTCGGTTCGGCCCGTCGTCCAAAAATATCAACAAGGGTGGTAGGCTTTTTTACAATCGACGGGAATTCAGCTGGACGACGTTGCCCCCGGCGCGGCCCCTGCGATGCGCGTCCAATTTGCGCGAAAGCGCTTCGACTGAAGCCATCCTCCCCGCGAGCTCCGCGTCGGCTATTTTGCTGAGGATCGTCGCTTCGATCGGGTCCAGAGTTTCGCAACCGCGTTCACGCGGCAAAGGCGAAAGCGGAGCCTTTTTCTCGTTGGATTCGGTCAAATCCTGGGCGGTTTCGATTCCCGTCAGCTCCACTCGAAACCCCTTGTTTTGGGCTCTTTCGTGACGCGGCAATCGCCCCGGGGCGATTCGGGGCGATTCCCAGAAGGCGAGCCGGGAGGGTAGGGAAGACGGTTCCGAA